>Ga0209407_1000006_pt1 | contig 314151 bp, 253 predicted proteins | sample AD_JPNHG3_MetaG_FD_184410 | JGI IMG/M metagenome (GOLD analysis project Ga0209407, IMG submission 184410) | Active sludge microbial communities of municipal wastewater-treating anaerobic digesters from Japan - AD_JPNHG3_MetaG (SPAdes) (version 2) | ecosystem: Engineered > Bioreactor >... | reverse complement strand
GGACTGGCTCAAAAAAAAACTGGGCCGTGCCGGTTGAGGTGAGGCGGGCCATGGTGGAATGCGGACATCCGGTGCTCTCGGTGGAGCGGCAGTGCGAACTGCTGGGCTTGGCGCGATCGTCGCTGTACTACGCATCGGTCCGCAACGACGCGGAGGATTTGGCGTTGATGCGGCTGCTGGATGAAGAGTACACGCGCCATCCGTTCTACGGCGTGCGGCGCATGACGCTCTGGCTGCAGGACCGGGGCTGGCCGGTTGGCCTGAAGCGGGTCCGCCGTCTGTTGCGCCTGATGGGGCTGGAGGCGATTTATCCAAAGCCACGGCTGAGCGTGCCGGCGCCGGGTCATCGGATCTACCCGTATTTATTGCGCGATCTGGCAGTCGTGCGGCCCAACCAGGTGTGGAGTACGGACATCACGTACATCCGCATGGCGCGGGGGTTCGTATACCTCATGGCAATCATGGACTGGTTCAGCCGCTACGTGCTGGCGTGGCGATTGTCCACCACGCTGGAGACCGATTTCTGCGTCGAAGCGCTCGACGAGGCGTTGGGACGGCACGGCGCGCCGGCGATCTTCAACAGCGACCAAGGTTCGCAGTTCACCAGCGAGGCGTTCACGGACCGGCTCTTACGCCAGAGCGTGCGGATCAGCATGGACGGACGCGGACGGGCCTTCGACAACATCTTCATCGAGCGGTTGTGGCGGACGGTCAAGTACGAGGAAGTCTACCTGCGGGACTATGAGAGCGTCCCGCACGCGCGGGCAAGTCTGGGCGCCTACTTCACGTTTTACAACGGGGAACGCCGCCATCAGGCCCTGAACAACGCCACGCCTTGGCACTGCCATTACGCGGGGATCCTGTCATGAACGCCCGCAGCCACGTATTGACAGGAACCGCCAAGTGTGCTAGGCTGGGTTTGCCGAAAAGAGAACGGAAGGGAGCGGTCCACACCTCCGGGTTCTGGTCGTTCCTTTCTGTTCGAATAGGTGGGTGGTTGGGTGGTACGGACGGACATCACCACCTAAGATCACCCAAAAACGTGTCCAAGAGGTGGGGATCACCTCATCCTGGAGCACATCAGATATGGGCATTGTCACGCGCGCGATTGATTTTCTGGGTCTTCGCCGAAGCATGATGGGGCTGCTCGGCATGGTCATCCTGATTGGCATGGGGGAGCGGATGGCGGAACGGTTCCTGCCGATCTATTTGCTTGCGTTGGGCGGGGGCGAGTTCGCGGTGGGGTTGTTGAACGGGCTGACGAACCTGTTGGGCGCGCTCTATTCATTTCCCGGCGGCTATTTGTCGGATCGCATCGGTGCGAAGCGCGCGTTGCTGGTGTTCAACCTGTTGACGATGGCCGGATTTCTCGTCGTGATACTCGTTCCGAGCTGGCTTGCGGTGATCGGCGGATCGTTTCTTTTTCTGTCGTGGACGGCCATCTCGCTGCCGGCGACGATGGGGCTTGTCGCCCGCGTGTTGCCGCAGAACCGGCGCACGATGGGCGTTTCGATGCATTCGCTTGTGCGGCGGGTGCCGATGGCGCTGGGCCCGCTCGCGGGCGGGTTGTTTATCGCACAGTGGGGCGAGCGCGACGGGGTCCGGCTGGCCTTCGCGGCGGCGCTTGCCATGGCCTTCGCGGCCATTGTCATGCAGCAGCGGCTTATCGAGCCGGACGCGCCGAAACCGTCCCACGCGCCGGGACCGCACAAGAATCCGCTGGCCGTGCTGGCCCGAATGAGTCCGCCGCTGCGGTCGCTGCTCGTGTCCGATATTCTAATCCGGTTTTGCGAGCAAATTCCCTACGCGTTCGTGGTCGTCTGGTGCATGAAAACCATCGAGCATCCCGTAAGCGCTTTCCAGTTCGGCATCCTCACGTCCATCGAAATGACGACCGCGGTGCTCTGCTACATTCCGGTCGCCTATTTTGCCGATCGCGGCGGCAAGAAACCTTTCATCGCGATGACCTTCGTCTTTTTCACGTTGTTTCCCCTCCTGTTGCTGTTTTGCCGGTCATTCGCGTGGTTGGCGGGTGCGTTTGTGTTGCGGGGACTCAAGGAATTCGGGGAGCCGACGCGGAAGGCGCTGATCATGGACCTCGCGCCGGACGATGCCAAGGCCGCCACCTTCGGCGCGTACTATCTCGCACGCGACGTGGTCGTTTCGATAGCGGCGTTCGGCGGCCTCTATCTGTGGAAAATCGCGCCCGAGGCGAATCTGATCGCAGCTTTCTCGTTTGGCGTGCTGGGCACGGTTTGGTTTGTGTTGTGCGGAAAAGACGCCGGCTGACGGCCGGGCGGCTTGGCCGAGCGGCGCCCGGCGTGGTACGATGGACCGGTCGAAACGAGGAGAATGCCGCCCATGATGGCCGGGATGCTGATGGTTGCGTGTGTGTTCGCGCTGGGCGCGGATTTGCCGAAAGGGCTGGAGGAATTGCCCGCGTTGCGCATGGATGAGGCGGCGCTGATCCAGGCCATGCGCGCGTTCGACGTGCGCGAGGCCGCGTTGGCCGATGCGGAACTCAAGGAGGCGCAAGAAAAAGCGGCGGCGGGCGACACGGAAGCAGCGGAAACGAAGCGGCAGTCGGCGATAGATCGCTTCAAGGCCATCCGGCAGGGGTACGAATACGTGCTGCGCCAGTATCCAAGCAACGCGCGCGGTCAGAATTACTACGGCGAGCTACTGTATGACCGTTTCGGCGAAATAGCCGGTGCGGTTCGCGCGTGGGAACTGGCCTCATCGCTCGATCCCAAATTCAGCGCGCCATTCAACAATCTGGCGATTCACCACTGCCACACCGGGAATTACGCGCAGGGTTTGTATTGCTATGATCGGGCCCTTTCGCTGGATCCGGACATGGCCGATTACCGCTACAATCTCGCGCAGATGTATCTCGTCAATTTCCCGGAGGTGCAGAAGCTCCGCAAGTGGGACAAAGCGAAGGTGTATCGCGAGGCGATGAAACTGTCGAAGCGGGCCAAGGAACTCGCACCGGACGATTTCGACATCGTGCAGGATTACGCGGTGAATTTTTTCGCGGGCGGGGATTTCGGGGTCAAGATCAATTGGAAAGACGCCGCCAAGGCCTGGCAGGACACGCGCGCCATCGCCCGAACGGACGAGGAGCGTTTCTACGCATGGCTGAACGAGGCGCGCGTCTGGATTCGGGCGGAAGATCGATCGCGCGCGGCGGCATGCTTGGAGGAGGCCCTTCGGATCCGGCCCGACAGCGCGGTTGCAAAAAAACTCCAGGCGGATTTGGGCCCGCCTCCTGAAAAATCCGGCAAGATGCACGCCAAAGAACCGGCGAAAAGGCGCGAGTGACGCATCATGACGGAAGGGCCGTCCCGCTGGCGGCGCATGCTGCGCGCCGTTTTTGGAAGACCCGGCGGCAATGCCGCGAGCGTGGCGTTGTTGTGCGCGCTGGTTTACCTCTATTTTTTCAGCGGCATACGCTTCTTTCTGGTGCCGTCCGAAAGCATGGAGCCCACCCTGCTGAAAGACGATTACCTGATTACGACGGCCGAGCGTTCCTATCGGCGGGGCGACATCGTCGTTCTGGCCGATCCGGAGCAACCGGGCGATTTTATCGTGAAACGGATCATCGCCATGGAGGGCGACATCGTTTGGATCAGCGCCGGAATCGTTTGCGTCAACGGGGAGTATCTGAACGAGCCGTATATCAAGGAGCCGCCGAAATACGAAATGTGGCCGGTTCGGATTCCGCGGGGCGGCGTGTTTGTCTTGGGCGACAACCGCAACCATAGCCATGACAGCCATGCCTGGAAACGGCGATGGGCGCCGGCGTCCACCATTGCCGGCAAAGTCCGGTACATCTATTCGCCTTTCAGCCGGATAGGCCGCGTTCGGAGCCATGAATGGAAACCGGCGGGACATACCGGTTCCACGAAATGACAAAAGGTTGCGGTAATCACGACAAGGAGCATGGAAATGACAACGATCGCTATTGATTCGGCCCGGTGCAACCGGTGTGGAACCTGCATCGTTTCCTGTCCGGAATCGGTTTTTGCCCGGTCAGGGCCGGGCGCTGTCCCGGATATCGCCCAGGGCCATTTGTGCATCGCGTGTGGGCATTGCCTCGCGACGTGCCCCGCCGATGCCGTGCTCCACGAAGCCTTTCCGGCGGGGACGATTTGTCCGGTGGACGCGGATCGCCTCCCCTCGCACGATCAGGTCCGGGAATTGCTCCGTTCGCGACGATCCGTCCGCCGCTTCAAGGATGCGCCGGTTTCGCGGGACCTTATCGAGGCCGTGCTCGATGCCGCCCGGTTCGCGCCGAGCGCGCACAACATCCAGGCTGTGCAATACGTCGTGGTGCAGGATCGGGCGCTGTTGAATAAGACGGCGGATTCGACGGTGGCCTTCATTGCGCGCATGGCCCGGCAAATCCGCAATCCGGCCGTTCGGGCGTTGTACCGGTTGGTGCTGTCGCGCGAGGAAGTCGCGAGCGCCGTTCACATGCTGCCGGACTTCGATTATGTCTGCAACGAACACCGAAACGGGCGCGATCCGATATTGCATGGGGCGCCGTGCCTTATATTCGCCCACGCCCGGCGCAGCGTGCATTTTCCTGAAACGAACGCGGCGCTGGCGCTGCATAACGCGGCTTTGGCCGCCCATGCCCTTGGATTGGGCGGGTTCCTGCTTGGTTATGTCGTGGGCGCATGTAAACGCGACCGGACGATTCCGGATTTGCTCGGCCTTCCCCGTGATCACGAGGTCTACGCCGGGCTTGCCCTTGGGCAACCGGCCCTCGCGTTTCCAAAATGGATTCGACGCAAAGATCCCGAAGTGCGCTGGTTATAGTTTTTCGGCCATATTCGCGCGGGACAAGTGCACAGATGGGAAAAGGACATCAAGAACGCAAAAAGACAAGAGGGACGTCGGCATCAGTGCCTTGCAATCCGGCTTCTACAAAAAAACGATAAAAAATTCCGGGGCAGCTTGCGCAACCAATCGAAGTTCCTTGATTTAGCGAGTGCGAAAACCGCGGGGGGGCGAGAGCGATGACGATTACGATGACGAGCACAAAGAGAAACTCGGTTGGGGGCAACGTCCACGTCAGGCTTCTTTGACTGAACATTCCACATAAATTATACTCGTGCCTCCGTAAAGACTGAGGAAAGATTGTGGGTTCTCACGGCGTAAACCTAGGCGAAGTGGCCATCCAGTATGTCTGCCTGTTGTTTTCGTTGAGCGTGCACGAAGCGGCGCATGCCTTCATGGCGGACCGGCGCGGCGATCCGTCCGCGCGGTTTCTGGGCCGCGCCACGCTCAATCCGCTCGCCCATATTGACCCGATCGGCACGGTCATCATGCCGCTGCTGATGATGGTGACGGGCGTGCCGTTTTTGTTCGGCTGGGCGAAACCGGTGCCGTACAACCCGCGCAACCTGCGCAATATGCGGAAGGATCCGGCCCTGATTGCATTGGCGGGACCGGCGGCCAATTTCACCATGATGGTTGTGTTTGCGGTCATCATGCGCGTGGTGGTAATCGGCATGGACATTCCGCCGACGCACGAGGCGCTGCAAAATCCGGTTTTCTTGCTCGTGTTTTCGATGGCCATGATCAACATGGCGTTGATGGCGTTCAACCTGATTCCGGTGCCGCCGCTGGACGGCGGAGGCATCATCGCGCCGTTCTTGTCGTCCAACGGGCAACGGATACTCGAATCCATCGGCCCGTTTGGCATCATCATTGCCATTATCGCGGCGAACCATCTTCTGCCGGGACCGATGCACGCCATGTCGAATGCGATTTTGATGTTTGCATTTTGGGGACAAGTGTGAAGGATGAGTAGTCGGTAGTCGGTAGCAAGTAGTCGGTGGTTGGTAGCCGGTTTCCAGGAATCGTGTTGGCGGTATTGGGATGTTGAAGAATAGAGAGATGTCAGCAGTTTCTTTCATTTGCGGTTTCCATCTTCCAACTTCCAACATCTAACTCCCTATAAGCGAGGAATTTGTCATACATGGAACTGCCAAAGAAGTATGAGCCAAGGGCAATCGAGGATCGCTGGATCGCCTGGTGGAAGGCGAACCGGACGTATGCGTGGGATCCCGCGCGCGGACGCAACGAGACGTTCGTGGTGGACACGCCGCCGCCGACGGTAAGCGGTTCGCTGCACGTCGGCCACATGTTCAGTTACTCCCACCAGGACTTTATCGTTCGGCACCAGCGCATGCGCGGAAAAAATATCTTCTTCCCCATCGGTTGGGACGACAACGGCCTGCCGACGGAACGGCGCGTGCAAAACCTTTACAATGTGAAATGCGAGCCGCATATCCATTTTGATCCGAACCTGAAATTCGAGCGTGGTCGCAAGGGTGATCCGCAGCCGATCAGCCGCCCGAATTTCATCGCGCTGTGCGAAACGGTCACCAAGGAAGACGAGGAAGCCTTCCGACGATTGTGGACGCGCCTCGGCCTCTCGTACGATTGGGAGCAGGAATATGCGACGATTGACCGGCATTGCCGGCGCACGTCGCAATACAGCTTCCTCGACATGGTGCGGCAGGGCGAAATCTACCAGGCCGAAACGCCGGTCATGTGGGACGTGGATTTTCAGACTGCCATCGCGCAGGCCGAAATTGTGGACAAGGAACTGCCCAGCGCTTTCCATTACCTGCGCTTCGGCATCGAGAACGGCGACCGAGACCATGTCGTCATCGCGACGACGCGGCCGGAACTGCTCGGAGCGTGCGTGGCGGTGCTGGCGCATCCCGAAGACGATCGGTATCGGTCTTTGTTCGGCAAACGCGCAATTACGCCGCTGTTTCATGTGCCCGTTCCGATCATGCCCGATCCGCAGGCACAACCGGACAAGGGCACGGGAATCGTGATGGTGTGCACCTTCGGCGATCAAACGGACGTCGAGTGGTGGCAGACGTTCAAGTTGCCGCTACGCCAGATCCTGGGACGCGACGGACGGTTGATGCCCGTGACCTTCGGCGCGGACGGCTGGGAAAGCCTGAACCCCGAAGCGGCGAACGCGGTTTATGCGCAACTGGCCGGCATGCCTGCGAAGAAGGCGCAGAAACGGACCATCGAGATCGCCGAGGAATTGGGCGGCGTGCTTGATCGTCCGAGCGAACCGCTCACGCACGCCGTGAAGTTCTTTGAAAAGGGCGACCGGCCCCTCGAACTCATTCCGACGCGGCAATGGTATGCGCGCATCCTCGACAAGAAATCGGAACTGATCGCACAGGGCCGCAAGATTCAATGGCACCCGGATTTCATGGGCCTGCGCTATGAGCATTGGGTGGAAGGACTCAACCAGGATTGGTGCCTGAGCCGCCAGCGGTACTTCGGCGTGCCGATTCCCGTGTGGTATCCCGTGGACGCGGATGGCCGCACCGCATACGACAAGCCGATCTTTCCAGAGGCCACGCGGCTGCCGATCGATCCGCTCGACGATGTGCCCGACGGGTATGACGAATCGCAACGCGACCAGCCGAACGGGTTCACCGGCGATCCCGACGTGCTCGATACATGGGCGACGAGTTCGCTGTCGCCGCAGGTCGCCACGCACTGGGTGGATGACAAGGAGCGCCACGCGAAACTGTTTCCGATGGACATCCGTCCCCAAAGCCACGAAATCATCCGCACATGGGCGTTCTACACCATCGTGAAGGCCTACGTCCACGAGCGTGAAGTGCCGTGGAAAAACGTCGTCATCAGCGGCTGGATTCTCGATCCCGACCGCAAGAAGATGTCCAAGAGCCACGGAAACGTCGTCACGCCCGAACCGCTGCTCGATGAATTCGGCGCGGACAGCGTCCGCTACTGGGCGGCGCGCGCGCGGCTCGGCGTGGACACCGCCTACGACGAGCAGGTCTTCAAGGTCGGCAAGCGGCTTGCCACGAAACTGTTCAACGCGAGCAAGTTCGCCGTCATGCAGTTCTCGGCTATAGACGCATCCCTGCTTGGCGTGGACGAAATCGTGAACGAGACCGACCGGGCGTTCATCGCCGAACTGCGCCCGCTTATCGAGCGCGCGACGGCGGCTTTCGACGCGTTCGACTATGCACAGGCGCTCATGCTGACCGAAGAATTCTTCTGGGGAACCTTCTGCGACAATTACCTCGAGATCGTCAAACCGCGCACGTACGACGAGGGACTGCCCCAGGGGCGTCTGTCCGGTGCGTCGGCGCTGCGGTTGATGCACCGCGCGATGGTGCGCATGCTCGCGCCGTATCTGCCGTACCTCGCGGAGGAAGTCTGGCACTGGTGCTACAACACGGACACGGACATGAACGAATCCGTCCACCGCAGCCCGTGGCCCACCCTCGACGAGTTCGCGGCGATCCCCGCGCCGAGAAACCCCGACACCCACGCCGCGACCGTCGCCGTGCTCGACGCCGTCCGCAAGGCCAAGGCCGAAGCCAATCTCAGCATGAAGGCAGGCGTCAAACAGGTCATCGTCACCGGCGACAGCAAGACGCTCGAAGCCGTCCATGCGACCTCCGAAGACATCAGCCGCATGCTCCAAATCGCCGACATCCAATTCCGCGAAGGCAAACCGGAAATTGGCTTGGTGAGCGTGGAAACAAGATTGGGCGAGTAATGCTTCACACGGAATCACGGAGAGCACGGATCTCGTTTCGGGTTGCTCCAAAGTCCTTCCCGTGCTAGAGTGATTTCACAGGGCCGAGGGCTTTTTCAATGACCGGCAAGTCTTTCCTGAATGGTGTGACCCGCGACAAGGAAGACATCCTGGGCCGGTTCCTTTTGGTGCTGGCCGGCACGGAAATTCCATACTGTGTCATCGGCGGTCTGGCGGTGAATGCATACGTTGAACCGGTCGTGAGCCTCGACTTGGACGTCGTCGTCGCGCTGGATCGTCTGGATTCGGTTCTGGCCGAATCGCGCCGGAGTGGATTGACGGCCGAGACCTTCGAACAGAGCGTCAATCTGGAAAGTCCGGATTCCGACTTGCGAATCCAACTGCAAACCGACGGCCGGTACCAACCTTTTCTGGCTCGTGCCGTCGAGAAGGACGTTTTGGGTTACCGGATGCGCGTGGCGTGCGTCGAGGATGTGTTGCAGGGCAAGGTCTGGGTGTATTTGGATGACACCCGGCGGCGCAGTAAGCGTCAAAAGGATCTCGCCGATATCATGCGGTTGGTCGAGGCGTATCCCGCGTTGCGAAACACGCTTCCGGAAGACGTGCGGCGGCTGATGGACTGAGGGTTTGTGAAGGAGACTTGAAATGGGTCATGGGATTTCACGGAGGGGATTCATCGGCGCCGCGGCGGTCGCGGCGGGTTTGGCGACATCGGGCGCGCGCGCGCAGGGAGGGAACATGAAGAAGCCATCGGTCTGCGCTTTTTCCAAACATCTCCAGTTTCTCGATTGGGCGGCGCTGGGCAAGACGGGCAAGGCGCTCGGCCTCGACGGCATTGACTTGACGGTCCGGGAAGGCGGGCACGTCGTTCCGGACAAGGTTGCGGCGGACTTGCCGCGCGCGGTCGAGGCAATCCGCGCGGAAGGCCTCGATGTGCCGATGATCACGACCCGGCTGAACGACGGCGGCGATCCGAATGCGCGGCCGATCCTCGAAGCGGCGGCGAAGGCGGGCATCCGCTATTTCCGCATTGGAGGCTTGACGTACGGCAAGTCGGGAAATCCGCTCGAACAACTCGGAAAATTCACGGACGGCCTGCGGAGTCTTGCGCAACTTGCCGGGGAGTACGGCCTCACGGCGGGCTATCACAATCATTCCGGTTACAACCAGGTCGGCGCGGCGATTTGGGATCTGCACCGGATGATTACGGATGTCGGATCGGAACGCCTCGGATCGAACTTCGACGTCGGCCACGCCGTGGTCGAGGGCGCGTACGGCGCGTGGCAGGTCAATGCGCGGCTGATCGCGCCGTATGTCCGGATGATGGCCGTCAAGGATTTCGTGTGGGACAAGGACAGGCCGAAATGGGCGCCATTGGGCGAGGGAATCGTGAAGTTCGCCGACTGTTTTGCGATCATGCGCGAGGCCGGTTTCGCGGGACCTGTCTCGATCCATTTCGAGTACAAGACGGCATCGAACGATGCCCTGCTTGACGATATTCGGAAGGCCGTCCAAACCCTTCGCGCGAACTTGCGGGAAGCGGGGTACGACGTGTAGCGCGCGGATCGTTTCGGGCTTGTCCGTTTCGTTTCCCGCCCGGGATTGTGCTAGGCTTTCGGGGATTGTGAAAGGGCTGAATTGATGGTGGAGCTGTTGTATCCGTCGGCCGTGCGTGAAATGCCGGAGGAGGATCGTCCCCGTGAGCGTCTGGAGCGGCTCGGCCCCGAAGCGTTGCGCGACGCGGAACTGATCGCGGTTTTGTTTCGCACCGGGACGCGCGAGATGGGCGCGGTGGCGCTGGCAGATGCCGTGATGCGCCATTTCGGCAATCTGCGCGCGGTGGCGCGCGCGTCCATCGAGCAGTTGATGGAAGTCAAGGGGCTTGGGCGCGTCAAGGCCATCGAGATCAAGGCCGCGCTGGAACTGGGCAGGCGACTGGTCGCGCATACGGACAAGGACCGCCGGCGGATACGAAACGCCGAGGATGTGTCGAGCCTGCTGATGGCGCAGTTCAAGGAATGCGAGACGGAGCAGTTCAAATGCCTGTTGCTGAACACGAAAAACGACGTGGTCAAGATCGTTGACGTGGCTTCGGGCAGTCTCGACCACGTCGAGGCGGTCCCACGGGATGTGTTCCGGCAGGCCGTGCGCGACGGCGTGGCGCGGGTGATTGTCTGCCACAACCATCCAAGCGGCGACCCCGAGCCGAGCCGGGACGATCTTGCGATCACGAAGCGGCTGGTCGAATCGGGGCACATGCTGGGCGTAAGCCTCCTGGATCATGTTATATTCGGCGATGGACGCTATGTGAGCCTCGCGGAAAGGAACCTGTTGTGACGAAAGCGTTCAGTGCGTGGCGCGTGGGCGCGCCCTACTATATTCCGGCCCTGTTGCTGGCGCTGATCTTCCTGATCCTGGCGCTTCGCGGCCATCGCTGGGCCTTTGTGGGTGTGGCGGTGTGCCTGGTGTACGGCGGCTTTTCGCTGTTCTTCTTTCGCGATCCCGTCCGCGCGATTACCGCCGCGGCCAATGAGGTGGTGAGTCCCGCGGACGGCACGGTGGTGGCCGTCGAGGAACTACAGGCCACCCCTCATTACGACGGCCCGTGCCGGCGCATTTCGATTTTCCTGTCGGTATTGAGCGTCCACGTGAATCGCGCGCCGTTCGACGGGTCAGTCGTATCGGTCGCGCACACGCCGGGCGAATTCCGCAACGCGATGCGCCCCGAAACGACCGACTGCAACGAGGCAAACGCGGTCCGGCTGGATACGCCGCGCGGCCCGATGACGGTCCGGCAGATTTCGGGCGCGATTGCCCGGCGGATCGTGTGTCTGGCAAAGGCCGGCGACCGGCTGGAAAAAGGCCAGAAATTCGGCATGATCAAGTTTGGTTCACGCACGGAGTTGTACCTTCCGACCGCGGCCGAAGCAACCGTCCGCGCGGGCGACAAGGTCCGCGGGGGCAGCAGCGTGGTGGCGCGATTTCCATGATGAAAATCCGAAGGACCCGAAAGGGCAAGGCGCGCCGGGAACTCAAGCGGCGCCCCATCAACGTGTTGGCGAGCGCGATTACCGCGTTCGGCCTCTACTGGGGACTGGTCAGCATCTTCCTGAGCGCGCGTGAGCGGTATGAACTGGCGGCGTTCGCGATCCTGGGCGCCATTGTCTGCGATGCGCTTGACGGCACGGTGGCCCGCCTGACGAAAAGCACATCCGAGTTCGGCAAGGAATTCGACAGCCTGTGCGACCTTGTCGCCTTCGGCGTGGCGCCGGCGGTGTTGATCTACTTTGCCTATCTGCGCGAGGAACAAATAGCCGGCACGCTTGTGGGCAAGACGGGATCGTTCATGGCCATCGTGTTCGTGTTGTGCGGCGCGTTGCGCCTGGCGCGGTTCAACGTGTACCAGAGCGGATTCCGCGACTCGTTCACCGGGCTCCCGATTCCGGCGGCGGGCGGGACGATCGCGTCGCTGGTCCTGTTCACGGAATACTGGAATCTGCGCGTGGCCTTCTGGGTGCTGGGTCCCTTCACGCTGCTGCTCGCGGGATTGATGGTCAGTCCGATTCGCTACCCGAAGGATCGCATGAAGAAGGGTCTCGTGTTCGAGCCGCGCAACGCCTTTCGCGCGCTGGTGTTCGTCGTACTGGCGATTGCCGCGGTCAACTACATGCTGCTCCATTCGCCGGCGATGGTGTTGCTTCCCCTGTGCCTGACCTATATCGGGTTCGGCATTGTGGACGACGCCTTCACGCGCTGGCGCGCGCGGAGGGGCGTTGCGGGGCCGGCGGCGGAAGATCAACCCTCGGTCGTGCCGTTCACGCCGTCCGAAAACAAGGAAGAAGCCTTGTAATACGCGACGGCCTCGGCAATCAGCACCTTGAGCGTGGCCGCGATGGGCACGGCGAGGATCAGGCCGAGAAATCCCATCAGGCTGCCGAACACCATAATCGAGAGAATAATCCAGACGGGGTTGAGGCCGACCTGATTCCCCACGATTTTCGGCGTGATGTACATTCCTTCAAGAGTTTGGGCAATCCCGAAGGTAAGCAGCACGCCGGCGACATGCCAGTCCAATCCGTGCTGGATCAACGCCAGCGCGATCGAGGGCAGAATGGCCAGCGCGAGGCCGAGATAGGGCACGAAACTCGCCGCGCCGCCCAACAGGCCGATGACGATCCCGAAGGGCACGCCGGACAACCACAGTCCGAACGAGTACAGCGCCGCGAGACAAAGACAAACGAGGATCTGGCCCCGCAGGAACGCGTGCAATTGGTGGTTGATGCGTCCGATGACGGATTCGAGCCGCGCGCGGAAACGGGGCGGCGCCAGTTCGCGCATCGCGTTTACGGAATCGTCAAAAGAAAGAAGCAGGTATACCGTCACAAAACCGAACAGGGCCACGTTTCCGGTAAACAGCAGCACGTTGACCATGCCGCGGCCTATCGTGGCCGCCGCCGCCGCCGCGGTCGTTCCCGCCCAGAATCCCGCCTGCGCCACTTCCGTCGAGTAACGCTTCAGCATGAGGATGGCATTGTCCTTGACAAACGATCCGAGGCGCTCGGCAAGAACCGTCCGGACGCTTTCCTTGTCACCGGGCATCATCCATCCGAGCGTTTCAAACAGCCGGCGCAACGGCAATCGCTCCAGCGCATCGTCCAGCACGTGTGACAGGGCGCCGCTCCTCATGCCCGCCGACGCGGCATCGGCCAAACGATCCGCTTCCCAAAGGATGTTGGGGACAAGAAGGATAGGCACGGCAACGAGCAGACCGGCCATCAGAAGGCCTACTGCGGCGATGGTTATCTCGCGCCGCACCCCGTGCCGGTAACACCAATCCACCACCGGGTCGAGCATGTAGGCAACCACGAAGGCGAGGAACAGCGACGCCAGAATCGAACGAATGGCATAGAAAAACATCCCCGCCAATACGGCTATGCCCACGATGGCGGCCACCCGCATCCATGCGCCGCCGGACATGTGTCTCATTCGTTCAAGGAGCGCCGTGGGCGGAGTTTGGGATTTGAGGTTTGGGGTTTGGGGTTTGCGGCGTGAGGGCTGAGGATTGGGCCGACGGACGTTGGAGACGTCTTGCGTCTTGCGTCTTGCGTCTTGCGTCACAGTCTCCTGACTCCTGTCTCCTGACTCCTGAGAGCTTGTGAATTTATTTGCACAGTCGAAAGCGTAACGCCGAATTCTGATTCGGCCAAGTCGCCAATGCCCGTGCCGAATCGGAATTCGGCGTTACAAACCGTTGCATTGAATTTGTTCACGGGCTCTGATTCCTGACTACTGACTACTGAATTCATGCCGCGCCGCGGCCTTCGATGACAACCCGGAATGTCTTCAGAAGGATCGCGAAGTCCTCCCAGATGCTCCAGGAATCAATGTACCGCAGGTCGAGTTCGACCCATTCCTTGAAACTGAGATCGCTGCGCCCGCTGACCTGCCACAGGCCGGTCATGCCGGGTTTCACGCTGAGCCGGCGGCGCTGATCCCACGTATATTGCTCGACTTCCGCGGGAATCGGCGGGCGCGGCCCGACAAGGCTCATTTCGCCCCGCAAAACATTGATCAGTTGTGGCAACTCGTCAATGCTGTATTTGCGGATGAAGCGGCCTACCCGCGTGATGCGCGGGTCGTTGCGAATCTTGAACACCGGTCCGTCGGCCTCGTTCAGCGTTTCAAGATTCTTTCGCTGTTCCTCGGCGTCGGCCACCATCGAGCGAAACTTGTAGATTTTGAATCGTCGCTGATTCATGCCGACGCGTTCCTGCAGGAAAAAGACCGGCCCGGGCGATTCGAGTTTGATTAGAATGGCCACCAACAGAAAGAACGGCGATAGCCCGATGAGCAGCGACAACGACACGACGATGTCCAACAACCGCTTGAAGGCCAGTTGCGCGGTGCTCTCCGGCACTGTGGACAGCGACAACATCGGAATTTTACCCATGCGGAACGCCCGGCTCGTAGCCAGGCGAAGCGGAAACAGGTCCGCGACCAAGCGCACCGGAACACCCACGCCGACGCACAAATGCGCGATGCTCTGAATGAGTTCGTAACTCGACCGCACCGGCAGGCAGACATGGACTTCATCAACAACCTGTTCCGTCAACAGCCTTTCGAGCGCGCGAAATTCGCCCAGATGCGGCAGGTTGTATTCGCGAAGCGTTTCGACGCGCTGCGGATCGTCCTCGACGATGCCAAGGACGCGGTAGCCGTACCGCGCATGGCGCATGACCTCGTCGAGCAGGTGTTTCGTGCGTGGATTGGCCCCGACAATCAGCACGTTGCGCGGGTTGAACCCCCATTTGCGGAATGTCCAAATCGCGATACGCAATCCGATGCGCGCCCCCCCGATGAACAGCCACGCGGCCACGCCGAAAGAGACGAGGAATGGCGGTGTTGGCCTGTATTGGGTCAGGAACGCCGTGGCAAATCCCGCGAAAATGAACGCCATCACGACGGCCTTCGATATCCCAATCAGCGGGTAGATCAGGTGCTCCTTGCGCTGTGACGCGAACAAGTCTTCGTGAAACGCCGCCGCGAACCACGCCGCCAGAAAGATAGCAACGAAGGGCAATTGGGAGAAAATTCGTTCCAGAAGCGTGCCGCCGGTTTGCGTAAGGGTGATCGCCGCAAGGACAGCCAACAACACGGCTCCCGTATCAGTAACCGCCAGAAGCGCTGTGCGCGTTACTGCATGACGGCTCAATGCAGGCATGCGAACCTCTTTAAGGCCTCCATGGTAACCCGCCACAGGCGATTGCGTCATAAGCCCTCGTTGCGCAATGGCATTCAGACTACCTCAACTGGAAAAATGGTACACCAAGCAGCCCGGGACCGTCAAGGGGATCCGGCGTTTGCTCAAAAACGCAGAAGCGGAGGCATCGGTCCGGGCGGCAAGTGATTACATATCCGGTCGAGGATGATTATTACGCGGTGGAAAGCCCCAGTCTGCCGGGATACATCGGCATGGCAAGGCCGAGGCCATGGCCAGCAGCCGCGAGGCCATTGACTTCTATCTGGAAACCTTGATTGAGAAAGGAAAACCCGTACCGGGATTCACGGGAAGTCGTGATGGTATGCGTTCCTTGCCGGTTGTAAACGGCAAGGAATGTATCGGCGTGCTGCAACGGGCAGGTTTTATTTTGCTGCCCGCCAGTGCGGGAGTCAGGGCAATCGCATTATAAGTCACATCGCCATGAGGATTTCGATCAGGTAATCCATGTCCCAAGCCGCCTGCAATCGTTTTGCCTTGATGCCGCCCTTTCTGGAAGTGTTGGCTTTGATTGCATTGATGGCCAGTCTACGGATGGTCGCGAGGTTTTCGGCGGCATATCCGATTCGTATTCGGCATTGGTCCTCGTTGAAGGCGATATCCAGTACCCAATGCAGGGAGTTTTCCACGCGCCAGTGCGCGCGGATACCGTGGGCGATTTTGCCTATGCCCGGGTCCTCGCTACTGGTGATGTAGTAGCGGTCTTCGACGGAAGTCTCGCCGTTGACGGTGCGGCTGGCCCGGCACATGGCCATGCCTGCGAGCTTGGGCCAGCGCTCCAGCGTTCCCAGTCCCCCGATGTCGTGCGTAAACCAGTACTGCCGTTTTTCGACGCGCCCATGGCCCTTTTCGAGCGATTCGAAATACTGGCAGTCCATGTGGGCGAAGTTGTCGGCCATCGCCGCCTTGAATTCCTGTTCCACGTCTTCGCACAGCGTTTCCTGGTTGCCTTTGACGGCCAGCAGGTAGTCCGCCCCGGCCTCGACAATGGTTTTCGCGATTTCTTTCTGGCACCCCATGGCATCAATGGTCACCAAACATCCTTTGAGGTCCAATGCTTTGACCAACTCGGGGATGGCGGTGATTTCGTTGGACTTGTCGTCCACCTTGGTCTGCCCCAACGCGATGCCGTTTTCCGTCGCCCATGCGCCGACGATATGAATGGCCTGTTTGCCCTTGCTTCGGTCATGGGAGCGGCGGGCCGTCTTTCCATCGATGGCCACGACGCCTTGTACCGACTGGTGAATGGATTGTACCCACTCAATAAAGCATCGCTGGAAAGCCACGGGATCCAGGAGGCTGAAGAACCGTCCGAAGGTGTCGTGCGAGGGGATGCCATTGGGCAATTTCAGGAAAGTACGCAGCCAAGCCTCCTTGGCCTTTCCAAACCGGGCGACATCGGTCCAGCCTTCGGCGCCGGCGATGACGGCGCAAATGGTAATGGCAATGATGTCGTGGAGGCTGTGGCGTTTCTTCCGGTCAAGCCGCGGATCTTCCAGACGGCTGAAGAAGATGGTGAAGGAAGTGTTTTGTGCGTCCATGTGAAGATTCTCCTTGTTAAGTGGCCTGGACGCAATATAGGCAGAGGCATACTTAAATATCAAACTACAACTACTGCCAAATACCCGTTTTCCTCGCGAGAAGAAGGAGGGGAGTATTCGAAGCGATCCGGAAGAAGGAGCGGCGGGAAGAAGGAAGGTTCAGCGGCTACCGGGAGACGCGGGCTGGCAAGCCCGTTTTAATGCGATTGCCCTGGTGCGGGAGTCATGAGATCCTCTATCGTACAAATCCCTATGCTATGATGGGTTGTTGTTCCCGATCGGGGGGAACTCGACCGAGGGACGTTGCGCGGCATTCTTCGGCATGCGTAAATTGACGTTGAGGAGTTTATTCTGCTCGTGATCGGCTGGCCGCTGGTCGGCCCTATGGTTTGCCTAAACGGAAAGAAGTCGTTGAAACTGCATTTTACCGTATTGACTATTGTCTACTGTGCGGGGATTTTCTGGCTGTCGTCGGGCGCGAGTCCGGTGGACCCGACGCCGCTGTTCCCTGGACAGGACAAACTCGTCCATATCGCGGTCTACGGTGGCTTGGCCGCGTTGGTGTCCACCGGCATCCGGCGTTCGGGCAAGCCGGCGTCGTTTGCCAAGCAGTTCTGGGCGCCCGCCCTTTTCGCGACCGCGTATGGAATCTTCGATGAGTTTCACCAACTATTTGTTCCGCACCGATTTTGCGAAGCGGGCGACATGCTCGCCAATGCCGCCGGTGCGCTGCTGATCCAATTCGCGCTATGCTATGGCGTCTGGCGTCTGAACTCCGGGAGGAATTGCCATGAAGAAACCCCATGAAATCCACGTCATCTCGAACACGCACTGGGATCGTGAATGGCTCAACGATTTTCAGGAGACCCGGCTCATGCTGGTCGAATTCTTCGACCGCTTGCTCGATGTCCTCGAAAAGGAACCCGGTTACGACTCCTATCTCCTCGATTCGCAAGCCGTGCCCCTCGAGGATTATTTGGAGTTGCGTCCCGAAAAGCGGGAAATCCTCACGAAACACGTCACGGAAAAACGGCTGTATGTCGGGCCGTGGTACACATGTCCCGAGGCGTTCTGTGTGAACGGCGAATCACTGGTCCGCAACCTGCTTTACGGCCACCGAGTCGCGCGCGGGTTCGGACACGTGATGAAAGTCGGCTATACGCCGTTTTCCTACGGCCAGCCGTCCCAGATGCCGCAGATTTACGCCGGATTCGGCATAGACACCATCCTCTTTTACCACGGCGTGTCGCACGACGACACACCCAACGAGTTCTGGTTCGAGGGGTCCGATGGCACCCGCCTGTTCGCGTCGCAGATGAGTTCCGGAGCCCGGTACAACTTCTATCACAACATCTACCGCCGGATACGCTACGGCGCGCGCATTGACGACCGCGAATACGAATGGGGGCAGGGCGGTCTGCCATTCCACCTTTGCGGCGAGTCACATTGCATGGAGCATCACCTGCTGCTCGATCCGGTAACGGGATTCCACGACGAATATCTTAAGGAGGCATTCCGCTCGTTGCGGGAAGCGGAAATCAAAACGGCCACGACCCGTTTCCTCGCGTTCATGGACGGCCACGACAGCAGTTTGGCCGACGCCGCCACGCTGCGCATCATCGAGGCGGCACGGCCGTATGCCGGCAAGGATATAATTGTCCACGGCAACCTGCCGGACTTGATGGAAAAGATCAAGCGCGAAGCGCGCAACCTGCCCGTCCTGCGCGGTGAACGCCGCGTGCCGAAGCCGATGGGCGCGCGCGTTCATCTATACAGCGACGTGCTTTCGTGCCGCACGCGCATGAAACGCCTGAATGTCCACGCGGAAACGGTTTTGCAGCGCTGGGCCGAACCGTTCGCGGCGTTTGCGTCCACGATCGGCGCTGAATATCCGGCCGCCGCGATCGATCTCGCGTGGAAAACCCTGCTGAAGTGCCACGCGCATGACAGCATCGCAGGCACAGGGGTGGACGACATCGAGCAGGACATGAATTACCGTCTGCGGCAGGTGGTCAACATTTCGCGGGGCGTCAAGCGGCGGGCCCTGCAAGCGATCCAGGTCCGCATCAATCATTCCGGGGCCAAGCCGAACGATATCCTGCTAACCGTTTTCAATCCCTCGCCGTATCCCCGCAGCGAGATTGTTACGGCTACGCTCGATGTGCCGCCAAACGCATTTCCCGCGTTGTCGCTCGTCGAATGCTCAACGCGCTCGTCCGTTCCTGTCCGCGTTCCCGTCCATGTCTTGACGCGCCACCCGCACCATGCCGTCGTCAACCACGCGGGCGACGCGACCGCCATGATGACCTGCGAACGCGTCCGCATCCAGTTCGAAGTCTACGCCGTGCCGGGCCTCGGGTATACGACGTACAAACTCGTCGCGTGCCCGTGTACGTTGCGCGGATCGCTCGTCACCGGCAACAATTCGATGGCGAATGAATTCCTGCATGTGTGGATCATGCCCGACGGCACGCTGCACATCGAGGACATGTTGACCGGTGAACACTTCGACGGTTTGCACTATTTCGAGGACAGCGGGGAGGCCGGCCACGCGTGGATGCACATCGAACCGGCGCGCGACAGCGTCGTCACGACCATCGGGACGCCCGCGCGCGTCACGCTTGAAGAAGACACGCCGTTCCGCGCGCGGTATCGTGTCGAATACACCCTGCAAATTCCTGTCGGACTCGACGAGAACGGCGGCGATCCATGGAAGCGTCTCGACGGCGGCGAAAATAATTCGCGGCGAACGGACGAACGACGCCCGATGACCATCGTTTCGGACTTCACGCTCGAACGCGGCGCGCGCGCCGTCGAAGTCGTCACGCGGTTCGAGAACACGTGCAGGAATCACCGCCTCCGCGTCATGTTTCCGACGTATCTCAAGGCGAAAAACTGCCATGTCGAGAGCGCTTTCGATGTCGTCGAGCGCGAAGTCGTGTTCGGACGCAAAAGTCCGTGGAAGGACTCGAAATCGCCGACCTTTCCGATGCACCGCTTCGTGGACGTGTCCGACGGCAAGGCGGGCCTTGCCATCGTCAACGATGGCCTGCGCGAATACCAAGTCACGCCCGATGAGGATCGAGCCATCGCAATCACGCTCATGCGTGCGTTCGAAGTGTCGCTGACGACCGTCAGTAAACGCTGGGACATTCATCCCGAAATGCCCGGATCCCAATGTTTCGGCGCGCACGAGTTCCGCTATCGCATCGTTCCGCACAAGGGAACATGGGAAAATGCCGGCCTGTTTCACGAATCCGACCGGCTCCTGTTGCCGCTCGAACCCGCCCAAGCCGGCGCGCACGAGGGCGATTTGCCGTGGCAGTTCGGATTCCTCCAAGTGGCGCCCGCAAACGCCGTACTCAGTGCGCTCAAACGAGCCGAAAGCGGCGACGGGTACATCCTCCGTCTCTTCAACCCGGCGAAGGCCGCTCTTCAAGCCGTACTCGAATGGGCATGGCCCGTCGCCAGGGCCGAACTCGTCACGCTGGAGGAACTCCCCGGCGGCGCGATTTTGTTTCGCGGCCGTATCGTGTCTGTATCCCTTGCCCCCGGGAAAATCGTGACCGTCCGGGTGTCCTTCCGCAAATCCAAAAAGAAAGGAATGTCATCGGGGGCGCGGTTAGAATTCCGCGAGGAAAGCGAGCAATTCCCCGGCGCACCGGATCGGATCGTCATGCTGCGCGAGTTCAAAACAGATCGCGGGTCTGCCCCCGCCGGAAAAGGTCACGCGGCGTCCGAACTGTTCGGTGAGCAGCGCCTTGGCCTTGTGGACGATTCGCGGGGACTCAAACTCGATTCGGATTGAATCGCGTGTCGCTGTTATCGTTTTTACGGCGGCGTCGGCGCCGAGGGCACGGACGCGCATGATGTCAATCAACCGGCGCACCGGCGCGGGTGGCTTGCCGAAACGATCCGTGAGTTCGTGGACCATCTCGCGCGCATCCTCAACCGTCGCAATGCCGGCGATGCGCTTGTACAGGGTGATTTTCTGGGCCTCGGAAGGCACATAGGCTTCAGGAATGTACGCCTCGACGGCCACGTCGAACGGCGGCATGACCCGGTGCGCGAGCGGTTCGCCCTTGATCTCGGCCACAGCCTCGCGCAGCAATTGCGCGTAGGTTTCATAGCCGACGGAGACGATATGGCCGTGTTGCTGGCCGCCGAGTATGTTGCCGCACCCGCGGATTTCGAGGTCGCGCATCGCGATGCGGAAACCCGACCCCAGCGTCGAAAACTCCTCGAGCGCTTTCAGCCGTTTCTGCGCGTCTTCGGTGGGTATGCGGTCGCCGGGGATCAGCAGGTAAGCGAACGCGCGGTGCTTGTAGCGTCCAACGCGCCCGCGCAACTGGTACAACTCCGCCAGGCCGAAACGGTCCGCGCGATCCACGATGATCGTGTTGGCGTTGGGAATGTCCAGGCCGGATCCGATAATCGTCGTGCACACGAGCACGTCAATTTCGCGCCGGATAAAGGCCGACATGACTTCTTCGAGACGATGCTCGTGCATCTGTCCGTGCGCGACGGCCACCCGCGCCGCAGGAACGAGTTTACGGATGCGTTCCGCCACGGACAGAATCGTCTGCACGCGGTTGTGCAGGAAAAAGACTTGGCCCTCGCGGCGCATCTCGCGCAGAATGGCTTCCTGGATCAACGACTCGTCGTAGGTTTCGATGCAGGTGTGGATCGGCAGGCGATCGTTCGGCGCCGTGTTGATCAGGCTCATGTCGCGGATGCCGCTCAGCGATAGATGAAGGGTGCGCGGAATCGGCGTGGCGGTCAGCGTAAGCACGTCCACATGTCGCCGCAGCTGCTTCAACTTTTCCTTCTGCGCCACGCCGAATCGCTGTTCCTCGTCTATGATGAGTAGGCCGAGATTTTTGAACGCGACATCTTTCGATGCGAGGCGGTGCGTCCCGATGACGATGTCCACCTCGCCGGATTTGAGCCGCTCGATCGTGGCTTTCTGTTTCTTCGCGGTCTGGAAACGGCTCAGCATTTCGATGCGGATGGGATAGTCCGCCATGCGTTCCGTAAAAGTGGTGAAATGCTGTTGCGCCAGCACGGTGGTCGGCACGAGCACGGCGACCTGGCGTGAGTCCATCACCGCCTTGAACGCGGCGCGGATGGCCACTTCCGTCTTGCCGAAACCCACGTCGCCGCACACCAACCGGTCCATGATCTTCGGCGATTGCATGTCCGCCTTGACTTCGGCGATGGCGCGGGCCTGATCGGGCGTCTCGTCGTATTCAAACGAGTCTTCAAACTCCCGCTGCCACGGTGTGTCCTCCGAAAAAGCGAAGCCTTCCTCGGAAGCGCGGGCGGCATAGAGTTTGACCAATTCCGCCGTCATGTCGTGAACGGCCTTCCGAATGCGCTTCTTGGTGCGCGCCCACGTAGCGCCGCCGATTCGGTCGAGTTTCGGCGCAATGTTTTCGTCCCCGATATACTTCTGCACGAGGTCCACGCGCGTCGCGGGAACGTACAGCATGTCGCCGCCCGTGTAGCGCACGGCGAGGAAATCGCCTGTCTTGCCCTCGAAACGACGGAGTCCTTCATAGCGTCCGATGCCGTGTATTTCGTGAACGACGTAATCTCCGGTGCGCAAATCGCTGAACGCCGTGATGGATTCGCCGGCCTCGAAACGCCGCCGCACGCGCCGGACGTAATGCCGCCCGAATATTTCGCGTTCGCTGAGGACGGCAAGGCGGTCGCTGGTGGACGCAAATCCCGCATGCAGCCGGCCCAATTCGACGCGCAGATCGAACCGGTCATGCCCTGGCCGATACCCCTGCCCCTCAAGCAGTTCAAGCAGCCGCTTGCGTTCGCCCGGCGTGTGTCCAATCAGGACAACCCGGTAACCGGCCTTGTCCCATTCCGTCAATTGACGCCAGAAACCGGCCATGTTGCCTGTCCACCCCGAAACGGCGTGCATCGTGGCCGTAATCCGGCGGCTCGAAGACACGCGATCGTGCGCAAGCTGTGCCAATGACAGGCGCGCGAAAGAATCCAGATGCTTGAGGGCATCGTCCCACGACATGAAAAAACGATTCCCGGCAACCTGGCGTCTGATCGCGTTTGCCTCTTCGGCCAGCGCCAGCGGCTCATCGAGGACAATCAGCGCGTTGTCCGGCAGATAGGCCGTGATCGGCACGATCGCACCGGATCCATCCGCATGGGCTTCGAGCAAGTCCTTTTCCGATCGTGGCAGAATGAACGCCTCCTGGACGGATTCCACGCTGCGCTGCGTTTCCGGCTCGAAGCGTCGGATGGACTCGATGGTATCGCCGAAGAATTCAACGCGATACGGCAGTTCGCTCGAAATGGGGAAGAGATCGAGGATGCCGCCGCGCACGCTGATTTCGCCGCGCTGCTCGACCATCAACTCGCGGCGGTATCCGAGCCGCACGAGTTTGCCTATCAACTCCTCAAGGTCGTGCTCCTCGCCTACCCGCAGGCGAAGGCTTGGCTCGAAAAGACGATCCGCGCGCGGCACATATTGCAGGAGGGCATCGAGCGGCAACGCCACGTGAAGGGGCTTTCCGGCCTTCGACGCCGCAGCCATGCGTTCGAGCGTGTTCATCCGTTCGGCCATGATGTCGTCCGCGGGCGGCATGACGTCCGACGGCAGGACTTCCCACGCGGGAAACAAGGCGCTCGATGATTCGCCCGCGAAGGTGCAAAGGTCCTCGAAAACGCCTTCCGCTTCCGCTCGACCCCGTGAAACGATCAAGAGCGATCGATCGAGCGCGCGCGCCGTTTGCAGGGCCACGATCGTTTTGGCCGATCCCCACGGGCCGACAACTTCGGTCACGCGCGCGCCTTCGGCAAAGGCCGAACACACCGCTTGCGTCACCGCGAGAGGGGGCAAACCGACGGACATACGACAACTCCGGGCAACCGGTTAACGGCTTCTGATACTCGTTGCAATAAAAAAGGCGAGCCGCATGCACGGCCCGCCTCGACGAATCAATCGGGGTTCAGCGCGAATAGAAACCAATCACGCCGGCGGTTTCCGCCTTGAACGGGATGGTTTCGAGATTCGGGGTTGCGATCATCTTGCCTTCGAACGATCTCGGAGACCGTTCGAGATATTCCGGCAAGGCGGCCGGAATGGATTCGGCGCCTTCCGCGATCATGGGCATCTTCCGGCTGCGTTCGCGGATGCTGACGGTCATGCCCGGCTTGACCTGAAACGACGGACGATCCACCCTTTTGCCGTTCACGAGCACATGGCCATGCACGACGATTTGGCGGGCGGCCGGAATCGTCGGCGCGAAACCCATCCGGTACAACACGCAATCCAGCCGGGACTCGAGCAGCATCAGCAGATTCGTGCCCGTAACGCCGCCCATGCGTTGCGCAAGCGCGAACGTCTTGCGCATCTGGCGTTCGAGCAGTCCGTAATGCAGCCGGATTTTCTGCTTGTCCAGCAACTGCTGGCCGTAAACCGACATCTTGCGGCGTCCCGACTGCCCGTGCTGCCCGGGGGCAAACGGACGTTTGATCGAAGGGCATTTCGGGCTGCCCCACAAACACGAACCCAACCGGCGGCACAACTTGTGTTTTGGTCCTGTATACTTGCTCATACCAACCCTTTTCGTTATCCGTGCAAAACGATTTTCCGCATGCCCATCGGGCGCAATCCACCCTGCGCGCAATCCGCGCATGCTTGTCAAGAAAAAGTACTATACCGAATTTTGGGCCGGAGAATCAACTTTGCGCATCGCTCGCGCAGCGCGACGCCTTTCATGGCCGCCGCCGCCGCATTTCGCGGGGCGGAATGGCGGCCGGCAGAGAGGCAACCGGCGGCGTCAGGCAAGCAACTCGAACAGGCGTTTCGGCTTGGGGACTTCGCCGTTCTCGACGATTTCGTGCAACACGGGCCGACGGACGATTTGGAAAGGTCCGGGATCCTCTCCGCGGATCCATGCGGCCAGCCGCTCGATGCCCTCGGCGGCCGCCTCGCGAACGGGCAGCCAAACATGGGCGCTCGCCTCGCGCAACACGGCGGCGTTGTCCGCGTAGGTCCATGCCACAATCTCGAAATCCTTGCCGGGCACGCGTCCCGCACGGCGCGCGCCTTCCCGCAGCGCCGTGGCGTCTTCCGTGGCGCTGCAGTCAATCAACGCCGTCACGCCGGTGTCGGCCAGCAGCCGGTACACCTCGTCGGCGATGCTGCGCGCGCCGAAAGTCGCCGAACGGACCAACCGTTCATCCACGGGAATGCCGGCTTCCTCGAGCGCCTTGGCATAGCCCCGGAACCGCTCCACGCCCGGTTGAAAACCGGTCAGCGCCCGAAGCATGGCGATGCGCCGATGGCCGCGATCAATCAGAAACCGCGTGCTGACCCGCACGCCCTCCTCGTAATCCACCGTGGCGCAACTGCAGTCCGGAAGACTGTCCAGCCGGCCAAACGCCACATACGGCATGCCGCTGCGATGCACGCGGTGGATGGCCCTGTCGTTGTACGGCAACGGGCCGACGACGATGCACGCCTTGTACAATTTTTCCCAGATGCCCCGCGCGTAATCCGTGGTCGTTCCGCCGAAATAGGGATTCAAATCGAAGCAGAGGTATTCCCCGCGAACGCCGAACGTCCGGTACAACTCGTCGAAAAGCCAGAGAAACAATCCCTGGCTCACGGGCACCTCGCTCAAGGGTGCGGCCACCGTCAGGCCGATGCAGCCCCGCATCTTGCCGCGCAGACCCCGCGCCCCGATGTTGGCGTGGTAGTCCACGGCGCGCATGATGGACAGGATCCGCTCGCGCGTTTCTTTGCTGACCCCGTCTTTCTGGTTCAATACGCGGCTGACCGTCTTGGCCGATACCCCGGCCTCGCGTGCGATATCGTAAATGGTCCACTCGCGATCCGGTTCGCGATTCAATGCGGCATCCCCCTGTTTGTCCTTGCGAGCACCCATTTATTCTAACTCCACGGTCAGATTATATCGATCGAATTACGTTTACCAGCCCGCGGATCATCGGCTACAGGGCCTTGATTCCGGGATACAACCCCAATAAAGTAATCGGTTACCATACACGATAACAGTATACATTCCGAATTTCATTTCTGTCAAGCGCCTAAAAATAATGATTATTTCCACAGACATCCCATAGGGCTTCAGAAAAGCCCGCACTCTTTTCGTAAGTCGTTATAGGGCAGCCTTCGCCACCGTGTCAACCTGGAATTGTCGATTGTGAATTATGAACTGTTTTTGGCTTTGTGCCCGTGAAACCGTCACGTGCTGTCCCATAGACTACGGGACGCACCCAACTATCCCGATGCAAATCCGGGCAAATACGCTTGCTGGGGTGCGGCAAGCAAGCGGAAGTCGCCACCTGCTGTCCCATAGCTCTGCAGGGTAACGAGTAGATCGCGGCGCGTCCACAGGCAGGCGCGCACCAAGCCGAACAGCCGGGTGAAACTATGCGGCCACTGGCTGAGATGTGCCACGAAACGAAGCAACACATAGACCAGCAGCGCCATCCAGACTTGCCACTGAATAGCATTCTTGCTGTGGCCCTGGAAGTCGCACAACTGGAGCGTCTGCTTGATCTGTTTGAAAAAGGCTTCGATACCCCAACGGTGTTTGTACAAGTCCGCAACCGTCTCCGGCGCCCACTCGAAGTTGTTGGTGATGAATACCATTTCGACGTCCTTGCCATCGCGCTCTACGATGGCGTGCACCAAACGCAGGCGCTTGGGATAGTGTTGGCGCGTCGCGGGCGTGCGCAATACGATTTCATCATCGCGCAGGATGCGGCCTTGCGCACGCCGGATACGGCGCTTGACGCAACGATATTGCAGGTTGTCCTTCGCGCGCGTCACCCACGACACGCCGCGCGCGTCCAAGTCGTACAGGTGCTCAAAATCCACGTACGCCTTGTCGAACAACACGATTTCGCCGGCGCCGATGTCCGCGCAGAGTTCGCGCGCGCGTTTGTTGTCGTTGTGGCCGGCCGTGTCGACGATGGCGAACTTGGGAAGGAAACTCTGGAGATTCAGACGCAGGTGCAATTTCGCCGCAGCCTTTTTGCGCCGGTGTTTAGCCCAGTCCATGCAGTTCGCGATCAACTGAATAGTGCTGGAGTCGACCACGTGAATCATGCGTTTGAAACGCCGGGGAAATCCCCGGTACGTCTTGCCGCCGAACGACGGCATCGTTGCCATGAGGTGTTCAAGCACGGCCCAGAACAAGTCCTCGGCCATTTGCGCCGATCGAATCTTATTGGCGTGCGACAGCGTGTTGCGGGCGGGCGGCGTTGCGCCTCGGATGGCGAACAACTTGCTCACGTGCATGCGCATGCCGTCGCAGACGTTATTCAATCCTATCGCGTGAGAAAGTTGTGCGTAGAGCAATGCGACGATATGGCTCCACGGACTGAAGGTGCGCGCCTGCTCGTCCACTCCGTACTTGCGCGCCTGCTTCGCCACCAGGTGGCCGGGGATGTAGGTGCATATCTGCTGCAATGTGCTAAACTTTGACCGGGCTGATTTCATGGCAATCTTCTCCCTCGCCGCGGCCGTGCCGCAGCGGTGTTCCTGACATGGAGAATCTTGACCCCGAGTCAGCCCTCTTTCAAATCTCTATGGGATGGCTGTGGATTATTTCCATTTTTCTTCATGGTAATTGACAGCCATGAAAAAAACTTCTTGACAAATGCCCCGGGGAATGATAGACTCAATTGTCACCGGTGACGTGCCGGAAAGACGGACATGTGGTATGGCGCAAGCAAGAGGCAACGGTTTACATGGCGGCATCGCAACAGATGATCAAGCGGGCCGGGATATGGTAAACTAGGAACAGGAACCGGTCGTTGTTTCGGCGCGTGCGGCGCCGGAAACGCAAACGGCCGGGCAACACAAGGAGAATTCATATGCGTAAGAAAGGTTTTACCCTGATCGAGCTGTTGGTGGTAATCGCCATCATCGGCATTCTGGCGGCGATCTTGCTGCCGGCGCTGGCCCGTGCCCGCGAATCGGCCCGCCGGTCGAGCTGCCAGAACAACCTGAAGCAGTGGGGCGTCATTCTCAAGATGTACTCGAATGAATCCCCGTCGCAGAAGTGGCCCACGCTGCAATTCGACGCAAGGTATTTGGATGGATCTTTGAAGACCAAATTTGCGTTGATGCCCCGCAACGACGCCATTTTCCCGGAATACCTGACGGATCCGAACATCTACCGTTGTCCTTCGGATTCCGAAGCCAAGGTGGACGACCTTCGCTATCATGGCGCGGTTGGAGAACGGTTCAACTTCACGGGCGGATTTGGCGATGACGAAGTCAGCCGTGACGCATGGGGCCGCAAGGATGATACGGCCATGAGCTACGCCTATTTTGGCTGGCTCTTCGACCGTCTTTCGGACCAAGCCACCGACAACGGCATCGTGCAGCTCAGCGCGGTGAATCTGGGCGGCTTCGGCGAACTCCCGCCCGACGTGGGCGACGTGGATGTTCCGGCGCAGTTCGCCGGTTTCTTCAATGCGCTGGTGGAGGCCGCCTTGCCTGTGGCAGGGGCTCCGGCGGAACAGATTTCCGCGAAGGCCATCGAGATTTCCGATGTTGACCTGCACTTCAAACTCGAAAGTTCGATGACGGCGCCGTTCATGGGCGAAGGCAACGGCGGCGGCAATACGATGTATCGCCTGCGCGAAGGCATCGAGCGCTTCACGATCACCGACATCAACAATCCGGCGGCGACGGCCCAGGCGCAGAGCATCATCTTCACGATGCTGGATGCGTTCGGCCAGGGCAAGGCCATCAAGTACTTCAACCACGTTCCGGGCGGCTGCAACGTGCTGTATCTCGACGGTCATGTCGAGTTCATCAAGTATCCGGGCGCGCAACCGCTCAATCCGGGTATGGCGACGGTGATCGGCGCGGTCATAAGCAGCTGATTTCACAGTCCCAACTCCGATAATCAAATAGACGCATGGCCGGGTTTCCCGGTCATGCGTTTTTTCATGTGCGGATGGATTCAGGATTCCTGCCGGCGGGTTAGACAAATTTCCGGGCGCTTGGCTATACTTGAAGCGTGGGACAGGCTGTCCAGCCTGTCCCGCGATCGACCTTGGTGAAAAGAGGCGCCGAACGGCATGAAGCGGATAATGGTCACGGGTGGAGCCGGATTTATCGGTTCGCATTTCGTCAAATATCAACTGGACACCTATCCCGATGTCCGCATCGTGAATTTCGACAAGCTGACCTATGCAGGCAACCCTGAAAACCTCAAGGGGATTGACGAGTCGCGATATTCGTTCGTAAAGGGCGACATCGCCGATGCGGCAGCCGTCCGGCAGGCCATGGAAGGCTGCGACGCGGTGGTCAATTTCGCCGCCGAGACCCATGTGGATCGCAGCATCGCGGGCGCGTCGGAATTCATAGACACGGACGTCCGGGGCGTGTACAACATCGTCGAGGCCGCGAAATCGCTGGGCATGGCGCGGGTGCTGCTCGTTTCGACCGACGAGGTGTACGGGAGCATTTCGGAGGGCTCCTTCAAGGAAAGCGATCCAATCAATCCGCGCAACCCGTATGCGGCGAGCAAGGCCGGCGGGGAACTGATCGGCCGGTCGTATTTCCACACGTTCGGCACGCCGGTCGTGATTACGCGCGGGTCGAACACCTACGGATCGCATCAGTATCCCGAAAAGGTCCTGCCGCTTTTCGCCACCAACGCGATTGACGGGCTGCCGCTTCCGTTGTACAAGGGCGGCGAACACAACGTGCGCGACTGGCTGTATGTGCGGGATCATTGCAGCGGGATAGACTGCGCGCTCCGGCACGGCAAACCGGGGGAAATCTACAACATCGCCGGGGGCAACGAACGCGAAAACATTGAACTGACGCGCCGGATCCTCGAGTTGACGGGGCGCGGCGAAGACCTGATCCGGCTGGTTCCCGACCGTCCCGGCCACGACAAGCGCTATTCGATTGACGCCGCGAAACTGAAGGCGCTTGGGTGGAGTCCAAAAATGGACTGGGACGAGGGCGTCGCGCTCACGGTGCGCTGGTACCGGGAGAACGAATGGTGGTGGCGCCCCATCAAGACCGGCGAGTACCTCGCGTATTACAAGCGCCAGTACGGGACGGCCTTGCAGCGGTAATCCTTCCCGGCCGGTGGGCCGCGGAATTTTGCACTACACAACGAGGGAGTCTAACCCCGGGGCCGGTGGGCCGCGGGCCGTTGAGGAAGTACGCGGCATGAATATCGTCACGAAAGCCTATTTGGCCCAGCATCTGATTCGATGGAGGCTCACCTGGGCCAAGCGCGACACGCGCTACCGTTATTCCGCCGATGGCAACAACAAATTCATGAGCGCCCGCGACGCGGTCGCCCTAATCCGCGACGGCGACGTCATCGCGACGTCGGGCATCGCGGGCAACCAGCGCGCGGCGATACTCTATTGGGCCATCCGCGAAGTCTACGAGCAGACGGGCCACCCGGCCGGATTGACGCTCCTCTGCTCGGGGGGGCAGGGCGGCCGGGGCAAAGTGCCCGGCAGCATGGAGGAACTCGGGCTCGAAGGGCTTTGCACGCGGCACATCGCCGGCCATCAGGAAACCTTCAAGGCGATTCTTCGCCTCGCGGCAAAGGGGAAATGCGAGATTCAATGCCTGCCGCAGGGGGTCGTGGCGTTTCTGATAGAGGCGCAGGGCCGTGGCGAGGATTCGATCGTGACGCCGACCGGCGTGGGCACGTTTCTGGACCCGCGCGTCGGCCCCGGCTCGCACATCTTCGATCCGAACGCCGAACAGTTGATCTCGGTCGAAGGCGACATGCTGCGCTACCGGGCGCCGAAAATCACGGTGGCCATGTTCGGTGCGCCATCCGCGGACCGCGAGGGAAACGTGTATCTGCGCAACGCCTCGATCATCGGCGAGAGTTTCGATGTGGTCCGCGCGGCGCGCCGCAACGGCGGCCGGGTCATCGTGAATGTCGGACGCGTCGTGGACGGTCCCGAAGGCGATTTGATCATTCCCTCGCGGGACGTGGACGCCATCGTGGTGGATCCCCGCTGCGAGCAGGCGGTTTCGATCAAGCACCGCAAGTACTGGCCGATGCTCACGACCCACAGCGACATGCCGATTGACGAGGCCATCGAACGCCTCCGCTTTATCAACGCCTTCCTGAAAATCACGCCGGTCCGCAGCGAAATTGACAATGTGCTGGCACGGCTCGCGGCAACGGTGTTCGCGGAGAACGTCAAGAAAGGGTCGTATGTGAACATCGGTGTCGGTTTGCCCGAGGAGGCATGCCGCATGCTCCACGAGGCGGGATTGTTGAAAGAAGTAACCGTGTTTACCGAGAGCGGCGTCATCGGCGGCTTGCCGGCGCCCGGCGTGTTTTTTGGAGCGGCCGCCTGCCCGCGTCAGATGGTTTCGACGCCGGAAATCTTTAGAATCATTGCATCCAGGCTCGACGTGACCATGTTGGGCGTGGTCGAGGCGGACAGCGAGGGCAACGTCAACGTGTCCAGGCGCGGCGACGATCCGAGGAACTACGTCGGGCCAGGCGGATTCATTGACATTACGACGGGCGCCAGAACAATCATTTTCGTGACGGCGTGGATGACGCGATCCGAGATCGCGATTGACGGCGGCAAACTCCGGATCAGGCAGCCCGGTCCCTGTAAGTTCATCGAAAAGGTGTCGGAAATCACATTCAGCGGCCGGCAGGCCTTGAAACATGGCAAGAAGGTGTTCTATGTGACAACGGTCGGCGTGTTTCGCCTGACCGAACGCGGCATGGAACTCGTTCGCGTGATGCCGGGTGTGGATATCCATCGTGATATAGTATCCGCGACGACGATGAGGATCGTCTTGCCGGAATCGGGCGAGGTTCCGGTGGTGGACGAATGTGTCGTCACGGGCAAAGGCTTCACGTTGTCCTACAAAGAGGAATAAACGGAATCATGTTCGCGTTTCTGCGGGGCACGGTCGCGCACAAGACGGCGGAGCACATCGAACTCGACGTCAACGGCGTCGGGTATGAAATCAGCGTTCCGGACGGCGTCGCGCGCAAGCTGGCGATCCAGCAGGAAGCGACGCTGCTGACGCATTGCCACATCCGCGAGGACGCGTTTCAGATCTTCGGATTTCTGAGCGAGGACGAACGCGGGGTGTTTCGCACGCTGTTGGGCATTACGGGCGTCGGACCGAGGATGGCGCTCACGATTCTCTCGGCGATGAGTGTTGCGGAATTTCGGCGGGCCGTGCTTGAAAGCGATGTCAAAGCGTTTACCCGGGTAAACGGCGTCGGCAAGAAAACCGCCCAACGCGTCGTGCTTGAATTGAAGACGCGGATGGGCGAAGATGCCGAACTCAGCGCGATCCTCGGCGAACAGGCCGAAGGCGGCCAGCCGGAGTCGGACGACGTGATCGCGGCGTTGTGCGCGCTGGGCTGTACGCTGGGCGAGGCCCGGAAAGCCGCGGCCACCGCCCGTAAACAACTCGGCGCGGACGCGGCCGTCGAGGAACTGGCCAAGGCCGCGCTGCGCAGTCTCGCGCGGGTATAACCAGGCGCGACAGGACACATGGGACGTATGGAACATACAGGGTCTACAAGGCGAAACGCGGATCCCGGCGTCCGGAAAAGGGACGCGGTTTGTGCGCGTTGCCCGACCCGTCCGATCGGTCTGATCGGTCCCATGCCTGCCCCCATCCAATCCCACAGGTCGCGCCATGCCCATTGATGAAATCATCAACCCGAAGCCGTTCGACGACGATCAGGTCTTCGACGATCAGATCCGGCCGAAGCGGCTCGAGGATTTCCCCGGGCAGGAGGCCATCAAGGAAAAACTGCGCATCTCGATTCAGGCGTCCAGGCAACGCGGCGAACCGCTCGATCATCTGCTGCTCTGCGGACCGCCGGGCCTGGGCAAGACGACGCTTGCGCGCATCCTCGCCAATGAAATGGGCGTGGACATCAAGTCGTCTTCCGGCCCTGTCATCGAGCGGCAGGCCGACCTTTCGGCCATTCTGACCAGCCTCGAAGAACACGATATCCTGTTCATTGACGAGATCCACCGGCTCAACCATGCCGTCGAAGAAACGCTGTACTCGGCGATGGAGGATTTCGAGGTGGACATCATGCTCGGCAAGGGGCCGACAGCCCGATCTCTCAAGATCGGCCTGAAACCCTTCACGCTGATCGGCGCGACCACGCGGGCCGGACTCCTCACGCCGCCGTTGCGCGCGCGATTCGGCGACACGTGCCGGCTCGAGTTCTACAGTCCCGAAGAGCTCGAATGCATCGTGATGCGTTCGGCGCGCATCTTCAATACCGCCATCGAGTCCGAGGGCGCGCTTGAAATCGCGGCGCGTTCGCGCGGCACGGCGCGCATCGCCAACCGGCTGTTCCGCCGCGTTCGCGACTATGCGCAGGTCAAGGGCGATGGCACCGTCACGCGGGACATGGCCCGGCGCGCGCTCGAACTTCTCCGCATTGACGACCTCGGCCTCGACGATATGGATCGCCATATTCTCCATGCGATCATAGACAAGTTCGCCGGTGGTCCCGTCGGATTGTCGTCGCTGGCGGTCTCCGTGGGCGAAGAACCCCAGACGCTCGAAGAGGTCCACGAGCCGTACCTCATTCAAATCGGCTTCCTCAAGCGCACGCAGCAGGGCCGGGTCGCCACGCCGCGTGCGTACCGGCATTTCGGCCTTACGCCCCGCGATGCCGATCAGGAATCGCTTTTCTGACAGCGCGACGGAAAAGCCGCTCGCCCTGCGCGTGTGGTGTTCCCTATCTATATCATTGAAGGGACCGCGCGGGTGCGCAACAGGACGTCTTCGGGCGGCAATGCGAGGACGAATCCGCGCTTGGGCACGGTCATCACGAGTTCGGAACGATCCGGCAGGTGTTCGGCGATGCGCGACAGCAGTTTCCGCTTCTGAAAACTCATTTGCGATTCGTTGACGATGGTGTCGCCCCAAACTTTTTTGTACACGGTGTCGTACGGGATGCACTCGCCGGGCGCCGTCGCAAGGACGCGGATCAGCCGGTACTGTTTTTCCTGCAAGCGGATATGGATGCCGTCGAGCAGGATTTCGGCCGGGTGGCGATCATCTATGACAAGCACGGGTTCGCGGGACGCCGCCGGTTGGCCGGATTTTCCGCCGGACGCCCCGATCGCCCATTCCTTCAGTAATCGCGCCGTGTGCGCGGGCAGCCAGCCTTGCAGCGTTTCCGGCGCGACGCGGGCCAGCGCCTCCGGCGTGTCGAGGCCGCGCGAGGTCAGGGCAATCAGGGCGGAACGGTTCAGCCCGGGGAAGGCGAGTTGCGCCAAGGGAAGCGCCTCGTCCCGCAGGCCGTGCTGAACCCGTTTCGCCAGCGCCGCAACGCGTTCGATGAAGGTTTCGGAAGCGCCCATGGCCGTGGCGATGGCGGCCGCTGCGTCAATCAGCCACGCGATTTGATCGGCGGCGGCAAGAATCTGGCCCGCCATGACCCGGTAACGGTCCTCGATATCGGCGACGGCGGCATGATCGATCCAGTCCGCCAGGACCAACGCCGTTTTGACCGCCCGCATTTCATCGAAAAACGGCATCGGTGAACCGTGGCGCAGCCGATTCATCGGCACGTCGGCGGCGATATCGTCCATTTCGGTCATATGCTTGAGTTGGCCGATGTAATCCGCGTGTTCGTATTCCTGGGCCGTCAACGCCATCGCGAGGCTCCGCCCGTCGCGCGTCATGGCGGCGGCCAGCAGAAGATCAATGTCGCTCCAGACCCGCCGCTGCGATTCGAGAATCCAATGTTCGAGGTCGCGCCCGGTTTCGATCAGGATGCCGGTCGAGGCCACGGCCAGCCCGAACGGCGTGGGTTCGAGGCGGCCGCGATCCGGATCGCTCAGGATGGCGCCGGCATCCGCCGCGCGGTTCTTGGCGGTGCGGATGCGGCATGCGATTTCGTCCGGCGACAGCGTCTTGCGCCATACCCAGTGCGCGGTGAGCGTGCCTTCGAGAAACTGCCGCAGTTCGGAATCGGTGCGGCAAAAACGCGCGGCCACCAGGCGCAGGATATGGTTTTCGAGCGAGTCCTTGGCCAGACGCGGCTCGATCGGTTCGCGTTCGCCCTCGACGTAGCGTCGCCACAGGCTCTCGCGGTCGAAGGGCGTCAGAGCAATCAGGATGGATCGCCCGAAGGCGTGCCCCGCGCCGTAGCGGCCCGCGCGCCCGCCCATGTTCTCGTATTCGCCCCGCAGGATCGGCGTTTTCCACGGCATGTTGATCCGGTCGTCGTACTGCCATTTTTCCGCGGAGATGAACACATTTTGCGCGGGAAGGTTCATGCCGGCGGCCAGCGTGCCCGTCGAGACGATGACCTTGATTTCGCCCGCGCGGAATCCTGCTTCGACCGCCTGGCGCTCTTCGGGGGACAAGTCGGCGTTGTGGAAAGCGACGCCGTTCGCGCAGGTGTCGAGCAGTCCGTTGCGCGAGCGCGTGGATTCGAGATCCCGCAGCGCCTCGATCGTGTCCCGCGCTGCGGGCAGCGACAGCCGGCGCGACAGCACCTCGGCGGCGCGGCGCGACTCGTGTTTCGCCTTCACGAACACCAGGCACGATTCGCCGCGTTCGGCCAGCATCCGCACGTTTTCGGCCAGCACGTCCCATGTGGCCTGTCCGACGATGTTGACCAGTTCCTCCTCGCCGTTCTGGCGGTCGTTGTGCGTACGGTATTGAAAGACGCCCTTGTGGAGAACGCCGTAGCGCAACTCAACCGGTCGCCGCTCGTAATACAGCAGCCGCGCGCGCAGCCATTCGGCCAATTCCCCGGCGCGGCCAATGACCGCGGACAACCCGATTATCCGCGTGCCGGCCTGGAGCAGCCGCGTCAGCAGGATCTCGACCAGCGCTCCGCGTTCCGGATCGGACAGCAATTCGAGTTCGTCCGCGACGACCAATCCCAATTCGCCGCACTGCTCCGGACGCCGCACAAGCAATTGCGAGAGTTTTTCATATACGACCACCGCGATCTGGAATTCGCCCTGCTCGAGTTGCGTGTCGAATTCCCGGCGATCCCGCGTCGAAACGATGACCTTGAATCCGTACGGCTCGTATTTCGCGCGAAACTCCCGGTATTTCTCCTCCGCCAGCGCCTTCAGCGGCACGAGGTATACCGCCCGTTTCCGGCTCAACGCCGCCTGCACCGCCGCCATCTCGCCCACGAACGTCTTGCCCGAACTCGTCGGCGCCTGGATCAGCAGATTTTCCGCCCCGAACAGCCCGTACTGTTTGATAGCCATCTCCTGCAGCGGCAGCAAGTCCTCGCTTTCCGTTTGCCGCCAGATATCCAGGATTTCGACCGGCACCGCATATCGAATCAACTCGTTCGTCTTCATGGTTCAGCCCTCCCAAAGACAACCCAAGTATACTGAATATATATTCAGTTTTCAAGTAAAAATTTGGGCGGCCTGTACCGCTTCCGTGGACTTGTGATTGCGACGCCTCCGCGATGCCTTTGCCATTGTGCATCCGGCGCAATTTTGTTATTGTGGAACGATGAAAAGGAAACCATGACGATGTCGGCTCCGAAACGGGTTCTGTTTATCTGCAGCGGCAATTCTTGCCGGAGCCAAATGGCCGAAGGATGGACGCGCCACTTGCAACATCGCTGTATCGAGGCTTATTCGGCGGGTATTTCGGCATACGGGCTCAACCGTGTGGCCGTGCGTGTGATGCTTGAGGCGGGCGTGGACATTTCAGCCTACCGTTCAAAGCGGATTCAGGATTTGGGTCATGCCCGTTTTGATTGCGTGATTACCGTGTGCGAAAACGCGGACGAGCGGTGTCCAACGTTTCCCGGCGGCCCGCGTCGGCTGCATGCGCGTTTCGAGGATCCTGTCGCGCTGGCGCAATACGCCGCGAGCGACGAGGAAGCCCTTGAACATTACCGCCGGGTTCGCGACGAGATTCGCGCATTCGTGGAACGATTGCCGGAATTGTTGTACGGCCCGGAAACCGGGGAAGAACCGGCCGGCCCGCACCGGCAAGCCTGATGGATGACATGGAACCGGACAGCAGTCTATTTCATCCCCCGTATCCCCTTCGTCCTCAGCGAAAGAGCCGCCTGCAACCGCCCCTTCAATTGATCGCGATATCGCCGTTTTTGGTTTGGAGCGTTATCCGAAAGGGTCCCGATCCCACCTTGACAAATTCCTGAAAATCCTTGCGGATGCTGCCCGTCAGGGGGATGCCCGAATGAACGGATCCGTTTTCGGCCGTGGCGGCGATGGCGGCATCGGTTCCCGGCGGGAGAAGAATGCCGATGCTGCCCTGTTCGGCGCGGATATCGTAGTTTCCGGGAACGGTATCGAGCGACAACACCCGTACATCTCCGCCTTTCGCGCGCACTACGATTTCCCCATGCGGCGATTCGATGGTCGTTCGGGCTTGCGACGCCTCGACCGTTGTTTTTCCATACACGTCTTTCAAGGCGATTTCGCCATAGGATGCGGAAGCCTCCACGGGACCTGCGCACGCGCTCACCCGGATGTCGCCTTTTCGGTTGGCCAGGCTGATCGCGCCCTTGACGTGTTCGACGGCAACGGCGCCGGCATTTTGAACGACGGACACCGTACCGCCCAGCCCTTCGACGCTGGTGTGGCCGTCTTGGGCCTGGACTTGCAGGGAAGCGCCTCGCGGGCATTCGATCGTGAGGTCAACGCGATAGACCGTGCATCCGAGTGCGGCCATGTTGTCGGTTGCGCCGGTGCGGATGGAAATGGCGCCGCCTTCCCCGCGCGTGGCGCGAACGTCGAGCGCCTGAAGGGCGGCGCGCACATTGGGCTGCGATTGGACCCGGACATATTTGGTGGCCGTCGCCCGCAATCCGGATGCATCGGCGCCGACGATGCGGACATCGCCCGCCATGCTTTCGACAATCACTTTTCCGTCGTCCGGGATGGTTTCCGCCAGCGTCAGAACCTCCTTGAAAGGCTGTCCGGAGGTTGTGGCGGCGACGGCATCGGAAGTCGTGCCGGATGTCGAATCCGTTTTTTTGATGGCGATGTCCCCAAACGACGTTCGCAAGGCAATGCGAACCGGCTCTTCCGCGTCGTTCGATCGCGCGCTTACGAATCCCTGCTCCGCGGCCCGTGAAAGGGGAATATCGGACTGCACGTCGCCAAACAGGGCCGTGGCGCTGAACGGCGGCGATTTGTCCTTCGGTATCCAGAACGTAATCGATCCGCTTTCGCAGGCGATATCCGCTTCAGCGCCTTCCGGCACTTCGTATAGTTCGATGCCGCCCCGGAAATTGGCGGCCTTGAGCGAGCCGGCCACGTTACGAAACACGGCCCGCGCACCGTGTAGATCGAAAATGCCGCCTTGGTGCAGATTCCGGACTTCGACCGGAAATTCACCGCGCGCGCGTACTTCGGCGCGGCCCATGATGTCGCGCAGTTCCACGGCGCCGTAACGGACGTCCAAGACGATCGCGCCGCCGACGCCGGCGATATGGGTATCGCCAAAATCGTTGCGGGCCGTCACCTGGGCGTCTTTGGGAACAAGGAGTTCGTAGTTGACCTCATAGGTCAGTTTGCCCATGTCCGATCGCGGATTTGGAAAAGCCGTTTCGGCTTCGATACGGTTCGTGGCCGCGATTACATTGATTGAAATGCCTTGGAGCAGTTCACGGGCAAGGGCGGTGGTTTCCGCGCGAACGGCGATGCGCGCCACAATCTGGACCACCTGATTATCCCATGTGGCCACGCGGATGCCGCCAAACGCATTCGACACCGACACATGGACGCCGCCTGCAACCGGGTAGCGCTCTTCAAACTCGCGCGATTCGACGAAGCCGCCCTCTTCGCCATGGCCGAAGCCCAACCCCGGCCCCAGCAGATCCTGAGTTTTCCGCCCGACAAAATCGAGGCCGCGGGCAACGCCGTCGAACACCGATCCCACGCGGTCCATCAGATTGCCCTGCGCCGCGGCGTTGCCGGCGACGGACAAGCCGGAGACCACAAGCAGGCAGACGAGGCGCCATGAAAGGCCTGCCGTTTGTCTATCGGTTTTTCGACACGTCATGAACACGCCGCCATCTGTTCTTTTCCCTCGGAAGGACCTCCCCCGGCTTTCTCGAACCATCACAGGCTGCTTTGAAGATATAGCGCGCGCAACGCCTGCGCTTGACGCTGGAGATTGGCGTCCATGACCCGGCTGGCGCGCAGACAGCCGGGATTGCGCTGAAGCGCGGCTCGGGCCGCCTCGATATCGGTATTCAGCGCCTGCACGGTCCGGCGGCGCTCGATTTCGACCGGACTGAATCGCCGGGAGGAAACGGATTGCACGGCCGCCGCTAGCGCTTGGACCTCGGCGCTGGCCCGGAGGACGGCGTCGGGGGAAAGTACGGCCTCTTCCACGGGTTCCGATGCCGTGGCGTAGTGGGACGGCGTGTTCGGCGCCGCGTTCAGGGCCGCCTTGAATACGGCCATGGCCACCAACAGGACGCCCGCCGCGTAGGCCATACCCTTGGCCAATGGACGAATGCGGGAACGGCGCTGCCGCCGTGATTCAATCGCGGTGCGTTGCTCCCGCGCCGCAAGCAGGACACGCGTGGTAAAGTCTTCGGAAGGCTCGATTTCGCCGGAACGGCGAAGCAACTCGAAGGAAGCCCGCATCCGCTGGACCTCCGCCATGCACGTCGGGCAGGCGGACACATGCCCGCCCACCTTGGCAGACAGGATCCCGCGACGATCCGCAAGGCCTTCCGCATAGGCCATCAGGTCATGCTTGCCCGGATGCCATTTCATCCCGCAACGCCCTTACACGTATTCCCTGAACTTTTCCAGCAGCGGACGCAACGCGCGTTCCGCGCGCACCACACGCGATTTCACCGTGCCCACCGGTGTATCCGTAATGTGCGCGATTTCCTCGTAAGGCAAATTATGAAAGCGCAACAGGACAAACGCCTCGCGCTGATGCTCCGGTAGATGCTTAAGCGCCGCGTTTACCGCCTCGGAAATCTCGACGCGCTGAAAATCCTCCAAGACCGACGTCCGTTTGTCGCCCACATGCTCCAAGGGATCGAACTCGTCTTCGTCATGCGAATGGTTGCCCAAAAACGAAGAAAAACTGAAGAGTTTCGGTCGCCGTTTCGTCCGTTGCCACTCTTTGGACACGATATTCGACGCAATCGCATACAGGTAGGTCGTGAATTTCGCGGTCGGCTGGTACCTCGGGGCATTCTTGACCAGCGCCATAAAAACTTCCTGCGTAAGTTCTTCCGCCACATGGCGGTTCTGCAACATGCGGTACATGTAATTCAAAACGCCTTTTTGATGGCGGCGGACCAATTCGGCGAAAGCCTCTTCCGAACCGTCGGCATGCAGCGCCATGAGGGCTTCATCGCCCAATTCGCGCAAGGGGGGCGTTTCCGAGCCGATTACGCGAAAACGCGCCTCGGATTGCTTCACCGCCGCATTCTGCATGCGTTCCGCCATACCGCGCTGGCTGTCCTTGTTCCGGGACAATCCTGTTCTTTCCTTATCGAATGCCCTTGCGGGCGAAAAAGTTCCCTTATTTGTCAAGAGTATACTACAGCCGGCGAAAAAAGCCAAGCCTTCGGACTGTTTCTTGGGATTTTGTCTCCCGAAAGTCCGGGCGGTTATAGTGTGCGGCATGAACGCGCCATCCGAAACGTGCGATGTGTGTGTCGCGATCCTAATTCGCGACGCGGGCGGACTCCTGCCCCGCCTGCTCGATGCGGTGTTTGCCCAGCACACCACACGGCGCTTCGAGGTTCTGGCCGTTGATTCCGGTTCGACCGACGGATCCCAGGACGTTCTGCGCAGGTATCCAGTGCGGCTGGTTGAAATACCGCGCGAGACGTTCAATTGGGGTCGGACGCGGGACTTTGCCTATCGGCAATCCGCCGCGCCGATTATGGTGAATCTTTCGCAGGACGCCATCCCGATGCGCACGGACTGGCTCGACAACCTGATCCGTCCGCTGGAGGATCCCGGCATGGGCGTTTCCTGCGGTTCGTCCGTGCCGGATCCCGATCGCGGGTTCCCCCAGTTCCCGTGGGAACGCAACGGGTATTTCTATTTCACGCGCGAAATCCGCGCATTCGTATCGCGATACGGGCGCGGGCTGAGTTTCGCGAACTCGGCGGTTCCCCGCCGTGTTTGGGAAAGACTCCGGTTCGACGAGCAGCCCACGGGGGAGGATTTCCAATTTCAGCGAAAATTGGTCCGGGCGGGCTTTGGTATGGCGTTTCCGAGCGATGCCCCGGTGCTGCATCATCACAATTACTCGATCGGCGCCTTGTGGCGCCGCTGCCGGAACGAAGGCTACTCCCTCAAACTGATGGGATGCCCCTATTCCGAATGGGACCTGTTCATGGATCTTGCAAGTCCGCGCAAATATGTCCAGTGGCTGCGCGAGGTCCGATACGGACGCCTCCATACGACCGCGGATTTCCTTTTTCCCGTGGCGCGGCCCTTGGCGGTGTATATGGGCAGCCGGTTTACGCGGAAACCGATATGGTACTGATGGGGACAGACGGGATGCGTGTCCGAGTTCGGGGCCGTCGTCCACCGTCCGAACCCGCTTGCACCGTCGTCCGTGAAAGGTGGGGCTTATGACGGGTTCAACACACAATGCCCCGGAGCGAAAAGCGGACACGCGCAACGCCGTCCGGCGATATTACGAGGAAAACCCGCTCATGGTGAGTTCGCCGTTCGGCGGCGTGGACGGCGTCAACGCGAAATTGATCATGCAGGTCTGGGGCGCGCTCGGGATTGATCTGCGCGGGCGGCGTGTGTTGGACGTGGGCTGCGGGCGCGGTTTTCTGGCGGACGTCGTGCGCGACTTGGGCGGCGAATACGCGGGCACGGATCTGGTCGCCGGGCGCGGCGGATTTCCGCTGGCGCTTGCCGATGCCGTTTACCTGCCGTTCGGGAACAAGGCATTCGACGCGGTTCTGTGCATTGACGCCTTCGAACATTTTCCGGAACCCGTGGCCGCGGCGCGCGAATTCCGCCGCGTGCTTCGGCCCGGCGGCTTTGTCTTTTTGTCCGTTCCGAACTATGCGAACATGGCGGGAATCGTCAAAGGGTGGTGCGAACGGTTCGGATCATACGAACCCGACACATGGGCGCCGTTCCGGCGCTGGCAGCCGCAGCAACTCGAACATTTCACGACAAGCCGCCGCGTGCGCAAGACGTTTCGCAAGGCGGATTTCACGCAGTTTCGCCGGTTGGGCCATCCGCCGGAAACCGGTCTTGGACTGTTTCCCTGGATGGAGCATCCCAAAATGCCGGATCGAATCCGCTTCCGTTTGCAACGCATTTTCGGTACGATTGGCCCCGCGTTGGCCCGGATGGTTCCGGCGTCCAGTTTGCATCTGTTCTGGAGGATTTCGTGATGGGTGTCATTGGGAGGGTGCTGGATTTCTACCGGACCCGGCCTGATCAGCCGATTATGGCGGATCAGGCGGCCATCCGCCGCGAGTACGAATGGCGCCGCTGGTCCGTGTTTCTGTCCATCACCTTGGGCTACGGGTTCTTTTACGTGTGCCGCCAGGCTTTTTCCGTGGCCAAGAAACCCATGCTCGAGGACGGGATTCTCAACGCGGATCAAATGGGCCGGATCGGTTCGGCGCTCCTGCTGACCTATGCGTTTGGGAAACTTTTCAACGGTTTTCTGGCCGATCGCAGCAATATCGCGCGGTTTTTTTCGACCGGCCTGCTGGGAAGCGGCGTGCTGGTCATCCTGTTCGGATTCAACCGTTACTTCTGGCTGTTTGTGCTGTTGTGGGGATTGAACGGGTGGTTCCAGAGCATGGGATCCGCGCCGTGCGGCGTGTCGCTGTCGCAATGGTTCAGCAACCGCGAACGCGGCACGCGGTACGGCATCTGGAGCATATCGCACGGACTGGGCGAGGCTGTGGCGTTTCTCGTCATTGCGGCCATCATCGCCTCGTTCGGCTGGCGGTACGGTTTTTGGGCCTCGGGAGGCCTCGGCGTTGTCGTGGCCGCGATTCTGTTCTGGACGATGGCGGATCGCCCGCGCACCTACGGTTTGCCCCTCGTGTCGGACTACAAGAACGATCACGCGCCCGATGCGCATCTGGCGAACGCGCCGGTCGGTCGGGTGCAATGGGAAGTCATCCGAAATCCCGTGATCTGGGTGTTGGGCCTGTCGAGCGCGGCCATGTATATTTCCCGGTACGGTATCAACAGTTGGGGCATCCTGTATTTGCAGGAAGACAAGGGATATACGCTGGTCGGCGCCGGCACGCTGTTGTTCGTGGCGAAAATTTCCGAAACCGCCGGCACCCTGCTCAGCGGGATCATTTCCGATGTCTTTTTCAAGGCGCGGCGGGGCGCCACCACGCTGGGATATGGGCTGATTCAAATTATGGGACTGCTGATCCTCTTTTTTTCGCCCACCAATTACGTGGCGACGCTCAATGAGGACTTGGCGGGGGAACTCCGCGCGGGACCCATCGCGCCGGTCCTGCGCTACGCGCTGGCCGAACGCCATGTCGCGCTGCGGGCCGATGCGGACCTGACCAAACAGACCGAAAAAGACCGCACGATATGGACAATCCGAAACGGCGGCTGGCCGCTGGGCAAGGACTACCGGATTCTGACCGACGGCGGCCAACTGCGTTTGTTCCGCGACAATCGCCTCGTTCACTATATCGGCCTGAGTCTCTTTGGATTCGGCCTCGGCGGATTGCTCGTGCTGCTGGGGGGATTGATTGCCATTGATTTGTGCCCGAAGCGCGCGGCGGGCGCCGCCATGGGCTTTATCGGTTTCTTTAGTTACATCGGTGCATCCGTGCAGGACTTCGTCAGCGGACGGCTCATTCAAGCCGGCAAGATGACCGTCCACGGGCAGGTCGTTCATGATTTTCATGCCGCCTATTGCTGGTGGCTCGGCGCGGCCATCGTTTCGATGCTGTTGTACTGCACCATCTGGAAGGCCAAGCCAAAAGAGTAACCGGCATTTTGAAACGCCTCAAGTTGTTGCGCGTGACGGGAAGGCATGATAGCATGGAATCCAACGGGAACCGGCGGTTCCGTCTGTCGCGGCGCGGGTCGCATCGCGAAACGATACGCTGGCGCATTTCTGAAAAGGTTTGCCGAGGAATACATCCATGAAAATCGCGGTGGTCGGTGTGGGTTATGTCGGTCTGGTTGTGGGGACGGGTCTGGCGGAAAACGGTCATTTTGTGACCTGCGTGGATCGCGACGAGGAACGCATCCAGGCGTTGCGGGCCGGCCAGTTGCCGATCTATGAGCCGGGACTCGAAGAATTGATGAAACGCAATATCGAGGAGGAGCGTCTTGGTTTTACGACCGATTTCGACACGGCCGTCGAAAATTCGCTGCTCGTGTTCATCTGTGTCGGCACGCCTTCGCTTGAAGACGGCCACGCGGACGTGTCCGAGGTCATGGCCTGTGCCGAACAAGTGGCGCAGGCGATGCGCGGTTACCATATCATCGTGCTCAAGAGCACCTGTCCCGTCGGCATGGCGGACAAGGTTCGCGAACGCGTCGCGAGCCTGACCTCGCAGCCGTTCGACGTGGTCGTGAACCCGGAATTCCTCAAGGAAGGCGCGGCGGTGGACGATTTCATGCGCCCCGACCGCGTGCTCATCGGCTGCGAAGACGTCCGTGTGCAGGAAATCATGAAGGAACTCTATGCGCCGTTCATGCGCACCGGAAAGCCGATCCTCTGCATGGGCGTCCGCAGCGCCGAAATGACCAAGTATGCCGTCAACGTCACCTTGGCCGCGCGCATTTCGCTCATCAACGAACTTGCGAATATCTGCGAGGCATACGGCGCCGACATTGGGGAGGTTCGGGAAGGACTCATGGCCGACAGCCGGATCGGTTCGACCTATTTGTTCCCCGGGCTGGGTTTTGGCGGATCGTGTCTGCCGAAGGACGTTGTCGCCTGCGCGACATTCGCGCGCGACAAGGGCATCCCCTGCGACATGCTCGACGCCGTGTCGGCCGTCAACGACCGCCAGGTTCAAATGTTCATTGATCGCATCTTCCGACATTATGGCGGATCGGTGACCGGCAGGCGCTTCGCGATTTGGGGACTCAGTTTCAAACCCCGTACCGACGACATCCGCCATGCCCCCGCATTGCGTGTGCTCGACGCCTTGCTCGAAGGCGGGGCTTCGGCGGCCGTGTACGATCCGGTGGCCAATCGCAAGGTGGCCGCGATCTATGGCGACCGCATTCTGGTCGGAGCCAAAAGTTACGCGGTGCTCGAAGGCGCCGACGGGCTTGTCATCGCCACCGAATGGCGCGAATTTCACAACCCCGATTTTGCCCGCATCGCTTCGCTCATGCGCGAAAAGGTCATTTTCGACGGGCGCAATCTCTACAATCCCAAAGTCCTCGCCGGTCATGGGTTCCGTTATTACAGCATCGGCCGCGCCTGATTGCGACGCCCCGAACATCTCCTCGCCGCCCCTTGTTCGTGATCGTGCCCGTATCCACAATCGCAATCATACCAACTTGAGAGTACCGTGTTCTCGGAGTCGTGAAGGTATCGGAATGTAACGCCGATTTCCAAATCGGCTTGCTGAAACACGATATGCCGATTTGGAAATTGGCGCTACAAAGCGGCCATTTTCAATTTCTCAACAAGATTTCGTTGCCCGATCCGACATGAAATGGCCCGGAAATGCCAATCTTCGTGGAAATTCTCATCTTTTTGTCTCAAGAATTCGCTACTCTCAAGAAATCAGGCTTCATAAAAAACAACAAGAAAGTCTTGGGCGATTTGTGCAACCAATTGAAGTTCCATGATTTAACGAGTGCGAAAATAGCGAGTTTTCAGTGCGAGCACGATGACGAGCAGGAAGAGAAACTGGGTTGTGGGCAAGGCCTACGTCAGTTTTTAGATTGCAACGTTCTCTCACTAAACGCAGATGCGTCTTGCAATTTTGGGAATAAAGCGGTAGTATGACATGCAAGGAAGTTGGGCGAGTTTGATTTGGGCACAAGGGAGGTATGCAGCAGGTGGATGCCCATCCACAAGATTTACGGGACAAGAGCCGGTTGTGTCCGGCGTGCCGCATGCCGATTAGCGCCCTGGCGACGAAATGCCGGTATTGCGGGGAGATGGTCACCCGCCCGATGGCGGAAGAGATTCGGCGCTTGAGCGTGTCGGATTTGGGCGGCGTTGAAGGCGCCCAGCCCGTTCTGAATGAATCCGTGGTGGACGCGCTCGACGCGTTTCGGCGGGAGGAACTCGAACGGGCGGCGGCCGAACGCCAGCAGCGCGAGGAGGAAATGTCCCGAAGTTGGTTCGCCCGCAAACATCCCACGGAAAAAACCGCGGCGCCCAAAGACGACATGCCGAAACTCGATGCGCGCAATCTCGAACTGTCCGAAATATCGCTGGCGCCGGCCCACAAGACGGTTCACAAGCGCCACGAACGGGTATGGACGAAAAAACTGGCGCTGGCCGCGTCGTTTGTGGCCGCAGTGCTGTTGATCTGGCTGGGCGGTGGTTTTGTAAAGGCGTACATAGACAGTTATTTGAATCGTGGCGCGCCCAAGCAGGAGGCCGCGTTGGAAAATCCGGCCGTAGCCCTGCTGTACCAGCCGGGGCGCACGCTCGACGCCTTGCAGGCGGCCGTGGATGCCGTGCGCAACGATCCGAACAACAGCGACAACCTCCGGGTGCTCGACCAGGCGCGCGAGCAGGTGCTGAAGGAAGCGGACGCATTGCTTACCGGCAATCCGTGGAGCCTGTCGCAGTTGGATCGCGCGTCCGCCCTGCTGGCAAGGGCTGTCGAAATTGACACCAAGAGTATGGCCATCAAGGAACTCAAAGCGGCGGTGGACGAGGAAGTCTATGCGTACAAAATGAATGTGCTGAGCGTCGATCCCGCCAGCGAATCGGCGACCATTCGCATCGTGTATCCCAACCGCCCCGAGGATCGCGTTATCAAGAAGAAAGACGAAATCGTCAATGGGCGGTTCAAAGTGAAACGGGTGGGGGAGCGCAGTGTCATCTTTGAGGACCCAAAGCGGAAGGACGCCGCCGGTCTGCCCCGCACCTTCTCGATTTCCCTTGACGGCATTGTCAGTGTACAATAGCCGTTCCCAATAGGATTTCCGAACGGGGATCACGGTGCAGCATGAGCAGCCGTGTTTTAGGCTGGAAGAGGGCTGGCGTTTGTTGGAAGGCGGTAAAGGCGGTTTTTGGGTTTCTTTGTCCGCAACTTCCGTGCAAGGCACACAGAAGCGGCGAACAATGAAATCATACCCTTGATTGGGACGTTGCGGCTGAGCCGCGTCAGGAATGGGTTTGTATTTCGGTATTGTGTTGTCGTCTCGGAGGATGATAGGAGCAGATATGCGCGCAATGAAGATAGCAGGGATATGGCTGTTTGCGGGGATTCTGTCGGTGAGTCTGTTGTCGTGCGCCCATGGCCGGGAATCCGCCGGGGCGCCGGTGTTCGAATCGAATGCCGCCGCCGATGCCGCCGGCAACGAGGCGATACTGCTTGATCTGGTGAAAGAGCATGTGGCCGCGACGGCCCGGAACGCCGGCGAACAAAAAAATCGCGTTGTCCGGCGCAAACCGTATTTCTTCAAACAATACGAGGTGTATCCGGAAGGGACAGAAGGCGCCAAGGCGATCGTGCAGGCCCAGGAATCGCGGAGCATTCCATGGGTGGGCGACGTCTCGCTGCCGAAACAGCGGTTTATTACCCGGTTTCACGCCAAACGCCGGGATGCGGAGAGCGACTCGAACTTTTTGCGCGAAACCGGCCGGGAGACGATCACATTCGAGTTGCGCAGCGGACGCTGGGTGCGCGTGGGAAGTCTGTTCTTGGCCGAAAAAAGCGAGGAAAATGTAAACGGCGAGTGGGTGCCCGTCAAGGAGACGGTGAAACGTACACCCGCGAGCGAAGATCGCCGCAAGGGATTCCTGGGCCGCACGTGGAACAAGCTTCTGGGGCGGCGTCCTTACGAGGAAGAACCCGCCAAGAAAGAAAAACCGGAGGAAAGCCCCGCAGCCCGACAGCAGCGAACCATCCAGCCCGGACGGGCTTTTTAGGTCCGGCGGCGCGCCATGGCCTTGACTCTGGCCCGATTCGGCTGGCAAGGCATCGAATTTTCCGTGCCTTCCGATTGGGAGCTCAACGCCTATCGCGGCGTTTACCCGGATGGGTTTGCCAGCCTCGACGACGGCCTTCACACGCGCCTGCGCGTCCGTTGGGAACCAGAAAAACGCCGGGCGGCCGATGTGAGGGCGGCGCGCGAGCTCTACATCCGCGCCCTTCAGAAGCGATTGGGCCGAAAAATGTCGTTGGAGAGTATCGGTCCGGAATTCCTGCCGAAACGATTCCGGGACAGGCACGACGCCTTGGTCTTTTCATGGCAGGCGCGGCAGGCCGCGATCGGCATGATTTGGCGCTGTCCCGAACGGCGCCTGCTGGGTTTGGTCGAAGTCCTTTTCCCCGGCGGGGACGTGGATCGCACCCTGTCTCGGCGGATTTTTTCGACCTTGGCCGACCATCGCGAGGATGGGCGGCAGTTATGGGCGGCATACGGGTTCCAATTTGAGATTCCCGGGCGATTCCGGCTTCAGCACGCCGAACTGGTTCCGGGCCGGCTGCGTTTTCATTTTCAAACGGGTCGCGACTGGCTACGGGTCGAACGATGGTCGGCCGCCTCGCAGTGGATGAAAGAAACGTCGTTGGATATCATGCCCGAAGAATGGCTCAAGACGTTGCGCACGGCGTTGTCCGTAACGCTTGAAAAGGCCGGGCACACGCTGCGCGCGCACGCCGCGGTGCGTTTCACATGCGAAACGCGGGAATATCTGCTGCGAAAATCGCATTTGAACGGTCTGATGTGGATATGCGCCGCCGAGGATCGCATGTATGTCGCCGCAGCCAACAATGCGTCCGAAAAAGAGGTCGAAGCCGTGGCCCGGACCATGGTTTGTGCGTGAGGCCGTTATGTTTTTCAGGCGAAAAAGACTGTCCCGATCCGACATGCTGGCATCGGCGCCGTGCGTCAATCCGGCCGTCCGCCTGACGGAATTGGACACGGGCGGGATCAGGATGGTATACGAGAAGGCCGGCGGGTTGCCGATTCGGGTGCTGCGGCATCTTTTTGCGATACCCCGGACGGCCGAGTTGGTGCTGGACGGCATCGGTTCGCGGATTGTGCGACAAATGGACGGCAAGCGGACCGTGCAGGATTTGATACGGTTTGTGTCCGGCGAATACAACCTGAGCCGCAAGGAAGCGGAAGTGGCGCTGCTTGCGTATCTGGACCGGTTGGGCCGCCGGAACCTGGTGGGATTTACAGTGGCTGCAAACATGGGTGAAACCGGCCGATATGACGAGTGAAATCAAGACGCGGGCGGGCATCAGGCGCCAGATCCGGCTGCCGAACCGGGAAGCCTTCAAGATTGCCCTGCGCAGCGTGCGGATACGCCTTTGGCGTTCGTGCATTACGATGGCGGGCATCGTGCTGACCATCGCGTTCCTTTCGAGTGTATTGACGTCGAATATCGCCGCGCAGGCGTTGCAGCCGTCCGGCGCCCAAACCATCATGGAGACGACCGGTAACCGCGCCACGCAGGTGTGGCTGGCCGCGATTTCGCTTCTGGTGTGCGTTGTCGGCATTACCAATGCCATGCTGATGAGCGTGACCGAGCGATACCGCGAGATCGGCACGATGAAATGCCTTGGCGCGTTGGACTGGTTCGTGGTCAAGTTGTTTCTTATCGAGGCGGGGGTGATTGGCCTGTTGGGGAGCCTGCTGGGCGCGGCGCTCGGTTTTATGTTTTCATTGCTGGCGTGGATGGCGCAATACGAGCACGTGTTTTCGGCCATGCCGTGGCGGGCGGTGTTCGCCCGGCTGGCGATGGCCGTTGTGGTCGGGGCTGTCCTGTCGGTGATTGGCGCCATTTATCCCGCGCGGCGGGCCGGCAAGATGCCCCCCGCCGACGCGATGCGAACCGAGGTGTAGGAGCCTGTCCATGACGGAAGCGGCGCTGCAAACCAGTCTCGAATACGCGGTCAAGACCCTCAACGTGACCAAAGAGTATGTCATGGGAAAACAAACCCTGATGGCGCTCAAGGGGGTCAGCATCGAAATCCGCGTCGGCGAGTATATTTCAATCATGGGACCGTCCGGTTCCGGGAAATCCACGCTGTTCAACATGATCGGCGGACTCGACAAGCCTTCGGGCGGCAAGGTGTTCATTGACGAGGTGGATATTTCGGGTTTGGACGCGTATGAACTGGCGTGGCTGCGCTGCCGCAAGATCGGCTATATTTTCCAGACCTTCAACCTGATCCCGGTGATGACCGCGCTCGAAAATTGCACGTTGCCGATGATCTTCGCCGGCATGAGCACGCAGGACGCCATGGACAAGGGCGCCGAACTCCTGAGCCTGGTCGGGCTTGGCGACCGCCTGCGCCACAAGCCGCTTGAACTGTCGGGCGGCCAGCAGCAGCGTGTCGCCATCGCGCGGTCGTTCGCGAACGATCCCACGATTATTCTCGCGGACGAACCGACCGGCAATCTCGACCTGAAAACCGGCAAGGAAATCATCGAACTGCTGCGTCGGCTCAACAAGGAAAAAAATGTCACCATCATCAGCGCCACGCACGACCTGAAAATGCTCGATGTGTCGGATCGCATTATCTGGATTCGCGACGGTTTGGTGGACAAGATCGAAAACCGCGCGGAGATTGACATAGATATTGGATCGCTCGAGGGCGAAGAGGCATAGCGCCGCCGGACGGCTGCCGTCCTGATACTCCGGCTGTCGAAAGGGCGCGAAAACGGATGGGAGACTTGAAATGAAGCACGTGGGCATGTGGCGCTTGCGCCGGGTTGTGTCGGGACTTTTCGTTGCGTTGTTCTGCGCGGGCGCGTTTGCGGAGAACGCCGCGATCAAGCCGGAACCGCGTCCCGACGATTGGTGGCAGACCCGCCACCGATCCATGAATGAACAGATCGCAAAGGGCGGGGTGGACATGATTCTCATCGGCGACTCCATCACCCATGGATGGGAAGGCGCCGGCAAGGCCGTGTGGGACAAATACTACGCGCCGCGCAAGGCCGTGAATCTCGGCATCAGCGGCGACCGGACTCAGCATGTGTTGTGGCGTTTGGACAACGGCAACATTGCCGGCATCTCGCCCAAATTGGCGGTCGTCATGATCGGCACCAATAATTGCGTCGCCAATACGCCGGAGGAAATCGCGGAAGGCATCGCGGCGATCGTGAAAAAACTACGCGATGGGCTTCCCTCCACCAAAATCCTGCTGCTGGCCGTTTTTCCGCGCGAGGAAAAGCCCGGCGAACTGCGCGCCAAACTGGGCAAGGTCAACGAAATCATCGCCCGGCTCGACGACGGCAAGATGATTCGTTTTCTCGATATCGGCCCGAAATTTCTTGAAGCGGACGGAACGCTGCCGAAATCCATCATGCCGGACGCGCTTCATCCCAATGAGAAGGGCTATGAGATTTGGGCGCAGGCCATCGAGCCGGTGGTTGCGGAACTGATGGGCGAGATTGAAAAGAAGTAACGGCGTGCGGACGCATGCCGTCATTGTGTAAGCGCGACATGAAACAGGATCCCCAGCCGAAAAAAGTTCCATCCCGTCGGGAACGCGAGTTCGCGGTGATGGAACTCATCATCCTGTGCGCGGCGGCGGTCAACGCCATGCTCGGCGCAGGCGACTACTCGAACAACGACGCGGAAAACAGCCGCCTCGCCACGGTGTACAGCCTTTCCAAATTCGGCTCGTGGAACATTGACCGCCCCGCGGGCGAGGCGCCCATACCATTCGAGCAGGGCACGATTGACAAAGTCATGGTCAACGGCCATCTATTGTCCAGCAAGCCGCCCATGATCACGCTGTGGATGACGGGGGAGTATCTGCTCCTGAACCGCGCCTTCGGCTGGGATCTCGACGACGACGAAAGCCTCGACAAGATCATGCGTTTTATGACGATGACCCTTGTCGGCGGCTCGTACCTGCTGGTGGGCCTTTTCTTCGCGAAGACGCAACGGCTGTTCAAGACGGATCCTCTGACCCGTGCGCTGTTGTTGTTTTGTGTCCTGTTTTGCACGCAGTTGTGGGGTTTTGCCACGCACCTGAACAACCATGTTCCCGCGGCGGCCATGCTGATGGTTGCGCTCTATTTTACGATAGGCCTGTTCAAAGGCATCCGCCGGCCCCGTCCCTGGCGGTTCGCCGCATTCGGTCTTGCGGGCGGACTCGTCCCTACGCTCGACATGCCCGCGACCATTTTCGTCGCCATCGCGGGGCTTTATCTGTTCGTGAAATTCCCCGCGAAAACGATCGCGATTGCAGGCATGGCGGCCGCGGCGCCGCTTTTGATTCACGCGGGCGCGATGTGGATGGCCACGGGCGATCTGCGTCCCGTGCAGATGCGCGACGACGTGTATTTGTACGAGGCGTCCTATTGGCGCAACCCGCAGGGGATTGACGCGCTGAACGAGCCCAAGGGAACGTACCTGTTTCACATGACGCTCGGCCGGTGCGGCCTTTTCTCGCTGTATCCCATCCTGTTGGCCGGGATGGCCGGGGCCGTGCGCGCGCTGGCCCGGCCGCGTATGCCCGCCCGTGAATTCATACTCGCGGGCGCGCTGGGCTTCGTAATACTCACCGCCTATTATGTGTTCAAAACCAACAACTACGGCGGCGAAGCCTACGGTTTTCGTTGGTACATCGTAGCCATGCCGCCGCTGCTGCTCATGGCCGAGCCGATTTTCGAGACCATGCGCGTTCGTTGGAAATGGTTGTTCGCCGGACTCATGATCGGCGTGTCGTTCTATTCCGCCTTTGAATGCGCACGGCAACCGTGGGGGGCGAATCGCGAGTGGACCTGCCGTCTCTTTTTGGGCCCCAGTTATGGCGTCGTCTGGCCGGAAAACCGAAAATAGCGGCATGCCGGGGGGGGAGGGGCAAACAATAGACTTGATGCGGATCGGAATCGAACTTTCACGATGCGCCCAATGCCGGCAGTAGAAGGGTGCGCGCCATGTGTTTGAAGCCCTCGTGGTTGAGGTGATCATGGTCGGCGAAGAACCGTGCCTCCTGCATCGTTTTCGACCAGTCGCAAAGCGTGAAGGGGTGCTGCGCGCGGCATTGTTCGAGAAATGCCAATGTTTTTCCGTGCCCCGGCTCCTCGCCAAGAAGCGTCGGCAGGATGACGACAAACGACCTGCTGCCATGACTCGCCGCCATGTCGAGAATCCGTACGACTTCCCGCGAGTACCGCTCGAAATTGGATGGATTTAGTCCTTCGGGATAGAGATTTTCCATGCGTTTGCGCAGCGCGGCGGGATCGGCGTGCGCCACGTCAACCACGCGGACGTCTCGATCCTTGACGAGCGGCCCGCGTTCGAACCAATAGCGCCCGAATTTCGAGCGGACATACGTCATGAGTCGTTCGGCGGGAAAACGATTGGCAATCAGTTTGGCCATGAAACGCATGCGGAACGGTTCGTAATAGACGAAGCGGTGCTCGCGGTTGAGGCGGTCCGAGAAGAGCACGAACGGATCGAGAAACAGCACGACGGCCTTGGCGCCGTTGCCGCGATCGAAAAAGTTTTCGAGAAAGAGGCGTTCGGGCAGGATGCCGCCGCCGAAGGGAATGGCCATGTTCAGAAAACGCAGGCCGAGATCGTTCACGATGAAATCATGATTGGCCTTGAATTCCGAAAAAATGCGCGTGCGCGAGGTCCCCAGCGACACAAAATCGAAAGGCGTGTTCCGTGGCGTCGCGTAGAGGATCGAATCGGTTTCCCATTGCGCGTAGGAACGATACGAACCGGTCGCCCACAGCGCCGCCCATGCCAGCGCAATGTTGACGATCGCGAGCATGCCCGCGCGGATGATGAATCGCCGCACATCGCGGCATTGGGCGGATTGTTCGCTCATGTTCGCTTCACTTTATTCGGGAAGAACGGCTCGAACACACTGTCAATCTGGAATCCCTCGATGCCTAGGGCGAGAAGGCGTTCAATGTCCTGCCGCGCGAGCGGCTCGACCGCATGCTTTGGATAGTGGAACGTATTGATGGATACGATGAGGAAGACGCCGAGCGCGTGCAGGCGCGCGACGGTCCGTTCGTCCAGTTCCGCGGCCCAGCCGAACCAGAATTCGCCCTTGACCGCCAGCGATTCGCCCGCCACGGCCAGCGCGACGTCGCCCTTGGGAATGGGAAACATGGCCACGCGCGCGAGATGTTTGCGGCGCCAGGACGAGTCCATGATGGATACCGTGGACGAAGCCAGAAAACGATCGCGCAGGAGCGTTTTCACGCGCTTCAGGCACGCTTCCGACATCTCGCCATTGGGCCTTGCGTCGTTGCCCAGTTTGTCGAGCATGACGCCGAGATTGCGTTCGGCGCAGACATCGAGCGCCTCTTCGAGGGTGATGATGTGCTCATCGCTGCCGCGATAACGGATGGCCGTCAGTTCCGCCGCTGTGAGATCCGCGATGCGCGCGCAAATGCCGCAGTTGATGTAGAGTCCGTCGTGCAGCAACACCGGAATGCCGTCGCGCGACTCGAACACGTCGAGTTCGACCATCGCATAACCGTGATCCGCCGCTTTTTCGATTGCGCGCCGTGAGTTTTCCGGCGCGTCCGCCTCGATGACGCCGCCGCGATGGGCCACGAGAAACGGCGCCCGCGCACGGACACTCTCTATATCATTTACGTCAAACATGGTTATTTTCTCTTAGAACGAGCACGGAAAAATTGTAGGACAGGCTGTCCAGCCTGTCAGGCGTTGTGCGTTTTGCGGTTCCACAAAGGAGACGCGACAGGCTGTCTCGCGAAATGCGATCAAGTGACCTTTCGTAAATGCTCTTATCCATTCAAAATGTCTGTACCGGCATTTCGGCGCCGCCGCGCTCGGCGGAGACGTAGGCGCTGTAGATGGTTGAGATGCTGTCTGCGGCGAGCCGGCTGTCGCTTTCGAGCGGCTCGCCGAAGGCGATGGTCCGATAGAACGCCTCGATTTCCTGGGGATAACCGGTGGACCAGTCCTCGTCGGCGGGCATGGCGGTCCAGCCCTGTTTCGTGCCGATTTTCTCGACGGTGTAGATGTCGGCGAAATTGGCGTCGATCGGGTTATACACTTGCATCGAAGTGTTCGGATTGATGTTGCAGAGGGTTCGGTGGTTGTTCGCGCAGACTTCGAGCCAGTTGTGAATGCCGCCGAGAACGATGTCGGAGGCGAATACGGTGGCAAGCGTGCCATCCTCGAATGTGACGTGCATCACCGAGAAGTCGTCAATATCGTGGTAGTCTCGGCGGATATGGCCCTCGTCGCGGAAATTGGGCATCCGTGTGATGGCATGCGTCCGTGCGCTTACGCTTTTCGGTCGGATGGGCTGTCCGTCGCGCGCACGGCCCTCGACGCGTTTCAGGTACAGGGCCGCCGTCAAGGGGTGGCAGCCTTTGCCGATCATCACGCCACCGCCGGAGTATTTCCAGTAGGCATAGGTCGGATTGTGCGATCCGGAATGCGATTCCTCGCCGTGGATCCATAGGATCTGCGCGCCGGTCTTTTCGATGATTTCGCGTTCTTTCTGGACAGAGGGCGCATAGACCCAGTTTTCCGCGTAGAGGATTCGGCCCGCGCTCTTCGCCTCGGCGTCGAGCATGCGTTCGACGCTGGCCATGCCGTGCCGGAGCGCGTCTTCCTTCGGGAAGCGATCGCCGTGAAAGCCTTCGGATCCGTCGCCGCAATACCCCGTCAACGGTTTTTCGACTATCGCGAACTTGTCCTGCTTCAGCGCCGCAACGGCCACTTCCTCGTGGGCGGCCACGAGCACGCAGCAATGAATGACGTCTACGTCGTCGAGCAAGGCGTCGAGTGAATCGTAGGCTCGGATGCCTCGTTCGGCGGCATATCCGGCCGCCTGTTCGCGGTCGAGCGCATATACGCCTTGCACATCGGCGTCAACGCTGTAAACCTTGCGGATCGCTTCCCAATGAAATCGCGCCGAGAAGCCGGCGCCGACGATGCCCACGCGCAAAGTTGGCTTTTTCATACGGGTTTTCCTCCGGGTTGCCTTTTCATGGATATACCCCATGCACGGGGCGCTGAGCAAGGAGGATAGTTATATCCGAAACGAAATGCCGGGATTTGGGAATCAGGCGCGCCGGTTTTTTCTCACACGGTGCAGGAACATGAGCAGGGCGCATGTTGCCGCGCATGCTACAAGGTTGCCCCGTTCGGGCAGGAGGCCCGCGGCTTCGGATTCCGGCAGGCCGCGGAATCCTTGGGCCGGTTCGCTTAGATCGCTTTCGCAGCCGTTGGCATGTCGGGCGGCGACCCAGTAGGTGTATTGGAAGAAATCGAGGACGAGCCGTCCCGAACAACCGGCGGCAATCCCGTACTGGGCCGCGGGCGTTGTCGTGTCCATGAAAGAAAACGTGGCCGGCATCCAATCCGAGATGGGCTGGCGCGTGGCGGGATCGCTGTTGTTGCTGCGGTAAATCCGGTACTCGGCGCCATTGGGCACGCCGTTCCACATCAGCAGGACGCCGTCGCTGTGTCCCCGCGTGGCGGTCAGGCCGGTCGGCGCATCCGGAATCTCGTTGATGACCAAGTCCACCGGTCCGCCGGGATCGCTGGCGCATTCCTCGGCGTTGCGCGCGCGCACCCAGTAGTACAGGCGGCAATAATTCGGAAGATTCGCCAAAATGGAAGTGTCCACATATTGCCGGGCGGTGGACGGCAACCAATCGGTGATAGCCTCGGCCACGGACGGGTCACTCGTTTCCCCGCGATAGATTTGGTAGGCTTCGGCGCCGGCCGATTCGCCCCATGTCAACCCGGCGCCTTCCTGCGCGTCGAACCACCCCGCGACGGGATTGGGGGTCGGCGGTCCGCTGCAGATAATCTCGATGGCGCCGGCTGTCGCGGACACGTCGATCCTGGCCGCCAACGGGTCTGCGGCGGAAAGCGCCCCGTCTCCACTGGGACAGGTCAACGGCACGATTGTGCCTTGCGGAGCGGTGCTCGACACATGAAAGACGACATTGAATAGAAGACCGTCATTCATGGCGTTGTCATTGAAACCGGCCACAACCACGTTCAACGAACCGGAAGGAAGTTCGAAGGCCGTCACCACCTTGTCGGCGCCCACGGCCGCGGCGCCGTCTTCCTCCTCTACATAGGACACATAGGTGGGATTGAATCGAATCGTCATTTTGATTACGGCGGGCTTCAGTCCATTGGTCTGAAGCGTAACGGGCACCGATACATCTTTCCCCGGACGGGCCTCGCGCGAAGCGACGGCGATATTGATGGCCGTCTTCGCTTTGGCCGATGCCGAATCGCCGGCGGCGACACAGACGGCCGGAACGGCCAGCGCCGCCATCAAAACCAGCCGCACGGCCGTCCCCCGGCCCGTTGCCCATTGCCTCATGCCATGACTCCTTATGCTGCCGGACTTGCCGGCCGCGAATGCCGGAAGGTCCAAGTCCTTATTCGTACAGTAACTTACATTGCATGCGCCTGTCAAGGCGAAAGGCGTTCACACATTGCGTCGCGTTCCGTGCGCGTGCTATCGTTTTCGCCGTCATGATTGGTGTCACCTGTTCAAATTGCGGGACGGAGATTCTCGTTCCCCCTACAGTACAAGGAAAGCCGGGCATTTGTTTCGGCTGCGGCGCCGCCTTGCGCGTGCCCGACTACTCGAATATCCCCCGGTTGAGGGAATTGGTCTTCTCGGCGGGCGACCGCATCGCGAATCGTTACAGCATCGAGGAACGCATCGGCCAGGGTGGCATGGGCGTCGTCTACCGCGCCAAGGACACGCTGGTGGACGAGGAAGTGGCGCTCAAATTCCTGAAGCCGCAATTGCTGCGGACGCAGCAGGGATTGGCGACCTTCATCCAGGAAGCCCAAATCGCGCGCCGTCTCCGGCACGACAACATCGTGGCCGTCCACGACATTTCGTGGACCAGCGAGGGGATTTTGTTCCTGTCCATGGAATTTCTACGCGGCCAGAGCCTGCGGGCGCTGCTGAGGCGGCATCGCTCCGAACGGCGGTTGCTGGATGTGCGTTTCGCGGTGCATGTCTCGGCGTGCATCCTCGATGCGCTGGCGCATGCGCACCGCACGGTCGTCCATCGCGATCTCAAGCCGGAAAACATCATGATCCTGCCCGGCGAACACGTGAAAGTCCTCGATTTCGGGCTTGCCATGGCCATCGAAGAAGAGTCGGCCCGCAATGCGCGCAACGGCACGGCGGCGGGCACCTTCGCCTACGCCGCCCCGGAACAAAAGCGGGGCCAAGCCGTGGATTTGCGGGCGGACTTGTACACGGTCGGGTTGATTTTTTATGAATTGCTGACGTTGCGAACGCCGATTGACGAACAAATACCCATCCCCAATATTCGCCGCGACGTTTCCCCTTCGCTCATGGACATTCTGGCCCGCGCCCTGACCCTTGACCGGGCGGAACGATGGCCTTCCGCGTCGGCGTTTCGCCGGGCGCTGCTGCAGGCGTTCGAGCAGTCGTACCGCGCGGCCGCGACGACGCCGTCCGCCTATACGCCGAGCGGCAAGGCCTCGACCGAGGGGATGGTCTATCTCGAAGGCGGCAGTTTTCTCATGGGCAACGATCTCATTGTGGAAGAGGCGCCGCAATTCGAGGCGCATGTCGAACCCTTTTACATGGACATTTACCCGGTCACGGTAAAACAGTACAGGGCTTTCCTGGAGGCGACCGGTCGTCCAGCGCCCCGTTCGCTCGAGGATCCCAATTACAGCGGCCCGAACCAGCCCGTTGTCGGCGTGACGTGGGACGACGCCAATGCCTATGCGGCATGGGCCGGCAAGCGCCTGCCGACCGAGGCGCAATGGGAATTCGCGGCGCGCGGCAAGGAAAACAGGCCCTATCCATGGGGACATTTGGAGCCGGACACCAACCACTGCAATTTTCGCGACTACCTCAGTATGCCGTCCATCGTCACGATGCACGCCGAAGGCCGGACGCCGGATGGCATTTATGATATGGGGGGGAACGTATACGAATGGACCCTCGACGCCTTTGTGCCCTACAAGACGGCCATCGAGGGGCGGATGGAGGAATCCAGGACTCCCCTGCGTTCGGTGCGCGGCGGATGCTGGAACAGTCCCGCGCAGGACATCCGCTGCACGCACCGCAAGGGACTCTTCCCCGAATCGCGCCTAAATACCGTCGGGTTCCGTTGCGTGCTGCCCGCGCAGTCCTGAACAAACCGGATGCGGGTATTTTCTGGAAATATCAAGCCGGTAACACCGTCTTGGCTTAATTTCCGCCGACAGCCTGGATATAGTCCTTTTTCCTAATTTTATAGAGGATCGCCCCATCGTTTTCATCCCGGCGGTAGGCCCGTTCCGCGAGAAGCCGGATATCTTCCGGAATCGGTGGACCGCTTTTCGCCAGCACGATGTTGACGGTGTATTCGCCGGCAACGTGGTCGAGCGCGCCGCAGATGTCTTTCATCGCGTGCGCGGGGTAGACCTGCTTGAGCGAATAGGCGAGAGGCAGCGGTGGTTGCGAGGGCATGGCCAGGATTTCGCAGGAGGGATGCGGTGTGAAGCAGACATCCGCGAATCCGGTGCGATCGTGAATGAAACGCCCGTAGACGACGGGGTCTTCTTTCGGCGGCGGCAGGAATTGTCTGCGCGCCTGCGGCCACAACGTTCCTGTGTATGCAACCGCCGCGATCAGCAGAAGCGGGGCCAGCATGCGCAGCGTCCATGCGCGCCAGGGGGACGCGTTCCACGCCAGCACCGTCGCGGGCAACAGCGCCAACGGGATCATTGCCAGGGGAATCGCGAACCGTGCCGCGGCGAAGAAATGAAACACATGGGACGCATGCTGGGGAAAGACGCACACCTGCATCACGCAAGGCGCGATGGCAAGGAACATGACGGCGATTCCGCCGCGTACCGGCGCGCCCGGCGGTTTTCGCCAAGCGGCGCGAACCGCGGCGTACATCAGCAGCAAGGCGACGGCGGCCAGACAGGCGATTGCGGCGTATCGGCCCGCGGGACCGAATCCGCGCACCAGATGGAAATTCCAGAAGTGGTTGTCGAAGGAGAAATGGCTGAATTGTCCATGCTGCATGCCCGCGCGTTCCTGGAAGCGCCCCGCGATGACGGTGAATTGCCGGAATCCATGCAACTGCGCGGCGAACAGCCCCAGGGCCAAGGCCGCCGGCCATCCGAAAGCAAGGCTTCCGAACAGGAAACGTTTTGCGCGGGCGCCCATTGCGCAGGCCTGTTCGCAGCGGGTCATTTCGCCGCCCGCGACTCGTTTCAGGTACAGGCAGAACACGGCAAACGCAAAAAGCCAATCGGTCAACAGGCCGAGGAAGGACAAAACGCCCTGTGCGGCGGAACAAAGTCGGCGGATTCCCTTTCGATCCGATGCGTCGCGGACGGCCTCGAACAGGATATACAGCGCAAACAGCGGGATCGCCGCGACATCGTGCAGATAGCCCATTTGAAATTCGAAAAACGGCGACGGCAGAAAGAGGATGCCGACCGCTGGGATGATGGCGAGAAGCGTTGCCGCGAACAGGCCGCCGCGCATTCGCCGCGCCACGAGCAAGACCGTCAATGATGCCGCCGTGGCTGCGACCCATTGGCCGATCAATCCGTAGGCCATGACCATTTTCAGCGAGGGATCGCGATGCAGCAATGTGCTTATGGCGTGAATCGGCAGAACGACGCCCGGCGGGTACGAACTGTAGATTGCCCGGGATTCGAGTGTGGGCCTTTCGATGGAAGCCGGTTCCCAGAACAAGCCGAACCGCAGGTTGATTGCGCCTTCGCGATACCATGTCCGCGCCCAAAGGACCGACGCGGCCTGCAGCCAGGTGTCCGGACACACGGGGCTCGTTCCAAACCATGGGGAGCGCAGCATGACGCTGTGCGCAAACAGGCCGGACGATATAACGACAAGCAGCACTACCGCCGCACGCATCCGGCGTCCGTTTCCGCGTTGCGGGGAAGCCGGTTGCCCATTTTCCCCTTGAGGGGATACGAGAGGAGGGTTCGTCGAAACATCCGCCGGCGTTGCGTCATGCGAAGATTGTCCGTTGGCAACGCCATCCCTGTGCTTGTGCCCTTCGCTCATGGAACGCGATTTCCCATGTGACCCGCGGCCGGCAACGCGGTCTTTCCACCGCCGTATTGCTTTGCCTTGCTATTCAGACGCATCGCTTGATGCGAGAACGACCGCCTCATGCTTGCACACCGGACATTTGCGGATCGGCGTTTTGTCTTTGGACTTGACAAGGGTGGTCCATGCGTGGCCGCACTGATCGCAGGACGTCTTCAGGTCGAGTTGGCCGAATACGGTAAAATCGCATGCCGGATACTTGTCGCATCCGATAAAGCGGCGGCCTTTTCCCCGCTTGGACACGAGTTTGCCGTCGCAACCGGTCCTCGGACACGCCAAGTCGAGTTCCTTCGGTTTCGTGAATCGGCACTTGGGGTATTTCTCGCAGCCGTAGAACGGCTCGCCGGTCCGGTTGCAGCGAATTTCCAGAAACGCGCCGCAGGTCGGACATACTTGATCGGTTTTTACCGGCGCTTCGCGCTTGGGACGCTCGACCTTTTTGCCTTCGGCGTTGAGGCGATGCGTATTTTTGCATTGGGGGTAGGTCGAGCAGGCGAGAAACTTGCCGAACCGTCCATTGCGGATAACCATCGGCGCCCCGCATTTGTCGCAGATTTCATCCGTCGGTTGGGCTTCGGCCTTTTTCGACAGGCGGCGCGTCGTCTTGCATTTCGGGTAGTTTGCGCAGGCCATGAAGATTCCAAAGCGGCCCTCGCGCATCTCGAAGGGCGATCCGCATTCGGGGCATTGCGTTTCGCCGCCGAGCAATTCGCGCCCGATGCGTTCCTGGGCCATGCGCAAATCCTTCATGAAGTTGCCGTAGAACTCGCGCAGAAGGTCGTGCCATTCGCGGCGCCCTTCCTCGACATGATCGAGATCCTCTTCGAGATGGGCCGTGAAATTGATGTTGAGGATGTCCGGGAAATCGCGGATCAACAGCGCATTGACGTCCTCGCCGAGTTGGGTCGGCTTGAGCCGGTTCTTTTCGCGTTCGACGTAGCCGCGTTCCTGGATCGTGTTCAGCGTCGGGGCATAGGTGCTGGGGCGCCCGATGCCGTTTTCCTCGAGGGCGCGGATGAGCATGGCCTCGGTGTAGCGCGGCGGCGGCTTGGTGAAATGCTGTTCCGGCTTCAATTCGCGCATGGCGAGCGTTTCGCCCTCGGCCACGGCGGGCAGCGGTTGCGCGGCGTCGCCGTTGCCGTCGTCTTCGACGCTTTCCTCGTACAGTTTGGTGAAGCCGGGGAATTTTACAAGCGATCCGGTGGCGCGGAACACGCAATTGGCCGCGGCTACATCAATGGTCATCTGATCGAGGATGCACGGGGTCATCTGGCTGGCCACGAATCGTTTCCAGATCAGGGTGTATAACTTGAACTGATCATCCGACAGATAGGGGCGGATGGATTCCGGCGTGCGCGATGGCATGGTGGGCCGGATGGCTTCGTGTGCGTCTTGGGCGCCGCGTTTGCTGGCGTAAAAATTGGGCTTTTCGGGAAGCATCCCGTCCTCGAAGGCTTCGGCGATGTACCGGCGGACCTCGCCGATGGCTTCCGAATCTATTCGCGTCGAGTCCGTGCGCATGTAGGTAATCAGACCGGCAAGGCCCTCGCCGCCCAGCGCGATGCCCTCGTACAGGTTCTGCGCGATTGACATTGTCTTGCGCGGACTGAAGCCCAGTTTTCGCGATGCTTCCTGTTGAAGCGTGCTGGTGATGAAGGGCGGATAGGGATTTCGGCGGACGTCCTTGCGTTCGATGGCCGTCACGGCGTACGTTGCGCCCTCGAGCGACCGCATGACTTCTCCGACGGCGTCTTCCGTGGGCAATAGGGGCTTTTCGCCGCCGATCCGAAACAGACGCGCCGTCATCATTTCGCCGGCGGCGGTTTCGAGCAGGGCGTCGAGCGTCCAGTATTCCTCCACCACAAAAGCCCGGATTTCGGCCTCGCGTTCGCAGACCATCCGCACGGCGACGGATTGTACGCGGCCCGCGCTGAGTCCCTTGCGCACGCCGAACTGGAGCAGCGGGCTGATTTTGTAGCCCACGAGACGGTCGAGGATGCGACGCGCCTGTTGGGCATTGACGAGATTGATATCAATGGGCCGCGGCTGCCGGACCGCCTCGAGAATATTACGTTTCGTGATGGCATTGAACACAATGCGTTCGATGGGTTTGTTGAATGACTTGAGCAATTCGGCCACATGCCACCCGATGGCTTCCCCCTCGCGGTCGGGATCGGAGGCCAGAAGGATGCGATCCACCTTTTTCGCCGTTTCCCTCAGGTCTTTGACGGCCTTCGAAGACTCTTTCAGGGTCTGATAGGTCGGTGTGAAATCATGTTCGACGTCCACGCCGAGTTCGTTTTTGGGCAGGTCGCGCACATGGCCGAAACTGGCCTTGACCACGTACTGGGGCCCCAGAATTTTATTGATGGTTTTCGCCTTGGCGGGCGATTCCACCACAACGAGCGATTTTGCCATGAAAAGTCATTCCTAAGGCGGTCTGGCCGCACTGTCCAAGTCAAGACTATGATTTCTTTCTTCGCGCCTTCCATGCATGGAGCGAAAAAGGCGCGAACACTGAAACTATCGAGCCGGGACGCCGCACATGCCCGATGGTTCCGCCTTGGGGCCAGCCGACGCGGCCTGGAAAAACACAGAGCCGAATGGATACGGCTCCGTTTTCCCCGCGCGGTCTTTTTTCCCAAGACTGCGCGTCTATCAGCGTTCCGGCCAACAGGACACCGAATGTCCCGGCCGGCTAGTGCAACGTCTTGTCTTTGTCTTCAAACAGGTCAAAAAGGGTCTGCTGGAATCCAATATCCCGGCCACCGCAGACCATCCACGCCACGAGATAATCGAGTTCATCCACGCCCACTTCACCCTCGAAATGGCCGAGATGATCCAAAATCATCTCGCGTTCCATCGGATTTATCATACCGTATAACTCAAGCCGTAGAAGGATGTTTCGGGCTTCCGGCGACAGTTTGTATTCTTCCTGCGGCGACAACAGCCGAACCGACAGGTGGGGGTTGCCGTCCTGCTTCGCATTGTCTGGAAACCGGGGGCGCATCAATTTCATGGCCGCGTCAATTTCGTGTTTCTTGAAACCTTGACGGGCGAGCCATGATCGCAACCCTTTTTCCGAGGGGGTGGCGTCGGGACGTTCCTGAATCCTGCGTATGATTGCGTTGACCAATTCCACGAGGGACGGTTTCATCTATTACTCCATATATAATTGATCGCGAAAATTTCGCGGAACAGGCGCTTCGATCTTTTTGAATTCAATCAATACCGCGCTTGAAGAAGAGATGATAATCCATCCTTCCTGCGAGGCGGTTTTCCAAAGTTCTTTTTTCTTCATTGCAAGACATATTGTAAAGGGGCGGATGCCGCGAGTCAACTGGAAGAGATAAATTTTCTTTTTCTTCGCGTTGATTCGAGCTCCGGAACGGGTTGCCTTGGCATGTCGAGTCCATGTGATCGCCATGCGCCTTGGCCGGGAGGTGTTGCGGCCGGGTTGTTCAAATGATCGAAAAGCGCGTTGTGCGGCGGACCTTGTTTCGGCCGACCGAATACGGACCATTTTATGCGCTTGACGGCTTTGCGGCGAGTGTGTACAATGAAGAACCTCCATGCAGTATGGGGTTGTGTTATAGTGTGGCGCAAGTAGTTGGAAAGTTGTGGAAGGGTCAGTATTTGGAAGGAGAAACCAAACCATGAGGGACATCAAGCGTGTAGCAGTACTGGGTTCGGGCGTGATGGGGGGCGCGATTGCGGCGCACCTCGCGAATTGCGGTATCCCGACATTGATGTTGGATATCGTGCCGCCGAATCTGTCCGACAAGGACAAGACAAATCCGGACAAGCGCAACGGTTTCGCGGCGGCGAGCAAGGCCGCGTTGCTGAAGGCAAAACCGTCGCCGTTGTATTCGAAGTCGTGGATTGACCTGATCACGATCGGAAACTTCGAGGACGATTTCGCGAAGATTGCCGATTGCGACTGGATCTGCGAAGTCGTGAAGGAAGACCTGAACATCAAATCGAAGGTGTTCGAGCAAGTGGCGAAGCATCGCGCGAAAGGATCCATCGTCAGCACGAACACGAGCGGCATCCCGATTGCCTCGATGTTGGGTCCGATGGACGAGGATATGCGCAAGCATTTTGTCGGCACGCATTTCTTCAACCCGCCGCGGTACCTGAAATTGCTCGAAATCATTCCCGGCCCGGACACGCTTCCCGAAGTCGTCGAGACCATGGCGGCGTTCGGCGAGAACGTGCTCGGCAAGGGCATCGTGTATGCGAAAGACACGCCGAACTTCGTCGCGAACCGCATTCTCACCTTCATGATGTCGTATATCATGCATGAAATGACGAAGGACGAGTTCAAACTGACGTTCGAGGAAGTGGACGCGCTGACGGGTCCGATCATCGGGCATGCGTCGTCCGCGACGTTCCGCACGGGCGATCTGGTCGGGATGGACACGTTCGTGCACGTCGTGGCGAACGTCTACAACGGCTGCCCGAACGATGAGCAGCGCGATCTGCTCGTGTCGCCGCCGTGGCTGACGAAGATGCTCGAAAAGGGCTACTACGGTGCGAAGTCGGGTTCGGGTTTCTTCAAGAAGACCGCCGAGAAGGATGAAAAGGGCAAGCCGATCATCCTCTCGCTGAACCCGGAAACGCTCGAATACGTTCCGCAGGTGAAGCCGATGTTTGATTGTATCGGCGCCGCCAAGAAGGCCAAGACGCTCGCGGACAAAGTTCGGATCATGCACTCCGGCGAGGACAAGGGGTCGAAGTTCCTGTGGAAGGTCTTCTCGAATTCGGCCATCTACGCGGCCAACCGCATTCCGGAAATCGCGGACGACATCGTCAACATTGACAATGCGCTGAAATGGGGTTTTGCGTGGGAACAGGGCATTTTCGAGGCGTGGGACACGCTTGGATTCGCCTCCGTGTGCGATCGCATGGAGAAGGACGGTCTGACACTTCCGCCGATAGCCGTGGCGATGAAGAAAGCCAAGGCCGAATCCTTCTACAAGACGGAGAACGGTAAAAAACTGTATTTCGATCTCGGATCGAAGTCCTATAAGCCGGTTCCGTTGCCCTCGACGTTCATCGTATTGGACAGCCTTCGCGAAACCGGGAAGGAAATCGCACGAAACGATGATGCCAGCCTGATTGACCTCGGTGACGGCATTGTGTGCTGCGAATTCCATTGCAAGATGAACGCGATCGGCCAAGGCATCGTCGAGATGCTGGCCGAAGGCACGCGGCTGGTCAACGAGGGCCAGTTCCAAGGCATGGTCGTCGGCAACCAAGGCCCGCACTTCTCGGCGGGCGCCAACCTGATGTTGATCCTGATGTTCATCAACGACAAGAACTGGGACGCCATTCGGCAGATGATAGGCGGATTGCAGGGCGCGAACATGGCGATGCGGTTCTGCCGGGGTCCGGTTGTGTCGGCTCCGCATCATTACACGTTCGGCGGGGGTATCGAGGTTGCCCAGCATGCCGCGCGCTCGGTTATCGCAGGCGAGACGTATGGCGGCCTGGTCGAGGCGGGCGTGGGCCTGATCCCGGCCGGCGGCGGCACAAAGGAAATGCTGCGGCGCGCGATGACCTATGTGCCGGTCGGCCTTCCTGAACCCAATCCGATGCCCTACCTCCGCCGCGCCTTCGAAAGCATCGCGACCGCCAAGGTCAGCACGAGCGGCGCGGAATTGATCGAGTACGGTTATTTCCTGGAGAGCGATCTCATCGTGACCAATTGGGACCAACAAATCAAACGCGCCAAGGATGTGTGCCTTGGCCTGATTGCCGCTGGTTACAAACCGCCGCTGCCGGCGCGCCTGACGGCTTTCGGCGAACCGGCGCGGGCGGTGTTCGGCGCGGCGCTGTTCAACATGCAGCAGGCCGGATGGGCGTCTGAACACGACGCGACCATCGCCATGAAAGTGGCGCATATCCTGACCGGCGGCGACCGGGCGCCCGGCACGCCGATTACCGAGCAAGACTTGCTCGATCTCGAATGTGAAGCGTTCCTGAGTCTTTGCGGTATGGAGAAGACCCAGGCCCGTATCCAGCATATGCTGCTTAACAATAAACCGTTGCGGAACTAGGAGTATGCGGACCCGGCGGCGCCGGCAAGGCGCCGGGGTCCGCGGGTGGCCAAGGAGGAAGTGAATTATGCGTGATGTATATGTGGTTTCAGCGGTTCGCACGGCGATCGGAAAAGCCAAGCGTACGCTGTCGCAAGTCAATCCCGTCCAGATGGGCATGCTGGTGGTCAAGGAAGCCGTCAAACGGGCGGGTGTGCCCGGGGAACGCATCGAGGACATTTGTTTCGGTTGCGCGTTTCCCGAAGGCGAGCAGGGCATGAATATCGCTCGTGTGGTGGGTTTGGTGGCCGGTCTTCCGGAAACGGTCCCGGCTTTTACAATCAACCGGTACTGTTCGTCTGGTTTGGAGTCCATCATGTTGACCGCCGCCAAGATCAAAACCGGCATCTTGGACGTGGCGATTGCCGGCGGTGTCGAATCCATGAGCATGATTCCGATGGGCGGCGTGAAGTTTGCCCCGGATGCGGTTGCGGTGCGTGAACATCCGGATGTATATATCGGAATGGGCAACTGCGCCGACAACGTGGCGCGCGACTTCAACATTTCGCGGCAGGAATGCGACGAGTTCGCCCTGCTCAGCAATCAGCGCGCCGTTGCCGCGATCGATGCGGGCAAGTTTAAGGAGCAAATTGTGCCGGTGCCGGTGCCGACGCCCAATGGCGTGATAATGTTCGATGTGGACGAAGGTCCGCGGCGCGACACGACGCTCGAGGGTCTTGCCAAGTTGAAGCCGGCCTTCGCGGGCCCCGGTCGCAAGGGCGCGGTTTCCACGGCGGGCAATTCGAGCCAGATGAGCGACGGCGCGTCGGCCGTGTGCCTGATGAGCGAAGATGCCATGAAGGAGTTCGGCGCGACGCCGTTGGCGAAAGTGCGCGGCTATAAGGTGGCGGCGGCGTCGTGCATGTATCTTGGGCCGGCCCAATTGGTCGCGATTCCAAAGGCGTGCGAACTTTCGGGCATCAAGATTGAGGACGTGGGGCTTTTCGAAGCGAACGAGGCGTTCGCATCGCAGTGCCTGTATGTTCGCCGGGAACTCAACCTCGACCCCGAGAAAGTCAACGTGAACGGCGGCGCGATCGCGCTGGGCCATCCGCTGGGCTGCACGGGCGCCAAACTGACCACGCAGGTCATCTACGAGATGCGGGCGCGTGGCGTCAAGTACGGCATGGTGACCATGTGCATCGGCGGCGGCATGGGCGCGGCCGGCGTGTTCGAACTTTGCGAATAAAAAGTGGCGGCAATCCCCGGCTCCGGGTAAAAATCCGGGGCCGGGGAGGCCTTTGTCGTGCGAAAGATTGGCAATCCTTGATGATGCGCGAAAGATACGAAAATAGGCTTGCATTTGGGCGGGCTTCATGGTATAGTATCTTTGGTTGCAGCAAGGGGAGGGTGAGCGGGTGTTTTCCGTTCCCTTTTTCCCAAATTGGATAAAAGCAGTTGACATTGTCGGCATGGAAGTATATAATTCAGCCGTATTGTCAAGAGTTGTGGCGTTGTGTCCATGATAGGCAGGCAAGGAATGGGCACGACGGGCAACGGGGTAACGGACGTGTGAAGTAAGCGGAACCGGATTCCCCGGGCTATGAAGGTGTGGCACAGATGTAACAGGGCACTACATCCCTATAGTGTAGTGAAGTGTTGAAACAAACGGACGGAACGTTAGACGCTAAGGAGAATGGAAGATGGGGAGCAGAAAGAAGCTGGTACTTGCGTCGCTTGTTAGCCTGATGATGGCGCTTGCTTTCGTGATCGGACTCGTTCCGGATCACGCAACGTTGGGCGCGCGGGCGGCGAGCGGCAGCGGTGGACGCATCGACATGGTCGACCTGCTGAACGCGGTGCTCGATCTCAAGTCGGAAAAGGACATCGCCCTGATTACGGTTTCCGACCCGCGGAGCGGCGCCATTATCAAGGTGCCTACCGATACCATCCAAGCGTCGCTTGCATTGCGCGCTGTCACGTTGGGCGGCGACGGCGTAGCCGGCAACGTGGCTTATGGCATTGACGGCACGTGGGGCGGCGAGGCATGGGTCGGCGACTGGTTCTCCGGCGTCGCCAACGTCAAGCCGTACCGCAGCGCGATCGATCTGGTGCCCGTCATTGATGGCGCCGCGGAAGGCGTGCAGGTGGCGCATTACATTTATGCGTTCGCCGGCGCGACGGTACTTCCGCAGGGTCTCCAAGCGGAAATCACGTACACCGTCCGGTCGGGCGGCCCCTATGACGAGGATGGCCGCACGCCCAAGCAAATCTGGCTCGAAGCGGTCAGCCCGACGGTGGACAACAACAAGAACGGCATTCCGGACGATATCGTGAATGCCGTATTCGATGGCGAGACATGGCTCGTGACGTATCGTGTGCCGTTGCTCGACGACCTCGGCGTCGAGATTGGCGAGGCGATTCGCCAGACCGTGGTGGCCAGCCTCGACGATCTGAGCCCCGGCAAGTCTTCTTCCGTCATTACCGTTTCGCCCGATCCGTTCGTTTCCGTCACCGCGCCGACGTCCAATTCCCTGTTGTCGGCCGGCATGCTGGTTGCGGGCGAAACCGCCTACGTCATCGTGTCGGTGGTTGACGATCTCAAGATTCTGTTGACTTCCGCCAATGGCGCGGTCACACCGGCCGCACTCAATGCATGGGGGAACGCCGTGAGCGGGAAAGCCCCGAGCGGCGGATTGATCACGCTTGCGTCGCCGGCGGGCGCCAAACGTTATGTGGCCATTTCATTGGTGGCCGCGAAGGGTGATGGCACCTTCCGCGAACTAAATGGCGAACTGCCCGAAGGCATGTCCATTGATGTGGACTTCCGCGGCCTTGACATTCCTGGCGACGGCGATGTCCAGTTGTCGGCGTATCCGGTCAAGTTGGTGAAGGATCCGTCCACCGGTTATGAATTCACCAATGTGGGCGCCGCGCAGGATGCCGTCCAATATTGGGAACTCAAGGCGGTCCGCAACCCGGCGCTGGCCAATCAGGATGCGGATGAATTCCTCGCGTCGCTGACTAGCGCGTCGGCGGTATTGGCTCCATACAAGGCCACGATGGCCATTGACTCCCTGACCCCCGAGGCCGGCGCAGTAAAGAAGCAGACCGCCACGGTCATTCGCGGTGAATTCGGCGCCGTGTTGCCCATGACGCCCGAGCAGGTTGCCGCGGCTTATGCGGTGTACTTTGGTTCGTGGCCGACGCCGGCGGTGGTTGGACCGGCCGGGTTGGTCCTCGAAAAAGCCGGCCAGGCCATGCAGGTGTATGCGCCGCCCATTACGGCGCCGGGCTTCGTGGACGTGACAGTCGTCAGTCTGGTTTCGCCGTCCGATATGGCCGTCAAGAGCAACGGGTTTAAATACCAGTACCAGTTGACCCGGGAGACGATTGGCAGCGGCATAATTGACGTTTCGCCGACACCCGACGATTTCCTGTACGATCCGGGTTCTTCGGTGGATCTGTTGGCCACGGCCGCGGCCGGTTACACCTTCCGTGAATGGCAGATTGACAAGGAAGGTGTGATCGAAACGATCACGAATGCCGCGACGACGGTCATTATGGACAGCAATGTGACGGCCACGGCAATCTTCGATGCCAATCAGTTTACGTTGACCACATCGGTGACTCCGCCGGGTTCCGGTACGATTACCAAAGATCCGGATCAGGAAACGTATGCGCTCAACTCGGTGGTCAACCTTACGGCGACAGCTGTAGCCGGATCCGGATACACCTTCAAGCAGTGGGAACTGGACGCCAGTGGCACGACGCCGACCACCAGCGTCGTTATGACCGGCAACAAGAATGTGCGCGCGGTCTTCGAGGTGGCCCCGCTGTACAATTTGACGATTGTAATTTCGCCCGATGGCGCGGGCAACGTGGTCGCGGACATCCCCGGTCCGTATTTGGCCGACACGGTCGTCACGCTTACCGCAACGCCGAATCCCGGCTACACCTTCTCCAGTTGGACGGGCGCGGTTCCCGTGCCGGGCAATCCGACCTCGGCGACCGTGACCATGGTGGCCGACACGACTGTGACGGCGAACTTTGTGCCGTCCCTGCCGGGCCAAGTCACGCTGACGACGCTCGTTTCTCCAGCGGGTACCGGTACGGTTACGCCGCCCGGACAGACGCTGTGGGATGTCGGCTCGACGGTCGACTTGGTTGCCGCGGCCAACGCCGGTTATGTCTTTGATTACTGGGCGGGCAATGTGGCGAACACCCTCTCGCCCGAGACCACGATTTACATGGCCCAAAACGAGACCGTTACGGCGAACTTCCGTCCGTTGACGACTTGGACGGTTACCTTGCTTTCCTCCATCGGCGGGCATGTCGAGGATGAAGAGGGCACGACCGTGGACCCGGGTGTCTTCGAGAATGTTCCTGACGGGACGGAAGTCACGCTGGTGGCTGTGGCGGAATCGGGGTATAGCTTCGTCGAATGGCAGGACGGCGCGGGCAACCGCCTGAGCGGCAATGCCACGTACACGTTCGTCGTGAATTCCAATTTGACTATCAAGCCGTATTTTGCGTACAACCAGACGCTCATCAACAGCATCACGCCCGACAGCGCGTGGCTGTTCGGCGGCGTGGTGGCCAAGATTGAAGGCCAGGGATTCAAGCCCACCACCACACTGACCTTCAACGGCCAGCCGATTACGGGCGCCGACAAGATCAAGATCACGCCGACGGTCATCACCTTCGTGGTGCCGCCGTTAGCCGATATCTTGAATCAAACCTCGCTCGATGAAAAGCCCGCGAGCGCGCCTTCGCAGGTTACGGACGCGCAGCCGAGCACAAGTGTGCCGGTGGTGGTGAGCAGTGGTCCGGATCCGGGCGACACGGCCTCGACCGACTTTGTCTACAAGCGCTATGAAGTGGGCTTGGACAGCGTGGTAACGACGGCCTTCCACGTAACGTACAATTCTAAAGCGGGAACCAAGTACATCCCGTTTGCGTTGGATGCAACCGCCGGCAACCTTGGTATCTTCCCGACGACGACAAACGGCGCGGACTTCATTTTGCCGTTGCCGAACACGCCGCCCATCGGGTCCTACTACGGTTTGATTCGCGCGGCCAAACGCACGAAGACCGGAACGACCTACAATCCGTCGCCGTTGTTGACAGAGCGGATTGACAGCGTGGCCGGCGCGAAGGCCAAGCCCGTTGACAACGCATGGGACTTCTCGGTCCACTTCTACAAGACGACCCCGAATACCGTTGCGTTGCAGGCCGGACTCAATCAGACCGGCGCGGCAGCGGGCTTCTATGACGAAGTCGGCGCATGGCTCTACAATCGCGGCGCGACCTCGGGCAAGATTGCCTTCCCGACAGCCGACACGGCGCTTACGGTCGAGACCATGGCCAAGGGCGTGACCATGTGGGCTACGGAGACACTGTACGACTATGGCGCGCAACCGGCGGCCGAACAACCCGGCTCGACCCTCAACACGCCGTATCAGTCCACGCTGTTGCGTACTGAATATGTGACCGGCACCGGGACCGACGCTCGGAAAGTCAAGCAGTTGACGGCTCGCGTCTACGACTTCAGCGCATTCAGCCTGCGGATGGGCCGTAGCGCGATCGAATCGGCTGTAAACCAAGATAATGTCACTTACATCGAGGGTCAAACCGATGCCGAGCCGACGGGCGGCAGCCTGCTGCGCATCCGTTCACTCAACGGCGGCTTGGCGTGGACGCGCGTCGGATTCCATCGTTGGACCACCAGCAAGGCGGGCGAAACGGCCGCGACCGAATACGCCATTGTCAAGCAGTGGGATCCCGCGACGGGCCAGGAAATCGAGGGCGGACGCGACGAATTCGAAATTTACGTCCGTATTCCGAAATTCCCGGACAGTGAAGTCGAGGCAGGCACCAAGGCCGGCGTATCCATCTACGCCATCTCTGACCTGTTCCCGAATACCGACGACTTGACCGGTAATCCCGACGGCACGGCGACCCCGATATTGGTCATGAAGGATCCCGTGACCTACAAGGCGAGCCCGGTCGGCCCCAATATCCTGCCGATTCTCCTTGCGCTGGCGGCGCTGATAGCGGCGATTGCCACGGGCATCTGGATTGCCAGCCAGATTGGCGAGGGTGAAGGCGAGGGTGAAGGCGAGGGTGAAGGCGAAGGCGGCGGTGGCGGCGGCGGCCCGTGCTTCATCGCGACGGCGGCCTACGGCACGCCGATGGCGGCCCAGATTGGCGCCTTGCGCGTCCTGCGCGACACGGTCCTGTTGGGCAGCGGCATCGGCACGGCGTTTGTCGAGGGTTACTATCAAGTGAGCCCGTACATTGCCGACATCGTGGCCAAGAGTCCGGTTCTGGCGGCCATGGTGCGCGTGGCCTTGGCGCCGATCGTCATGATGTCACAAGTGGCGGTGGCGGCGCCCGTATGGACAATTAGCCTCGGCGTGGCCGGCATAGCGATTTTGATTGCGCGCCGCGCGCTTCGCCGCAAGGCCTAACAACCGGCAACACACGCAGTTCCTTCCGGCGGGAGTCGCAAGACTCCCGCCGGAGTCTTTATTATGGGGCGGTCGTTTCAATTTTGCCGTCTTTACCGCGAAAGGACATGGCTTATGTCTCCGATGACTTCATACGAACGTTTCCGCCGAATGTACGCGCACGAGGAAGCCGATCGCGTGCCCATAATTGATGGACCATGGGGAGCAACGATTGAACGTTGGCAGCGGGAAGGCATGCCGGAAGACGCGAACTACGTCGAATTTTTCGATTTGGATCGCGTCGAACACATCGGGGCGGACAACAGCCCTCGATTCGAAAGCAAGATCATCGAGGAAACAGACGCCTACGTGATTCACAAGACCGCTTGGGGCGCGACGCTCAAGAATTGGAAACATGCCGCGTCCACGCCGGAATTCCTCGATTTCACCATCGTGGACTGGGATTCGTGGCGATCCGCAAAGGCCCGCATGACGCCCACGCCCGACCGTGTTGACTGGACCCGTCTGCAAACGCATTACCGTGCGTGGCGCGAGAACGGGGCATGGATTGAAGCCGGCTTGTGGTTCGGATTCGACGTGACCCATTCGTGGACCGTCGGCACGCAACGCCTGCTCGAAGCGATCATCGTGGACCCCGAATGGTGTCTCGACATGTTCAACCATTTTCTCGATGTCGGCCTTGCGCTGCTCGATCGAGTGTGGGAGGAAGGCTATACGTTCGATGCCGTGGCATGGCCCGACGACATGGGATTCAAACACAACCAGTTCTTTTCGCTCGACACGTATCGCGCGTTGCTGAAACCGGTGCAGAAGCGCGCGGTGGACTGGGCGCACGCGAAAGGGGTGAAGACCCGCTTGCACTCGTGCGGCGACGTGAACCCCTTTGTGCCCGAATTCGTCGAAATCGGCATTGACGCGCTCAACCCGCTCGAAGTCAAGGCCGGCATGGATCCTGTCGCGCTGAAACGACGATATGGAAACGATCTTGTTCTGCACGGCGGCATCAACGCCGTATTGTGGGACGATGTCGAGGCGATTACCGAAGAGATGCGGCGGGTTGTGCCGGTTCTCAAGGAATCCGGCGGCTATATTTTCTCCTCGGATCATTCGGTGCCGTCGAGCGTAAGCCTGGAGAATTTCCGACATATTACGAACCTTGCGAAAACATTGGGTTCATACGATTGAGGCGGGCGGCGTGAAGCGGCGGCTAAACAGGATGCTATGGCGGGAATCATGCGCTGTCGGCCTTGTGGAAGCCGAGCATGCCCTTTGCGCGCTGTGCATTCGTGTGATGGACCGTCGCGAGGGTCGGCCATGAACACGCTGATCGTGCATACGGGCGGCTTGGGGGACTTTCTGCTGGCATGTCCGGCCATGGCCGCGCTGGCAGACGAGGGACCGATCGAATTGTTGGGTCGTCCGGAACGGCTTGCGCTGGCGGTGGAAGGGGGGATTGCTGCGGCGGCGCACGATATCGAGACGTCCGGGTTCGATTCGCTTTTCAGCGTTTCCAATTCCATCATTCAAGAATTTCTCGTCCGCTTTGACCGATGCATTGTCTGGATGCGCGACGACGGCACGCTTGAGCACGCGATCCGCGCGTGCGGCTTAGATGATGTCCGCTGTATTCCCGGCCTTCCCCCGGGCGACTGGTCCGCACATGCAAGCGCCTATTATTCGATGGCGCTGGGCTTCCGCAATCTTCCGCCGTTTCGCCCGCGGGTGGCTGCCACGCGGGAATATGATATCGTTATTCATCCAGGCAGCGGTGGGAGGAACAAGAATTGGCCGTGGGAGCGGTTCAAGATGCTGGCCGACGCCTTGGCCGAGAGGGGCCGGGAGGTTGTCTGGTGTCTTGGTCCCGCGGAAGAGCAGGGGCCATGGAACGCCGCATCACCGTTGTTGCGTCCTGCCACGCCCATGGAACTGGCCCGGCATCTTGCGGGCGCCGCGTTGTACATTGGCAACGACAGCGGCGTCACACATCTCGCGGCGGTGGTCGGCGTGCCGGTCGTGGCGATATTCGGGCCGACGGACCCGGCGATCTGGGCGCCGCAAGGAACCAACGTGCATGTCGTGAAGGGCAAGCCATGGCCCGAAGTGGGGGCCGTGCTGGATAGGGTATTGTCGCGCGCTTGAGCAGGAACGGAGCGCCACGATAAAATCGCGGTGAAACAAGGAGAACATCGCATGGATTATATCGCCGATCGCATGAACTGTATTGACGCCAGCGGCATCCGCAAGGTGTTTGCCCTTGCCGCCCACATGAAGAATCCCATCAACCTGAGCATCGGCCAGCCCGATTACGACGTGGATGAACCCGTCAAAGAAATCGCGATTCAGGCGATACGTTCCGGATTCAACACCTATACCCAGACGTGGGGCGTGCAAGAATTGCGCGACGAGGCGTCGGCCTATTACACACGCCGGTTCGGCTTTCCCTTGCAGAACGTGATGGTGACATGCGGGGTGTCCGGAGGATTGTTTCTCGGCTTGATGGCGACGGTCAATCCCGGCGACGAAGTCATCTGCGCCGACCCGTACTTTGTGATGTACAAGCACCTTGTCACCCTGCTCGGCGGGGTGAGTGTGCCCGTGGACACTTATCCCGATTTCAAGCTCAGACCGGAGGCCGTCGAGGCGGCCATTACGCCCAAGACGAAAATTCTCATCGTCAACAGTCCCGCGAATCCAACCGGCGTTACATTGTCCCGGAACGAATTGGCGGCGCTGGCCGATGTGGCGCGCCGGCACCATTTGCTGGTGTTTTCGGACGAGATTTACGAGCAGCTTCAGTACGACGGGGAACCGTGCAGCATCGCGGCCTTCTATGACAACGTGCTTCTGTTGAACGGTTTTTCGAAAATGGCGGGCATGCCCGGCTGGCGCGTCGGATTCGCGGCGGGGCCGGAGGCGATTATCCAGCAGATGAACACGTTGCAACAATACTCGTTCGTGTGCGCGCCGTCGTTCGCGCAGAAGGCCGCCATTCATGCATTGCGCATGGATGTTTCCGTCCACACCCATGCATACCGCCGCAAGCGCGATATAGTCTACGAGGGATTGAAGGACACGTTCAATTGCGTCAGACCGACCGGTGCGTTCTACATGTTTCCCGAAGCGCCCGGCGGCGATGGCGACGCCTTTGTCGCCAAGGCCATCGAGAACAATATCCTCATCATTCCCGGTAGCGTCTTCAGCGAGCGAAAGACCCACTTCCGCATCAGTTTTGCCGCGCCCGACGACGTGCTTGAACGCGGCGTCGAGGCCCTCAGGCGGCTCGCGGAATAAACGGCCCGGCGCCGCCGGAAAACCGGCGTGGGATCGACCTTTTTCCGCCCGCGCCATTCCGGGAAATGCCGATACCGCTAACGACAACGAGGTGGCCGATGGGTGCGCGGGGCGCGACAACAATCGCTCCACTCAAGCAGTACGGCATTTTTGCCGGGTTGTCCTTTGCGCCCGATTCGATCTAGCATGCAGGCAATCAATGTAAACCGGCTGGCGGCGCCCGGTACGGGGCGCGCCGCACGAGGAGGACCTTTCGGAATGGGCGGTTTGTTTGGCGTGGTGTCCAAGGACGACTGTGTTCACGACTTGTTTTACGGGACGGATTATCATTCGCATCTCGGCACCTGCCGCGGCGGCCTTGCCGTGCTGGACGGATCCGAATTCATGCGGCACATTCACGATATATCGAATGCGCAGTTTCGGTCGAAATTCGAAGACGACATTCGGACCATGCACGGCGGGGCCGGCATCGGGGTTATTAGCGACAATGAATCGCAGCCGCTGCTCATCAATTCGCATCTGGGCGCCTATGCCATCGCGACTGTCGGTGTCATCAAAAACAGCGATCAACTCGCGCGCGAGGCGTTCCGAAAACGATCGGCGCACTTTTCGGAAATGAGTGGGGGAGGGATCAATCCCACCGAACTGGTGGCCTCCATGATCAACGAGGAAGCGACCTTTGCGGACGGCATTCGGAATGCGCAGTCGCGCATCGAGGGTTCCTGCTCGATGCTGCTCCTGACAGAGCAGGGCATTTACGCCGCGCGCGACCGGTTGGGCCGGACGCCGATCGTCATTGGCCGGAAAGACGGCGCCTATGCCGCCACGTTCGAGACGGCCTCGTTTCCGAATCTGGGCTATGAAATCGATCGGTATGTGGGACCCGCCGAGACGCTTCTGCTTACGCCCGACGGAATCGAACAGGTGAATGCGCCGGGCGAACAGATGCAGATCTGCGCTTTCCTCTGGGTGTACTACGGATTTCCCGCATCGTGTTACGAGGGGATCAGCGTGGAGGCGTCGCGCTATCGCTGCGGCGCGGCGCTGGCGCGCAAAGACACGGTCAGGGTTGACTTGGTGGCGGGCGTGCCCGATTCAGGCACGGGCCACGCCATTGGTTACGCGAACGAGGCCCGTGTTCCCTACGGTCGGCCCTTCGCAAAATACACGCCGACATGGCCCCGAAGTTTCATGCCGCAGGTTCAGGAAGTCCGCGACCTTGTCGCGCGCATGAAACTGCTTCCGATCCGGGAACTGATCCAGGGCCGCCGGTTGCTGTTCTGTGAGGACTCGATCGTGCGGGGTACGCAACTGCGCGATACGGTTCAGCGATTGTATGATTGCGGCGCGCTCGAAGTGCACATGCGGCCGGCGTGCCCGCCGCTCATTTACGGTTGCAAATTCCTGCATTTTTCGCGTTCCCGATCGGATCTCGACCTTGCCGGCCGCCGCACCGTCAAGGAACTCGAAGGCGATGCCGATGCGCATCTCGACGAATACACCGATCCGAAATCGGACCGTTATGCCGCGATGGTTGACCGAATCCGGCAACGCCTGTCGCTTACCACGCTGCAATATCAGGAACTCGGCGATCTCGTCGAAGCCATTGGTCTTCCGAAAGAGAAACTCTGCACCTATTGCTGGGACGGTTGCGAGGGTTGCGGACCCCAATGCGAGATGTGGTGAGGGGGATTCGGGAAGGGTGGGACAACCTGCCCTTGGCCAAGCCGCAGAATTCCTGGTTGGGTTTTCGGTTTTTCCCCGATCATCCCGGGCCGTACGCTTGTATAAACATCCTTACGCCCCGACATCGAACCGGGATTTAATGGGTGCAATGTCGTATACTTTGGCGGAAGCAAACAGTATTCGCGTTACTAAAGCAGGAAGGTGGCGAGGCATTCCATGCTGACCGACAATATTCTTACGCTGATTGGCAACACGCCGCTTATTCGCCTGAAGGAAGAACCCATTTTTGCCAAGGCGGAATTTCTGAATCCGGGCGGCAGCATCAAGGACCGCGTGGCCTTGGCCATGATAGAGGGCGCCGAGGCGAGGGGCCTGCTCAAACCTGATTCAATCATTGTGGAGCCCACATCGGGCAACACGGGCATAGGCGTGGCATTGGTCGGGCGTTTGAAAGGGTACCGCGTCCGCATCGTCATGCCGGAGAACATGAGCGAGGAGCGCAAGCGTCTTATTCGCGCGCTGGGCGCCGAACTCGTGTTGACGCCGGCGATCGAGAGCATAGCCGGCGCCGTGGCCCGTGTGAACCGGTTCAAGGCGGAAGATCCGAGGGTGTTCGTGTTGCAACAGTTTGAGAATCCCGACAATCCGCGCGTGCATTACGAGGAGACCGCCCACGAACTTTGGCGGCAAATGAATGGTGACGTGTCCTGTTTTGTGGCGGGTGTGGGCAGTGGCGGCACCCTGCAGGGCGTGGGCCGTTTTCTCCGGGAACACAAGCCCGGCGTGAAACTCGTGGCCGTTGAGCCGAAGAACGTTTCCGCGCTGCTCGGCCACGAACCGGGACTTCACCAGATTCAGGGTATTGGCGACGGGTTTATCCCCGCCATCCTTGATGTAAGCATGATAGACGACGTGATTGAGGTGACCGATGAACAAGCCGTCGAAACAACCCGGCAATTGAGCAGGGATCACGGTCTTCTGGTGGGCATTTCGTCCGGCGCCAATGTGTGGGCGGCCCGGCAGTTGAGCCGGATAGTACACGGCCCTATCGCGACGGTTTTGCCCGATCGCGCGGAACGGTATTTCAGCACCTCGCTTATGTAAAAACAGGGAGGATCCGGCAATGGCGCGAATCGTTCGAGTGGCCGCATTCACTGACCTGTTGGAGAAGTCGCCGAGAACTGTACAGGACAATCTCGACTGGACCTGCGGCATCCTCGACCGCATGGCCTGCGAAAAACCGGACATCGTCTGCCTGACGGAGGTGTTCGACACCATCGGGACCGGGCTGAAACACGCCGAAATGGCGCAGAGCCTCGAAGGTCCGACCTTTCCCCGCATGATGGAAAAGGCGCGCGAGCACGGGTTCAATATTGTCTGCGCATTCACCGAACAACGCGAAAACGGCATCTACAACGTCGCCGCCGTCATAGATCGGCAAGGCTCGCTTGCGGGCCGTTACGACAAAATTCATCCCACAAACAGTGAAATCGAGGACGGCGTCCTTCCTGGAAAGACCGGGCCGACGGTCATACCGACCGACGTGGCCCGAATTGGCTGCCAGATTTGCTTCGACGCGAACTGGCACGCGGACTGGGGCGCGCTCAAACAGGCCGGCGCGGAAATCGTCTTTTTCCCTTCCGCCTTTTCCGGCGGTCGCATTGTTCAGGCGATCGCCACACTTTATCATCTTCCGGTCGTTGCCGCCTGCTGCCGCCAATGCTGCCGCATCGTTGACCGTGACGGCTTGATTCTCAACCGGCAGGGCGTTTATCAGCCATGGGTTTTAGCGTCGCTCGATCTCGACACGCCGCTTTTTCACCTGGATTACCAGTTCGAAAAACTCGAAGCCATCCGCAAGGACTTCGGCCCCGCCGTGACGATCCGCGTCTACGAAGAGGAAGGCTGGTGGCGCATTCTGCCCAACGCGCCGGACGTAAATGTTTCCCAAATTGTCGCGGACTATCACCTCGAAACGCTCGACGATTACATTGCGCGCAGCGAGGCATTCCAAAAGGCGCATCGCCTGCCGGTTGACGCAAACCCCGGCGCCTGACGATTTCGCGGCCTTGCGAAGCACCGGGCGGTTGCGGCATGCTGGATACGCCACCTTGTGGAAAGGAAAAAGCCATGACAACCCTGACCGGCGCGCAACGCCGCCACCTCCGATCCTTGGCGCATCATCTCGACCCCGTGTGTTTCGTGGGCAAGAACGGTCTGACGGACGCCGTCGTGCAGGCCTGCGCCGCCGCCCTCGATTCGCACGAACTGATCAAGGTCAAATTCATAGACGGCAAGAAAGAAAAACGCGAATGGTCCGAATCCATCGCAGATCGCACCGACAGCGCCGTCGTCGGACTTATCGGCAACATCGCCATTCTGTACCGCGAAAATCCTGATACGGAAAAACGCCGCATTCAACTGCCTTGAGAGGAGGACTGGCCATGTGTTCATCTTGTGATCGTTCGTCGCTGTCTGTCTCGCGTCGCGGATTTCTTCAAACGGCCGCCGTGGTCGCGGCCGGAGCACCCTGGGTGCAATCTGTGGAGGCCGTCGCGACGCCCTTGACCTTGCGCAATAAGTCGAAGGCCGTTGTGCAATGCGTGTTCCTGTATCCGAGCACGGCATCGCTCGAAGAATCCGGCTACTACAGTTGGCCGGGTTCCGGTTTTGACGCCGAAGGCCGGCAGCGGGAGTATACGCAACGTCTCGAAGCGTTTGGCCGCAAACTGGACATGCGGATCACCGTGGAGAACGATCCGATTCGTTCCGAAGAACAGGCGGCCGCGTTCATCGCGCGCGTCAGGCAGACTCCGCCCGATGGACTCCTGCTGATGCCGTTTGCGAAGGCGCAATGGGGCAATGCTGCCCGGATTGCACAGGAAAGCGGGTATCCGTCTGTGGTGTTTGCGCCGCTGGGCGTGGCGCTCGTGGGCCACATCAATCAACTGCGGACAAAGCCGGGCGTATACCTCGTGAACTCGCTCGAAGAGTCCGGCATCGAATCGGGTCTTCGCGCGATTCGCGCCCGGCGGCGGATGCGTGATGCGCTACTGCTCAATATCGTGGGCAAGGAAGCGCCTGAAACAACCGTCCCGTTTTGGGGAACCACAATCCGCACCATCCCGCATCGGCAATTTTACGATGTATTCAAAAACACGGCGATTGATGAAGCCGTTCGGAAACTGGCGCGGAACTATCGCCGGCAGGCGAAGGAAATTGTCGAACCCACCGGCGAGGACATCCTTGAAGCCGCGCGCGCCTATTATGCGCTGAGACGGATCATCGAAGAAGAAAAGGCTGACGCGATCATGATGGACTGCCTGCCGGGTCTCAAGCGTCCACACCGGCATGTCCCCCCGTGCATGGGCTTCATGACCCTGCGCGACGAGGGCATTCCCGCCGGCTGCCAAGCCGATCTGAATCCGACGCTGACACTCATGCTCGTGCAGGAACTGTTCGGTCTGCCCGGATTCCAGCAAAATGCCTCGATGGACACCGAGCGTAATTTGTATTTCGGCGCACATTGCACCTGCCCTTCACGCATGAGCGGTCCGGACCAAGGGCCCGAACCCTATATCCTGCGCAGTCATGCCGAAGCGGGATGGGGCTGCGTGCCGCGCGTCCTGCTCAAGGAGGGCCAGCCCGTTACCATGGCGCTTTACAAGCCGGGCGAAAAGCCGCAAATGCTGGTGTATACCGGCTCCATCGTGGATTGTCCGAACATACCGCCCGCCGGCGGTTGCCGCACGAACGTCACAGTGGCTTTCGACGAAGTCAAGGACGCTTGCGACGTGAAGGGCATGCACCAGATCATCTTCTATGGGAACCACGGCCGCGCCTTGCGCGCCTTCTGTCAACTCCACGGAATCGAGGCCATCGCGTGAACGAGGGACCGATCAAACCACACAGTCCGATTAAAGTGGCAATGGGGTTTACCTAAGGACATTCTATCTTCCCATGAAGCGAATCATCCTTGCCAAGCCGCGCGGGTTTTGCGCGGGTGTCGAACGCGCGATACGGAGCGTCGAGCAGGCGCTGGCTGTGTACGGTCCGCCGGTGTATGTGCTGAATGCGATTGTGCACAATGAAACCGTCGTGCAGGGATTGCGCGGCAAAGGCGCGGTGTTCGTGCGCGATCTGAACGACGTGCCGCACGGTTCGCATCTGCTGTTCAGCGCGCACGGCGTGGGGCTGGCGCAATGGGCGGCCGCGCGCGAACGGGGGCTGCATGTCATTGACGCGACTTGTCCGCTGGTCGAGAAGGTCCACCGCGAAGCGCGGCGTTTTGCGGAGGACGGCTGCGCAATCATCCTGATTGGCGAAAAGGGCCACGATGAAGTCGTCGGCACTGCGGGCTGGGCGCCGGACCATATCCAGGTCGTTTTCTCCGAAGAGGAAGCGGCGACGGTTTCCGTGCCCGATCCGGATCGCGTGGCGTACCTGACGCAAACGACACTCAGTGTCGAGGACGCATCCCGCGTGATCGAAGCGTTGCGCCGCCGTTTTCCCGCCATACGCGGACCGCAGGCGGACGACATCTGTTATGCCACGCAGAACCGGCAACGGGCCGTGATCGAACTGGCGCCGCAGGCGGACCTAGTGCTGGTCGTGGGGGATCCGGCCAGCGCAAACTCAAAACGGCTCGCTGAAATCTGCGGCAAAAAAGGCAAACCGAGCCACTTGATCGCGTCGGCGTTGTTGATCCAAGATGCGTGGCTGCAAGACGCTGAAACGGTGCTGGTCACGTCCGGCGCATCGGTGCCGGAGTCGTTGGTGCGAGGCGTGGTCGAGCATTTGGCCGGCAAGGGTTTCCTCGCGGTCGAGGAACACGAAGTGGCGCACGAAAACGTCCATTTCGGATTGCCGGAAGCATTCAAGGAGGATCATTGATGAGTAGTTTTCCCCGGACAATGGTGGGCGGCGTGTCTTTGTCGCGCATGATCGTCGGCACGAACTGGTTTCTCGGATTCAGTCACACGACGCCGTCGAAGGATCAGTACATCTGCGATCATGTGCGCGACCGCAAGAAGATGGCCGATATCATCGAGGTCTTTCTGCGATCCGGCGTGGACACGATCATGGGGCTCATCGCAATGCCGCCACTGGCCGACGCCGTCAAAGAAGCCGAGGACCGCACCGGCGTCGGCGCGATCGTCGTTTCGACGCCCGCGTTTCCCGTTGGGCCGGAGACGCCTGAGAAGGGACTCGACCAAGGGGCCGTGGACGCCATCGTCGAGGAGCAGGCGAAGAAAGGCGCGCGATTCTGTTTTCCGCACACGTCCACCACGGATGCGCTCGTGGACCGCTGCACGCGCACGATCAGGCATATCGGCCAAATCACGGAATCGGTCCGTGCGCACGGGATGATTCCCGGTCTCAGCACGCACATGCCCGAAGCCATCGTTTATGCCGACGAATCCGGAATAGACATCGAAACGTATATTTCGCTCTACAACTCGATGGGGTATCTGATGCAGATGGAAGTGGATTGGGTCGCGCGCATCATTCATGAGGCGAAGAAGCCCGTCATGACGATCAAGCCCATGGCCGCCGGCCAGATCCGGCCGTTTCAGGGCCTCGCCTTCGCATGGAGCACCCTGCGCGACATGGACATGGTCACCGTCGGCACCATGGCGCCCGGGGAAGCCGCTGAGGTCATCGAAATCTCGCTGAACATCCTCGAAAAACGCGGCAGCACCCTGCCGCTCCAGGAAACGCGGTCGAAGGCGTCCGTGAAAAAAGCCTGATCCGGCGAGAATCCCTTTCCTGCCGTTTGTTACCGGGGCGGTTCGCCCAGGAAGCGGTAGGTGTATTCAAGCGACAGCGATTCGCCCGGTTTCAGTTCCTTGGCGGGTGTGAAGAGTTCCAGGTTGATTTGGGACCATTCCGGGTTCCAAAAGAGGTACGGTTCGCCAATCTTCGCGGGATCGTAGGACACGTTCACGCCGAATTTTTCCTTGTGATTGAAGAAGGCGAATCCGCCGCCTTGGGCCTGTTTGAGCAAACCGGCGTCCGGCCCCTTGTCCATGATCCAATGGCGGTTGATCTTCTTCCATTCGGCGTCCTTGATGTAGGCCGTCACGATGTCGCTGTCGGCGGTATTCGTGGCGGCATCGAATTCGGGATGCGCCTTGAACTGGTATTCTTTCGGCTGGGCCGTTGCGTTTGTGAGTTTTGACGCAAAGGCAATGGCATCGCCGTCAAGCGCAATCCGGCGCTCGAACGTCGAACCATCCTCAAGTGTCTTCGCAAGGACGATGCTTTGTCCCTCGATGGCGCCCGTGAACGCGAGCGGTTTCGCGTCGGAATACCCTTTCAGGGCGATATCCTCGTGCGAACTTTTGCCAAGCCCGGCGTCCGTCATGCCGGCGATCAGATTGCGCCCGGAAGGCTTGTGCAGCATCTCGATGAGCCGGCCGTTGGCGCTTGGAAGCGCGAGCAGGCGCCATGTGTCGTTTTCGATGCGCAACGCCGGCACGCCGTACTGCGATTTCAACGTCTCCACGTACTGCGGGAACGGAACCGTCTCCGCGGCCATCGTCAGGCGATACCGCGTCGCCAGTTCGATATACCGATCCACGATGTTCGCGAAACGCGGCTCGGACCATTGCCGTTTGCACACGCCGTCCTCGTATTTCCACGATCCGCCCCCCGCCAGGATCATTGCCTTGTACGCGCAGATGGATGCCTTTTCGATGCGCGCGCGGACCTCGTCGCTTCCGGCCTTCGCCAGCGCATCCTGGAAATAGTCGAAGGCCTTTTGCGAGACTTCCGGTGTCAATCCCACGCCTATCGCCGTCGGGAAACAGCCGGGATGCACTTTTTTCTTTTCGGCGTTGTCGTGGAGCATCGTTAGATAGTCGAGGATGGGTTGGGCGGATTCCTTGTAGTGGAGTCGGCAGAATTCCTCGACGAGCGGCCAACTTTCCTGTCCGGGATGCCACAGGCAGCGCGACATGACGTAATTGCGCAGGTCCGACATTTCGCCCGACGTGCCGTTTCCATTGGCCTGCATGAACACGCCCTTGACGTTGTTCTTGAGGAAGAACCGGACGTTTGCGCCGATGCTGCGCAGGTTTGGAAACGGCAGATCGTAACACGCGAAATCCGTGTTGTAATTCCAGATCCAAATGTCCTTGCAGATGGCCTTCCACGCGCTCATGTCCCTGCAGAACTCGCGGTTTTTCCGGCAGGACGGATCGTCTAGGGCGTGTAACGTGCAACACTCGATGCTACACAGTTGGATCTGGATGTTGTCGCGCGGCTTGATGGTTTTGGGCGCGCGGCGCGTGTACCAATAGGCGAGCGTGCCCACCTTGACGTTGGGATGAACCTTTTCGACGCGTTCGGCCACGGCGTTGATGAACGCGAGATGCGATCCCATCGGCGTGCCCTCGCGTTTGTTGATGGCCTCGCAACGATCGCACCGGCAGTAGTCGGCATTGTCGTTCTGGCTCACGGGAATATTGCGGACATTCGGGTTGGCGTCCAGTTCCTTGATGACGCCTTCCGCGACGATGTCGAGCACCTCCGGATTCGTCACGCAGGGTTCCGGGCCGCCGCCGCCGACATCCAGTTTACGTTCCCCGCCGACCAGCGCGAAATACTCCGGATGCGTCTTGCCGAACAATTCGGGGTTGATCCATTTGTAGAGGCTGTGGCCGATGAGACCCTGCGGCGTGGCGCCGCCGAGTTTCTCGTCGTTTGTGACGGTATTGACGCGCAACCGCGCCGCGAATGCCGGCTGCTCGCTGTTTTCCCGGTAAAAACTCCAGCGAAACGAAAACGGCGGCACGAAGGAGTAATTGTCCCTCGGCAGCGGTTTCAGCGAGGCGCGATCGGGAAAATGGGTGTGGTCGAAGGTCAGAAAGCGAACGCCAAAATAGCGTTCAAAAAATTCGTACACGCCGTACAGCGTGCCGCGCGGACGTCCGCCCGCGATGGCGATATTGTTCTTTCTGATTCGGATGCGTAATCCCTCGTCGCCCAGTTTTTCGATGCCGAAACCGACCGGACTCGACGCCATGGCCGCGTTGTGTCCGATAAAAATATTGTGGTCCGGGGCGGGCGGCGCGGACACGATGGGCAACTCAATGCCCGTGGCTTGCCGGAACAGCGACTGGAATTCCGAAGCGGCGTATTTCTCGCTCGCAATGGCGTCGTCCGCCACGACAATGGCCCAGCCGTTCATTGAATCCGGGGCAATCCCGCTGGCGGCCGCCGCATGGCAGGCCAGCGTCAATCCCGCGATCAACATCAGTCTTTCCATGGAGGTGTCTCCTTCCGTGAATTAGTTTCTTTGTCCGCAACTGCTGTGCATGGTACACAGAAGTTGCGGACAAAGAAATCATATCCTTGATTGAAGCATTGCGGCTGAGCCGCGTTAGTTTCTTTGTCCGCAACTGCTGTGCATGGTACACAGAAGTTGCGGACAAAGAAATCATATCCTTGATTGAGGCATTGCGGCTGAGCCGCGTTAGGACACGCGTACGCGAACGTCCATGCCCATGCGCCAGCGTAGCACGGCCGCCCGTTGCAGTCAAAAACTGGATAATGGGTTGCGAAACGCCGGCGGCGCGGGCATAATGGGAACGCAACGGCAAACAACGACCGGGGAGTGCGGCGTATGAAAGGTGTGGTATTGGCAGGCGGCATGGGGACGCGGCTGCGTCCTTTGACGCGCGTCACGAACAAGCATCTGTTGCCCGTATACGACAAGCCGATGGTGTTTTACCCGATCCAGACCCTCGTCGAAGCGGGTATCACGGAAATCATGCTGGTTACCGGAGGCAACAATGCCGGCGATTTCCTGCGCTTGATTGGCAACGGCGAGGAATTCGGCCTCAAGCACATGAATTACGCCTATCAGAAAACGGAAGGCGGCATTGCGGACGCGCTCCGGCTGGCGCGGCATTTTGTCGGCGACGACAAGGTCGCTGTGATACTGGGCGACAATTTCGTGCAGGGCAGCGTGCGCAAGGCCGTGCAGGATTTTATGAAGCAGCCGCGCGGCGCCAAAATCTTCCTGAAGGAAGTGTCCAACCCGCAGGATTTCGGCGTGGCCGTCCTCGAAGGCGAAAAGGTCGTGCGTGTCATTGAAAAGCCCCCGGTGCCGCCGTCCAATCTGGCCGTCATCGGCATCTACCTCTACGACGCCTCCGTCTTTGAGATCTGCGAGACGCTTGTTCCCAGCGACCGCGGCGAACTTGAAATTACCGATGTGAACAACGAGTATATCCGCCGCGGCGTCATGACCTACGAGGTCATCGAAGGCTGGTGGGCCGATTGCGGCAGTTTCGAGGCCCTGCTGCGATCGAACATACTTGTCGCCCGCGAACGCGGCGTGGATGTCTGAACCGGAATACGGCAATCGGCGGCAGGCAGGCGGCATGCGCGCCACGACGCCGAACCCGGCCCCGGAATGGAACGCAAGGATTCTGAAATGAACATCAAGATAGCCCCCTCGATTCTGGCGAGCGACTTCGGGCGGCTGGCCGAGGAAGTCCGCGCGGTGGCCGATGCCGGCGCGGACCTCATCCATATTGACGTCATGGACGGCCATTTCGTCCCGAACATCACGATCGGCCCGCCCGTGATTGCCGCGTTGCGACAGTATTGTCCTGTGCCGATGGACGTCCATCTCATGCTGGACGAACCGGATCGGTTCGTCGAGGATTTCGCCAACGCCGGCGCGGACATCATCAGTTTCCATGTCGAGGCGGCGCGGCATCCCCACCGCCTGATCGATTCCATTCGGGAGATGGGCTGCAAGGCGGGGATCGTGCTCAATCCCGGCACCTCGGAAGACGACATCGAATTTCTTGCCGATGCGGTGGACATGGTATTGATCATGTCCGTCAATCCGGGGTTCGGCGGCCAGGCTTTCATCCCGGAAGCCGTCCGGAAAATCCAGAACGTCCGCGCGATGATTGGCGATCGGGACATCGAAGTGGACGGCGGCATTGACGAGACCACCGCGCCGATGGTCATCGAGGCCGGCGCGAACATACTCGTTGCCGGCTCCTACATTTTCCGAAGCGAGTCCTATCTCGAAGCCATCGAATCGCTCCGTAATGCCGTGAAATGACGGCGTGTGACGTGGAATAAGGGGACGGGGAGATAGAGGGATACAAAGGGGATAAAGCGAAAGCGAGGTCCGTCAGCGGCGTATGGCGGCGAGGAGGACGATGATTGCAAGCGGGCAGAGGACGGTTGTGGCGAGACCGAGGCGCAGTTGACTGTGTTCGGCGACGAAGCCGATGACCCAGGGCATCACGATGCAGCCGCTGTTTCCCAGACCCGCCAAGAGCGCGAACATGGATGCGCCACCGTGCGGGAAACGGTCGGCGACGAGTCCGAGGGTGGTGGGCCAGAGGCAACTGACCGCCCATCCCGTGAGGATGCATGCCGCCAATGCAACGCCGCGCGGCGCGAAGCAGGCAACCAGAATGCAGGCGGCAAGGAGCGCGCAGGCCCCGCGCATGAGGGGCACGGCGCGGATGCGGCGCGCCGCGACGGCCGCCAGCATGCGCCCGGCGATCATCAGGACGGAATAGGCGGCCAATGTCACGCCGCCCACGGTTTTACTGAAGCCGAGACCGCGTTCGGCGTAGGCGGGGAGCCATTGGACGATTCCCTGTTCGGCGGCGCCCGCGAGGAAAATGATCGCAAGGCCGGCCACGAATCCCGCCGATGAGAACAGGCGGCGTAGCGGCGTTCGCTCGGCGTCCTCATGCACGAGCGCGGGCACGTGCAAGGGGAGGAAGCCGGCAAATACGATGGCGGGCGCCGCGATCATGAGCAGCGTAATCGTTCGCCACGTCATGCCAAAATGCAGCCCCGCCGAGCAGAACAAGACCGTTGCGACGGATCCGACGCAGTAGAATGCATGAAGCCAGTTGAGCGCTTCCGTGCGCCGGTCGGGCCGCAAGGCGGACACGATCGGACTCATCACCATATCGAGCACGCCCGCGCCGAGTCCAAGCAGCACGGATGCAGCCAGCAATGCTCCGTAACTGTGGGCCGCCGCCGTGACGGCGAGTCCGCCCATGGTCAATGCGGCGCCCAGCAAGGCGAATCCCTTTGCGCCCCATCGGTCGGCCAGCGGGCCGCCGCCCAAAATGCCCGCCGTGAACCCCGCGAACATGATGGCCGAGATCCGGCCGAGTTGCTCGTCCGTCAGGCCGGCCCCGCCGCCGAAGGCGTCGCTGAAACTCGTGAGGAAGACCGGGATCAGGCTCGTGCCGATGGCGATGCACATCATGCCCCCGTAACAGAGGGCCAGCGCGCGGCGGTTCGAGGCGGATTCGTTCACGGTTCGGGTGTCCTGTTTGTTCCGGGGCGGTGGTTCCGGTATACACTGTGTCCCATGCGCGTGCACCGCCACAGACGAAAGAAAGAATGGTATAGGAAGCGCAGACCGCATGCCAAGCGCCGCATCATGCCCGTTTCATTGGGCGGCGGCGGACGGCTCTACTATCTGCTGATTGGACTTGGGGTGTTGCTGCTTGCCGCGTACATCGGCTATGGGCGCCTGACTGAAAATTCCGACGAGAAACGGCTCCGGCAGCTTGTCCGCGTGGCGCAGAAGGCCGTCGAGGCCAAGGACGTCGCCACGTGCATGTCACTGTTGGATGAAACCTACACCGACAACCAGCGCAATGACTACAAGACCGTACAGCGCCATGCGCTGCGCGAATTGGATCATGTGCGCGATGTGCGGCTGGGGATTCGGAACGTCTCGGTTCAGGTCGATCCCGGAGCCGCCCGCGCGAACATGGAGTTCGAGATTCGGTTCCGGGCGCAGGTGGACGATGGGTCGGGACGGAGTTTTCCCGTGATTGGCGTGCTCAACAATCGCGTGCCGATAGGCGCGGTGTGGGAGCGCGTCCGGCTGGTGTGCGTCAAGCGCGGCGACGACTGGCGCATTTCCTACGCCGCCATCGAATCGTTGAAATAAGGATCTTGCGGCATGGCGATGATGTTTGCTTGCCGAAATTCCGGGTGAACGACAATGGAGGAAACGGACATGGGCGGAATCGGGTTGGTGTGCATGATGGCGTGCGCGGCGGGCGCGGATGCGTGGTGGAATCCGGAGTGGGCGTTCCGGCAGCGTGTGTCGCTTGCCGCCGCCGAACTGACGGAAGACCTCGTTGATTTTCCCGTGACAATCCTTCTGGACGATGGGCTGTTTGCCTTTTCACGCGCACAGGCTGACGGCCGCGACCTGCGCGTTGTCTCTTCGGACGGATCGCTGCTCGATTTCGAGATGGTCAAGTGGTCGTCCGACAAAGCCGAAATACATGTCTTTGTGCCGAGAATTGCCGCGGGCGTCTCCGGCCAGTATTTCGACCTCTACTACGGCAATCCGACGGCCGCCGCGCTGCCTTCGGCTCCACGATGGGATTCGCGCTACCGTCTGGTCATGCACCTGAACGGCGATCTCGACGATGCCGCGCGCGGCGGCGTAGCCGCGACCGCCGAAGGCAACGTCGCCATCGGCGAGGCGGCGCGTTTCCAGGGCGATCCGGCGTTTCTGCGGGTCGTGCCGGAAAAGATCGCGGGGCTGGGCGAACAGATTACGGTAGTGGTGCGCTTTCGCGTGGACGGCGGCCCAAGCGTGCAGACGCTCGCGTCGGGGAAACGTTTCCAGGAACCGCAGGACTGGTTCAACTTCGGATTGAAAACGCCGCGCATCGTTCACACGAACGCGGTCAGCCGCGACCGGCAAGCGCCGGAGTTGAATCCCGAAGGCATTTCCGCGGGCGCGTGGCATTCGGCCATCGTCGTGTACGATGCGCGCAACAACTCGCGGACGATCTGCATTGACGGCACGGTCTTGCAGCGCGACAGCGCGTTGCCCGGCCCGCTCGAAATCCAGGAAATGCGGATTGGACGCGGTGTGCTGCATTTCGACCCGTGGCAATTCAGCGGCGCGATGGACGAGGTCCGGCTGAGCGACATCGCCCGTTCCGATTCGTGGATTCGCGCCGAGGCGGCGTGTCTCGCCGGGGGCGTGAACAGTTTCTTGGCCATAGGCGCGCCGGAGGCATTCGGCAAGCCGAAACCCGCGCCGCCGCCCTTCGACTTGGTTGCGCCGCCGGACGGCATGGCGTCGCGCGCCCGAAAGGCCATCTCGGTGCAATGGCGGCCGTCCGCGGGCGCAACGGGCTATGCCATTCTTCTATATGATGCGGCGGACGCCCCCTCGCCCTTTGCAACCATCGAGGTAGGCGCCAAAACGCAAGGCGCCATCCCGTTGGAACTCGTGAATGGAAGAACTTTTTATTGGAGCGTGACGGCGCGATCCGAAACCGGGGAAACCCATGCAAAGGAGCGGCGAAAAATGACCTTTTATGATTGGAATATGCCCATAGTCAAGCCGGAGAAGACGGTTCGGCCCGCGTTGCAGCCCGTGCGCGGCGCATTTGGCGATTTGCGCGGCTATCTGCGCAAACGCATTGACAAATCCATCCAGCGGTATTTCCTGGAAACCCCCGAATCGAGCCCGGCCATCCTGCAGGTCCTGCGGGACCGTGATCGAACGCCCGTGCGCGATCCGCTCGTGCCGTGGGCGGGCGAGTTCGCGGGCAAGTACCTGACCGGCGGTGAACTCGTCTGGCGCGTCACGCACGACGCGGCCCTGCGTGCAACGCTCGATGGGTTCGTTCGCGATCTCATCGCGTGCCAGGGGCCGGACGGTTATCTCGGCCCGTTTCCGGCGTCTTCGCGCTTGACTGGCGGCAACTGGGACGTGTGGGGGCATTACCATTGCATGCTCGGCCTGCTCCTGCACCACGAAAACACGGCCTACGAACCCGCACTCGAAACCTGCCGGAAGGCGGCGGATCTTTTGTTCGAAACGTTTGGACCGGGCGGCCCGACATTGACTTGCGACGGGGCCGGCGGCCAGATGAACATGGCCGTTTGCCATGCCATGATGCTGCTGTACGAAAAGACCGGCGTGCCGCGCTATCTTGAACTGGCGAAATATATCGTTCACGAGGCATGGAACGAGGACGGCGCGGGCAAATACCTAGATTCGGCGTTGGCCGGCGTGCCCATGCACGAGTTCCCGCAACACCGCTGGGAAGCGCTGCACGACTACCAAGCCCTGCCCGAACTCTACTGGCTGACCGGCGACGAAAAATACCGTAAGGCGTTCGAGCACATGTTCAAGACCGGTCTCGCGGGCGATCGACACAACACCGGCGGCGTTACTTCGGGCGAAGGGTTCTGCGGATCGCCGTACAATTTGGGCGCGATAGAAACATGCTGCACCGTCGCGTGGATTGCCATGTCGGTGGATGTGCTGCGCATGACCGGCGACAGCCGTGTGGCCGACGAGATCGAATGGAGCACCCTCAACAGCGCGCTCGGCGCGGTCCCGTACAGCGGCCGTGTCTGCGCGTACAATGTCCCCATGGACGGGACGCGCGTATTCGGCGTCGAACTGCCGTGGCAATCGCCCAAGGCGGGGCCCGACCTCAACTGCTGCGCGGTCAACGCCTACCGTCCGATGGGCATGATCGCGGAATGGGCGCTCATGGATGGCGCGGACGGGCTGACGCTGAACTTCTACGGCCCCTCGGATCTCCGCGCGCTGTTGCCGTCGGGCAATTCCGTCGTCCTTTCGCAGGACACGAACTATCCCGTCGGAAACCGGGTTACGATACGCGTGCAACCGAACCGCAAGGAGTCGTTTCCGTTGCGGTTGCGCATTCCCGAATGGTCGAAGCGGACGGAGGTGCGCGTGGCCGGACAGGTTTTCGACGCCGTGGCCGGAACGTATTTACGCATCGAACGCGCATGGCAGGAAGGCGATCTTATCGAAATGGCCTTCGATTTCACGCCACGATTCTGGAAAGGCGAGCAGGAATGCGACGGGAAGACATCCATTTACCGCGGCCCGCTCCTCTATGCCTATGACGCGCGGTACAACGAACTGAACCCGGACGAACTTCCCGCGATGGATTGGGCTTCGGTGCAATTCGAGGATATCGAATGGGACGGCCCTATCGAACCGTGGGCGCTGGCAACGTTGAAAGACGCCAAAGGCGCGTCGTACCGCGTCTGCGACTTTTCAAGCGCCGGCCAGACCGGCAACCATTACCGCTCTTGGCTTCCATGATCCCAAGGGATTTTTGGGAAGAGGAGCCTCTAAGTCCCGGGTTTCATGCTTGTTGTCGTAACCGCGCTTTTTCTTCTCCCGCATGCGCCGTCTTCGTTTGTGGCATGCGGCCGTTACTACCACCGTGCGACATGTTCCTCGGCCCAGCCGAGGCCGTCCACGATGATGGTCTCCACCCCCTCCGCGCGAACGCGGCCATTGAAACGCCCGAACATCTGATGCACCGACGATGCGGCCACGAGCAGATGGGTCTTGAGTTTGCGTTCGTAAAACGGCACAAACGAGAGGTCAACGTCTTCGGAATCCTCCGTCCGAATCCGCCACGGCTTCATGAAATCCGCGCTATCGTAATCGAACCGGACGGGTTCCTGAATCTTCGACAGGCGTCCGTCGCGGCAGATGCCGTTTTCGGTTGCGCCGGTTCGATCGGTCCATTGGCCGCCGAAGTTCAGGCCAATGACGCTGGCATCGGATCGCGCGGTGCATGCCGCCCAGTTCCACACAGTCCGCCAGGGCCAAATGCCGCGCCCAAAATCCAATACGGCAAACGATTCCGTTTCCGGCAGGTCGTAGTCGCGTGCGCCCAGCCTAATGCGTCCGGCGGCAGGCAGGGCCGTCTGTTTCGATGTGAACTGGAAACGGCGCGTGTCCCACGGCACGACCACATTGAGCGTCTCGTGGCCGGGCGGACGGCGGACGATAATACCGGCCTCCAATCCCTGCCGGGCCAATCCAGGCCAGCGGACATCCATCCGCACCTCGGCGCCGGTATCCTCGATTTCGACGCGAATGGCCCGTGCCGAAAACCGGACCGGTTCGCCCACCCGTTCGCCCGGATGAATACCGCGGCCCGCGGGCGTTGCCCTCACCGCCTCGAAACAGCGGTTCTCCTGAAAATCCAGCAAATACACGCCGACAATTCCCAGGTAGTCTATCGAGGCCACCGTCACGGAAAACGCGAAGGCCGGCGACATCACGCACCAGTAATCCCACCGCTTCTTGCGCGGCCAACGTCCCGACAAATTGCACCGGTGCAGCGGATGGCGCGACCATCCCACAGCGGCGGGATTCAATACCCCGCCCTTCAAGCATAAATCCACGGGGCTTGTAATTTCAGGCGATGCGTACGGCATGCGTGGATTGTGGCACACCAGGGTAAAATCTGCAAGGCGGGCAGCCCGCGGACTTTGGCGCGGGTCTATCCCGCCGACAGGATCCGGCGATCATTACGGCCAAGTAGATGCAAGTTGTCCTCTGAGGTAAAATGAAGTTGAAAATCGGCGTCGAACGAGATCGTGTGAATTTAATCGCGCAATCAAAAATGTAATACCGAATACTCCTTCGGCCGGGTTGCCAAAGTTTGTGCCGAATCTGAATGCGGCGCTGCCGTTTGATGGGCCGAGAGTGTTCATGCTATCTGTGTTGCGTTGTCGTGCCGGTAAAACGAAGGGAAGGCGGGGCATGTTTACGAGGAGTTTCCTGTCGTTGGCCATGGTTGCGGGGCATGGTCGTGTTCAATATTCTGCCGCCTGTGCCGCTTCCCGAACCGCCTGAACCGCGCCGCCCGTTCAAGAGTCCATACCCCAGGCGGCCATGCCCGTCCGGTATACCTGCGCGCTGGAAACCGGCCTCCAAGCGTCCAATGGCATTGCCCCGATCCGTCGGTCCTTCCACCGCGAACCTGTCGCGGCTACGGCAAAAAGTATTTAGGACCCTGATCCCACCTTGTCTAAATTACGGTTCGGCAAGGTCATTTCAGCGTTGAATGTCTTGATAGTCCGTCGGCCCGCCCGTTGCCTTGCGCGGCGTGCATGGGTATCATGCCGGTATTTGGATAGCGGCGCATGCTGGAGGTTTTGCATGATTTCCCGGCAAGTGGTGTGGGTCAAAGGCGTTGTCATTCTTCTGGCCGGTTTTGCCGGCTTGTCGGTTTATCTTCATCAACCGCCCCGCGTGGTTTCGGAAAAGGCTTCCCCGGCCGTTTTTTCCGCCGCGCGCGCGATGAAAATCGTTCAGGCCATCGCGCAGAAGCCGCATCCGGCGGGATCGGCGGCCAACGATGCGGTACGGCAGGAAATCATGCGTGAAATCCGGCAGTGCGGCATCAATCCGGAATTGCAGGAAACGATGGTTTGCCGTGCGCCGGGCACGGCGGCAACGGTGCGCAACATCCTCGCGCGCGTGCCGGGCACGGCAAACACAAAGGCCGTAGCGCTGGTGGCGCATTACGACAGCGTGTTGTACGGACCGGGCGCGGCGGACGACGGATCGGGCGTCGCGGCGCTGATCGAAACGCTGCGGGCGTTGAAAGCCGGGCCGCCGTTGCGAAACGATATATTGTTCATCTTTACCGATGGTGAAGAGGGCGTACAGCCGGGCAAGGGCCTGCGGGGGGCCTATGCATTTGTCCAACAGCATCCGTGGGCACACGGGATTGGCCTTGCGCTCAACTTCGATGCACGCGGCACGGCGGGGCCTTCTTATCTGTACCGGGCCAGTCCGAACAATGGATGGTTGATCCGCCAAGTAGTTGCCGCGGGCTGTCCCATCATTGCGAATTCGTGCATGGGGGCGATTTCGGATCGCATGCCGACGGACAGCGACCTTACAGCGTTTCTGGAGGCCGGCATCCCCGGCCTCGACTTTGCCTTCACCGGCAACCTCATGCGATATCACACGAGTCTGGATTCGCCGGGCAACCTGGATCCGCGCTCGTTGCAGCATCATGGCGAATATGCGCTCCGGCTTGCGCGCCATTTTGGCAATCTGCCGCTCGACAATCCGGAAGCCCCTCCCGCCGTGTTCTTCAACACGCTTGGCACGGGGATGGCGGTATATCCGATTGCGTGGGCGTTGCCCATGAGCCTCGCGGTTTTGATCGGTCTGGCCGCGTTGATCGGTCTGGGTATCAGGCGCGGCGCGCTCGGTGGAGCGGACCTTGTACGCGGAACGGCTTTCTTCATGGGTTTCGCGATCGCCGCGGTATTCGGGGCGTTGGCCGTCGTTGCCGTGGGATATGCACAGCGCGGCTATTACCTGATTTACAGCGGCGACCGGCTGGCGCTGGCCTTGATGGGCCTGGCCTTCTGGGCCTTTTTCTCGGCAGTGGGACGATTCCGAAGGCTGGTTTCCCTGCCGGGATTGTCGGCGGGCGTCTTGGTGGTCTGGGCGGCGCTTTTGATGGCCACGGCCATCGGATACCCCGGCGCCGGTTTTATGTTCTTCTGGCCGCTGGCATTTGCCATGGCGGGATTTGCCTTGATCATCATTTGCCAGGATGCCATGCACAATCCGCCGTGGTGGATTTGCGTTGCGCCGGGCTTGGCGGCTCTTCCCGGCGTGGCGATCATGGCGCCCATTCTTTACGATATCCATCTGGCGGCGACGGTGCTGTTCGCGCCTGTGACCATTGCGTTGCTTATATTGCTTCTGGGACTGGCCGCCGCGCCGATATACTGGCTTGCGTCGGCCGACCGGCGGCTGTTTTCCATAACGGCGCTGACGTTCGGCCTCGCCTTGCTGCTGGCGGTTGTCTTCTGGCCAGGCTTTAGTCCTTTGCAACCCCAATTCACCAGCCTGTCGTACGCCCTCGACGCCGATGCCAATCAGGCGTATTGGCTGAGTTGCGACGAAAAACCGGACGAATGGACCTCGTCCATGATACCGACAAATGTCCGGCCTGAATCCTTTCCGGAATTGCTGGGCGGCGATAGGCAAAAGGTATTGAAGGCGCCCGCCCCGGTTGCCGACTTGGCGCCCGCTTCCATCGAAGTGTTGGAAGATGCGCCCGTCGAACACGGTCGGCGGCTGAAATTGTGGGTAACGTCTCCCCGGCACGCGCCGCGCGTCGTGCTGCTTGCCGATCCCGGCGCGCGCATTCGATCGGCGGCTGTGGATGAGAAAACGTTGACGCTCGTCGAGGGGCCGTGGTATTTGAACTATGACATTTTCCTGCCGCGCGGCATCAAGTTGACACTGGAAATCGAAGGCGCCGATCCCCTGCGCCTCACCGTCATCGAGCATTCGCCGGAATTGCCGGAACTGGAACAGCCGTCGCGCCCTCCGCATTTGATTGTGAAACCCAACACGCCCGATTTCAACAAGGGTTGGCTCAAGAGCAACGTGACGCTTGTGAAAAAGACGTTTGAATTATAGTGATTTTTTGGGGGCGCCGATTCGTTTTGCCTGTTGCAAACATACAAGAAACGCGGAACAGCCTGTTGGGCAAAACGGAAGCGGGCAGTTCCGTTTTGTACAAGCACGCATTGGTTGCATGAATAAACGCCGAGGCGCGGCCGTGACATGGCCGCGCCTCGGATGGATGCGTCTATCGCGGACGGTTTAGTTGTACTTCTGGGCGCGCGCGATGAGGGCGTCGAGATCCGCCTCGCCGGGATCCGCGGGGGTGCCGGGATGAATGACGCGCGCCGGGCATTTCTCGGCCGCCTTGACGATATCCTTGAAGGGGCCGCCCTTCGGATCGATCACGGTGGCCAGTTTCTCGTCGTTCCATCCGAAAATCTTCGGATTGACTTCGATGCATTCGCCGCAGGCGGTGCAATCTTCGCTGTCAATGGTTGCCGGAGTAAATCCGCCACAACCGCAACCGCAATCCGCCGGAGCCTTCAATTCGTTTGCAGGAGTCACTTTCATGTTTTTCCCTTTCGTTGGTTCATCTCCGGCCAGCGCCAGCAGGTTGGCCGTGAGATTGTTCATGATTTCGGCACGAGCCTGTGCCCGCGCGTCGCTGGCAATTTTTTCGACATCAATGGTTTCCTTGTCCACTTCGGCCAGGGCCTTGAGCTGCGTCCAGAACATCAGGCGCTCCTCGCAGGCCTTGACCAACGGTTCCGCCACGATCAACCGCCCCAGGGTGTGATCCTTGTTTACCACCCATACAAACGGGAACTTGCCCTTGCGATCTTCGGGCGACAGGTCCAGAAAATCGGCGATGGGAACCATGTTTTCGTTCCATGTGCTTGCCGGGGCCTTTTTGAATTGCTTGCGGAAGCGACCTTCGGTAACCGCGAAGTCCGCGAAGGTCATGGGGAGTGTCATCTTCGCCGGTTTCTTGTCCGCGTCCACGTAATTGAGCGTATAGGTGGGCCATTTTTGCTTGATGGCGGGATTGCCGTCGAGTTCGATGCATTCGGCGAAGGTTGTGCCTTTGTCGGGGTTGAAACGGTACAACGGGAAGGCGCGGCCTTCGACCGCCAGTTTGGCCTGCTGTCGTCCGATGTCGTCCGCGATGCCGTGTTCCGGCATGCAGGGCGTGTAGACCGTGAAGATGGCTGGGCGTCGTGCGTTCAGGCCGCGAATGAACCCCTCGATAAGGTGCGAGGGATTGCTGATGCTGCCGTTCATGACATAACTGGTCCGGTGCGCCATCGCGATAAGGCCCATTTCCTTGCGGATTTCTTCCTTGCCCTGGAAGGCCTTTCCGTACTCGGCCATGTCCGAAATCTGGCCGGTCCAGCCGGAAGTGCAGGCTTGGCCGCCCGTGTTCGAGTAGACTTGCGTGTCCACGATGAAAATGCGGATCGGCTTGCCCGTCATCAGCGCGCGCGACACATTCTGGAAGCCGATGTCGAACATGGCGCCGTCGCCGCCCACCGCCACCACCGGCGGACACAGCAGAAATTCCTCGTCGGAGAAGTTCCGCCAGTTGAAATACGTGAAAAAGGCGTCGTGCGTTTTCGGGTCGTATTGGTCCTCGATTTCGAGTTCGGCGATGCGCAGGGCCTTGAATCCTTCGGCCATTTTGACCATGTGCCCCTCGAAAATGCCGATGGCCACCGAGGAACTGTCCTGGAACAAATGGTTGGTCCATGGGAACGGATAGGGGTTGAAGGGCCAGGTTGATCCCCAAACCGAGGTGCAGCCGGTCGAATTGACCATGCCCATTCGGGCGCGGCCGGTGGTCGAAACGCCCGACGTGTAACACCATTTCAGATGCTTCAATTTGGCGAGCGTCTTCGTTACCCGCGCAAGCCACGCCGAATCAATCGGATGTTCGATATTTGCGGCGGCCAGTGCGGCCTGGAGATTGGCCAGCGTCAGGTCTTTGCCTTCGAGCGATTGCATGGCCTGCTCGAAGGCGGGGGTATCGGCCGTATCCATCATGTGCGCGAGTTTCTCGCGGATATGCGCTTCAAGGCGGGTGGTCAGTTCGTCAATTTTGGCGACATGCGCCGCAATGCGCGGTTGCATGAGCGCCTCAACCGTCGCGGTGAACAGGTGCAAGGCGGTTTTTTCACCACAACCCACGCATGCGCCGTCGCCGCCGGTCATGGCCGTGTAATTTTTCTTGTCGAGCAAAAGTGTTTCGAGCGCGCCGATGCCGGCATTCAGATCCTCGAACAGCATGTATTCCGGCCTCGTGGTTGGCAGGGACAGCCAGTATTCCCACGCTTTCCGCATTTTCTCGATGGTTTCCGGCGTCTGCGTGACCGGGCGCAAGGCGTATTCGGGGCATACGCGGACGCATTCCATGCAGCCCTTGCACGCATAGGGATTGACGGTGATGGACAGCAGGCCGCCGCTGCCGGGCGATCGCTTTTCTTTGACTTTGAAATACGGTTTGACGTTGGACCATTTGAAACAGCCGATTTCCGCTTGGAACAGGGCGATTTCCTTGGCCAGCGCCGCTTTGTCCGCTTCGGGCAGCGTGCATGCCGCGAATGTGTCGGCGAGGGCTTTGTCGAGCGCCGCCATGACGCTGTCCCGTTCCTTGCCGGCGGCAATCAGCGCACGGAAGGCCGGTTCGACCTGTTTGAGGAACGACCGTAAATGGACCGGTTCGTGTCCGGCGTTGGCTAGGCGTTTTGTCGTCGTTTCAAAGATTTCGTCAATGGTATTGACAAGTCCGGGAAGGGCGCTATCCGGGCAGACGGTCCAGCAGGCCGCGCAGCCGATGCACTTTTCGGCATCCCATTCGGGATGTTCGAAGCGAATCTGGGTCATGTCGCGAATCAGGCCGCTGAGCGCCGGCATGCAACTCAGGCCGATGAATGGATCGGCCAGATTGTCGCCGCCTTTTCCGGTAAGATAAAAGTTGCCTGTCTGCTCCCAAAAACGTTGAAGATTCGTGTTGGGCTCGAGGCTCGAAGGCTGAATCCGGAGCGGCAGCGGCGGTTCGGCGATAAGCGGCGGATCCGCCACCGTGGATTTGCCGACGACCTTATTCTTGATTTCCTTCACTTCCATGTAGCCGCGGCGCACGACGCGGACGTTGTCCTCGACGATCCGCGCGCCTTTCGCGCCGAACTTGTGCTGCAACTGATCCGTAATCGCCTTGAACAGCGTTTCTTCGTCCAATTTGTTGTTTTCCATTACGGGCGAAGCCGCAAAGAAGGCGCCTTGGAACGCGTTGCCCTGCATGCGGAACTGGAGTTCGGGATCGCTGGCTTCTTCCCGCGCGATCTTGAACGCGTCGAGGTAGAAGACCCGGATGTCGTTGTCCACGATGATCTTCTGGAAACGCGGCGGAATGCGGCCCCATACGTCGTCGGGCGTCGGCAGATCGCTCTGAATGACGAAAACGCCGCCCTTCTTGAGACCGGCCAGCGGATTCGAGTGGCTGAAGACATTCGGATCGGGCGACAGCACAACATCCACATAGAAATACTCGCAATTGATCCGGATGGGTTCCGGCGCCGCCGACAGATAATAGGTGGTTGGCTGGCCCTTCTTTTCGGAACCGTATTTCGGATTCGCCTTGATGTGGTAATTCAACAATTCGAACAGGGTCACCGCCAGATTCTTGCCTGTCGTGATGGCGCCCCAGCCGCCAATCGAATGGAAACGGACCGTAATCGCGCCCTTCGGCATGAGATTGGGGTTCTCGCTTCCGTGGACGGCGAGTTCCTTGACATTCGGGTAGCCCGCGAGAATTTGTTTCTGATATTCGGCCTGTTGTTCGCTGAAGGGATTGTCGCGAATGAAATCTATGCCGAGGTAGAAAAATTTTTTCTTGGGACCGTCCGGCAGCATGTTCTCGATTGCGCCGATGATCCCTTCGGCCTGCAGGTCGCGGCTGCCCATGCCGAAACAGCCCGAATACAGCGGCGGAACGTCCTTTGCCGCGAAACTGGCCAGATTCGGATACGGTTTCGCGCCTTTGCCCGCCGCGCCATTTTCAAGGCACTTGCTGATGGTCGCGCGCACCTCGCGCGCCAGCGGCAATTCAACCGACAGCGGTTGATCCGTCCGTTCGAGCAGCACAATGCCCTTGCGGCCTTTGATATATTTGCCGATCAAATCGGCCGGGAAGGGACGAAACATGGTCATGTTGAGCACGCCGATTTTCAGGCCGCGCGTCTCGCGCAAGTAATCGGCCACGACTTCGGCGCTGCTGACCACGCTGCCCTGGGCAATGATGAGATAATCCGCGTCGTCAATGGCATACGGCGTCACCCGGTAGTAACGGCGGCCCGTCAAGGCGTGGAACTCGTCGAAGCATTGATCGGCGATTTCGGCGATGTGATCGAAGAAGAACGGGCGTTGCGCGGCAACACCCTGCATGTACGAGTCCTGGTTCTGGACCACGCCGGCCATGACGGGATTGTCCACGTCCCACAGCTCCGGGATGCGGCGGCGCTTGTCGCCGAACATGAGCCGCTGCGCGGGCGTCGGCGTGTCAATGATGTCCTCCGGACTGCCGAGATATTCCGCGATGAGTTCGCGCTCGGGAACCATCAGCGATTCGATCAGGTGCGTGGTCAGGAACCCGTCCTGGCCGACCGCGCCCGGATTCAGCGACAACTCCGCGATTTTGTGCGCGATGATGTTGAGATCACAGGTTTCCTGCGCGCTTTTGCCGAACACCTGGAACATGCCCGTGTCGTCTATGCAGTGGTAATCATCGTGGCCCGCGTGCACATTGAGCGAGTGCTTCGTGATCGCGCGGCAGCCGATGTTGAGGATGTAGGTCAGGCGCTTGCCGACGTCGCAATACAACGATTCGTGCATGTACGCGATGCCTTGGCCGGACGAAAAGTTCGCCGCGCGCAGACCCGTCATGGACATGCCCGCCGTCACCGCCGCCGCCGCGTGTTCGCCTTCCGGCTCCACAAAAATCAACGGACGCCCCGACACGTTCACGTGACCCTTTGCGGTTTCCTGCGCCCAATACTCGCCCATCTGCGTCGAGGGCGTAATTGGATACGCGCCCGCCGCGTCCGTGGATTCCCGCTCGCACATAATTACGGCCGTGTTGCCGTCCATCGCGTCGCGAATCCCCGGATATTTGACCTTTGCCTTCTCCTCTTTCATTGCGCGATTACTCCACTCTCGTGCCGGATTCTTCGGAAGGAACCTTCCATCCGGCGCCGCCTGCGTCGAAACGCCCCGCGGGGGACGTTCCGGCCAACCTGCCCGCGGCCCGGCGGCCTCGTTCCGACAAGGAACACCGCCCGCCGCGATTCAAACGTATTTTGCGCGCCACAGCCGAAGCAGAACCCTATCTTTCTAGCACGGCTCGCTACGCCCCAAAATAACGCTTTATTTTATCCTTTGTCCGTGTCCGAATTCAAACACGCGTTGGGGAAACCCCGGGAAAACGAGTGCCTTTGCCTGCTTGGCGGGCTGTCAGGATTTTCGCAAAACGTCTCCGGGATGGACGGGGAAGCCTTTGATTCCGCGGGAGCCGTCGAACTGATAGATGCGGCGCAACGGGCGGTTCGATTCCGGCAGGGCGAGGAAGTCGCCGTGGTGGAGCGCGCGGCCCGCGTTGGGATGGTCAAGCGCATGGATGGCCATCTGACGCATCCGTTCGACTCGGGCCGGTTCTTCCTTGGATCGCTCGTGGAGTTCATCCGGATCCGCTTGAAGGTTGAAGAGTTGTTGCTTCCCGCCGTTCGCCATGTAGATGTATTTCCAGTCGCCCTGCCGGACCATGATCTTGAACAAGGGCGAACCGGGCGAACCGTACATTCCGATGAAATGTTCGCGGGCGCGCTTTTTCCCCTGGGCGACGGCGAGGATGTCGGCGCCTTCGCGGAGTTCGCGCTTGCCGGCCGCCGACGTCGCGATACCGAACAGATCGGCCAGTCCCGCCAAGGCGGCATTGCGCTCGCCGGCCGGGAGGCATTCAGGCCAACTCAACAAAAACGGGACATGGCATGCCGCCTCGAAGTAGCTTTCCTTTTGCCATGCGCCATGGTCCCCCAGGTGATCGCCGTGATCGGAATAGAAGCAAATCAGCGTGTTTTCCGCGTCGCCGCGCGCCTCGACCGCGTCGAGAATGCGCCCGAGGCACTGGTCAATGTAAGAAATTTCGCCGTAGTAGCGCGCCTTGAGGACGCGCGCATGCGCGTCGTTGATGTCTTCGGCCCAGATGGCGTGGTTCATCCAACGTATTTGCTCGTCCATGAAGTCAACCGTCTTGTCGCCCCGCACCGGATTGGGCATGCGATCCGGGTCGTACATCCGGTTGAAGGGGATCGGCGGCGCAAGGGGCGGGTGCGGCCCGATAAACGACACATAACCGAAATAGGGGCGGTCGTCCTTCATGGCGATTTGTTCGACGGCCCGGTCCGCCGCCCATGCCTCGACGCCGAATTCGGCGGGAATCGGGCTCATCTGCGGCATGTAGTACATTTCGGTGCGTTCGCCCATCAGCCCTTCGATGAAGTCGTAGGCGGGATGTTCGGTTCGGATGAATGCCGCGTAACTGTCTCGCCGGCGCTGATCGGGCGACCCGTACAGTTCCTCGCTGTGGAGATGGACCTCGAAGCCCAGATCCGCGTCCCAGGGATGCGTGTGGAATTTGCCGATGCCGAACGTGCGGTATCCGAGGCGGGCCATCGTTCGGGGCAGATACGCGCCGCAGCGATCCTCCATGTCCGGGGGCTGGCCTTCGACGAGATCCGGGGCCGCATTGCCGTATAGGCCGGTTGTCGCTCCCGTGCAACCGGTATATACGGTCATGCGCGCGGGAACGCAAACCGGACATTCGGAATAGGCGTTTGTGAAGGTTACCCCGCGCGCGACGAGCCGGTCGAAGTTCGGCGTGTAAATATGCGGATTGCCGAGCGCCGCAATCGTGTCGGCCCGTTGTTGATCGGTCATTACAAACAGGACATTGGGCCGTCTTTTTTTTGTCATCGAGACGGTTCCTCCCTTGGGGGATGTTTTCGCTTCCGCTGCGAGGGCGGTTGCCGCCGCCGCGGCCGCGCCGAGAAACGCACGTCTTTGCATGGTTGCCATGGGCGATTCCTCCCTCCGGCTATAACCTGAAATTTTCGCCGAGATACGTCTTGCGGGCGAGGGGATTTTCCGCAATTTCCCCGGGCGTGCCCATGACGCTTATCCGGCCTTCACTGAGAATGAACGCATAATCAATAATTTGGAGGGTTTCGCGGACGTTGTGATCGGTGATGATGACCCCGATGCCTTTGTTTTTCAGTGTGGTGACGGTGGTTTGGAGGTCCGCGACGGCGATGGGGTCAATGCCCGCGAAGGGTTCATCCAGGAGGAAAATTTTGGGTTCTGTGACGAGTGCGCGGCAGATTTCGGTGCGCCGCCGTTCGCCGCCGGAAAGCGTGTAGGCGGGGTTGGCGGCCAGATGGGCGATGCCGAGTTCCTCCAACAAGGCGTCCGCGCGACGGTTGCGTTCCTCGGCCGTCAACGGCTGGTATTCGAGCACGGCCAAAAGATTCTGCCTCACGGTGAGTTGACGGAATATGGATGGTTCCTGGGGAAGATAGGCTATACCTTGCCGCGCGCGTTGGTACATGGGCATAGGGGTGATGTCGCGTCCGCGAAACCAGATCCGGCCCTGGTTTGGACGGAGCATCCCGACAATCATCCGGAACGTGGTGGTTTTGCCGGCGCCGTTGGGCCCCAGAAGACCCACAATGTGTCCTTCGCCGATTTCCAGCGACACATCATGCACGACGGTCCGCCGCTTGAACTGTTTAGTCAAATGCTCGGCCCGCAACAGGGGTTCGCTGGCGTCGTTCAATGTGTCAATTTCCACGGTTTGCCGATTGCATCCAGACCGGCTTAGGGTTGCTTCAATGGGGAAATCATGCCGGAGAAGGCCGCATCGATCAAGAGACGGTTCAACATCATTTGCTCCTGTGCCGGCCTTGATGTTTTTCCAAGCATTTCCACGACGGCCTTCGGGAGTTGAACGCCGGCCCACGCCTCTTCAGCATACATTTTGGGATTGGCCAGTATCCGATTCAACTGGTTTAGGATCGCCTCTTGATCCTCCGCCGAAGGCGTTGCCGCCGCCGAAGCAAGCATTTGTTGCGCCTTCCCGTCCATCAATTCGACGATACGTTTTCCGGGAGACGGTTTTTCCGCCTTTGCTTGTCCCTTCAAGGCGGCCGCCAAACCCGGCCAGTCCTGGATGTCCTCGGGGCGTAATTGGGGCGTGGGCTTGTTTGCCTTTTCCGATCCGCCCATGCCGGACAAGGGGTAATGGGTCATTTTACCGCCGAATACTTCAAAGCGATCTTCCTTGAAGTTCAAAACAATTTTATCGCCGCGCAATCCCTGCATTTGCGGGGAGTCTATGGTGGGGCTGCCGGTGAAGGTGAGAAGACCCTGATCAAAGTCCCATTCCGCTTTTTCGGCGCGGACGGTGGCGTCGGGATGTTCGATGACGACTCGGCCCTGCAATAAAATCCGCGAGGGCTGATTGGAGTTGGACTTGTCGGGCCAGACGAATCGCACTTCGGCGGCGGAAATGGGCACCGGCTTGCGTGCGGGATCGTTGGAGAGCAGGGTGATGCGCACGCCATCCCGCATAACCTCGAACCGGCCCGAAAGGGAACTCGAAACATAGCCGGCATCCACGGACATCGCGGTGTATCCGCTCAGATTGCCCGTGGGCGGCTTGTCCGCCGCCCAGCCGGTTGCCGCGGCAAGGAAAACGGCAAGTCCAATCCATTGTCTCATGGCTGGTTCCCCTCCAATTCAATGGTTCCCGTCACCCGGGTCATGCTAATTTCCTGTTTGTCAGGATACAGCCGGAGCGTCTCCGCATGCAATTGCATGTGCCGGGCCGTGATGCTGACCGGACGATCCGTCCGGAGTTCGCGTTCGTCATTCAACCACAGGACTTCTTCCATTTTGAGCCAGATGTCGCCGATCTGCGCGGTGACGCCATTGCGCAGGCTGGCCATTTTCGACTCCTCGAAACGGCCATGACGCGCCTCGATGCGAATGTCCGGCGCATCGCCGTCGCGCGCATAGATGACGGCCTTGGCGCTTTCCAAGGACCATGCATTGTCGTGCTCAAGCGTGAAGGCGTCTGCATGCACCCAGCAGGTGGGCTTTCGGTCCGCTCCGGCTGTGGGATCGGTGCCATACAGCCAAAGGTCCACGCCTTCCAGGCGGGCGGTGTTGTCCCGAATGGGGGAATTCGTGGCGCCGGGCAGGTCCGAGGCAGCGGCCTTGGGAGGAGGCGGCGTCATCATCGGTCCGCATCCCGGCAGGATCGCCGCCAGAGCGGCTATTGCCCAGCGTTTCACGCGGCGCCCTTTTCGTTCCTGCGGTACACGGCCTTGAGTCCCTTGAGCGTCAGCAGCGAATCCACATGCTGGATTCGCCGCGAAATCGCCGCAATTGTGTGGGCAAGGCCGCCCGTGGCCACGACCACCGGTTCGGCGCCCATTTCCGTTTCAAAACGATCCACCAGCCCGTCAATCATGTCCGCGTATCCGAAGGTAAGACCTGATCGGATGTGATCCTCGGTGTTGCGGCCGATAACGCAGCCCGGTACGGATATTTCAACACGGGGCAATTTGGCGCATTTTTCAGCCAAGGCGTCGGCGGAGGTCTGAACGCCGGGCAGAATGACCCCGCCGCGATATTCCGCCTTTGCGGTTATTGCGTCGAGGGTGGTGGCCGTGCCGAAATCTATGACAATGATGGCGCCCCGGTATTCCTCGATGGCGGCCACGGCGTTCACGATGCGGTCCGCGCCGACTTCCTTCGGGTTTTCGACTTGGATGATCAGCCCGGTCTTGGTTCCGGGACCGACCATGACGGCCTCGACGCCGAAGACCTGCTCGCTGACGCGCATCAGATCGAAATTCAATTGCGGTACGACGCTCGAAATGCAACAACCCTTGATGGATTGAAGGCTTACGCCCTCGTGATCGAGGAGCATTCCGAGCAGAAAGCGGAGTTCGTCCAGCGTGCGGTAATTGTCGGTGCAAACCCGCCAATGCCCCAGCAGATCATCCCCCTTGTAAAGGCCCATGACCGTGTTCGAGTTGCCTACGTCCATTACGAGCAGCATGGCATGTTTTCCTCAACAGAACAGGAGCGACAGATCCGCCGCGGGCGCCGAGTGCGTCAACGCGCCCACGGAAATGATGTGCACGCCGGTTTCCGCGATGGCGCGGATGTTTTCCAGCGACGCGTTGCCGCTGGCTTCGATCACGACATGATGATCCCGGGCGCGGCGGACCGCCTCGCGCATGTCGTTGAGGCTCATGTTGTCAAGCATGATTGCGTCGGCGCCGGCCCGGATCGCCTCGTCAAATTCGTCCAAGTTCGACACTTCCACCTCGATTTTCATGAGATGGTGCGCACCGCCGGAGGCGTTGTAAACGGCCGCCCCGATGCCTCCCGCCGCGCGAATATGGTTTTCCTTGATTAGAATGCCGTTGAACAGGTTGAACCGGTGATTTGATCCGCCGCCATGCACCACGGCCTCCTTTTCAAGCCGGCGCATCAATGGCGTCGTCTTGCGTGTGTCGCAAATGCGCACGTTGAGATCCTCGACCGCCGCGACGTAGCGGGCCGTCAGCGTGGCGATGCCGGAAAGCCGCTGGAGGAAATTGAGCGCTGTGCGCTCAGCCGTCAGCACCGCGCGGGCGTCACCCTTGAAAGAAGCCAATTCATCCCCCCGTGTAAAGCGCGCGCCGTCCGAAACCGCCTGCCAATCCTCGATGCGCGCTTTCATACAGTCGAACGCCAGGCGAAACACACCCATGCCGCTCAATACGCCGTCCTGCTTGGCCACCAGACGCGCCCGGCAGCGGGTATGCGCTGGAACCGTCCGGTTGGTCGTAATGTCCTCGTGGCCTATGTCTTCTTCGAGCGCCTCCATGACAAGGCGCTTCAAGGACTTGTTCATCCCGCGGAGTTCTCCCACGGAGCCTGTTTCTCATCCGCGCTGGACCGATCGGACAATCTGTTCCGTGACCAACGTTAACATGACCGAGGAAACAGACACCAACAAACGGGTGATCTTATCACAGGCGGAAAAGGATTGCGACTTTCACATCATCGGGATGTGGCGTGGCCGCGAAACCGGGCGAGACGCAAAAATTTGTGATGCGGGGAAAAAACGGCCTTGTCCTTGAAGCATCGCAAGATTCCCCTGTTTTGGTCATTTCGGAAGCCCAGGGGAAGAAGAAATAGGCCCAACTTGAATAGTTTATGCCTGAATCCGCCGGAGCCGAAGTGGGTGTATTTCTGCAAACATGGTCTCTTGAAAACCAAGGGGATGGAGTTCCCCAAAATCGCCAAGTGGCTAATGACTCCTTTCGCAAGGCAATTCAGAAAAAATCTTCCTCATCTTGACCTGCCCAAGCACGGCGATGTTCCCGACGCCACCGATCCGAAGCGTTTCCGAACAGGCGCTGACCTGTGGCGGCAGGTTCTGAAGATGCAACTCCTCGCAACGGGAAAGATGGACTCGGAAGCGTGGGTGCGGCTACACTGGAGGTGGTAAAGCCGGGGATCAGGCATGAAGTATGTTTTTTTGGGCAGTTTTATTGTAATGACATTGCTGTCCGTGGCGGCATGGATGTGGCGGCCGGGCGGCCGGGACGACGATCGTGTTGAAATCGTCTGGGTCTGCGACGACAATCCCGTGCGCCGCGAACAGATCGATCTTTTCAATAAACTGAATCCGAAATATTATCTCCGTCTCGATCCGCAGAACATGGGAATGGAAAAGACCATTGTGCAGTGTCTGGCCGGTGTCGGGCCGGATATTTTCGATTGTTACAGCGGTTTTCAGTTGACGGCTTTCGTGCGGTCCGGCATCGCGTACGACTGCACGGAGGCGTTCCGTGATCGCGGGATTGACATCAACAAAGTGTGGCCGTGCCTGCTGCCGCTGGTCCGATATGAAGATCGGGTGTATGGTCATCCCGGTAACGGGGGCGGCCCGGCGCTTTGGTTCAACAAGGCGCTGTTCGACGCGGCGGGCGAGCCGTATCCCCGAAGCGATTGGACATGGCAGGAGTTCCTTCCGATTGCGAAACGGCTTACCCGATTCGATGCAAGAGGGCGGCCTATCCAGTTTGGTCTCATGATGGGTACATGGGACTGGATTGGCGTGTTTCTCGGCCAATGGAATGCGACGATCTATACGCCCGAAGGCACGCGCTGCGTCCTTGATTCGCCCGAGGCGTGCGCGGCGGCGCAGTTTTACCAGGATCTTATCCATGTGCATCGCGTGCTGCCTTCGCCGACCGAGGAACTGGCCATGGCCACGGCGGGGGGCTGGGGTTCCGGCACGATTTCGCTGTTCGGCGCGGGACGCGGCGCGATGGCCGTCGGGGGCCGTTGGTGGCTTTGCATGCTGCGGGGGAAGGATTATGCGCATTTGCGTCTTGGCGCGGTCGAAATGCCCGCAGGGCCGTCACGCCGCCTGTTCGGCTACGGGCGCGCTTCATTGATCAACGCCAAAAGCCCAAACCGCGAAGGAGCGCTCGCGTTCCTCGAATATCTTCACGGTCCCGACTGGAACAATCTCATCAACCGGCAGGCGGACGCACTTGCGCCTGTGATGCAATACAATTATACCGATGAATTTCTGCACAACCCGGAATATCCCGAAGAAGACTACAACGCGGTATGGCGCGCGGCCCTGGAGGATGCCGTGCCTTTCGAAGTGTCGCCGTATGTCAACGGGCAGTTCGTGGACCGCGTTTTCCTCAAGCAGGGCGATTTCCTGCGCGAGCGCATCAAGACGGGCGCGGAGGCGATGCGCGACGCGGCGCGCGCCATCAATGAAGCCATCATTGAACAACTTCGAAGCGATCCTGAATTGAAGGAGCGTTACTTTCAAGCGGTTGCGGGGGGGGCGCGGCCGGCATGGGATCGCCCGGAGGATGCGCCATGATGCGGCGCAACCGTCTTGTGCTTGCGACGGCGCTGTGCTTTCTGCTGCCGAATTTTCTCGGCTTTCTCGTCTTTACGTTTTTCCCCGTGTTGTTTTCGCTCGGCGCGGCGTTCACCAACTGGAATCTGATGAAAACGGTTTCTTTCCAGTGGGTGGGCATGGGCAATTTCATGAAGCTCTTCACGGATCACGAGTTCTGGCTTTATTTCATCAATACGATTTATTTCATGCTCGGCATGCCCGTCGCCATCGCGGCCTCGTTGTTTCTCGCGATTATCCTGAGCCAACGCCTGCGCGGAATGGTCGCCTACCGCACCCTGTTCTATTTGCCCAGTTTCACGTCCGGCGTCGCGCTGCTGATCTTGTGGAAGGCGCTTTACAACCCGAATTTCGGTCCCATCAACGTCATCATCGAATCGGTCCTGCAATGGCTTCATCTGGGCCACATCGAGCCGCCGACATGGCTTTCCTCGACCAAGAACCTGCTGGCGCTCAGCGCGGAACGGGTCGGGATTGTCGCGAGCCAGTTCGGGCTCGGAGCGCGCGACGCCATCATTATCATGGGCATCTGGACGGCTGCGGGCGGCGGCAACATGCTGTTGTATCTGGCAGGGATATCGAACATCCCGCCGGAACTGTACGAGGCGGCGGCGATTGACGGCGCGGGACGCTGGGCGCAGTTTCGCCACGTGACATGGCCGCAACTGGCGCCCACGACATTCTTCATCGTAATCATGAGCGTAATCGGCGGATTACAGGGCGGATTCGAGCAAGCGCGGGTCATGACGCTCGGCGGTCCCGCCGGCACGACAACAACGTTGTCGTACTACATCTATACCAAGGCCTTCGAGGAATTTCAGATCGGTTACGCCTCCGCCGTGGCGTGGGTGCTGTTTACCATTGTGTTCGCCATTACCTTGGTCAACTGGCGATTCGGGAGTCGCTATGTCAACGAGTAATCGCACATTTTCCGAATGGTGGTTCCGGACGGGGCGCTACATCGCGTCGCATGCATTCCTGATCGTGGTGGCGCTTACGATGCTGCTTCCGTTTCTCTGGATGGTTTTCGCGAGTTTCAAGCCGCTGAGCGAGATCCAGCAGTTCAATCTCAATCCATGGCCGGAGACATGGCAGCCGTCGAATTATACGGATGTGCTCAACAACAAGGACATTTCGTTCAAGCGCTACTATTTCAACAGCATTTTCGTCGCGGGGTGGGTGACGCTGCTGACGTGTTTCACAAGTTCGCTCGCGGCGTTCGCGTTTGCGCGGCTGCGTTGGCCCGGCCGCGACCACGTGTTCAAATTGTATCTCGCGACGATGATGATCCCCGGCGTCGTCACGATGATCCCGAACTACACGCTGATGGTGAAGATGCACCTGCTCGATTCGTACATCGGACTGATCGTGCCCGCGGCCTTCAGCGCCTTTGGCACCTTCCTGTTGCGTCAATTCATGTTGACGATTCCGTCGTCGCTCGACGAGGCGGCCACCATTGACGGCGCGTCGGCATGGCAGGTCTATTGGGATGTGATTCTGCCGTTGGCAAGACCCGGACTGATCGTGTTGTCCATTTTCACGTTCATGGGGAATTACGGGAGTTTCTTCTGGCCGCTCGTGCTCATCAAGAGCGAACACCTGCGCACGCTGCCCATCGGCATGCTTTACTTCGACACGGTGTACGGCCGCCAAACCAACCTCATCATGGCCGCGTCCGTCATGAACATCCTGCCGCTTGTCGTCCTGTTCATCCTGATGCAGAAATACCTTGTCCAAGGCATTCAATTGGGCGCGGTGAAGGGGTAGCCTATCTCGCGCGCAAGGCAACCCGCGGCTGATGGCCGTGAGTGATATCCACCATCGCGCCGTCGTTGAGGATGGATAGCCGCGCGGCTTCCATGACGAGTTCGTTGACGCTGGAATTGGCGGGCGTGGCGATGATGCCTTTTTCATCCACTTCGCGAATGATCGCGCGGCGCCGGGCAATCGCATCCGATTCAGGCAAGCCATCGGTTTCGTTCTCGATGCGCCGGATTGTTTCAATGGTTGCCGCCACCGAAAGGAATCCATACCCGACGGGCTTGTATCCGGGCCCTTCCCAGGGAACCAACTGGTAGAAATCGGGACTGACGAAGTTGAATGTCGAGCCGGCGCAGCCGATGCCTTCGAGATAACTGTGCGACACGCCGCGGAACTGATCGTCGTGCTTGAGACAGCCCGTCTTGCCGTCGCCCTCGAAGAACATGCTCAGGCATTGCTCGTTGCTGCCCGCGCCGTCGTCGGGATAGCCGAGGCCGTCCGTGACGGAGAGGATCGCGCCGTTCTCGAAGATGACGCGGCCGTTTGCCCACAGGTAACCCTCGTTGCCGTTCGGAAAGCGGCCCTTGATGCCGTTGACGGAAACCGCGGCGGGTTTCAGGCCCGTAATAAAGCACACCAAATCAACATAATGGCAGCCGACGTATACGAACGGGTCGGTCTGGTCGCACGTAAACCAGTTCTGAAAATTCGAGTGCCGGTAGTAATACGGTTCGATCATCTTGGCTTCGCCCATGATGAACTGGCCGAAATGCCCCTGTTCGTAATGCCGTTTCGCCATCAACGCACGGGTATCGAAGCGCTTGTGGTATTCAACGCCGACGAAGAGGCCCTTTTCCTTGCCGATCCGCTCGATTTCGAGCGCATGTTTGTATTCAAGCACCAGCGGTTTGACGCACAGCACGTGCTGATTGTGCTTGAAGGCTTCCATGATGACCGGATAGTGCAGCGGATCGGGCATGGCGACCACGACGGCTTGGCGCGGTTTCATGCCGGCCAAGACCTGCTTGTAAAGGTCGGGAAACATTGTGCCCGGGTCGGTATCGAAGGCCGGATGCGGCGTGAAGGACTGTCCCGGAAAAGCGCCTTGAAGATCCTTGCTATCCCGCAATGCGCACAGCGGCGGACTGTTCAGCGCACACACGGCGATTTCCGCAACCACACCGGTGCGCTGCAGATGATAGATGGACGGCAGGAGCAAATCATGCGTAATCATTCCGCCGCCGACGATCGTCACGTCAATGGCCTTCATGGATCATCTCCCGGTTGTATATAACGAAGAGCCCGCCGGGGCGGGCTCTTCACGAACACCTATCGAAACTCGATTATACGCCGTCCGGCTTGTCTTGTGCAGTCGGCGCCTCGGGGACCTCGGGCGGAGGGGCGGCGTCCCCCGGCTTGTTTTCGCCATCCGGCGTCTCCGGCGTGGCTTCGGCCGGAGGCGTTTCGGCGGGTGGGGTTTCGCCATCGAGGAAAATTTCGATTTTCATGGTGGGCCGGGCGTCCGCCACAATCTGCTTTACGGCTTCGTAACGCTTTTTGCTGAGCATGTATTTTTGAAGGTCGTCCTTGATTTCTTCGAGGGCCACGGTGCCGGCTTCATGTTTGCCGGTAACCGTCAAAATATGCCATCCATAGGTGGTCTTGAATGGATCGCTGATTTCGCCGATGGGCGTGGACGCCATCTTTTCCTCGAACTCGGGGACCATTTTCCCCTTAGGGGTATTGGGATAGGCGCCTCCGCGATCTTTCGATCCGGGATCGTCCGAGACGTCTTTGGCGACCGCCGCGAAACTTTCCCCGCCCACGATTCGCGCTCGCGCGGCGTCAATTTTTTCTTTGCCGGCGGCCCATGCGGCTTCGTCCTTGCCGTCAACTTTTACCAGGATATGGGCAACATCGGTGGTTGCCTCGGGACGTTCCATCTGGCCGGCGGCCTTGTACTTTTCATATTCGGCCTTCAATTCTTCGTCGGATATCGTTAGATCCGCCGTCTTGGCCTCCATGAATTTCTGATTGTCGAGTTTATTTCGGATGAGGGCCAGCAAATCGTCTTCGGTCATGCCCTGGCTTTCAAGGTATTGCTTGTAAAAGTCTTCGGAGGGCATCTGGGCCTTGGCCTTTTCCAATTCGGCCTTGGCTTCCTCGTCCGACGTGGCGATGCCGGCCTGCTTCGCCAGTATCGAGAGCACTTTCTCGTCTATCACCGCGTTGAGCACTTCCCTGCGTTGATCCGCGCCGGGCTTGCCGGTCATGCCATGGGCGCCCATCATTTGCTCGTGGGCGGCCAACTGCCGGGCGAATTGCTTTCCCATGATGGGTTCGTCGTTCACCTTGGCGACGATTTCGGGCAGTTCCGGTTCCTTTTTGGCTTCTTCGGCCAGAGCGTCGCCGATGACCACGGGCGTGTTTTCGGCCTGTGAGCCGCTGTCTTGGGCTGCGTCGCCTTCGCCGGTCGTAACCGGCGCCGACGCCGTTGCGCCGCCCGCAGGGGATTGGGGCGCAGGCGGAGTGCTCTGGCCGCAACCGGCGGCTGCCATGGCCGCCAACAAAATGGCCGCGACTGTATACTTGGTATTCATCCGATATTCTCCTCGAAAGGTCGTTACACGAAAAACCGCCGTACCGTCATCGGTACGGCGGCAGATGCACAGCATATCCGAAAAGGGCCGGACCGCGCAAATATCCCTTGGCGCCGTTATGGGAAAAGCAATGTTTGGCGACCTGTGGCAAGCCGCAGGTTTGGCGGGGAAGATGCGTCACGAAACAACCGTGCTCTTGCGGCCCATTTCCCAGTAGGCTTGGCAGGCGGCGAGGCGCGCGCACGGCGGAAGATTGTTCGCCTCTTGGAGGATGAAGCGACCCCCGTCGCGTATGCCGGAATTCAGGATGCGTTCCGTTTCGCGAATCAGCGGCGCGAGGTCGTCCTGCAGAAAGAAGGAAATGGGCGCGCCGCCCGACACCAGGACATCCGGGCCAAGGTCTTTGCGCAACGCGCCGAAATCGATCGGGAAACCGGTGTCGAACGCGCTCACGCCGAGTTCGTCGCGGATTGTTTTGAAATGACGCTGTGCATTGCCGCACAGGTGCATGGCGCGGTTTTTGGGCGTCGCGAACTGATCGAACAGCCGACGGTGAAGCGGCAGTACGAACGTTTGGTATTGTTCTTCCGACAGCATTTCGATGGCGTCGTCCGCCGCGCCGAATCCGTCCGTTGGAATGGGGCTTCCAAAGTGTTCGCGCCAGGCCTTCATGCGATTGGCGACGGCGGCATGGATGAATTCGATCAATTCGGCCGCATAATCGGGATCGGTGAGCAGGTCGAGACAGATCGCCGTCGAACCGCGCAGCGACGTGGCTATCGTGAACAGGCCGTCGCATCCGCAGAACGGCGCCCATTTGTCCGCGATAACGGGCCGCCCCATGAACGTCCACCCTTGCGCGCTCTTGCGATGGAAATGATCGAGGAATTGCAGGCATCGTTCGGCCCATTCGCCCGCAAAGGGATCCGGCATGCCGCGATCGAACAGCATGCGCTTATTGTCATCATTTAGGATGGGCGTGGTGTCGGGCACTTGGCCGTCGCGATAATGCACCGGACATCCGAACCATGCCGCGTCGTAATGGTTCTCGAAATCCACCGACACATTCCATTGTTCCGGCAGGCCGCGTTCGGCGTCGCCGGGAAGATAATGCCGCAGCCAGTACCGGAATTCGAGGACGGCTTGTCCCATTACCTCCGGATCGTTCATATACTCCCTGTAGGTGATGCCGCGCACGTTGTACGAGGGATCAAGCATCAAGATGCGCGGATTGCAGGTGAAGCGCACCGGCGTACGCGACGGCCTTCGCGCTTCGAAGGCCGTCCACAAGGCCGCGACTTCCGCATTGTGTTCGGAATAATCTTCCCCGCGGCGATCCGTGAGATTGAACAACCGAATGTCGAAGCCATCGTCCATGATCGTTCCCTCCCAAATGTCCGAAGTTGTGTGTGTTCAGGCCGTCTTGAAGGATAATGTTCGGGATGGTAGGATAACAACATAAACGACGAGGCGCGCAGGAAATGCCCCAGGCAGCCGCAATGCAGGAAGCAGATCAACGGGATTCCGGATCGTTCATGCCGATCAAACTGGCCTCGCTCCGGCTCGACACCGTGACCAATTTCGACATTTATTTTCAGCCGGCGCCGGGTCAGCCGTTTGTTTTGTACAGCGAACGGAACGTTCGTTTTACCGACGCGGTCCGGCAGCGCCTGCTTGACAGCAACCTGGACACAGTCTATATCCGGTCCAGTCATCAGGGCGCCTATGGCCGCTACATTGAGGAAAATCTCGCGGCCATCCTGGAAGACGATGCCATTCCCGTCGAGGAGAAATCCGAGGCGCTTTATGCGGCGTCCAGCGGGTTGATTGAGGACATCCTGGAGGAACCCGAATCGGCGGACAATGTCAAGCGCAGCAAGGACATCATCAAGAGCACGGTGAATTTCATGCTGACCGAACGCGATTCGTTCGCGACGTTGCTCAAGCAGGTTTCACTCGATTACAAGATCTACACGCATAGCGTGAACGTGGTCACCTATTCGGTGTCCCTTGCGCAGCGCAGCGGCCACGCGTCCTCCGCCACCTTGCGCGAACTGGCCATCGGCGCATTGTTGCACGACGTGGGCAAGAGCCGCATCAGCCCGGAGATTCTCGCTTCCAATGCGGCCCTGTCCGAGCGCCAGTGGGAGGAAATGCGGCAACATCCCGTTTACGGACATGAAATTTTGTCTGCGACGGGCGCCGTGGGCGAGATTGCGCTGGACATCGTGCTTCACCACCACGAAAAGCGGCGCGGGGGAGGATACCCCGACAACTTGTCTGGCGACTCGATTTCCCCCTTCGTGCGAATCGTATCCATCGCGGATGTGTTCGACGCGCTTACCACGAACCGGCCGTTTCAGCAGGCGCAAAAAACATTCACTGCCCTGTCCATCATGCGGACAAGGCTTGCCGCCGACCTCGATCCCGAACTCTTCCGCGCGTTCGTGGATATGATGGGCCACCCGACCCGCTGATCGGCGCGATCAACTCGCCGGGGTCAGGGCGTCTTCCTTGGCCTGGAGCAACGGCTTGAAGGCATTCAATACGTTTACGATGAAGGTGATTTTCGTTTCCACGTCAACGGTGCCGGTGGTGCTTGCCATGCACGGTTTCTTTGAAATCATCGCCACGTGTTTCATTCCGCTGTAACCTCCGTTCACACCGCTCCCATGCGGTGAATATTGGCCTTGCCGCGCGAAGGCTCCCATAGCCTTCACTTCGTTTACTATACCATGCGCGCCATTCCATGTCACGCACAACATAATGTACTTGAACCGGCTACCCAATTCAAGTGGGAATGCCCGGAACCGAATTTTCCAGCGTGAAAGCGCCGCTAGTTCCCGCGTATACTTGCGCCGTTGGAGGAGCATTCCCCATGAAATCCAAAAAATGTTTTCGCGTGGCAATTCTCATGGCGGCAATCATGACAACAGTCTTTGCGCAGGCGGCAGACAGGCGCCCCGGGCATGTGGTTGTGGTCGGCATTGACGGAATGCGGGGCGATTCGGTCGAACAGGCGCAAACACCGAACATGCGCGCATTGATGGCCCGTGGCGTCTCCACGATGAAGGCCGCGGCGGTCCTGCCCACCGTGAGCAGCCCGAATTGGGCCTCCGTGCTGATGGGCGCCCTTCCCGACACGCACAAGGTCTTGTCCAACGACTGGCAGCCCGGACAAACGCCGCCGTTTCCGACCCTTTTCGATGTGCTCCGGAACCGATACAAGAAAGCGCACATGGCCGCGATCTACGAATGGGCCGGATTTGGCCGGCTTTTCAATCATGTCTCCGTTGACTTTTGCGCTTCGGCGATTATGGACGCCGTCAAGCCCGATCCAAATATTTCGCCCGCACTACGAATGACAACCAAGGCCGCGGAAGTCATCAAGATCAACAAGCCGCTTTTCACATTCCTGCACCTCGACCTCGTTGACCACGCCGGCCACGCCTCCGGATACGGATCGCCGGAATATCTCGCGGCCGTCTCCGAGGCCGACCGATTGCTGGGCCAAATCCTTCAGGCCGTCGCGGATGCCGGCATCACGGACAAGACGGCCGTATTCGTGCTCTCCGATCACGGAGGCAAAGACAAGAGACACGGCGGTTCGAGTCCCGAAGAAACGACCGTCCCGTGGATGGCCGCCGGCCCCGGACTTGCAGCCGGCAAGACGCTTGCCGAACCCATCTCCATTGCCCAGACTGCGCCCACCATCGCCCGGCTCCTGCGCGTCAAATGCCCGGCCGCATGGACCCAACAGCCGATCGTCGAGGCCTTTGCCAAACACTGATTTCCCTTCGTCTGAACGCATGGAGACCCTAGGGAATCCAATTCCGGGGGAAAACTTGCGCGGACATCGGATGGTCCAATGATCGCAGGAAAGACCGTGCTACCGGCCAAGCGACCGAAACGGAGGAAGACGGCACGATGGGACATCACGTCAACGTTGAACGCGAGTACCGGTTGCTGCGCCAACAAATGGACCGCAACGTCTGCCCCGTTCCGGATTCGCCGGCCATACTCGGCATTCTGCGGATTCTCTATTCGCCGGACGAGGCGGCCTTTGCAGCCAAACTACCCATCAAACCCACGCGCATCGGGAAACTTGTCCCGAAGTTCGCCATGCCGGAAGACGAATTGCGCGGGAAATTGACCGATCTGGCCGAACGCGGACTCGTGTTCGATTTCGAGCGCAAGGGTGAACGGTACTATTCGCTGCCGCCCGTGCTCGGCGGCATCTACGAATACGTCATGATGCGCGCGCGGGACGACCTCCCGATGGAAGAGTTGTCGCGCCTGTTCGACGAGTACATGAACGCCGATCGCAAGCATCTCGAGGCGGTGTATTCCGGGGAAACGCAATTCGCGCGGGCATTCGTCCGCGAAGAGGCGCTGCCGGAAGAGGACCACTCCGAGATCCTCGACTATGAGCGCGTAAGCCGGATGATCGAGTCGGCCTCCTTGCTTACCATCGCCTTGTGCCCTTGCCGGCACACGAAGAGTCATCTTGGCACGGCCTGCGACCGGCCGCAACGGACCTGCATCTCGCTCAACAAGGGCGCGGAGTCGGTCCTGCACAGCGGCATTTCGGAGCGCATTGACAAGCGGGAAGCCCTTCGCATCGTGGACGAATGCAAGACGGCGGGCCTGGTCCAGGTCGGGGACAATGTCCAGCGCAACAGTTCGTTCGTCTGCAATTGCTGTAGTTGCTGCTGCACCCTGTTCAACGGCGCGCGCACGCTCGGCATCGGCCATGCCATCGTGACCTCCAACTGGATGGCCGAACTCGACACCGAGAAATGCACCGGCTGTGGACGATGCGTAGCCTCGTGTCCCATGCACGCCTTGGCGACGCCCGAAAAGGGCGGGAAAACGACGCTGAACGCGGCGGCATGTCTCGGGTGCGGTGTGTGCTATACGATGTGCCGTTCAGACGCGCTCCGCATGAAAGCGCGCGACCGCCGCGTCTTCACGCCGGAAACGACCTTCGACATGATCGGCCACATGGCCATCGAGCGCGGCAAGGTCGCCGAGATGCTCTTCGACGATCCCGAACGCCTGAGCCACCGCGCACTGGGCCGGCTGCTGCGCCTACTCGAAACATCACCCCCGTGGAAGGCCGCCATGGCCGTCCGCCCGCTGCGCTCCACCTTCCTGAACACCATGCTCAAGCTCGCGCGCGAATCCAAAGAATAACGATCATAACGTGGACAGAATTCGCGCCATTCCTCCTGCCTCCTGCACTCTGCCTCGGAGATTGGGAACAGAACCCATGGAAACCCCGCGTTCGCAAAACGTTCCGCAACACGGGGCCAAGCAAACATCAGGCGTAAAGCAGGCGTCCCTTGGGCCGAGGCACTGTGCGGCCGAGCTTCTTCGCCGTTTCAATCCATTCCGCAATCACAATTTCAACATTTTCAAGCGCTTCCCGATACGATGCGCCATCGGCCATGCACCCCGGCAATTCGGGAACTTCCACAATAAACGCTTTATCCTCGTCGCTCCAATAGATGATAAGTTCATATTTTGGCACGGCGTTCACCGCCCAGGCGGTATTTCAGGATTAAATCTCTTACTTGCTTGACCTGATACGGTTTTGCTTTCGCTTGTAAAGTGATGATTTCGCTGATATCGGCGCTACAGTAAATGTGATGATCGCCTCGAAAAGGTTTGACGTTGGCCAGAGACTTCAAGTTTTACCACCCCTTGGTCCACATCTCCTCGTCCTCGTAGACTTTTTCGTCGGCGAGATCCGCCGCTTCGGCGTCGAGTTCGCTGGCGCGCGCCGGATTCGGGTCGTCGAGCACTTCGCGGTAGAACTCGTGCTGAATGAGCAGGCTCATGATTTCGTTCGTGCCCGTCCAGATTTGCGCAAGGCGCGCGTCGCGCACCATGCGCTCGATCGGAAAGATGTTCGTGTAGCCGATGCCGCCCACCACCTGCATCGCCAGATTGCACACGTCCCAACAGGCCTCCGTCGCGAATTTCTTGGCCTCGCTGACCATCCGTCGGGCGCTCGGAACGCGTTGGTCAACGGCCTTTCCCGCCGCGATGGTCAACGCGCGCGCGGCATCGAGTTTCGTGATGGCCTCGGCCACCTTGAAACTGACGCCCTGGAAGGTGCGAATTTTCTTGCCGAACGCATACCGGCGGTCGGTGTAATGCGTCGCGACCGTCAACGCCGCGCGGGCCAGACCCAACGCGCCGCCCGCCGAGGTCAGTCGTTCGGGCACCATCATCGTGTTGAAGATTTCCGCGCCTTGATTCAGTCCACCGATGAGGTTCGCTTCCGGCACCACGACATCCTTGAAGATAATGCGGCCGGTGCCTCCGCCCCGCGTGCCCATCAGACGATACAGGTATTTCGTTTCCACACCGGGGCGGTCTTTCTCGATAAGCAGGAGACTGATCCGCTCGTGCTGCCTGCCGGTCGGATTCGTGTTGCAGTAGACCAAGAAGAAATCCGCGCAAGCCGCGCCCACGACAAATCGTTTCTGCCCGCGCACCGTAAAATGGCCGTCTTTAAGTTCCGCCTTCGTCGTCGCGCCGAAGAAATCCGTACCGCCGCGCGGTTCCGTCAATGCCTCCGCCGAGATAATTTCCCCTTTCAGCAATGGCCGCAGATAGCGTTCCTTCTGTTCTTCGGTCCCAAAGGTATGCAGCGCCTCGCCCACGATGGACGGCATCGAAAACGCGCATCCCAGCGCCATGCCCAACACGCCGATTTCCTCGAGCGCCGCAATTTCCGCCGTCCAACCGAGGCCGCGACCTCCGTATTTCGGCGAAAACCGAAGGCCGAGCAGATTGCGCCTGCCTAAGGCCCGGACATAGTCCGCGGGATACTCGATTTCGTCGCGATCCATCTTTTTAAGCAGGTCCGGCGGCACCTCGTTCTTCACGAACTCCCGCACTTCCTGCTTCAGCGCCCGTTCTTCATTGGTCAAAAGCACATCCTGCAACATGGCGTCATCTCCTGTGCGACTTGCTTACATACAAACCACGGCCCTCCGAAAGCAGTATATAAAAGGCTTCCGCAAAATGCCTCATTTCAGCGAGGCCGGCATCCGGCCGTTTCCAAACGCCGAAAGCCGCAAACTTCACGGAACCGGCTTGGTGTCGTAGAGGATCGGCGCATCCCTCAGGGTTTCCCGCAGGGCGGCGATAACCCCGGGCGGGTCCGCCTTCGGTTCAAGCCCCATGTGTCGTTCGATGACCGACAGCAGCAATTCCGCAATGATGCGGTGTCCCTCGGATTTCGGGTGGCAGTTGTCGTAAAAGATCCGGCCATCGGGAATGCCGTCGGGCATCACATCCTGAAAGGCCGCTTCCGCATCGACCACAAACACATCCGAACGCTTGCCCAAATCCCGAACAAAGTCGTTGAAAGGCCCCGGAGCGCGCACGCTGAACGTGGCCAGATCGCGCGATGCCTTGTATGCCTCGCGCGCGGCGGCGAATTCACCCAACCCATCGTGCGCTTTGCCCTTCAAAAAATGAAGGTAGGATTTTTCCCAGATATCGTTCGTTTTCATGGCCAATTGCGCGTTTATTTCCCCGAGGGCTTTCCGAAATTCCAACGGATCCACGTGCCCCATTCCCCCGCCGCGACGGTTGAGGATCCTGTTCCAGGCGCCGAACCGGCGATCCCCAAAACCGGTGCACTCCACATCCGTATACCTCAGATTCGATCCTTCGACGACAAAGAGGAGAGGGATCCCCGCCTGCTGGCATGCTTCGGCCATTGTACGCATGTTGTTCCGGGATTCATCCAGCAATTTCCGCGCGTCCTCTTCCGTGATTGTAAAATCCGACGCGGCGGCGCCTTGCCAGTTTCCCGCCAAAGGACCGGTATTTGCACGAGTCATCTTGGCCAAATAGACCAGCGTCCGGAAACCCCGGAGCGCCCGCGAACGTTTCCAACGTTCGTACATCATTCCCTCAGCCACCTCGTTATTGCCGGCCTCTACGATCACATAGTCGGGCGCATGGCGCAGGCTCTCCCGGAGCAATGGTAATATGCGGTAACTTCCCCAACCCGGAACGCTGAAATTCATCACCTCGAATCGGCGGGATCGATCCCTTTCCGGAAGGGCTTTCTCAAGAACCTCCGAATAGGATTCCTCGACAAAGGGCGATTCTATGGCTTTTGTTTCATCCTGGCGCTTGCCGATAAGACCGGCCGCCGCCGATCCGCCAAACACGAAAATTCGGACCGTGTCCGCCGGCTTGGGATTCCTCAATTCCATGCTGGATTCCATCACCCATCCCGCGGGATGATGGATAACGACAACGTCCTCTTGCTCCTCGAAGACCGGCGCGCGGGGAAGGTAATCGTCGCTGCCGGATTCCTCGGTAAGCCGCAAGTACCCCTCGAAGGCCAGAAAGGGCGCCATGGCGGCAAACAGGATCAACGGAAAGAATTTTGCGCCTCGCAGTCCGCGGCACAATCCTGTTTTCATGTTTTCCCAACATCCCGCCACACGGGATCGTCGTTTCAAAAAAAGCCCAAGATACATCGAATAGGGCCCGCACCCGGGTTCTGGCTTGGCCAAAATATCAAATGGATCGTTATTTGGCTCCGGATTTGGCCTCTTCCGGCGCGACGGCATCCGAAACGATCCAGGTAATGCCTTTTGCCGCAAGAATTTGCTGGCGCAACTTGGCGGTCACATCCGGATTGGCCTTCAAATATTGCCGGGTGGCTTCGCGGCCTTGGCCCAGATTCTCGCCGTTGTACGAAAACCAGGATCCACTTTTCTGCACCAGTTTCTCCGCCACGGCCAAATCGAGAATATCGCCTTCTTTCGAAATGCCCTCGTCGAAGAGAATATCAAATTCCGAAACCTTGAAGGGCGGGCCCAGTTTGTTCTTCACCACCTTGGCTTTGACGCGGTTGCCGACGTCCTGCTCGTGCTCCTTGATGCTTGAAATGCGGCGCACGTCTATGCGCATGCTGGCGTAGAACTTCAATGCGCGGCCGCCGGTCGTCGTTTCGGGATTACCGAACATCACCCCGATTTTTTCGCGCAACTGGTTGATAAAGATGACGAGTGTCTTCGACCGGCTGATGGCCGCCGTCAATTTCCGCAGCGCCTGCGACATCAGCCGCGCCTGCAAACCGACATGCGCGTCACCCATTTCGCCCTCGACTTCCGCCTTCGGCACAAGGGCCGCCACCGAGTCTATCACGATCACGTCCACCGCATTGCTGCGCACCAGCGTTTCGCAAATTTCAAGCGCCTGTTCCGCCGTGTCCGGCTGCGAAACCAGGAGATTGTCTATGTCCACGCCGATCTTCGTCGCGAATGTCGGATCCAAGGCATGTTCGGCGTCTATGTAGCATGCAATGCCCCCTTCCCGCTGGGCGTTCGCCACCACATGCAGCGCCAGCGTCGTCTTGCCCGACGATTCCGGACCAAACACCTCGACCACCCGGCCCGTCGGCAATCCGCCCAGTCCCGTCGCGATGTCCAGCGAAAGACTGCCGGTCGAAATGGTCTTCCCGGCCTGCACAAAATGATCGTCGCCCAGACGAACCAGCGTTCCCCGCCCGAACTGCTTCTCCAACTGCGCTACCGCCACCGACAACGCCTTGCCGCGCTCATCGCCCTTTCGGGGTTCCATATCCACTCTCCTCTTTTTTGATTACTGAATATTTATTCACTATCCGCCCTATGTTCGCATAACCGGATACGATTGTCAAGCAAAAAAGATAACGGGCCCGACAGGAAACGGTCAGAGCAACCTCCCTTCGGAACATCTAGCATATCATAAGCATTGCCGTGTTTGTGCATGGAATGTTTCCATTGAATGCGATCGTCCCTGGTCGTTTCCGTGGCTTTACGCTTACGGGCCCTCCGCGTGCGGAAGCGATTTTTATCTACGAATCCGCATGTTGCCGCCCTTGATCAACGCTTCGGCCTCCTCTTTCGTGCTGTAGTTGAAATCGCCGGGAATCGAGTGGGCCAGCGCGCTGAAGGCATTGCCGAACCGCAGGCCGTATTCGACCCCTTCCGTCAGTATGCCGTAGAGAAAGCCGGCGCTGAAGGAATCGCCGCCGCCCACGCGATCCACGATTTCGACCTCGAACCGCGGCCCCTCGTAGATGCGACCGTCCGCATAGGCCACCGCGCCCCATGTGTTGCGCCAGACGCTGATGTCCTCGCGCAGCGTAATCGCCACCGCCTTGAACGCGAACCGTTCGGCCAGTTTTTTCGCAACCGCCGCATACGTCTCCGACGAGATCGCGCGAAACGAATCATCGTCCACCGATACGTCCCCCTGAATGCCGAAGACTTTCTTTGTGTCTTCCTCGGTCGAGATCAAGATATCCACGAACTCCATCATCGGTTCCTGCACGGCGCGAGCCTTTTCGGCGCTCCACAATTTGGCGCGATAGTTGAGATCGTAGGAGATTATGCATCCCGCCCGTTTCGCCGTCTGCAAGGCCTCAAGCGTGACGGCGGCGGCCAACTCGCCCAGCGCGGGCGTAATTCCGGAGCAATGGAACAGCCGCGCGCCCGCCAGCGCGGCATCCCAATCCACCATGCCCGGCGCGATCCGGCTGATGGCCGAACCCGCCCGGTCGTACAGAACCGAACTGGGCCGCGGCGACGCGCCGAACTCGACGAAATACAGCCCAACGCGATCGTCGGGCGTCCAAACGACATGTTGCGTGTCCACGCCGTGTTTGCGCGCCTCGTTGGCAATCATGCGGCCCAGCGGATTCCGCGTGAGCCGCGACACCCACCGCGTCTTCAATCCCAGGCGGCTCGCCGCGACGGCCACATTCAATTCGGCGCCGCCGATGCGCACATCGAGACGGTTCGTCTGTTCAAGCCGATGAAAGTCCGGCGGCGACAGCCGCACCATGGCCTCGCCGAATGTCACGATATCCATGAAACCTCTCCTCCCAGGCGATAGTTTCCCTGCTGCCTGTCCATTTTTTCAAGTGAAACCGATTCAAAACGAGCCTTTCGGATGTCACTCGTCTTGGTTCGTTGCTGATTGTGTATCGGTGAAAGGTCCATGCAACGCTTTCTTGCGAAACAACAGGAAACCGCAATCCACGTTGACGTGAAGCAGAAAAATGGACCTCGTCCGATCCCAAGACGCGGTGAATGCCTTGACCAGATCGTAGTCGGTGTCAATCCATGTCCTCGAGAGGTATTCGGTCAGATATTTGTATTCCTGTCCGCGCAAGAGGATGTAGTCCGGACGAAAATGTTCGAGCATGTCGTACAGGGTCTGGCGGCCCGGCGCGTCCCGCAAGTAGCAGGTGACACGGCGGTTGCAGAGTCCGGGCCAATCGTAGACGATCCGCCGCGAGTAATAGCCGACGTAACCGAGCGGTTCGCATCCGACGGTTTCGTCCGGCCGCATGACGCGCCCAAGGTAAAGTCCCGCCTGCTTGCGCACGGCATTTTCGATGTTTTCCTGAATCTGCTTTTCTGTCTTGAACGTCAACGGCAAGATACCCGCGATGCACGCCAGATAGGCCGCGGCCACAAGGCCCAGCACGGCGGTCCGCATGCGGCCTTCCAATGGGTAGGCAAGCCCGTGCAGGCCGCGAAGACTCAACAAGACCGCGACAGCGGAGAACGGCACAAGATACCACCCATGAATGAAGGGAACGAGGAAGGCATAGTACAACGTGTAGACGAAAACGAAGAACGCGGGAAGAAACATCGCCCACTGGCGGCGCCAGAAGGCAAAAAAGGTTCCGGCCAGCGCAAGGCACAGCATCAGACCCGACAGATAACCACGGTCCCAAAAGGGATGCCGGAGGTGCAGGCCGTGGCCGCCGAACGTGAGGCCGAGCGGTGAAAAAATCCAGTCGCGGATGCGTTCGACGATTTCCCGTTTCACGGTGGAACAGGTCATGTTGGATTCCTGCCACCAATGCGGCACGCCCAGCCACTTGGCCACCATCGTATGGGGAATCGGCGATCCGTAGTACCACCATGCGAACGCGAGCCAAGGCGCGTAGACGATCGCCGCCGCACCCACGATGCGCGGCAATTGCCGCCTGTCCCTGAAGAGGGCGTATACCCCCACGATGACGGTCCAGAAGGCCAAATCGGGCCGGGCCAGCATGCACAAACCAAGGCTCGCGCCCAAGGGAAGGGGCCGCCAAGTCACCGCATAGTACAGCGAGGCAAGAAGGATCAGCGTGGTCACCTGCGTCTCCATGCCGGCCATGCCCCAGAGGATCTGGTGGTGCTCGCAGGCCAGGTAGCCCATCCACATCGCCGCGAGCGGCCCCGGCAGGCGGATGCTTCGGTAAAGGGCGATCCCCAACGCATAAAAAACAGCGAGGATGGACGCGATCACGGAAACGGCTTTCAGGAACGGAATGCCCCAGCCCAAATGCAGGACATCCCCCACAAGCGGGATCAGCACGCTCAACGGACTGGTGAATCCGTGCAACGGGGGATCGCCGGGGCGATAATGCGTAAGGCCAAGCCCCTGCACGCAGTTTTCCGAATGAAGCGTCGTAATGAGCGCGTCTTCCCAGACCCGCCCCGTATACGCCCAGAAACACAAGCGCAGGCCGGCGGCAATCAGCGCGAAAAAACACGCCCATCGGAACATCGCCGCGCGATCGCCGCAATCCATCTCGCGAATGCCCGGAAGGGCGTTCAGGAATGCGGCGGGCGATCGCATGGCCGGCGCGCCCGCTACGGGACCGCCAGAAATCGCCGGGGCGGTTCGGGTTTGATGCCATTGGCCGAAATTTCGAACAACCGCCAGTACCCGTCAATGGCGGCAGGCGTCACGGTAAACGGCGTCGCGCCCCACGGCACCGCCTTTTCCCCCTCCTTGTTTTCGCGATGCCAATGGCCGAAAACGAGATGATCGAGCGGGCAATCCACAAACAGAGCCAGTTGCGCACGCATGCCCATCGAAACATCGTACCGGTGCGTCAGTCCGATGGACCAGCGCGCGGGCCGCATCGCACGCCGAAGCAATTCGAGTTCGCCGTTCTGGGCGCCCCATTCGTCCGCGATCACATAATCCTTGGTGTCGTAAGACAAATAGGCGTCCGGGCCGAAATTGAATGTATACACCGTTTCGCCGAACACGCGATCGTAATCGCCCGCCCCGCGGTCGTGATTGCCCGGACACAGGAAGGTCGGCAACGTGCACGTATCGAGGACTTCGATGAACGCGGCATACTGTTCCGGCGTGGCGTCGTGCGTGAGATCGCCCGTCAGCGCCGCGAACGCCGCGTTCGACGCATTGACCGTTTCGACGGCCTTTCGGAAAATATCTGCTCCGTTGCCCCACTCGCGTTGAGCGCCGATATGGATGTCCGTCAATAGCGCAAACCGGTAACTCTCGGGAAACGAGGCGTAAACGAACACGGACCGGACGTTTCGGTCCGTCTTGTCGCCGGCAACCGCCTCCAGTGTGTAACCTCCTTCGGCGACGCCATCGGGCAACCGGCAGCGGCCGTGCCAGATCCCGCGCATTTCGCGCCATTGGACGGCCAGCGGAACCGGGGAACCCCCGACCTCGATGCGGAGATCCGCTTTCTCGCGGAGCATAACGTCGAATTCGGATGTCTTGCCCACCAGCGCCGGCCGGCCGTTGTGCGGCGCGCGGATGAGTCCGAGCGTGCCGTCCGGTTCGCGCGCCCATGTTTCCGCGGCAAGCAGGATCATCACTCCCATCGCCGACAACCCGCACAAAAAACGAACTGCGGCGACGGGCGCCTTCCAATGGATTCGAATTCGCCTTCCCGCGACGATCAATGGCAATCCCTTCATTTCTTCTGTCCCTTTGGCCGCCACACGGGAGCGTAATCGGGTCCTAGGCGATCCGTAACGCGGATCAGGTCTTTACCGGACAGATTGCAAACGTGGATTTCCGGATCGCCGGTGCAGTTGGACACATAGGCAATCCATTTTCCATCGGGCGACCATGAAGGCGACCATGTGTCAAAATCGGGCGAAGCCACCACGGGCGCCACCCGCGCCGTGTCCACAAACACACAGTAAACGCCCCGCCGCCCTCCCCGAAACGATTCAAAGGCCAGCCAGCGGCTGTCGGGAGACCATACAGGATTCCAGTCGGCCGTCCGATGGTTCGACAGGTCCACCGCACGCTCATGCGTATAGCAGAAAAGTTCACGATCGCCACCGTCGTTCGACTCAAAGGCCAGACGGAGACCATTGGGACTGGGCGCGGCGAACCATTCCGCATATTCGCCGGTCGCGGACGGCAGTGTTTCCTGGGGAACGGGAACGACCGAATCCGACGTCATGAAAAACAGGCCCGTGCTCAATCCATGGGGCGTTTTTTCGACACCCGCGGCCACGAGGGCCGGGCCGGAACCGAGCCGATCGATTGCCGCCGTTCCGCTTTTGACATTGGGATCGGCGTTGATCGCATACAATAATTTGTGATTGGGCAGCCACACCGGCCGCATGAAACCTTCCGCACCTCCCCCCCAAACGGTTTCGTTCCCGCCTTCGATGTCGTAAACCACAATACGTTGCGTCAAGCCTTCCCCCGATTCATAGGCCAGCAGACGCCCGTCGGGCGACCATTGCGGAAACGCGTTCCACGCGGCGGTATGGGCAATCGCGCGTGTTTCGGAAGCGTCCGGCCTTGCCAGAACAATCCCCATTCCGTCGGTTCGTTTCGTGGCGAAGGCCAGCCAAGCGCCGTCCGGCGACCATGCCGGCGCGCCGTCGGATTGGCCGGGACCCACGGGTACCGCCGTCCGGCTTTCAAGATCGAGGACGTGCACGCGCAGGCTGCCGGAATCGGCGCCGGACAAATAGGCAATCTGCCCGGCCGGTGAAGCCGCCGCGATGAACGCCAACACCCATGAAGCCATGATCATGCCCGCCCGTCTCCCCGCGCGGCCATCAGGCGCGTCCGCCCGTGCGTCTTCTCAACGCAGCAACGCCTCATTGATGGTGATTTGAATATCGGCCGAGTTGACCCGTCCGTCGCGGTTGACATCCGCATCAACAACGGGGCTGGATTTTTGCAACACGGCGTTGATGACCAACTGGATGTCCACGGCGTTCACGAATCCGTCCAGATTCACATCCGCTTTTACAATGGCCACATCCGCCGGGACATAGGTAAATGCCTCGCGCGCTGTGCCCGAACCGAAGCGCGTCGTTACCCGGATGTCCTCGGCGATTCGCACGCCGCCCACTTCGGGGCTGGGCACATGTTCGGGTGTGACCAATTCAATTCGGTTTTCGTTGATCCCGCGCAACGACCGCGCCTCGATGCCGCCGACCGTTACTGACAGGGGTTGGCCGAGATTCTTGCCCAGCAGGACGATCTCGGTTCCACCCGCACTCGAACCCACCGCCAGCGGAAGGCCCGACAACGGCAGGCTCGAAGGCGACACAACGGCAGGCACGTCCGCGCGCAACGCCACCGTCTGCACCAACGGCAACGGCATCAGCGTCACCACCGGCGACATGCGCGGCATGCCCGGCAGGCCGTAGGCCGTCTTCGGCGTCACGACAAAGAACCAGCGATCTTCCGCCTTGAACGCTGTCGGCGGCACCGTCAACTGATTCGTAAGCCCGCCCGCATACACATTGTTTTTGTACCACATGACAAGGGAACTGCCCTCGCCGAAATTCAACGGGTCCGAAAGGGCCAGCGGATGCGTATAGGTGTACTCGGCGGTCAGCGGATATTCCATGCTGACGACGCGGCTGCGCGACGGATCCTCGACCGGATCGCCCGAATGCAGGCGAAGATCGATCGCATCGGGCAACGGAACATCCACCCCCACCATCAGCGTCACATCCTGATAGGCGCTCGCCGTGCCGAGCGTCGCGGTAACGCGGACCGTGAACATCTTGTTCATGTCTTCATAGGCGGTTTGCCAGCGGAACGCCCCCGTACCGTCATGGTTGTCCGCAAACGGGACGGCGCCGGCGCCATCCCATTCCGCCTGCAAGGCCGGTGTGTCCGTTGTGCCCACAGGCACGACAGTCCGCACGTCGAAATGTATCGATTCGCCCGGCTCGACCGATTGGGTCGCAATCGGCTCGATCGCCAATGCAGTCAAGGAACGCGGCAGTTCGGACAAGTCCGAACGCACATTCACGCTGCGGACATTCGGGAAGATCGTGGATGGGTCAACCGGCACGCCCATCCCGTCCGAAAGGCCGACCACCGCCGTGCGGGCGCCCACGTACAAATAGGACAGCCGCACATGGCCGCTGTGATAGAGTTCCGCCTGCACCGTATTGGGAAGATTGCCGCCCGGAGAGCCCACCGCATCCACGGAAATCATGTTCTCGAACGTGACCACCAGTCGATCGTCCAATTCGCGGACCCAAATCAGCCCGCCCGCCGTGGGCATGAAATGCGTGAACAGGAACGAAATCCGCGGCACGGCAAAATGGGAGGCCAGCGAAGGAACGCTGTTCTCAACGGTTCCCTGTTGCACCGGCGCGAAAGCGATGTAACCATTCGCGGCGATGTAAAGCGTGGAATACTTCTTTCCGAAGAACTGGAACGGGGACGAAAACGTATAGCCGTAAACCATGTCCGCGTTGAAGGGAACGGTCTGTGCCACGCCGTCCGCGTCCTGCCGCGCCACCGGCAATTCATAAAGATTCCGCCGGAGAGTCGCCGCATAGTTCGCATAGTCGGGAAGCGACGGCTCGCCGAGACCGCCCGTCGCCGCGCCCACCGGCCAGAACGTAATCTGGCTGTATGAAAGATCAAAAGGCGAGGGCGTTACCGAGGGACTGGCAGGCTGCGCCTCAAACGCCTGAGACAGGAAATCGGGCGGTTCCGCCCCGGCCGTCGCGCAACTGGTGGCGCGATCCGGAAAACCGTACGCCGTGTCGGAAAACAGACTGTAATAATATTTGGTCCCGCGCACGACTGCGACATCGAGGAATTTCTCCTCTGTGCCCTGGTAAAGTTGCATGCCGTCGGACGGATTCTGCGGGAATCCCGCCGTGCTCCTGACAAGGATTACCCGGCGGAAATTCTCGGAGGACGGATTGGTCCACGTGATCGCGATGACGGGACGGCCATACCTGTCCAATGCCGGAAGCGCGCGAAAACCACGGATCTTTTCTTCACTGGTCGCGGGCGCAATTTCGACCGCCTCCGCCGCGGCGCGCACATTCAACCGCTGGTTGAAATCCAACCCTTGATTGATGGTGGCCTGGCCAAGGAACATGTAAAAATCGCTGAATCCCGCCGCCATCGGCAGGGGCGCAATCTGTGTTTCATAGAACAGCCGCGCGACCGGCTCGATGCCCATGCCGGCCACGGTTTGTCCGTTGAACGTGTCCCCGTCGGTCAAAAGGTAACACAACTTGTTCAGGATGCCGCTGTTGTAATGAACGCCCCCATTGTCGCCGAAGCCGGTATAATACAACGGGCTGTTCAGGCGGTCCGGATCGCCGAACAACGTCGGATCTTTCATGCTTCGAATCGCGCCTATCGGCAAATCCTCGCCCATCAGCCAACGCACGGCCGCCGTGTCTGTGCCCTTGCCATTCGTCAGGTCCACAAACTCGCCCCAGATATCCGAAAACGATTCGTTCATGGCGCCCGACTGGCCCTGATAGATGAGATTCGATTCGGAATCGGTCACGCCATGGGTCAGTTCATGGGCCGTGACGTCGTCCACCGCATATCCTTCTCCGAAGATCATCCGATTCCACGGCTCACCCACCCAAAACGCATTGGGATACGGGCAATAGTAATTGCAGTAACGAACCGTCGCCGCCAAATCCATTCCTTTGTTGTCAATGCTGTCGCGGTTATGGACGCGATAGTAAAAATCGTAGGTGTCGCCCAGGAAATCATAGGCCAGATCCGCGTCGCGAATGCCGCACGGCGGATCGCCCTCGTTGCGTACGACGCGACCCAACGACGCCGTGCTGTCCGCATCGGAAATCACACGCACTTTCGCCTCGTGGGCCAGCGGGTAATGGAAAACCACTTTCCCGGTGAATCCGTCCACGAGGATGACCTCGGCGGCCAAGGGGTTCTCGGTGCTGGCGATGGTCAGTTTCCACGCGACAGTGACGGGCCCCTCCTGATCCACAATGGCCGGATCGAAGATGACGCGTTGCGGCGTTTCGATGGCGTACTCGCTGATCGCGCCCCCGTACTCCTTGATCATCCATTGCGTCGCGGCATCCTGCGCGGCGGTGTCGCCGAACGACGGCGTCAGGGAAAGCGTGCCGGTGTCGAGCGGGGTCAGATCGCGCAAGACATCGCTCATGACGCACGCCACGCCGGACGTCCCATTGGTCTGTACAACCATCTGGCCGGCGAAAACCGGTATGCCCTGATAAACCTGCTGCAATCGCACATAGGTCCGATCCGTAAACCGTGCATTGACCCGGTCGGTTTCAAAGGTCTGCCGGGAACTGCGTGTCGCGAATGCTCCGGTATGCGCCGAAACGAATGCATGAGCCAGCGATTCCGCCGTGGCGGCCTTCGCGCCCTGCGACACGGCAAAGAAAGTCCCGGGAGGCGCGCCCACGAACCGAAGGAAACCGTCGTCCGACTGCCACTTGCGCAACGGTTCCGATGACTGCCCGGCACGCAGCGCCTTGAAAAGACTGTCGAGATCCTCGGGATTCACCCCCGCGGCCTGCGCAAGGAAGGCGGTCATCAGACACACCGCCAACAACGCCGCGATTTTCAATCCCCGGCCCCGGCGATTCTCCGCATCAAAACCGTTAGCACCCATCAATGGCCTCCTGCGCCGCACTCGACACGAACGAATCGCATCCGGCGGTTGCCTGTCCGATAGCGCCGTCAGATACACACTTCCCACTCCCGCCGCGACCCACACACCCGCCACGACGAATCGTAAAACTGCACATATAACTACAACACCCGTTCACTGTGCGCACACGCACAATCCCGTGCAATGAATGCACATCCTTCCGTTTGAGCATTCCTCTCCTTACCCGTTCTACACCAACCACATAGGATATGTCAAGGGAAAATCTTCGACGAACAAGGAAAAATGTGGAAATTGTCCGAATTCGGCGCGGCTGGTCTGGCGGACCCTTGAAGACCAATCCTGCACCCATGCGAAACGTTTCAACCTGGAACCGTCGGCTAATCCCGGCTTTTTCGGACGGGCAGTGGACAAGATGGGCTTTTGGGGTTCAATGGACTTCATCACGATTGCGAGAATGATCACGAGCAGTGGCCGGCATGGGAAAACCCTTTTTCCGTACAACCGGAAGCCCATGGACGATCTCGGCAGTGACCGGTTTGACAATACGCGACGGGAATATGACAATACTTTTTATTGAACATTTTGACACTAACGGCATAACAGGGCGATTATCCGGGTTTTCCCGGTTATTCGGTTTCGTTCATGGCAATAGATATCGCGTATGGCTCGCGGACGCTTCATTTTATTCCGCCGGATGTGGTGACATGGCTTGGCACGCTGGACATCGCCGAAGCCCCTGAATTGAACCATCGCGACGAGGCCATCCGAGAAGCGCTTCGGCGGCCCATCGGATTGAAACACGGCCTTGACGGCATTGTAAAACCGGGCGAAACGGTCGCGGTGATTGTATCGGACGCATTCCGTCAAACCCGCGCCGATCAGGTGCTGCCCATCCTCATCGGCGAACTCGCCGACACGGGCATTCCGGACACGGATATCCAGATTTTGTTCGCGACGGGCATTCATCGCGCGCCCCGGCGGGATGAACAGGCGCGCATCCTTGGCCCCGCGATATTCCGGCGATTCAAGGATCGCGCCTTCCCGCACAATCCCCGCGATGAGTCGAATCTGGTCAGCGTCGGAACGACTTCACGCGGTACGCCGGTCATCGTGAACCGCCGCGCGGTCGAAGCGGACCGGCGCATCGTAATCGGCGCGGTCGTATTCCATTATTTCGGCGGGTTCGGCGGCGGGCGCAAGTCCATCCTGCCGGGACTGGCTTCCGTTGAAAGCATCGCACGCAATCACTCGATGAATCTCGATCCCGTCGAGGACCGCCTGAATCCCGATGTGCGCATTGGCATACTCGACGGCAATCCCGTCGCCGAAGACATGCTGGAAGCCGCGCGCCTCGTTGGCGTGGACTTTACAATCAACACCGTCTTGAACCGGCATGCGCAGATTGCCGCCGTGTTCGCGGGCGAACTTGACGCCGCCCACCGCGCCGCAGCCGATTACGCGCGGCGTCTCTTCGCGGCGCCCATCACCGAACGCGCCGATTTGGTCGTTGCCAATGCGGGACCGAGCCGGAATTTCGTGCAAAGCCACAAAGCCCTGTACAACGCCTATCAGGCCGTAAAACCCGACGGCCGAATCGTGTTTGTCGCGCGTTGTGAAGAGGGACTCGGCGGCGAGGCCTTTTCCAAATGGATTCGCCTGGGCGATCGCCAAGCCATCATCGCCGGCCTGCGCCGTCACTCCGAAATCAACGGCCAGACCGCCCTTTCGACCGTCGAAAAGGCGCCAATCGCCCTCTTCGTCACCGACATGACCGATGAAGATGTCCATACCCTCGGCGGGCGAAAATCGCCCACGCTCGAACAGGCCATCGCCACCGCCCTGTCCGAATTGGCCCCGCGTTCGCCCATTACCGGCTACATCATGCCGTCCGCCGCGTACACCGTCCCTCTTCTCTGCCAAGAATAGAAAATACCCACCCCCACCCTTCAACGTTGCCGGTATCGTTATCGGATCGGAGTGAACGCACAACAACGACAACGATTTTACGTCTTTTCCCGTTTGTCCAGTGCTTGTCGCAGGAACAGTCCAAGGGTTTCCTGCGAAAACGGCTTGCGCATAAACGCGCACGCCGACTCCTCGAACATCTCCCGCGCCGCCGCATCCACATCGTATCCCGTGCAAACGATGATTTTCATGTCCGGGCGCGCCTCGCGCAGAAAAGGGTATGCGTCGAACCCGCTCATGACGGGCATGCCCAAATCAAGGAACGCAACGTGGATGACTCCTTCATGGGTGCGTGCCGCCTGAACGGCCTCGAGTCCATTGCGCGCGACCAGAATACGGTAGCCCAGCCGTTCCAGCGTGCGCCGCATCAACTGGACCACCGCCTCCTCGTCGTCAACGACAAGGACGGTTTCCGTCCCGCGCCGATCTCCGGGCGATTCCACAACGTGTTCCCGCGCCGAAGGGTCGCAGGCCGGCAAATACACCCGAAATTCCGTGCCTTCGCCGGGTTTGCTTTGCACGGCGATGAATCCGTCGTGATTGGACACAATGCCATAAGCCGCCGACAAACCCAGTCCGCGGCCATGGAATTTGGTCGTAAAAAACGGCTCGAAAATTCGGGCAAGGACATCCGGCGGAATCCCGGCGCCCGTATCTTTCACGCCGAGCGTCACATATCGGCCCGGCGGAATCCGCACCGGCGGATCGTCCAACGGTTCCGTGATTTGCACGTTACGTGTCGCCACAATGATGCGGCCGCCCTCCGAAAGGGCTTCGGCGGCGTTGAGGCACAAATTGGCCGCGACTTGGTGCATCTGGGTGGGGTCTGCCTTGATGGGCCACAAACCGGGTTGGAGGCGTTCCTCGATGGACACATGAGAACGAAACGCATGCGCGTGCAGCCGCAACACTTCACGCACCACGTCGTTGAGCGCGACTTCCCGCACCTGGTTCTTGCCGCCCCGCGCATAAGCGAGCATGAGTTGGGCCAGTTCCCCCGCCCGCCGCGCGCTTTCGATGATGTCGGAAAGCATATCCGCGGCCTCCGGATCCCCCTTGAAGTCCATGCGCAGGAGATCCGCGTTGCCCAGCACGCCCACCATCAGATTGTTGAAATCGTGCGCGATGCCTCCCGCCAGCGTTGCCGTCGCCTCCATGCGCGACATGCGGATCAGGGCTTCCTCGGCGTGTTTGCGCGCCGTGATGTTTTGAAAAACCCCGACACCGCCATAAATGTGCCCCCGGTCGTTTCGCAGCGGGGCGCCCCGCAACAGAAACAAATGGTCCTTGTAGGGAATTTCACCGGATGTCGGGCGCCCCGCCAGCACGCTGCGCAGATGGGGTTCAATCCACGCCAACAACTCGCCCATTTCCGGCAAATCGGCAATCCGTTTGCCGGTCAATTCCTCCCGGTTGAAACCGTGCAGTTCCCATTCCGGCCCTTCCGCAAGCATGATTCGGGCCTCCGCGTCGAACATAATGACGGCGCAGCCGGGCAAATTTGCGGCCAGCGTGCGATAACGCGCTTCACTTTGCCGGAGCGCATCCCGGGTCTTCGTGCGCTGGAAAGATCCGCCGATGGCCGCCGCCATCGCGGCCAGCACCGCCTGCTCGCTTGCCATCCACGGCCGATCCGGCCGGCAAGATCCAAAGGCGATAAAGCCCGACAAACCCTCGGCAAAAATGGGTAGCGCCAAGACATTGCGCACCCCCAGCAGCGCCATTATCGGACTTTCGGTTTCGGGCAAGGTGACGTCGGAATCGGTCACCGGATTCCCCGATTCCAACATGTCCTGCCACCGGGCCAAAGCGGACTGGTAGGAAATGTTTTGAAGCGACGGGGTTTCAGGATCGAATACAACACCGGGATCAATCCAACTATATCGCAGACTCGTGAACCATTCGCCCGTTGAAACGTCGTGGTGATTTTCGAATACATAAACCCCATCCACGCCCGCAGCCTCCCCAATCTGCCGGAGGGCGGCGCGCATGGCCATGCACAAATCCGGCGTGGTGGCCAAGATGCGCGTGGCTTGCGCAATCCCTTCGCACAACCGGCCGCAATGTTGAACCGCATCATCCGATTCGGGCCATGAATCCTGACGGATTCCAGGATTCTTCCTGTCGGCGTCTCCTCCCGCTACGTCGCGTTTCATGGCCTTTTCCCCTTTGCTCCAATCCGGCCGAATATGGAACCGTACCTTTCCATCCTAGCAGGATCGCCTTATCCCGTCAATCCGAATTGCTTCCCACGATCCGCGCGCAAGAAGGGCCCCACGCTTGTCAACGCGCCGTAAAGCCCAAAAGGCGCCGCTTGGAGGAAGGCGACCGTCTGCACGTTGGGGCATGTCGCTCTTGATCGAACAAGGCAACGGAAAAGCGGCAAGACGCCGCTTCACCTTGAATGCGGCACCCATGCCGCATTCCTTGCGTGCGGATTTTGGGTCTTCAAGCAATCTCTTTTGCCCTGATTTCGTTCCCACTTGAATGTCAAAACTCTTTAGAAATGTCCCCTGTGTTAACTCAATGAAAATGTCCCCTGCCATTCCGTTCTGGGGCTGATACCATGGATGTGTCGTTCGGGAGGATAGGGCAACGCTGGAGAGCGCCCCGAACGCCTGAACGGCCAGGTAGACGGTAGGGCGGAGCGGCGATGTATTCCGCTCCGCCCGAATTGTCCATGTTGCCTCAAGGGGTCTTAATATATACCGGAACCTGTGCAAGGCGTTAAACTCCGGGGGTGTGGGGGCTGGCCCCCACAGATTTGGGATGAGCCCTATTATTTGGATTTCATGGTCCAAGCCCGGCGCCGCCAAGGATGGTCGCTCGGGGGTTTGTTTGGTTTTTTGGGGCTTTGGGCGGTGGGGGCGGCGCTGGTTTTTTGGGCGGGGGTTCAGGAAGAACGTCGAAGACCAGGAGGCGATCGCGATAGATGAGGTGAATTGAACCGTCGAGCCATGTGCGGACGGTAATTTTGGTTTTGGGCTTGGGCAGGGGAGTATTGAGTTTGAGCACTTGCAGGGTCATGCCGTTGTAGCGAATCGTCCAGTCGTTTCCAAGCACACGGGTTTGTTCATAGCAGAAGATGTCCCGCAGGTCTGTGTGTGGCGGCAGGGCGCGGTGGAAATCGCGTTTTGAGCGGGGCTCATGGGCGAATTTCTGATTTAAGTAGTCGTCGAATCCCTCCTGCAACAGGCGGTTTGTCTCTTCGATGGTGGTGATGTTTTGCAGGCGCAGTTCATGGCATAAGCGGTCCTGGTAAACCCCATGCTTGCGTTCAACCCGGCCCTTGGCTTGGGGGCTATTGGCCGCAATAATCAGGATGCCCAGCTTTTTGCACGCTTTGCCGAAGGCCGTCATGGGCTCTTCGCCCGCCAATTGTTCTTCCAAGGTGGCGGGCCGCTCAGGAAGATACACGTTCTTGCGGTCGGTATAGAGGGCCTTGGGAATGCCATAACGTTCAATCCAGCGATGCAAAATCGTCATGGCCGCTTCAGTGGTCTCTTGTTCAGCCATGTGTGCCATCGAACGGCCCGTGGCGTCATCCACCAAGTCCATCAGACACGTCTGGAGATGTTCTTGGCCATACCAGGCATGATGGCTGCCATCCAGTTGGAGCAATTCGCCAAAATGCTCCTTGGGCGGACGACGTTGCCGGTGCTGGCTGCGCTTGCGCCAGCGCTGCCACTGCCCGTCCGCAATAAGCCACCGCCGAAGCGTCTCATGGTCCACCACCAACCCTTCTTCGGCCAGCTTTTCCGCCGCCAATGTCGGGCCGATCCCTTGATACGCCTGCGCGTAACGGGAAAGCACCTGCGCGCGCATATCCGCCGGTTTCGACCGGCTGCAACGGCGCCCCCGGCCCCGATGGACCAATCCAGCGTCCCCTTCCAAGCGATACCGCCGGTAAATCCGCTTCATCTGGCGCGCGCTTATTCCCAAAAGCACCGCTGCCTCCGTCTGCAATAATTCACCTGAGGCTATCCTCTCTACCACCGATTTCCGCAACCGTTCTTTCTTGCTCATCAACAAATGTCCTTCTTCCACGGGACCTCCTTTCGGAGTGCCAGTGTAAGGGGACATTTCTAAAGAGTTTTACAGGGGACATTTCCATCGAGTTCGGTTCCGGGCGAATGGCAAATCGCGTGTTGCAGCAGGTACAATCTTTTATTCTGTCCATTTTGATTGAAACCAAACGAGAAACGGGAAAAGCGATGAACCAGACGGTTGTTATGAATGCTGTTATTCGCGTGATTGTTTTGGCGTTGGTTTTTTCAGCCATGTTCGGCGTGGTTTACGGGGCGGGCGTGTGGATTGTGCCGCTGATCGGCAATACCGACAAGGCGATTCTGGCCGCGATCAATCCGGATACGTATGCACCGGGATTCGATCAGTTTTTCCGGGCGGTGACGGACTATACGAACCTTCTTATTGCGTTGCCGCTGATTTCTTGGATGGTGGCTTATGCCGTCTACGCGCTGATACCGCGCTACAAATTCTACGTTGCGGGATTTCTGGCGGTTGAAGCGGTCTTTGCGCTCGTCCAAGGCAGGGTCGTACCGGAGAAGATCGGTATCGGTTCGGGACTGCTGATTCTGCTGTCCATTTGTGCCGTCATTGGGCTGGCGGCGCATCTCCTCCATGTGTCTGTGTTTCGGCGCATCATTCCCGGCTACAAGACCTACGTTACCGGACTGCTCGGAATCGAAGCCATTGTTGTGGTCGGTCTGGCGGCGACGGGGCGGCTATGGCCCAACAGCGTCTACATGGGCGCGAACGTCCTGCTCGTCGTGTCGTCCGCGTTCTTCCTGGGCTTGGCGGCGTATCTGTTCCACACGATGGACGACGATGCGATGCGGCGGTTCGCGCGCGTGTTCTGGCTCGTGCTGATCTCCATTTACTTGACGGACGCGTTCGGGACCAACCGCATCAAGGAGGCCATCGCGCGGCCCCGTCCGTTCAACGACGCGAACAAACCTTGGAACGAGAGTGTGCGGCGCATTCCGGATGAATACCTTCAGGGCCGCAACTCGTATCCTTCAGGCCACGTTTCCGGTACATTCGGATTGCTGACGCCGATCTTCTGGCATGTGCGCAACCGAAAAGTCCGCGCCGCCCTAGTAGGATGGGGTTGTTTGCAAGGGATCTCGCGCGTCTATACCGCCGCGCACTTCCCGTTCGACTGCCTGATGGGCGGGCTGCTGGGATTCGGCGTGGGCACGCTCGTCTTCTTCACGCTGTGGGGACGGACGACGTGGCCGCCACAGGAACCAGCAGCAGGGAAACAACCCTATCCCGTCACTTGAGGTTCGCCAAGTCATCGAGATCGCGTAGACGTCCGCTGGCCCGTTTGTTCTCCTTCAGGTCGTTATAGGAGATCAGATTGACCTGTTGTCCATCGAGATTGTCTTTCTGGCGCCTCGGATAACACTCTTCGAATTCAACACCCGATATCCCGGTATGAATTTCGATACGTAATGGGGGTACGCCGATGCGGACAATGCCATGGTCGGCCAGAAACAACTCTGCACTCAATTCCGGGACATCCACGCCAAAGCGTTTGAACACTCTTACGCACCGCGCGGCATTATCCGGGCTCGATTCGATCCAGATATCCATATCGCCGGTTGGACGCGGATAGCCGTGGCATCCCACCGCATAACCGCCGATCAACAGGTAGCGGACGCCTTCATCTTCGAGCAATTTCAAGAACTCTTTGAAGTCTCTCGGTAGTTGGATCATAGCCGTATGCAATCTGGCGCATGAGTTCGACTGCCTGCAGGCGTTCCGCAATGGACTTGCTCAGCCAGTAGTCGCGATCGTCTGTATCGTGCCCCGAGATGACGGAAAGCGCGGTTCGGTCAACGCGCAGCTTGTCAATTTCTCTTTCCATGACTCGATTATAGCATGGCGGCGCCGTAAACCGGAGCATGGAAACTACTTCGTCTTCGCCTTGCGCGCGCGCAGCTCGCGGATCAGCGCGTTGGCGTTCTCGACGGTGATGCCGCACGGTTCGCAGTATTTCTCCGGATGGAACGGTTTCTTGGCGTGGGCCAGGTAATGGTTATCGGTGGAAACGGTGAACTTGACGCCGGCATCGGCGAGGGGTTTCACGTCGGCGATGAGCGCCTCACGCATGGCGGGGATTTCCCAGCAGTCGCCCGATTCGAGCGCCATCTCGATGTAGAGCGGCGCATCCTTCATCAGCCGGACGACTTCTTCCTGTTCGCCGGGCTTGAAGAACCGGAAATCGGCCACCGTAAGCGACGCCGGATCTTTTCCCGCCTTTTTCGCGTCCTTCAGGATACGTTCGATTCGCATCGTGAACGGGTGAAAGAGAATCATCGGTATCGGATGGCGCTGCTGCACCTCCTTGATCTGCTTGATGCGTTTGATGAGCAACGCGCCGTCGGGCGGGCCTTCGTCGTGATTGGGCGAAATGTGCCAGCCGACCACGTCGGCCAGATCGATGGGCGGTTCTTCCAGTCCTTCCTCGAAATCGAATTCGGAGATTTCCCAGCCCTTGAAAATTGTGAGTTCCGGGTGCGCGGCGGCGGCCTTGTCGAAATCGGCCATGAGCGCCCGATGGCCCTCGGCGCCCATCGGATACAGCACTGTGCCGCCATGTTCGCGCGCCCACCGGGCCGCTTCCTTTTTGTTCATGCGGTACAGTTCCAGGTGGTCAAGGAGGAGGAACGCTTTCCGGCCATCCGCGACGGCCAGCGCGATCCATTCGTCCAGCGGCGCTTGGCGCTCCAGTCCCGCGTGCAGGTGCATGTCCATTTCGCGCAGCGCAAACACGGGCGGTTGCGCTTCCGCGCCAAACCCGCACAGAATGGCCAAATAAACGAGAGTTGTCATTTGCGAGACTCCTGTTTTTGGGGAGAAGGCCAATCCGTCCGATCGGACGGAGCCGACGGATTAGTCGGATCGATCCGATCGATCTCCCCCATCCAGCTTGATCACCTGCAACATGGATGGCGGCGGCAGTTCGCCGTCGCGCGGCCGGTCGCGATTTGCATCGAGCGTTTCCCATCGCAACACATAGCGAGCACTTGGTTCATCGCATGCGCCGAGATCGCCGGCAAACCGGACTTTGAGTCCGGGAAAACTACCCGAGGGCTTTCCCAATGCCGGCGGGATTGCCGGGGGTTCTTCCAGGTTGCCGAGCGGTTCCAGCGTTTCCGCGTCCAGTATCCATGCGCCCGATCCCTGTTTTATGTGATGGTAGGTTTGTTTCAACTGTCCTTTTTTGTGGGGATGAACGCCGGAAACATTTACCTCGAAAGGTATCGCGCCGCCGCCGCCGAATGCCCAGCGGTAATTCCAATCGCTGGCTTGCCGGCTCTTCCATGCGCCGTCCTCGAAGCGCGCGTTGAACGCCTGTGTATTTCCGTCGGCGTCGTACTTGATATAACTGACGATGGCCCGTTTTTTCGCGTCGAACCCAAGCCGGACGTTCCCGTTGATGATCCCGCCGCCCGGCGGAATGGGGTCAACGATCTCCGCCTTGTCAATGGTGATGGGCAACGCAAGCGGCTTGCCGTCGCTTGTTTCCCAATGGACGAGGTCCTTGCTGCGCGCATAACACGGGTCGTGATTCGTCGCGCAATCGGGTGTGTCCCGCCATACCCAGCACACATGGAAACGCCCGTCCGGTCCGCGGTGCGGTCCGTCGAAATACGCGTTCATCTTGCCCTTGCCGGACGTCAGGGGCCGGTCCAACAGACGGCGCCACGTCTTTGTCTTGACGTCGTAGGTGTTGAAAATTTGATCGCCGTTGCCGCTGCGTCCGTCTCGGTAGGTGAAGACAAACGAATGTTTCGGCCCCTCGATGAAACGGGGATACGTCACGCGCTGCTCCAATTCGCCCACCATCGGCGCGCGATCGAAGGTATCGGGCGCGAGCGGTTCGCGGGTGCGGAAATAGACCAGCGGCACGCAGTGCATGTTGCCGCTCAAATGGAGATAATCCGCCGGGTCAACTGCCATTGTAATGTAGTTGTGGCTATCCCAAACGACCTTTTCCGGCAGCGTCGTGAAATTCCAGTGCGCGTTGTCCAGTTTACGCCACGCGACGCGCATGTCGCGATCGGCGTCGTAATAGGCCACGAACTGTTTGCCCTTGTGGGTCAGCAGCGCAAAGCCCACCGGATGCCCGGCCCATACCCGGGCAACGTCAATGGTCTCGACCACGGCAGGCCCCTGCGCCAGCGCGCAGACCGCCAAGAAAATACCATGAATAAGCATTGCGATTTTTCCTGTTTTTGTTCGGTGAACCGCTCTGTCGGATCGGGCGGATCGGTCCTATTGTCTTTGCCGCATGGGTTTCCCGTCTTCGCCATAGACTTCCAGCGTGAATTCCCAGCGCTTTCCACCGGCATCCTCGACCTTCACAAGGATCGGATTCAGTCCCTTTTTCAAATCGGCATCGAAGGAAAAGGCCCCGGGCATGCCGTAATCGCCTTCGGCGCTCCAATGCGAAAAGGCGAGTTTTCCGTTTACCCAGACTTTTGGGCAATCGTTCGCGCCCATCTCGAAACGGGCCTTTTGCTCGTGTTTTGAGAACACAAGGCAGAACGCATACGCCACCTGCTTTCCCTTGGGAAACAGGCTCTTGAAATCAACCGTCCCCCGTTCGTTCGACTCCAGCGTCGTTCCTTTGACGGTTCGTGTCTGGCCGTGTGCATCCCGATACGTCACCGTTGTCGCCGGTGTGATGGCGGCTTCCGCTTCACCGCCGACGGCCGCGAGATAATCGGTATCGAATCCCGCGCGCGACGCATGGCCGGGCATGGGGGAGGGGACGTCCGGATTCGGGAACGGGCCGATGGCGGTCCACTTCCTGAGAAATCCCGGGTCGGGTTCGGCGGCATTCAGCCCTATTTCAACCCCTGCATTTTTGGGCGCGTGGTTGCGGATATGGACGCCGCAAGGCATCAGATTCGAGGAGATGACCGCCGACCGCGTGCGCGGTCCAAGCGCAACCGCGTATTGCCCGCGGCGACTGCCGTTGAACTCGCAACCGTTCACGAGCAGGCGCGCTCCATTGGCGTCAATGCACGCCGCGCCGTCGCCGTGTCCGTCCCATGGACCGAAATGGCACGACTCGAAGAAGACCGCGCCGCGCCCTTCGATCTTCGCGTGCGAAACGATGTCTTTCATGCCGTAGAACGCGCACGCGGTGAACTTGACCTGCCCGCGGTTCGTGGGCGCAACCTCGACGCCGGACATGAACATGCCGTTTACGAACGACACGCCGGCGTCGGGAGCGACAGCGTCCACCTTGATGGCGCACGGCGAAACGTCCATGTAGCAGTTCGTGTAGATGCCGCTGCCGGGCTGGTTCCGGACCTCCCCGCCCGGTCCGGCGGTGGGACCGGCGATGAAGTGCATGCCGACGCGGTAGAAGATGCTGAACAGGTTCACGGCCATCTCGCCGTCGGTGCGTCCGATGATGAACGCCGTGCCTTGCTCTTTCGTGAAAACCCACAGCGGACTCTTCGGATCGAGGTCCCAGAACGGCCAGAAATGGATGTTTTGAATGCGCCCCACGTCGTAGCACTGGTTGATGTACAGACCTTTCAACAAGGGATGCGCGTACAGGCCGTCAATAAAGTGCCGTCCCGTCACGTGCGTGCCGAAATCCACCGCCTGATACGGGTTGACGATCGTGACGTTGCGAATCGCGCAGTTGTCCGCGCCGTCCACGGATTGCACCGTCCACGGATACGCATGCGGTGGATTCGCGACGATCTGCTCCGGGTAGAAGATCGTCAAGCCGGACAACGCCGAGTTCGTGGACATCGAGATGAACGGCGTGCCATCCGCATTGCCCTGGCCTTCCGTCGCCAGCAACACCGAACCCGAATCGAACGGCCGCCCATTCACCGGCGCGCGCCAGATTCCTTCCAGCGTCACGTTCTCCGGAATCGTCAGATGGCCCTTGATGAGGTACTTGCCCGCAGGAAGTGAAACGATACCGCCACCGGCCGCGCAGGCTGCGTCTAGTAATTTCTGGAGTTCAACCGTCAGGTCGGCTTGTCCGACGTTGGTCGAAGAAGCTGAAGCGGTTGCCGTCGACAAATCCGCCGAACTTGCCCGCGCGCCAAATATCAAAGTGAGCGTGAGAGCCAATACGAATCCGAACGAATGGAACAGGCAGTGAGTGCGGGACCCGGCAAGAATATCCATTCCAAAATCACCTCCTGGCGTCGTCAGGTTCCGGCAGCTCCCGGGCCACCGCAAATCGGGGCTATTCGGTGATGCGATCTCGAACAAACGCGATCACCGCATTGACTTGCGATACAATCTTCTGGCGAGGTAATGGTTCGCTGAAGTCCGCGTCCTAGTCGTACCGAAACGTTATACCGAAAGCCGTGAGCGTGAGAACGTCATTTGCCTGCTCGGGGACTTCCACACCGCTGTTGGTGAGAAGCGCTACTAGTGCGCGGAGGTCGTGTGTTCTCGGATAATCGACGTCATGGAAAACGAGTAGCGCTTTCAATGCCTTTTCGGTGGCCGGTTGTGCGTGAAAACCGAATGCGCGCTCCGAAAAGTTCGGGTTTGGAAGCATTTGTTCGAGTGTACCGAGATCGTCACAGGCAAGGGCCAGCATGGACTTGGCGGAATCACGCTCGTTCATATAGCGTCCTGCCTTCTCTCAGGGCGATGCGCACGATGTGATTCGTGGTATCGCGCCACTTCTCTACCTCGTCTCGACTGAATACAAGAAGGTCGACGGGAACCGGCACGTCACGCAAGGCGTGCATCAGGCGTCCAATCTCTTTGTATCGGGAATGCTCGCGCCCGAAGGGGCGATCCTCAACGATAAGCAGGTCCACATCGGAATCCCTGCCAATCTTGCCCACCGCACAGGATCCGAAGAGAACGACTTTGTCGGGATCGGCTTGTTCGACAATCCGTGTCGTGATCTCGTGGATGATGTCCTCAGTGATCGTTACCATTACGGTCGCTTCCGTTGCCCGTGGGCGCGAACTCTAGCGATAATATACTTGTGCCGGACTTGTTGTCGCAAACCGATGACGGCCAGCGGATCGCCCTTCCGTTGCCAACTACACCGAACCCGAGTCGAACGGGTTGCCGTTCACCGGCGCGCGCCAGATCCCTTCCAACGTCACGTTCTCCGGAATCGTCAGATGGCCCTTGATAAGATACTTCCCCGCAGGCAGCGAGACGATGCCTCCGCCCGCCGCGGACGTGGTATCGAGCGCTTGCTGTAACGCGGCGGTGTCGTCTTCGATGCCGTTCCCCTTGGCCCCGCATGCCGAAGCGTTCTGTACACAGGGCTTGATTCTGTCCGCACCCGCCACCAGACTGCCCAGAAGGAGAATTGTCGCGGAGACAAATCCGACGACACTGTGAATTCGTTGCGAACCGATCATGCGAAAATCAAGATAACATTGTGAAGCCGGTAACATTCACCCGTCCTATCCATAGCGATTCCTGAAGTTGCCGGTCAGCGCCTTCGCGACACGAACTCCTCCAGGGTAAGTCCAATGTCTTTTGTAATCTCATGAAGCAAGATCGGCGAAATGTCGCGGTTTCCCTGAAATGGAATGGTAGTGCCGCGTTCGTCCGGATGACGGTATTGACAATGCGATCCACGCGGGCGAACCTGAACGAATCCGAGCGACTCGATGAGGCTTTCCACTTCGCGCGGCTTCAAGATGGGAGTCTTTGCCATGATTACGGTACGGTGATCGTCTGTAAACCGGCAAACTTGGTCTCGAGACTCGGTTCGCCATCCTCGACCAGCATTGCCACGACTTCTTCGAGATTGCGCCGTAGTTCGTCCAGCGTTTCGCCCTGGCTGTGTGCCCCCGGAAAACCAGGCACATGTCCCACGTACAGACCCGTGTCGAGGCATCGTTCGACAATCGCCGTGAATGTGTGCATCGCTTCTACCTTTTCCGGGCGGTTCATCGCCTTTGAACGTCCAGAATATAGCACGGCAGATACACAGATGACGAAGCCGCGCACGAAGAAAGTGTCCGCGTTGATGCACATCGTCAAGTTGAATTGGAAGCGGCGAGCCCATTCAGTAGAACGGACATGGCTTCTGTGAATATCTCCCAGTTCTCCTGACTCTCCAATTTCATCAACGGGATGCCGGGATACTTGTCTGTTGGCGTGAATTGAATGCCGTCAATGCGATTCAGCACACCGTACACTCGGTCCACAAGGTTCGGATCTTGAGCGCCATTGCGTATGTCTTCTGTGTAGAGGGAAAGGCGTGCCGATATCCCTCCCCATTGGTCAAGACACATAGGTCTGGTCGTGGAGACAAGTATGTGTAAGGTGGCCTGTTTTGCTCCCCGTCCCCCGCGAAATCTTAAGTTGTGTTTTCTGGCCCATTCCATGATCTTACCTGCGACCTGTGCGTTTCTCGGCTGCGTGTTCTGTAGCTGCATCATGAAGGAATCGGCGTCCCAGGGTTCTCGTTGAACCGATTGCGTCTTTTTACCTTGCGCTTCTGCCGTGAGGCCAAAAACCCTCGGAACCAGCGTCTGGATCTTCTCTCCCGCAAAGTGTTTGATTTCAACGGCCAGGACTTCAGCGGGATCAAGTTGTTCGTTCAGAAATTCGACGATTCTCCGCAATTCGGATGGGATCTCATCCGCTACAAAGATCATACGGATGCAGCCTGCTTGAAGGTTCTTCTTGACATTGCTCCAGTACACGTCTTCGTCGGTTTCCATGCCGAAACAGTCTTGGAGCTTCTGTGACGGGCTGGATCCTTCTTGGTCGCATTGTTCCTCAAACTTGGCCCGAATGGTTTCCATCGGCCAATGCACGACTACGTTTGCTGCATAATCGAGCATCTGTCCGACAACTTCACGCCTGATTCGCGAGTCGGTGCTCCGTTTGACTTCGACCAGTGTAGGAATCCCGTCCTGATCCAAGAAAAGGTGGTCCACCGACCACCGATCGGATTCGTTTTCCGCGGCGGGAATGCCCATTTCACGGGCAATCAACAGCCACTTGCGGGGGTTCTCAGGATCGACTTGTTCACCCGGCAGCAAATCCGGATACGATGCGAGCAGTTCCTGGAAAACATCCTCCGAGGGGAACCGCGCCTCCATCATCTTGACCAATTTGCCTCCATCTTGAATGAGGTAGATTCCGCCGCTCATCATTTCTCCCTTCGTTTCAGGCGGCCACACTCGCGGCGGCTCCTGAGACTGGCATTATTCGGGCAGTCCGCAACGGTCCCGAACAAGGGACATGAAATCTCCAATCTTCTTCACGACGCCGGCGCGATCCAGGTAGTCGTCAAAGGGTTCGTATGATTGGTAACGAAACACGGTGCCGAATGTGGACAATTCGAGCAGTCCTTCAAAATGTTCAGGAAGTTCCTCTCCCGATTCTCGCAACAAACGGGCAAGTGTGCGAAGATCATGAATCTTCGGGTACTGATGCTGAATCGAGATCAGCCAAGTCTTGAGCGCCTTTTCGACCGCTTCTTGTGCGTGGAAACCGAATACCTCATCAGCAAAGCCCGGCTTCTTCACCATGAGCTTCGGCGCGTCGTAATCCTTCTTTGCCATGATGAACATCGCGGCTGCGCGATCAGGATCGTTCATAGAGGATTTTTCCCTCGTGAAGCGCTTCCCGGACGACATGATTCACCGTGTCTTTCCATTTCTCGACTTCGTCGGAACTGAACACGAGGATATCCATGGGAACGGTGGCAACGTCGGTGGCGCGCCGCAAACGGTCCATTTCCCGATAGCGCGAACGCCCGGGGCCGAACGGCTCGTCCTCGATGACGAGGAAGTCGAGGTCCGAGTCGGGCCCTGCCTCTCCGCGCGTGTAGGAGCCGAACAAAATGATGCGTACAGGCGAGACCGCGCGGCGGATCGCATCGGCGATCTTGTCCACGACCTCAGGTGTGACTGTATCCATTGGATATCCAGTCTCCCAACGGGTTCACGACGATTATTCTACTTCACGACGAAACCTGCAAGTTTGCCGGGGACGAAGACTTCCTTGACGATGGTCTTGCCGGCGAGGTGTTGGGCGACTTTGGGGTCGGCCTTCGCGGCGGCAAGGATCGCGTCCTTGTCCGCGTCTTTGGGCACGGTAATGACGGCGCGGAGTTTGCCGTTGACTTGGATGGGCACTTCGATGGTGTCCTCAACGAGCAGTGCCTCGTCGTGGACCGGCCATGGTTCGTAGGCGAGCGTGTTTGCATGGCCGAACCGTTCCCAGAGTTCCTCGGCCATGTGCGGCGCGAAGGGGGAAAGGACAAGCACAAACGTTTCCATAACTGCGCGGTCAATGGACGGCGCCTTCAATGCCGCGTTGACAAATTCCATCATGCGGGCGATGGCGGTATTGAACAGCAGGCTTTCGATGTTCTGCGTGACTTCCTTGATCGTATGGTGCAACACGCGAATCATCGCCGGGTCGCCGCCCTGTTCGACGATGCGCGGATGGAGCGATCCGTCTTCGGTAACGAACAGCGACCAGACGCGCTTGAGGAAGCGGAATACGCCCTGGATGCCTTCGTCGGTCCACGGCTTTTCGCGATCGAGCGGTCCCATGAACATTTCGTACAGGCGCATCGCGTCCGCGCCGTATTCCTGCACGACCGTGTCGGGATTTACGACGTTGTACCGCGACTTGCTCATCTTCTCGACTTGGGCCTTGACGGGCACGCCGGTTTCCTTGACGAAATAGCCGTCGTCGCGTTTCTCGATTTGGTGCGGATAGTAGTACTTGCCGTTGTCGTCCTGATACGAGTAGGCCAGAATCATGCCCTGATTGAAGAGCTTGATGAACGGCTCCCTCGTCGAGACGTACCCGGCGTCGTAGAGCACCTTATGCCAAAACCGCGAGTAGAGGAGATGCAGCACCGCGTGTTCCGCGCCGCCGACGTAAAGGTCAACGGGCATCCAGTATGACTCAGCTTCTTTCGACCATGCCTCATTATCGTTTTGCGGATCGCAGAAACGCAGGAAATACCAGCAGGAACCGGCCCATTGCGGCATCGTGTTCGTCTCGCGGACAGCCGGTTTGCCGGTAACGGGATCGGTTGTGTTGACCCATTCCGTGGCTCGGGCGAGCGGCGGCTGGCCGTCGGGCGTCGGTTTGTAATCCGTAAGTTCCGGCAATACGAGCGGGAGGTCTTTCATCGGAATCGCGCGCACCGTTCCGTCTTCGAGCGTCACAAGCGGAAACGGCTCGCCCCAATAACGTTGCCGCGAGAAGAGCCAGTCGCGAAGCCGGTAGTTGATCGTGCCTTTGCCGAGTCCGCGTTCTTCGAGCCACGCCGTGATCTTCTTTTTCGCATCGGGCACGCGCAGCCCGTTGATGAGCGGCGAATTGACGAGCACGCCATCGCCCGTAAAGGCTTCCTTTTCGATATCGCCGCCCGAAATGACTTCGATGATCGGCAGATTGAATTTCTTCGCGAACTCATAGTCGCGTGTGTCGTGCGCCGGCACGGCCATGATTGCCCCGTAGCCGTATTCGGCGAGGACGTAGTCCGCGATCCAGATGGGGATGCGTGCATCGTTGACCGGGTCGATCGCGTAGCCGCCCGTGAACACGCCCGTCTTCTCGCGTTCGTCCTTCATACGGTCCTGCGCGCTGCGTTTCGACGCCGCCTCGACATACGCCTGCACCGCGGCGCGCTGTTCCGGCGTCGTCACTTCCATGACGAGCGGATGCTCCGGCGCGAACACGCAATATGTTGCGCCGAACAGCGTATCGGGGCGCGTCGTGAAGACGGTAAACGTCTTATCCGACCCGTCAATGCCAAAGACGACATCCGCGCCCTCGCTGCGGCCAATCCATTCGCGCTGCATGGCCTTGATGCCTTCCGGCCAATCGAGGTCTTCGAGGTCTTCGAGCAGGCGCTCCGCGTACGCGGTGATCCGGAGCATCCACTGCTTCATCATCCGCTTTTCGACCGGATCGCCTGTCTCGACGTACTTGCCGTCCTTGACCTCTTCATTGGCGAGCACCGTACCGAGGGCCGGGCACCAATTTACGGCGGCTTCCGTTTGGTAGGCGAGTCCGCGCTCGAAAAGCACCTCGAAAATCCACTGCGTCCACTTGTAGTACGCCGGGTCCGTTGTGTTGATTTCGCGGTCCCAGTCGTAGGAAAGGCCGAGCGCCTGAATCTGACGTTTGAATGTCTCGCAATTCTTGTTCGTGATGATGGCGGGATGCTCGCCGGTGCGCACGGCGTGGCGTTCCGCCGGCAGGCCAAAGGCATCCCAGCCCATCGGATGCAGCACATTGAATCCCCGCATGCGCTTGAATCGCGCGACGATGTCCGTCGCCGTATACCCTTCCGGATGACCGACGTGCAGTCCGTCTCCGCTCGGATACGGAAACATGTCCAGAACGTAGTACTTCGGTTTTGACCGGTCAACTTCCGATTTGAAAGTCTTGTTCTCCAACCAATACCGCTGCCATTTCGTTTCGATGGCGCGATGATCATACGCTCCGCTGGACATTCGATTGGCCTCCCAACTGCAATGCTTCCAAAGATGTAAAAAAGGGAATGGCCGAATATATCACAATCGTACGCCGGCATGCATATCCGGGCACCTTCCGGGCATGGAAGGAATAAAATACTCCTCATTTTGACCTATTTTTTGACGAATATGCGGACCTCTGCTACAATTGGGACATTCCGCAGGTAGCCTGCATCTCACTGGAGCAAGGAATTACCCCAATGACGGAGACGGCGTCTCAGCGTGTACCTGGGTTTGAAGGAACCAAGGTCGAGAATTGTTATCAGTGCGGGAAATGTACGGCAGGATGTCCGGTTGCCGACAAAATGGATGTCGTGCCGAACCAGATCCTGCGGCTTGTCCAGGCGAATCTGCTGGACAAAGCCCGGAACTGCCTCGCCATCTGGACCTGCCTTGCCTGCCAAACCTGCACGGCGAGGTGTCCGCAGGACGTGGATTGCGCAGGCGTGATTGACGCGGTGCGGCACCAGGCGGTGGCCAGGGGGATTGTCCCGGAGAAACAGCAGCGCATCTTCCTGTTCCAACGGGCGTTCCTCGACAATATCCGCAAGAATGGCCGCGTGAGCGAGGTCGAATTGATTGCGCAGTTCAAGCGGCAGGCGTTTTTCAAGGATTTCAACGTGCCGTTGGCGATGAAAGACGCGCTATTGGCGCCGAAACTCATGCAGCGGGGCAAGTTCCATTTGGTGGGCGAGAAGGTGCGCGACAGGGGCGTCGTCCAGCGTATTTTCGATCGGTGCGAAGCGGCCGCGAAGGCACATGCCGCTGGAGGAACGGCTTGATGGCGCAAGTTGGTTACTATCCCGGTTGTGCATTGCACGGCTCGTCGAACGACTACGAGAAATCGATCCGCGCGTGTCTGAACGTGCTGGACGTGCAACTCAAGGAATTGGACGACTGGATCTGTTGCGGGGCAACGGCGGCGCATTCGCTGAACCATACCTTGGCGGTGGCATTGCCCGCGCGAAACCTTGGCATCGCCGAGCGCGACGGGTTCGACGAAGTGTTCGCGCCGTGTCCGATGTGCTCGATGGAGTTGCTGAAGGCGCGGAAATGTCTCGGTGACGACGCGGCGTTGCGGAAAGAAATTTCGGATATCGTTGAAGTCAAGGTGGACGGCCGCGCTGAGGTCATCAATCTCATCCAGTTGTTGATGAGGGCCGGCGTGGAACGCATTGCGGAAGCGGTGAAGAACCCGCTCAAAGACCTGAGCGTGGCCTGTTATTACGGTTGCCTGTTGACGCGTCCGCCGAAGGTCGTGCAATTCGACGACTGCGAGCGTCCACGTTCGATGGAAACGATTGTCGAGGCGCTGGGCGCGAGGACGGTTGAATGGAATTATGCGACAGAATGCTGCGGCGCGGGCATGACGATGGCGGCGGAGGCAACCGTGCTCGATTTGTCGAACAAGATCCTGCGCAACGCCGCCGATCACGGCGCGAACTGCATCGCCGTGGCATGTCCGATGTGCCATGTGAACCTCGACATGAAACAGCCGGACATCGAGCGCGCGTTTGGCGTCGAGCACGGCATGATGATTTATTACCTTTCCGATTTGGTGGGCTTGGCGCTGGGGCTCGACAAGAGCGCGATCGGCATTGACCGCCATTTCGTTGTGTTGGAACCCAAACCGGTTCCGCAGCCAGTTGTGGCGGAAGACTGAACGGAGTGCGAAGTGCAACGTGGATGCGATAGACATGGTGTACGCAGTGGATCGTTCCCACTCGACTCTCGTCGTTCTGCTGTCGCCTTCGCGATTACTGGCTACTGGCTACTGACTGCCGACTACTCTCTTGAGGACATGCACGAATGGCACGAATAGGCGTTTTTGTTTGCTGGTGCGGCGAGAATATCGCGCGGACGGTTGACGTCGAGCGCGCCACGCGGGAGATTTCCGAAATCCCCGGCGTGCGCCGCGCGGTCAACTACAAGTACATGTGTTCGGATCCGGGACAGGGCATGATCCGCGACATGATCCGCGACGAAAAACTCGACGGACTTGTGGTGGCTTCCTGTTCGCCGCATATGCACATGAAGACCTTCCGCGCTGCCGCGAAGGCTGCCGGACTGAACCCGTATCTGGTCGAGATGGCCAACATTCGCGAGCACTGTTCATGGGTGCATCACGACCGGGAAGAAGCGACGGCGAAAGCCGTGGACCTGATCCGCATGTCCGTTGGGAAGGTGCTTCGCAACCGCGCGCTCGAACCGATCAAGGTGCCCTTGACCCGGCGCGTGCTGGTAATCGGCGCGGGCGTGGCCGGTATTCAGGCCTCGCTCGACATCGCGGACGCGGGCTTCGAGGTTGTGCTCGTCGAGCGCGAGCCTTCCGTCGGTGGCAAGATGGCCGGACTGTCCGAAACGTTTCCCACGCTCGATTGCTCGCAGTGCATCCTGACGCCGCGCATGGTCGAAGTCGGCCAGCATCCGAACATCAAACTGTACAGCTATTCCGAAGTCGAGTCGGTTGACGGGTATGTCGGCAACTTCAAGGTCAATATCCGCAAGAAGGCACGCTATGTAGACATGGACAAATGCACCGGTTGCGGCGACTGCTGGAACAGGTGTCCTTCCCGCAAATCGTTGAGCAGTTTCGACTATAACCTCTCGACGCGCAAGGCCATCTACATCCCGTTCCCGCAAGCGGTGCCGGCACGTCCGGTTATTGACCGCGACGCGTGTTTCCATTTCCTGCGCGACGCCTGCGGGACGTGCAAGCGGAAATGCGCCGCCGGAGCGATCAATTTTGAGGATCAGGATCAGATTGTCACGGAGGATGTCGGCGCGATCATTGTGGCAACGGGCTATCAACTCTATACGATTTCAAAAGATCAGCCAAACGAGAAACTCGCCGGCTATGGCGAGTACGGCTACGGTAAGTACAAGGATGTGATCGACGCGCTTCAGTTCGAGCGCCTCATTTCAGCATCCGGGCCGACCGGCGGCGAACTCAAGCGGCCTTCCGACGGCGAAACGCCGAAGAATGTCGTCTTCATTCAGTGTGTCGGTTCGCGCGATTGCGCGAAGGGCCTCTCGTATTGCTCGAAGATCTGCTGCATGTACACCGCGAAGCATACGATGCTCTTCAAGCACAAAGTCCACGAAGGCCAGGCGCACGTCTTTTACATGGACATCCGGGCGGGTGGAAAAAATTATGACGAATTCGTCCGGCGCGCCATCGAGCAGGACGGCGCGAACTATTATCGCGGGCGCGTCTCGAAGATTACGGAAGAAAACGGCAAACTGATCGTGCGCGGGGCGGACACGCTCGCGGGCACGCCGGTGACGATCGAGGCGGATATGGTCGTGCTCGCGGCGGCGATGCGCCCGGCCGACGGCATCCTCGATTTGGCCCAGAAACTCAAGATCGGATACGACGAGTTTGGATTCCTGTCCGAGTCACACCCCAAATTGCGCCCCGTTGAAACGAACACGGCGGGCGTGTATGTCGCGGGGGCGTGTCAGGCGCCGAAAGACATACCCGAATCGGTCGCACAAGCGTCCGCGGCGGCGGCCAAAGTGCTTGTGATGTTCGGCAAGGGCGAATTGACGCGTGAACCCGAAATCGCCCAAGTCAACGAAATTACATGCGCGGCCTGTTATGCCTGTGTCAGAACCTGTCCCTATCAGGCTATCGAGAAGGCCGAGATTCGTGATCGCAAGGGCAACCTGGTGAAGTATACCGCGCGCGTCAATCCCGGCCTTTGCATGGGATGCGGCACGTGTGTGGCGGTGTGTCCGTCCAAGAGCGTGGATTTGGACGGTTTCAGCGAACAGCAAATCTATGAAATGGTGAAGAACCTGATATGAGCGACACAAACGCATTTGAACCGAAAATCGTCGCCTACGTCTGCAACTGGTGCACGTATCTGGGCGCGGATCAGGCGGGCACGAACCGTCTCGAATATCCGAGCAACGTGCGGATCGTGCGCCTGCCATGCACGGGGCGGATTGACTTCAACCTGATCGTCAAGGCGCTCGAAATGGGCGCGGACGCCGTCCTTGTTTCAGGCTGCCATCCGGGCGACTGCCACTACACGGCGGGCAATTATCACGCGCGGCGGCGCTGGATCTTGTTCCGATCGCTGCTTGAAACGATGGGCATTGACCTCGAACGCATCCACTTTGCGTGGATTTCCGCCGCCGAGGCGAAGAAATTCCAGCAGACCATCACGGAGATTACCGAGAAGACGCGCCAGATGGGGCCTTATCAGGGCTACCGCCGCGTTTGCGAGGCCGGCGTATGATTGAACAACTGCGCGAGACGTGCAAACGCCTGCTTGAAGAAGGCACGGTTAACGTCGTCATCGGCTACGGACAGGACGCCCCGAAGGGACCGGTCCATCCGGTATTCGTGACACGTCCGGACCAGGTGAATCGGCTGGTCTGGAACGACCGGTGTTTCAACAATCTGGCCACGTACCTGACGCGGCGGGACATCAAGGCGCTCGGAAAACCCGCCATTGTCGTCAAGGGCTGCGATGAACGCGCCGTCGTCGTGCTCGAACAGGAATCGCAGTTCAAGCGTGAAGACATTTACGTCATCGGCATGGCGTGCGACGGCGTCGGCTCGCCACGCCTGGCGAAATGCGCCGCGTGCAGTGTCCATGTGCCCCGGTTTGCCGACGAGACGATTGGCGTGTCGAACGTTCAGGCCGATGGCGAGGGGCTGTTCGCCGAACTGGACGCTTTCCTTCAGAAACCACTTGCGGAACGGCTTGAATATTGGATGAACGAGCTGTCGCGGTGTGTCAAGTGTTACGCATGCCGCGAAGTCTGCCCCATGTGTTACTGCAATCGGTGCATCGTTGACAAGAACCGCCCGACGGTGCTCGACACGTCCGCGACGTTGAAAGGCAATTTTGCGTGGCAGATTACGCGGGCGTTCCATCAGGCCGGGCGGTGTGTGAGTTGCGGGGAATGCGCGCGGGTGTGCCCGGCGGGCATTGATCTATCGCTGTTGAACCTGTCGCTGGTTCGTGCCGCCGAAGAACATTTCGCCTACCGCGCCGGTATGGACAAGGACACGCCGCCGGTTATCGGTTCGTACGCCCTGGAAGACAAGGAGAACTTTATTCTGTGAGCCAGACGATTACACTCGACGCCCTGAAACGGCTTGTGAACGAATGGATTGCGCAGGGCAAGCGAGCCGTCGGCCCGGTCCGCGTAAAGGACGATCTCGTTCACTATGCGCCGCTGACGGATGTCGAGGCGCTTTTGTTCGGCGGTTTCGTGCATCCCGCTAATTCAATCAAGGAATTTTTCTTTCCGCGCACGGAGCCAATCTTTACCTACCGGTTCAAAGGTCAAGCCATCGAACTGGATGACTGCAAATCCGACCCCGTCGAACAGGTGATTATCGGGGCACGGCCGTGCGATGCCGCATCGGTCGCGATTCTCGACCACGTGTTCAACTGGGACTACAAAGACGAGTTCTACAACGTGCGCCGCGCGACGACGACGATTGTCGCGGTGGGCTGCATGGATTTCGACGACGAGTGTTTTTGCACGTCCGTGGGATTGGGACCCATTGCGGAGAAAGGCGCGGATGCGCTGTTAATTCCGATGGACGGCGGCTTCGAGGTGCGGTGTCTAACACCGAAGGGCGAAGCGATCTTCGCGGGCAAGACGCAGACTTCCGACAAGTTGGCGCCCGTACCGGCGGGTCCGGCGGTCAAATTCGACATTGCCGAAATTCGCGCACGGCTGGAGGGCAACTACGAAGACCCGGCGTGGCGTGAGATTGTGTTGCGCTGCCTCGGCTGCGGCGCCTGCGCGTACGTGTGCCCGACCTGCCATTGTTTCGACATCGTGGACGAAGGCACGGCATTGGGCGGGGTGCGCGTCAAGAACTGGGACAGTTGCCAGTTCGGCATGTTTACGATGCATGCGTCGGGCCACAATCCGCGCGCGACGCAGGGCCAACGCCAGCGCCAGCGCATCCAGCACAAGTTTCGCATCTATCCCGAAAAATTCAATGAAGTCTTATGCACCGGTTGCGGCAACTGCACGCGGAACTGCCCGGTCGGGCTGGGCGTGCTCAACACGATCGAGCAACTGCGCGCGTTCGTGCCGGTGGAAGGGTAGGTCATGGAAAATGTGTACAAACCCGAATTGATGGAAGTGCTCCAAGTCACCCAGCATACCGCCGATGTGAAGTCCGTACGCATCCGGTTCCGCGATCCGGCGGTCGCGGAGAAATTCACGTTTCGTGTGGGGCAGTTCGGCATGTTTTCCGCCTTTGGTACGGGCGAATCAACCTTTAACATCTGTTCGAGTTCGACCTGGAAAGATTTCATCGAGTTCTGCTTTCGCCGGACCGGCAAAGTGACGGATGTGCTGTGGCGCTTGGACGAGGGCGACACGATTGGGTTTCGCGGGCCTTACGGCAACAGTTATCCCGTCGAGCAATGGGAAGGCCGGAACCTGATCTTCATCGGCGGCGGCATTGCCATGCCGCCGATCCGCTGCGCAATCTGGTACGCGCTCGAAAACCGGGCCAAATATGGTAACATCACGATTGTCTACGGCGCGCGGACGGTCGGCGACATGGTGTTCGCAAACGAATTGGACGAGTGGGAGCAGCGCGAACGGACGCGCGTGATCCGGTGCGTGGATCCCGGCGGCGAAACGCCCGAATGGAAGCATGAAGTGGGTTTGATTCCGCACGTCATCGAACGGTCCGCAATTCCCGCCGACAACACCGTCGCGCTAGTCGTCGGTCCGCCGATTATGATCAAGTTCACGCTGCCCGTGCTGGACAAGATGGGCATCGGCCAAGAAGATATTTACACGAGCCTTGAAAACCGCATGAAATGCGGCATCGGCAAGTGCGGACGTTGCAACTGCGGCCCTGTCTATGTGTGCAAGGAAGGTCCGGTATTCTCGCTCGCGCAACTCGGCCGGTTGCCGAACGATTATTGAGGAGACGATCCGCAGATTCGGTTGCCGCGGAGCCGGTAAGTCTGCGCGCTACACGGTTCTTTCGCCTGAGAACATTGAATCCATGACCGAATTAGGAGATCATTCAATTTTTCCTGCCTCGAAAAAGCCGGGGACGCGGGGGGGCATGCGCCTGTTCCGGATTGTGATGCAGGCGCTGGCAATGCTGGCTTTGGCGGCCCTTTTGCTCGCCGGCATCGAGGTGATTCTTCGCCTAGCCGGACAGGGCCGTTCCATACGGGTGTTTACGCGGGAACATCTCGGCGGCACGGATTACCATGTGACGAACGGGGCCTTTTTTCAACAGTTCTTCGCGTTGCCGATCGATACCATGTGGCAGGATGCCGAAACCTACATTCCATGCAAAAAACCGGAAAATTCGATCCGGATAGTCATTTTGGGTGAATCGGCGGCGTTGGGTGTGCCGCCGGACTTTGCGTTCAGTTTCGGCCGTATTTTGGAGGCGATGCTCGAAGCACAATTTCCCAAGGCCCGTTTCGACCTGTACATCCTCGCGCAACCGGGCATCAATTCCTATGCATTGCGCGAAATTGCGCGGGATTGCCGCCGTATCCAACCGGATTTTCTGGCAGTCTACATGGGCAACAACGAAATCAACGGACCGTTTGGCGCGCTGGCCACGCCGCGTGATTCGTTCCTGTCGTCCCTGTATGCGATTCGGGTGCGTTTTTTCCTGCGGGACTTGCGGCTGGTTCAACTGCTGACCGCCCATGGCCGGGTTCCGTGGCATGCGCCCCCGGAGAACCCGGAACAGATCGCCTCGCCCGACGATCCGCGCATGGAGCGATCCAGCCGCCATTTTCGCTCCAATTTGCAAGACATTATCCGGGCGGGACGCGACGCGGGCGCCCATGTGTTGCTCTGCACCGTGGGATGCAACCAGCGCCAATGGCCGCCGCAAACCAGCACAAACCGGACGGACCTGCCCCCCGAACGGTTTCAGCAATGGCAAGATAATTATTCGGCGGGCATCGCCAGCCAATCGCGGGAGCAATGGGACGAGGCGGCAAGGGCGTACCGGGCCGCCGAGGCCATCGATTCAACGCACGCGGAATTGCAGTTCCGGCTTGGCCAGTGCCTCTTGGCGCTCGGACAAACCGGGGAGGCCGCCGTCCATTTTAAGTCCGCATGGAATCTCGACGGATTCCACTCCCGCGTAATGCCGCGCATGAATGAAATTGTGCGCGAGGAAGCGGCGGCTTGGGCATCGGAACGCGTGCATCTTCTCGACATGGCGCGCGTCCTTGCGAATGAAAGCCCCGGCGGAATTCCCGGCAGCGAGTTTTTTTACGATAATGTGCATCTGACCTTTCCCGGAAATTACGTCATTGCACGCGAGTTGTTCGTCCAGATAGCCGCATTGCTGCCGTCCTCCGCGCGGGGTGAAATCCAAGGCGGGCCGATTCCGCCGGCCATGAGCGAATGCGAACAACGTTTGGGGTTGTCGCCCGGCGTGTTGCTCAAGCATCTGCGCGGCGTTGTCATGGGATACCGGATGTGGTGGAAGAGACCCACGCCGGAACTGGATCAACAAATCACCGCCCTTGAAGCGGCATTGGGCCCGGATATCTTGCCGGGGATTACGGAAGGCTACCGGAAGGCCCTGGAATATCGGAAAAACGATCGCCTGCTGCGGACACGTTACGCCGAAACGCTTCTGGAGGGCGGCCGCACCGAGGAGGCGATACAGCAGGCGCGGGTGCTGGCTGAACAATACCCCTACCGCCCGGCCACGCACCGCCTGCTCGGAGCGGCGTTGACCCAGGCCGGCCAGACGGAGGAAGCCTTGCGGGAACTGGAAACCGCGCTGTCCCTGTGCGACGCCGACGCCAAGACCCAGTATGAACGCGGCCGGTTGCTGGAGAAACTGGAACGTTTTTCGGAGGCAAAAGATGCCTATATCGCAGCCATTTTGATCAATCCGCGCAACTTCGAGTCTTACGATCCATTGAATGCCCTTTTCGAAAAAGAGGGCGGCGCGGCCGCACGCGCCAAGGGCTGGGCCGCGTTGGTGAACCAAGTCCCGGATTCGGCAAGGGCGCATTTCCAATTGGGACTGGCCCTGGAAAGCGTGAACGATTTGCCGAACGCCATTGAACACTACCGGACGGCGTGCGGACTTGAGGGATTCGATCCGGCCATGCAGGGCGCACTGGGCCATGCGCTGTTGAAAAGCGGGAAATGGCTGGAGGCCGTTCCGCCGCTGCAACAGGCGCTTCAAATCAACCCTGACATTGCGCATTTCCGCCCGTTGCTTCTCCGCGCCCTGATCAAATGCGGCAAACTCGACGAGGCCCGCGCCGAGGCTGAACGGTGCCGCGATCGCGGCATTGCCCTTCCGCCGGAGGTACAGCAGGAATGGGATGCCGTTTCCGGAATTTCAAAATAAATGGTGAAAAAGATCATCGAGACGGAGCGTCTTTTCAACACATGAGCATGGCCCCGTCCTTTTCAATGATCATGAACAACCGCTCCAACCGGGAGGAATAATCGTGACCGAACTTCGGCTTTTTCATGCGCGGCTCGCATTGATTCAGGCGTTTCTACGCCAGCAGAAGCATGACGGCATCCTGTTGTCGCGCGTGGACAATTTCGCGATGGCTACGGGCGGCAAGCGCAATTATGTTTCCACGGCCACCGACATGGGCGCATGCAGCCTTTTCGTCACGAAAGACGGAAAAGCCTTTTTTATGGGCAACAACATCGAGGCGACGCGCGTGATGGCGGAGGAACTCTCCTGTCTCGAATGCGAGTCGCGCGATTTCTTCTGGTTCGACGGGTCGCCGGCTGCACTGGTGAAAAAGGAATTTTCCGGGTCTTTCGTTTCGGACGACGGATCGCTGGGCGAAAATGTCAACGGCAAATTGGCATATTTGCGCGCGCTGCTGACCTTTGAGGAACTGGAGAAATACCGCCGCCTGGGGAAACTCGCCGCAGATGCGATGACGGCCACGATCAATGCCATCAAGCCGGGACAGACCGAAGCCGACATTGCGGCCCTGCTTGCCGCCGAAGGCGCCAGGCGTCGCTGCCTGACACCGGTCATTCTTGTCGCCGCCGACGAACGTATCATGCGCTATCGCCACCCGCTGCCCGTTGTTTCGTCCCTGCTGCCCGGCGGCCCGGATGAATGCCCGGTCAAGGGCTATGTGATGGTCGTGGGTGGGTTTATGCGCGAGGGACTCGTCGTGTCCATGACGCGGTTCAAGCGAGTGGGTGACCTGCCCAAGGGAATTCAAGGCGCCCATGCGCGCATCTGTGCGGTGGACGCCCTTCTCCACGAGGCGACCGAGCCGGGCCGGACTCTGGGCGATGTGTTTGCGGATTGCCAAAGGGCCTACGTGGACCTCGGCTTCGATCCGGATGAATGGCATCGCCATCACCAGGGCGGCGCGACCGGCTACGCGGGCCGCACCTGCAAAGCCGCGCCCGGCGAACCCTTCCCCATTCTCGATCCCCAATGGCGCGAGGCCGTCAAGGGCATTCTCGACATGGACACCCCGTTCGGTCACGCGTTTGCATGGAACCCCAGCGCCCCTGGCGTGAAATCCGAAGACACTTTTATCATGCTGCCCGACGGCGCCAAGGAAATTGTCACGCGGACGCCCGCCTTGCCCAACGTCGAACTCTCCTCTATTCTAGGCCGACCAACCGCTGTGGCCAAGAGCGGTATTGCCTGACACGGAAGAGGCGTCCGGCTACGCTTCGGCCCCGAGTTCCTCGTCGTTCTTGAATTGTCTGCGGCGGCGCTTCATTTCCTTGAGGGCGTTGGCCTTGTAGAACAATGCCGGTTCGATGATGGGATCGTGGATGCCTTCCGTCTCCACGTCGCCGTAGGTGACCCGCCCGCGGTAAGTGCGGTTGGAGAGGATAATGGCGATGGCCTGCCGCGACCATTTGTTGCCCTTGCGGGTGAACACCTGCCGGGAATGCAGGTAGGCGACGACCTTGCCCGTGCTGCGGTGACGGAGGTATTCGCGGAAAATCATGCGCACCACTTCGGCTTCCCGATCATCCACCACCAGCGGCTTTTCGCCTTCGTGCCCGCGGCGGTAGCCGTAGGGCGCCGGACCGGTCCCATAACGGCCTTGTTGCACGGCGCCGAGCTGTCCGCGTTTCACTTTCGCGCCATGGGTGACACGTCCGGCAAAATCGGGTTCATTTTCCGAATGACTTGTTTCCGCCGTGCCGGTTTGCCGTTCCACCATTGCGCCGTCTTTTATTCTTGTATCCACCACCGCCTTGGTGCCTTCGTCAAGAATTTACCACGTCTAAAGATGCTTGTTTCCGTGCAGCATCGCCCAAGATGCTGGCCCTACACATCGAAGTATATGACAGATGCCGGAAAATGTCAATAGTTATTTTACCCCTTCTTTCTTGTCTTGCCGGACGGATTATGAGAAAAGCGGAATCCGTGCAAGAAGGAAAAAAGCCCATTCCCCCCGGAATGGGCCTAAAGGTCTGGAATGAATGAACAAGCCGGGTTGGTTTTTCAAAAATGCGCAATCGGTCACTAAAAACTGTCGGAACTATACCTTGTGTGGATATTTCGCACCGGTTGCCGCCCGCGCATTGGACTGAAGTTACTTGGCTGCCTTCTTGGGCTTGGCCATGGCGGTCAAAACGGCCGGTGTTTCGCCGTAGGGGGTGGCGTCCATGGCCAGACTGGCTTCGACGACATCGAGGATTTCGCGGCGCACCATGCCGGCGGCCTTGGCTTCCGCGACGACTTCATGAAGGCGCCCAATGATTCGGCGGCGGCAATCTTCGCGGCACTTGAGTTCGATATTCTTGTTGACGAACACGCCCATGCCCCGCCGCGTATACAACAGGCCCATCACTTCGAGATCGCGGTAGGCCTTGGCCACGGTGTTGGGGTTGACTCCCAACCGTTCCGAAAGTTCACGGACGGACGGCAGTTGATCGCCGGCCTTGAGACGGCCGGATGATATCGCGAACTGGACATGGTTTTCGATCTGTACGTACACGGCTACACTGCTGTGGATGTCAATGCTGGATAACATGATTTGGCTCCTTTTCCGTTATGTTCGCGGGCGCACTCCGCCCGGCTCGATCCGCTCAGCCCTTCCACGCAACGCCCTCGACGGGTTTCAGTTTTCGGCAACGCCATGTATAATAGCGGCCATGAAAACAATTCGATCAGATTCCCAGTGCCATCGAGGGAACAAAGACAACGCCCATCAGATTCCTAGAATATATCTTCTATGGGAAAATATCAAGACCCGTTTACTCCCATGACGCATTTATGGGGTGTCCCTAAGGCAGCCAAGCCGCGAGGCCGCGGATGGCGTCTGTCGGCTTGGGCGGCGCTGGCGGTTTTTGCGGCGTGTTTTTTCGCCGATGCGCGGTCTCCGGCCAAGGAGACGCCGCCTTCCCCGCCTTCAAACCCGCCAAGCGCCGCGCCGGTTGCGCCGGGCGCCAAGGGCTGTCTCGAAATCAACATCACGGACGTGCTCGGCAACGACATTCCCGCGCGCGTCGAGTTGCAGAATCCCACGACGCTGCCCAAACCGTTGCGGATCGAAGCGCCCATGGGCCGGCTCACGGCGGATGTGCCCGCCGGCAATTATCGCGCCTACGTGTATATCTGGTGGCAAAAAATCCCCGTCATGGTGGATACCAAGGATCTGTCCGTTCAGGAGGGAAAAACCGCATACCTGCTGACGAATCTGCTCGAGGGCGCCGCGGGGAGTCTTGCCCTCCTCGATTTCGACCAGGATCGCGATTTTGTGATAGACCGTGTCGAAAAGGCATGCGGCACCGATCCCTACAATGCCGCCAGCATTCCCGGACGTCCGACCCTCGTTTTCGACGATCGCGTTTTCGACAAGAAAGAAGCCTGGTATTGCGGCGAATTACATGCCCGATCGACCTTCGGCGGTGGCAAGGAATCGCCCGCGCAACTGGTGCGGCGCGCTGAAAGCGCCGGGTTGGATTTTCTGGCCATCACGGATCGCAACACGATGGATGCCTGTTCGGATCCCGGGTTTCGATCCGATTCCGTGGTGCTGATTCCCGCGCTGGAATGGGGCAGCGATCAACGCGGGGTGGCGCTGTTGTACGGGCCGCGGACCTTTCCCGAATTCGTTGATGATATCCCGCAGGCCCAGGCGCTGGTGGATCTCATTCAGGCGCAGGGCGGTTTCTTCGCGATTGCGCATCCCTGTTTCCCGACCGCGCCGTGGCAATGGGGATTGTCCTTCGTCAACGGCATGGAAGTCTGGAATCGCGGCTGGCGCTCCGTGCCGCCTCTTTCGCTTCACCAATTGGGCGAGGATCTCAAGGAACGCAAGGACGGATTGTTCGTGCATTCGATGGCCCTTGCCGCGGCGACCAACGGGTTGTCTGCCAACGGACAGGCTTCGATTTTCTACGACGCCGAACTGGTGCGCGGCTTGAAGGCCGCGGTGATCGGCGGTAGCGGAACGGGCAGTCCCGGCGTGCCCATGGGATCGCCCGCGACGTTTGTCCAAGCCCCGGAAAAATCCGTGAAAGGCATCCTTGACGGGATGCGCCGGGGCCGCACTTACGTGGCCGCAAGCCCCAAAGGACCACGGCTGCGGTTTGTGGCCGATATCCTCAAGGACGGTTCGTTCGACACGTCCATCGGTGGCATCGTGCCGCTCAACATTCCCATTTCCTTCGAGGCGACGGTGGACGGCGCCAAGACCGGCGAAATCCAAATCTTGTTGAACGGACGTCCCCTCATCTCGAAGAAGATCGAAGGGAACCCGTTCACGGTGCGTTTCGATCACACCCCGCAAAACTACAGTGTGTACCGTGTCCGCGTAATCGCCGCGCCGGGCAAAAAAGACGCGGGATTCGGTCCCTTCGAGATGCTGGCCATGTCGAGTCCCATCTACGCGCAGGATGTCAAGATCAAGGATCCCAAGATCGAGAAGTACTTGAAGGAACATCCGGCCGACCGCTCCACGGATCAGGCGGAGCCGCCCCTGCCGGCCAGTCCCGCAGGGGGTGAGATCGTTCCCAAATGGAAGTTTTAGGTTGGCCCGCAAACCGTGTTAGGTTCGCCAATGAGCATGGCATTTCCGGCATGACCAGTCCCGGTGAATGAACAGAAACGGAAGACCCAGCAGGGCAATCGCAAACAGGGACACCCCGAGCGGCAGCGGTTGAACATCTACGTTGGCTGAACGACAGGCGGGGCATCGCGGGCAGGATTCGTCGTCGCTGCTGATATATTCGTCGAGATCGATTTCGGCTCCGGCGGTTTCGTTCAATATGTGCCGCGCCCTGTCCAGATCCGATCGCGCGACTTTCAACTGATATCCCCCCGACGCCAGGGAGCGATACCGGCTGAAACGGTGCACGCGCGCGCGAATGCCCATGGATGCGAGTTTCGATTGAGCCAAGCAGGCTTCCATCTCGCTTTGGAACGACATTACGGTTTCGGAATCTGAATTCATACAGGCGACAGCATGCGGGAAGAAGAGGAAACAATGCAACCGGCTCCCCTTGGCGCTTGAGCGTACCGCGTTCTTGAGGCAACAGGATGAGAAGTTCCACGAAGATAGCCGTTCTGGGCAATTTCATGTCGGAGCAGGCAACGAGATCTTGTGGGAAAAATGAAAATGGCTGCCTTGCAGCGCCGATTTCCAAATCGGGATTTCGTATTTTATCAAGCCAATTTGGAAATCGGCGTTACATTCCGAAACGTTTACGACTCCGAGAACACGGTACTCTCATGCTTGGCAGTCTTCGGTAAAAAATTGTCCAACGCTTCAAGATGGCCTCTTATTGCAAAGCCTTCCGGTATCCATCCAAGGCGGCTTTGCCCATGTTTTCGAGGGAGTAGCGGCCGGCCCATTTCGGGCCTTCTTCGCGGCAGCGCCGGCGGAAAGCGTCGTCGGTCAGGGCCTTGATCAGTCCCGCCTCGATGGCGTCCACGCTCAATGGATCGCAGGTTTCTGCAATTCCGCCGGAAACTTCCATCATCGTCGGGTCGGTCGAGGTAACGACCGGGACGCCGCAAGCCAGTGCCTCGACGACAGGTATGCCGAATCCTTCATAGAGCGAGACGTAGGCGAAAGCGCTCGAAGCGCACATGAGGCGCGGGAGATCCTCCGTGGCGACATATCCGGTGAAAACGAGCCGGTCGCCCAAGTTCAACGCTTCGATGGACTCGGCGATGGGACCGAAAAACGTCCGTTTACCGGTAAAGACGAGTTTATGCGGCAGGCCGCGATCTTTCAGGCGCGCGAAGGCCTGCGCGAGCCGGACGAGGTTCTTGCGCGGCTGCAACGCGCCGACGTAAAGGATGAATTCGGGCGGCAGATTGTATTTCGCGCGAGCGGCATCCAGTTCTTCGCGGTCGGCGATGGGATGATAGATGAAATCCACGGCAGGCGACACGACGTCAATCTTTTCCGCGGGCGCGCCGTAGAATTCCTGCGCTTCGCGTTTCATGGCCTCGGTCAGGACAAACACGCGGCGGGCGCGCCGGACCGTCCCCGTGCCGAGCCACGCCAAACGGTACCGGTCAATGATTGGCAAGGTTTCCGGAAAGCGTATCCAGACCATGTCGTGCAGCGCGACGATATACGGGCATGGGCTGTACGGCGGCGCGCTGTACTGGACTTGAATGAGGTCGAGTTTTTCCTTTCGGGCAATCCAGGGCAAGGCGAACGGCACGCGCAACCATGAGGAACGCACAGGCAACGGGTACGTCGGAAAACCTTCCCCGGCGTCTGGCTTGCCGTGTTGATCCGCGTGGACCAACGCCAGAATCCCCGTTTCGGGCGCGACCATGTGAAGTCCGCGCAACAGTTGGCGGATGTAGGTCTCGTTTCCGCCGATTTGCGTTCCGATGGCGTGTGCGTCAATTCCGATTCTCATGCGTGGGCGCCCCCGCTCTCTGCCCATGCTTGAAGCAAGCGGACATGACTACATCTCGTGCTCGTGTTCATGCTCGTACTCGTACTCTGCCGCCCAATTTGATGCCAAATGGATAAGACGGCGGAATCCACAAGAGCGTTCACGCAGCAAGACGACGCTCGGTTTTTCGATCTTTCGATTTCGAGCATGAGCACGAGCAAGAACGGCCATGCAACGTATGCGAAATAGCGGTTCATTTGCGTCGTTTCTGGTATTCGTCCCATGCTTCGAGATAGGTATCCTTGACTTTGCGCACCATGTCCTCGAGCGTGAACGACCGTTCGATCCATTGGCGCGCGGCCCGGCCCATGACGCGGCGGCGTTCGGGATCATTGGCGAGTTCCGTCAAGGCGGAAGCCAGCGCGGGCGCGTCCTTCGGCGGCACGAGCAGGCCCGTTTTGCCCACGTCGAGGGTTTCGTGCGTGCCGCCGATGTGCGAGGCCACCACGGGCAACCCAGCGACTTGTGCTTCGAGCACCGAAGTCGGAAATCCCTCTTCGAGAATCGAAGGTTGCGCGAACACGTCCATGGCGCGCAACGCGCCGGGCAGATCCTCGTAGAATCCCGTGAAGATGACCCGATCGGCCACACCGATCTCCTGGGCATACGCTTCGAGCGGCTGGCGCAGGTCGCCCGTGCCGACAATCATCACGCGCAGGTGCGGCGCGTCCTTGCGCGCCAGTTTCAACGCGTCAAGCAAATACTTGTGGCCCTTTTCGGCGAACAGGCGGCTCACGGCGCCGACGACGCAATCCCCGTCGGGGATTCCAAACGCCTTCCGGACTTCCTCCCGCGGCGCGCCCTTGTCGAACTTCGACAGATCGAGGCCGGTGTTGATGACGCGGATCTTTTCTTCCGGCGTGCGGCCCCAGAGAATCTTTGCTTTCATGTCGTTCGAGACGGTGATCACGCGGTCCATGTTCGGCAGGCCGAGGTTGCGCTCCATCCAATGGTTGATATGCGCGCGGATGTGGAACTTCGGTTGCCACCAGCCGTAGGGACTGCCTACGAGCGCGCACGGCCATCGCTTGTATCCGACGCCGGTCAACACAATCGAATTCGTGTCGTGCGCGTGGATCAGGTCTATGTCGTATTTCTTGATCAACTCGTCAATCTTGTTGCGCGCCGCGAACCACGCCGTGCGCGACCGCCATGGAATACGATCCGGGGCGACGGTAAACCCCTCCTTTTCCGCGGCGTTGACGAATTGCTGGTCGGTCCCCGTCCACGTGTCGTACGGCACGACCGTGATGTTGAACAGGTCCTTCGGCAGATGCCGCATCAACAGGAGAATGATCGTATGCGAACCGCCAAAGGCCCATGTGCGGATCAGATAAAGAACGTTCAGTCGTTTCACTTGTCGCTCCCCGGCTTGATCGTGACCGTTGCCGTGTCTCTTTCCTTGATATGCGCCGTGGCGGTGGTTGTCTTGCCATCGGGCATTGTGACGGTGATTTCGTACTCGCCGCCGAATCCCTCCAGCAAAGCCGCGCCCGAAGCGTCCGTCTCGGCGTCCAGTTCCGTCGTCCATGCGGCCATGCGCTGCCGGATGCGTTCGAGGACGGGCTTGGCCTTGTACATGCGGTCATACAGACAGCCCGTCTCGACATCGGGCTTGAGCGCCGAGATACCCCACCATGTCACCGATTGCACGCTCGGATGGGCGAACGCGAACGTATACACCATGTCGGCATAGTCGGCCTGGACCTGCGGACTCCACTTGTCCTTCCAGTAGCCGCATTTCCACGTCGGGCCGTAATACGACGGAAGCGAAAATTCCGTGATGTGGATCGGTTTTCCGAAATCTTTCGCATAGCGTTCGACGGTGTCCAATACCCATGACGGCGTGAAGGCCGGCGTTTCGATGCCGCCGAACAGGGCGCTGAGATGCGAACCGGGATAAATCTGAAGCCCGACGATATCAATGTCCTTTAGGCCGTCCGCTTGTTGCAGTTCCAAGAGGAATTCATGGTAGGTGGTCGAATAATTGTCCCACGGATTGCCGTCCGTGTCGTACATCAGGTATTTCGATCCGAAATTGATGTCGTGGCCGCTGTTGATGAGCGTCGGCTTGCCGGTCCGTTCCTTGGCAAGTCTGGCGGAGGCCTTTGCCAGTTCGACAACGTCCTTGCGCGGCAAATTCACGACATTCGTGTATCCGGGTTCGTTGATGACCTCCCAGATGTCAATCTGTTTGCCGATGGCCCCTTCCATCAGCACTTGCTCGTGATCGAGAATCGCCTTGGGCAGGTCGGAGGTCTTCATTGTCTTGGCGGCATCCGGCATGATGCCGTAGCCTTGCAGGAAAATGACGCCGTGGCCCTTGACGGCGTAGCCGAGTTTCTTGAGCGCGCTGACGCCAAAGGTGCGGTCCACACCGCTCCAGTCGTCGCCGTCCGGTTTCGTCCAGTTCCAGCCGAGCAAGACCGTGGCCAGATCGAATCCCTCTTGCCGCGCCTGCTCATAGGCCTTGGCGTTATAGGGACTGCCTTCAAGCACGCCGAACGAGAAATCGCGGCTTGTCTGCCTGATATGCACCTTGCACTTCGCTGCGGGCGCGCCTTTCGCATCGGCGACTTGGATCTGGAGTTTGCCCTTGCGCACCGACGGGATCGCCGCTTCCGCCGCCGCCAGTTCGAGGTCGTCCCGCAATTTCAACGCGGCGGAAAGCACCCCGTTCGATGCCTGGTTGCGCTGCGGCTCGTCGGTCAGTTTCATGGCGTCCGCCAGTTTTGTCTTTACCTCTTCTATTTTTGTCTTGGCATCCGCCGGATAGGCGTCGGCGCGCTTGACGAGGTCGTCCACGGCCGTGCGCGCCAATTCGACGGCCACCTGGATAATGGCGTGTTCGCCCGGCGCATTGACGGCGAAGCCTTGTCCGCCGTTGTCGGCGCGCAGAAGCAATTTGCCATAGCCGGGGACTTCCCAATAGAGCATCTGAATGATGAAACGCTCTTTCGGTTCGACCATGAAGGCGGGCAGGCCCTTTTCGCGTTTCGCGCCGAATCCGCCCGATTCCTTGTCGTGCACCCACCAGCAGCACGGCGGTTTGAGTTCGCCGCCCATGCCCGTTACGCCGCAGAATTGCCCGGCGAACTTCCCCCTTTTCTCGTAATCCTCGAAACGCATCAATTGGCCGCTTGCATCGTATCCGCGGAGGATCAGGCATCCCGCCGCGGGCAATTTGAAGGTCGCCGCGGACTTGTCGCCCATCTGGTAAATGCGCGGTTGGAGACTGAAGAGTTCGAGGCCCTCGGCGTTCTTGATCGTCGGCGGTTGGCAGATGATCAGGTCGCCCTTGGCCGCGCCGTCCAGTTTGAAGGTCCCGTCCGATCCGGAATTAGTGAAGGTCTTTGGCTGCCACTGCGGCGTCATGAGCATCAGGAAGACGCCGGTGGCCGGTTTGCCCTGCCCGTCCACCACGTTGCCCGACAACCCCGCGCCCTGCGCCGCGCCCGCCGTCGCCAGTACCACCGGTGCCGCCAACAGCGCCAGCATCGCGCAGAATCCCCTGTGCTCTTTCATGCGCCGTACTCCTCGTGGTTTGTCCCGTACCGGGTCATTTACAGAACGATTGTACACCGGCACGGGGCACATGCGCACATCGCGGTTGGACATTCCTTGAATAGGATAACCGGATTTCTTGGATATTGAAGGCCATGAATATTATATGGCGATGTGATGTCATTGGTATTGCGGTCGGCGCTATTCCATCGTATTTGTGGAAACCGCCGCCCATTGCCTTGCTTCGGCGATCGCGCCGGCCACAATGAGATATTGCGCGAGGTAGTAGGTTGCGTAGCCGGAGAGGGCGAGGCCGAGGCGGGCGGTATCGAGCAGCATGTGGTTGACGGCGATGTGGGCGTCGGAAATGACGAAGACGACGGCGCCGGCCGCAATAAGCCGCGTCGGACTTTCGTGAAACACGGCCAGCGCCATCATGACGCCCATAACCGTCACGTACACGCACACGGGCGGAATTTCGGCGAACGCATTTGCGTGCGCCATGCGAATGGACACGGCGGCCGTCAAGGCGGCCATCGCCAGCGTACACACGCCGACGATCCATGCTCGTGCCGGAGTCCATCGCAGATCTTTCGCGAAGGCGATGGAATAGGCGACGTGTCCGGCGAGGAATGCGCCAAGTCCCGCCATAAACCACGAACGTTCGGCGTTCGACAGGCTGTAATCGCCTACAGAACCGAGCGCGACGCCCAGCGCGACCCAGGGTCCGAACCGTGGGCGCGAGTAGGCCCATGCGCATGCGGCAAGGAAGATGGCGGGCAGGGATTTGACGATGCCCGCGCCGATCTCCAAATGGACCAGATTCAAGCCCGTTCCCGCCAATGCCAGGAAAAGATAGACAACCGAAAGGGCGATCGGCATCGCGATCTCTTTTTCGGGAAGAACGGTTCCTTGTCGTATAGTCATGCAGCGTTTTTCTGATGGTTCAACATCGCGCAACCATGCCGCGATTGTACACCGGCCGCCCTGTTCTTCGCACTTCAATCCAAGCGGATGGACTTTTGGGGAAAAATCCTTGGCCGCCCCATCCGCGGCGGCACAGGAGAAGAAAAAACGCAAACCGCTGCAAGCACTAGGCTTGCAGCGGCGTGGGGTTTCGAATATCGGGTAAAAACGTTACAGCCAGCCCATGTAGATCGGGATGTAGACCACCTTGTCGCCGTTTTCTTGGGCAGCCGCATCTATTTCTTCATGGGAACCGGCCGGGCCTAACACCACCGGGAACGATTGCCCATAGGCAATGCTCGACGGCATCGGCGTATGCCATGGGTTCCATGAAAAGAACCGCATCTTTCAACACCTCCTTGTCATCCACGCCAAAACGCTTCGGGCTTCAGGAAACCGCCCGGTATATCATTGATACCGTAGGACGCCTGTTTTCGTTACATTATTCCCGCGTACTCGGAAAAGTTTCAGAAATTTCCGGATCGCCGGGGGCTGGCATGACGATGCCGATGACGAGAACGAGAAAAAAGAGGAGGAGAGAATGGGTTGTTTGGGTCTATTTTTTCTTGACACACCGGCGATTAGTGTGGTAGCGTGACGGCTGGTATCCGAAAATGATGCAGGGCTGCATCCAACGGAATCGGAGATCTTGGGCGGTGTATCTCTGTGCGGAACAGAACGTCCCCAGGAAGACCCCGGAAATCGTTGCTGTTGGCGGGGGAAAAGGCGGTGTGGGCAAGAGTTGTTTTGCCGTCAACACAGCGGTCGAGATTGCGCGAAAAGGTTATCGGGTCGTCTTGGTGGATGCGGATTTGAGTTGCGCGAACATCGAGACTTTTCTCGGCACGCGATCAGACCGCCGTCTCGACGATTTTTTCCATCAGAAAGGCGGGAAAAATCTGGGGGCGGTGGTGTGCGACACGCCGTTCGAAAATTTGCGTCTTGTGCCGGGCACCACAGGCCTGCTCGATGTCGCCAATCCGAAATACCAGCAGAAACTGGCCCTGATTCGGGAACTTCGCCAGATCGAGGCGGATTTGATCATCGTGGATTTGGACGCCGGCGCGCATTTGAACACGCTCGATTTTTTCCTCTTGACGGAAAACAACGGGATTCTCGTAATTACGCCGGAAAAGACGAGCATTGACAACGCGTTCAAGTTTCTTCGGGCGGCGTTGTTTCGCCGGATCGAGCGGTTCTACCAGTCGCCGGAGGTGGCGTTGTTGCTCAAGCGCAACGAGACCTTGACAGACTTCCTGGACGCGATTCAGGTGTCGGACGTCTTCGAACCCGAAGTGCGCGAGCAGGTATGCGGCGAAATGACGGCGCTTGCGCAATCGCTACGCCCGAAGATCGTGGTCAACAAGGCGCACAATGCCTACGAGGCGCAAATCGCGGCCAACATACTGGCCAAATATGCGCGGCAGTATCTGCGCATCGAGCCGTCTAATCTCGGTTTCATCTATTTCGACAAACTCGTTTCAGATAGCGTCAACGCGGGAACGCCGTTCGTCGTGAGCCATCCGGCCCAGAAAGTATCGGCCTGCGTGGCGGATTTGGCGAACCGGCTGGGATATGTCTGACTATGGCAAAAAACATGGCAGGTGACGATATGACGGATGTGGCACGCCGAAAACCCTTGGCGCTGGATGCGGATTTACCCGATGCGGGCGGCAGCGGCGATTCCTATGCGGAACTGGAAAAGGCCGCGAAAAGTGATTCGTTTTTTCACCGAATCAGCACGTCGTTTCAGGAAATGCTCCAGACAAGCCGGGGCGGAGATTCCTCGCAGACCGGCGAACTGGAGTTGTCCGATTCCACCACGGTGTCGGCCGACGATATCGCTATCCGGCGCGCGAAAAACGTGACGCCCAAGCGCATGATCGTGCCCGAAGGCGTGATCATCGGCGGATCGATGACCAGCGGGTCCGAGACCGAAATCTGCGGGCGCGTTGACGGGGATGTCATTGTGGACGGCAAGCTGTTTCTTGGGCAGACCGCGCTCATTTCGGGCAACGTCCGGGCAACCTCGTGCCGGGTCGAGGGGCTTGTGGAAGGCAAACTCGAATGTTCGCAGGAGGTGGACGTGGGCAAAACAGGCCGCCTGAATGCCGACGCGCTGGCGGGCAAACGCATTGCCATAGCCGGACAGATTTTCGGCAATGTCAGTACGGGCGGCCTTTTGCGGCTGGCCGCCACGGGCCGCGTGGAAGGAAATATCCAGGCGCGGCAATTGGTTATTGAAGAAGGTTCAACGTTCAACGGGCGTTGCATCATGCGCACGCCGGCACAGAGGACTGAGACGTAAGATGTATTTTCCGCTGTTCGATCCGACCATGATCCTGCTCATTCCGGCGATGATCCTGGCGGTATGGGCGCAAATCAAAGTCAAAAGCACGTATGCGAAGTTCAGCCAGGTCGCCACGCGATCGGGACTGACCGGCGCGGATGTCGCCAAACTGATTTTGCAGGATGCCAATATCCCGTTGTCGAACGATCCCAGCCGGTTCCCGGGCGGAGTCGCTTGCGGGCTGGCGGCGATTCCCGGCGAACTGACGGATCATTACGATCCGCGGACCCGGATGTTGAACTTGTCGGAAGACATTTATTACGGCCGCAGTATCGCGGCGCTGGGCATCGCGGCCCATGAAGTCGGCCATGCCATTCAGCACGCCCAATTGTACGGTCCGCTCGCGCTGCGAAATATCATCTATCCGGTGTGCGGACTTGGTTCGACGTTGGCGTTCCCGCTGTTTTTTATCGGGTTGATAGCGAATTTCGGCGTGTTGATGCAGGTGGCCATCCTGTTGTTCACGCTGGCGGTGTTCTTCACGGTATTGACGCTGCCGGTCGAGTTCAACGCCAGCCGGCGCGCGCTGCTCGCGCTCGAAAACGGCGGTTATCTTACCGCGGATGAATTATACGGCGCGCGCAAGGTTCTAAGCGCCGCCGCGATGACCTATATCGCCGCCGCCGCCATGGCTATCATGCAACTGATCCGCATGCTGTTGATTGCCAGAAGCCGCGACTGATTGCGAGGCGTCAATCGGGCGTTTGAACGCGGGGAAACGGCGCGGAAGGCGCAATCTCGAGCCGGGGAATGGGCAACGGCATGGAGACGGAATCCCGGTGCGGCAGCGTCGAGGGTGGCAGCCATTTCCTGTTCTTGAGAGTTTGAGGGATTCGATAGCGTCCGCATACCGGACAGGGCGAGTAGCCCTTTTTTACGGCTTCCCCCTTCGTAATCGAAACGCCCGGCTGATTGAGATACACGCATCGCGGTCTGTGGAAATGTCTATTGAAGGCGACCAGATAGACCTGTTCGGCGTCTCCCGGCACCGCATGAATCAAGGCTTTCACGCCCAAGGTGCTTGGTTCATCGGCGGAATCCTCGATTTCGCGGTATTCCGCCGCCCAAAGCCCCTTCGATGCCTTGCGGGCGCCGGCTTCCCGATTCCGGATAAGCACATCGTCCGGCGCGGCGAAGCGGTCCCATCGAACGTATCCGTCCGACAGCAGGATTAGATCGAGGCGGCGCTGATCCGGCAGCGTCACCTGCCCCCATACTTCCCCGTATTTGATGCTTCCCATGACGCGGACGGTCACTTCCTTTTTCAGGCAAAGCCGTTTGGTGGCCGCCAAGGCGCGGGCCGTCAACTCGGGCGGCGCCTGGGGGGCTTTCACGCCGAACAGTTCCACGACCTCCATGATTCCATCGTGCTTTACGCCAATCCGGTTTACGGCGGCTACCCAATCCACTGTCCCGCTAAAGTCCGCCGTCGCAGCGCTTTGAAACGCGAGAAAAAGAACCGTCAACAGGCCAAACAGGCGGCGCTGCGGCATCGTATGAAAAAGAAAACACATCATGTGCGCCATTCTACCGTTCCCCGGGCAAAGCACACAAGGGCACAAAAACACGGCGTTTTCAAGGCATTTCTCACCGACTTGAGAGTAGCGAGTTCTTGCATGTATTCATCTGCTCTGAACGCGTATGGGGAATCCTTCGGGTGAGGAACGTGGGACAGACTGTCCAGTCTGTCTTTTTCGAAGTCACGCCATGTCCGTGGACGGACAGGCTGGACAGCCAGTCCCACACATTCGCCCCAATTTCTGCCATGTCGGGACTCCACGATCAACGCATCAATGCAATTCCATAAGGCCATTTTTCGGGGGATTGCAGACTGAAACAAGGCCCAATAATTCGGTACTCCCTTGTCGCCGCTATTTGCGCTTTTTCCGTATGTCGCGGAGAATGCGGCCGTATTCATCCAGGGGTGGGTCGCCGAACCGTTCCACATAGGCGCCGTCGAGCCAGACGGCAAATGTCGTGATGCGGCGAATGCCGCGGCCCGTATAGTAGGCCGCATCGTCTTCTGTAATTGATCGCTCCCACGGGATGCGGGCCAAGGCGTCGCGCTTCCAGTTCGAGTGGAAGGACACGTCCAGCCAATATTCGAGCACTTGCGCGTTGTCCGCGCCGAATACCGCCAGGTTCGCGTCGAGCGCATCCTGCAGCCGCGCGTATTCGGGCGCATCGCGGTTGCGAATCGGCTGTCGGTAGTTGCGCTGGATCGGCGCGAATTCGAGGAAAATGCCGGGAAGGGGCTTGACCTGCGACGGGGGGTCCAGCGTGCCGTGGTAGACGAGATGGGCCAGCGTGGCCATTGCGTCATTGCGCCGGATGGCCTTCAACATTTCGTTTTCGAGCAACAGCGCCTGATCGCTGTCCGACAGACCGCGGCATTTTGGACACCGGCACATGGGCTGGCCGTCGTCGGTCCAGAAGAAGTGGCGATGCGTTGTGGGAGGGTAGCGCCGCGCATACGAGGCGGCGTTTTCGCACACCCGATTGACCCCGTCCGGGTTGCTCACGCAGAGGTTGGCGTCGGGCACGCGTCGCCCTTCGTCGTTCATGCGGAACATTTCGGGATATTTCGCGAACAGATCGCGGGGCAGCAGGTTGTTTAGGGCATGCGATTCGTACTCGACCTCCAGGCCGAGGCGCTTGCACGAGGCCATGAACGCATGTCCTTTTCCCGATTTCACGAACGCTTCACGCAACACCGGATCGAGGTGCAGGCCGATGGTGGTGAGTCCGGCCCGTTTGGCCCGTTCCGGCCATGGAAAGGTCTCGGTATCCGACGGCAAAATCACGACGCCCCGCGTGGTCACGAAGGATTTTTCGCGTTCGGGCATGGTGCGGATGCCTCCTGTTTCCAAAACCGCGCCGGCTGCAAGACCCATGAAACGCCGTCTATTCATCGAAGGGCGGGTCCGTAGGTTACGCGGGATCGTTTTCAAGGACAATGCATTGTCCGGGAGCCATGGCGAATTCAAGCGTCCGGTCGCTGAAAGGCGACCGTAACCGGCATGTCCCGCCTCGTTCGGCCACAATTTCGACGCGCCGCGTTTTGCCTTCTTTCCGAGCCGCGGAAACGAGAAACGCGCCCTGTGCGCGCAGCGCGTGAAAGGCCGCGTCGCGCCATGTTTCGGGAATCGCGGGGAATACTTCGATGACGCCGGTATGGCTTTGGAGCAGCATTTCCTGAAGCCCCGCGGCTGCCGCGAAATTGCCCTCGAGCGTGAAGGGACGATACGTGAACCGGCTGTATCCCTTGCCGGATTGATCGCCGTTGCAGTGGAAACCGTTGCGCAATACGAAGGCCGTCGCAAAGGTTTCAAGCGCTTGTTCGGCCTTGGCGCCGTCGCCGGCCCGCGCGGCGAGGTTCGCGAGCCATGCAAAACTGTACCCGCACCAGTGCTTTGAGCCGAGCCGTTCGAGTTCATCGAGCGAGGCGCGAATTATGCGCTCGGATTCGGGTCCTTGCGATCGATCAATCAGGCCGAGGGGATGGATGGCCATCAGATGTGAAAAATGCCGATGGGATTCCGGCAGCGGATAGTTCTTTGCGACAAGCAGGCGTCCGTCATCGCCGAGACTCAGCTCGGGCATTTCCCCGCACACCGCGCGCCAATGGGCCGCGTCGTCGTTGTTATCGAGCGTGCTGGCCATTTCGGCGGTGGCTGTGAACAGCCAGCGAATCAGCGCAAGGTCGTAGTTGGTTATCGTGGGAAACCATGCGTTGGGCCGGTTGTCGTTGATTTCGGGCGATGAACTCAGGGGAAGGGTCCGTTTGCCCGTTGCGTCGCGCTCGTTCGTGACCGCCTCGAGGAACGTCGCGCAATCGCGCAGGTAGGGATAGGCGCGTTGTTCGAGAAAGGCGCGGTCCATGCTGAATTTCCAGTGCAGATAGAAATGGTGGGCGAGCCATGCGCCGGTCGTGGCGGAATGCGTGTACTGCCGCCATCCGCCGATCTGATTGTTGTTCAAGTCCGCCGTCATTGGGACATTCATACCCGGCATGCCGAAGAACCGTTGCGTCCATTCCCGGCAATTTCCGCGCGTCTCCCACAGCCAATCGAGATAACTCAGTCCCTCGTCGAGGCGGTTGCCGCTGTAACAGGGCCAATAACTCAACTGCGTGTTCAGATCGTGATGGTAGTCCCCTTTCCAGGGGGGGAGTTTGCCGTCGTCCGCCGTCCATGGCCCCTGCAGCGTGATCGGCGGCGAGCCGCGCCGGCTGGCCGCGCCGAATTTGTAGGTGTCAAGGCGCCACTGGCGTTCGATGGCCTTGTTCGGCGCCGAAATCCATGTCTTTTCCCAATAGGCTTTCCACCAGGCTTCGTGCGACGCCCGCGACGCATCGGCCAGCGCGCGCTCCACATTTGCCTTGGCCTCTTTCAACGGATCGGCGCTCTCGCGGCTCGAAACAACCGACCAGGCGCCGCGCCATGCGCCCGCTTCCGCCTTCCATGCGAGATGCACCGCGAAACGAAATCCGCCCCACCCTTCCTGCTCGTAAGCCGACCATGTTTCGCCGGACGTGCAAACAGGCTTCGGATAGCCGAGTTGCGCCAGTTCCCCCGCGACGATCGCCGGTTTCGCGGGGCCGGCTTCCTTGCCGCCAAAGGCCGGCGCAACCAGTTTCGCCGAAATGGATTCCGCCCCGTCCGCCTCGATGACGCCCACGCATTGCGTCGCATGAATCCACACGCGCGCCTGTGCGCCATTTCTGAAGGCCATCGCCGCCGTGGCATCGTCGAGCGACAAATCCGCGCTCTGGAACGCCGGTGCGCCGCCGATCGTGAGTTCGATGCGCCCCGCGGGTATCTTGGTCGGCGCGGGCCGTTCGTAGGGGCGGTCATAGAGATTCAGCAAATCCTCGAACTTGCCGGCCTTTTCCCATTCACGCATCCGGGCATACATGTAGTCCGCCGAATGGAATTCCGGCACGGGCCGCAAGTCCCAAAGATCCGTCCGGTCCAGCGAAATCTTGACGGGATTGCCGTCGCCCCAGACCAATGCGCCCAGGTTGCCGTTGCCCAGCGGGAAGGCCTCGTCCCAAACCATCGCCGGTTTGTCGTAATGCAGGCCGCCGTCGGCGGGCGCCGCCAGAATCATGAACACAAACGCCGAATACATCATCTCCGAACCCTCTGTCATTGCGAAGCAAACGATTTTTCCCGGCAGGCCGGGAAACAAGCGTCAGGACAATTTGAACAGGCCGTTGTCTATGGCAAAACGGACTAGCTCGGCGCGCGTTTTGAGTTCGAGCTTGCCCATGATGTTGTTGCGGTGCGTTTCGACGGTGCGTTCGGAGATGAACAGGCGTTCGGCGACTTGTGTGTTGGTATAGCCGTAGGCGAGCAACTGGCAGACTTCCTGCTCGCGTTGGGTGAGCAGCGAAACCCGGTCGGATTTCTTGGGGGTGGTCCGGCCGACGTAGGGCGATATCACCAGATGCGCCAGGGTGGGATCGATGTAACTTTCGCCCCGCGCCACGGCGTTGATCGCATGCACCAGTTCCTGATCGCTCGACTTCTTGAGCACATAGCCGCGAACGCCGATCCGTAGAAGTTCCTGCAGATAGTATTCGTCCTCGTGCATGGTCAGGACGACAATGCCCAGCTTCGGAAACTTGCGCAAGGCGGCTTCGGCCACGCGCGGGCCGGGCAGGCCGGGGATGCTAATGTCGAGCAACAGGACGTCTACGGGGTGTTCGTCCAGCGCATTGAGCGCATCCACGCCCGAACCCGTTTCACCGACGATTTGGAAATCTCGCTCCCGTTCCAGCAAGGCCTTGAGGCCGCTGCGGAACACGGCATGATCGTCAAGTATGAAGACCCGAACCGGCATCGTCTGTTTCTCCTGAAGTTTGAAAAGAAAAGGCGGCAAAAACGCGGAAACCGGCGTCCGCAAACAGCGAAGCGAGTCCAGGCTGTGCGTTCCTCATCCGCCATCCCTCTCGTTTTCCAGCGATATCCGCACCCTCAGCGTCGTTCCTTTTCCCGGCGCGGAATCCACGGTGAATTCGCCGCCGATCAACGCGACGCGCTCGCGGATGCCGAGCAGCCCCAAGGGGGGGCGCGATCCTTTTTCGAGCGCGGGCACGTCGAATCCGCATCCGTCGTCCTCGATCACCAGATGCACTTCATGGCCGTGGCGCAACAGAATGAGGCTGGCCTGGGTGGCGCGCGCGTGGCGTATGATGTTGGTGCAGCCTTCCTGCGCAATCCGGTACAGCGTCACCTCGATGGGATTGGGCAACCGCCCGGCCTCGTCCCGCGCGACATATTGATAGTCAATCTTGAAGGGCAGCAATTTCGAGATTTCCTGGGTATACCGCGCCAGCGCCTGATCCAGACCGTAATCGTCCAGGATGGACGGGCGCGCATGCCATGCAATGCGCCGGACTTCGTCAATCATTTCGCGAATGCCGTTTTTCACGTTGTTGAACCGGTCGGCATGGAGGGGCAGTTCCTTGCACGCGGCCTCGATGGACAACAGCGTCGTGGAGAGGGACTGCCCCAGTTGATCGTGCAGTTCGCGCGCGATGCTCTTGCGTTCCTCTTCCTGCACTTCCACAATCCGGGCCAGCAGCGACTGGCGGATGGCCTCTTTCTCGCGCACCTTTTCCCGGTAGGATTCGAGACCCTCCGCCATCTGATTGAAGGCCAGGGACAATTGCCCGATCTCATCCTGGCTGAACACATCCGCGCGGGCCTGAAAATTGCCTTCCCGGATCTGATTGGTCGCTTGAAGCAGATTGTGGACGGGACGAACGATCGCATAGGTCAGAATAAGCGCCAGCGACAATCCCACCGCCACGCACAGCGCCAGGCTCCAGAACAACGAGCGGCTGATGGACGTGATTTCTTTTGCGATAATCCGATCCCCAACGCCCAGCCGGATGATGTCTTGTCGCGTGTCGTTGACCGATGCCCACGCTTCGAGAATCAATCCCTCCCGCCGTTGATAGGCCCGGATGCGTCTCGTCCCCAACTTCAGCTTGCGGGCGGGGACGTCCATCAGGCCGGTCGTGACCTCGAACGACTTGGGATCGGCGTGGCAGCCCATGCAGAGGTTCTTGTTGTTGATTAGCAGATCCGCCGGCGCTTCCTGCGGAAAGGCAAAGCCATGGGAGACGATTTGGCGATCCGGCGCCTGGACGATGATGTAACGCACGTCGGGGAACGCGTTCATCGTGTTGGTCAGTTCGCGATCCACGTCGGCAATTTGTTTTTCGATCAGCAAGGGCGCGATGCGGTCCGCCAGCGCCGTGGCAATCGAGAGCGCCGTTTCGCCGTGGACCTGATAGTGCGTGTGAAACATTCCAACGCTGATTTGGTGGAATGCAACCCCTCCGAACAGCAGCGTCACCAGAAATCCGATCCCCAGAACCTTTAAAAAGATCGGCACCGACAAGGCCAGCCAAACCAGTCGCGCGATGATCTGTCTACATGCGTTGAACACGGACGGCCGTCACCCGTTGATTTCCCTGTAACAAAGAAAAGACTTGTCGAATTATAACACCCGGCCTCAGGAAAAGGAATCGGGTTGCATTTCCGCGCCGGGATGGTCTACCGTAGCCCCATGGTGGACGACATGAAAAACACGGCAACGGACGAAAGCGCCTCGTGTGGTTCCGTTCCATCCGAAACGGACGGCGACGAGGGGCCAAGGGCCTATTTCTCGTTTCTGGGCGTGGCCGGCATCGGCTATGTCGGACTGTTGATATTTATTGTGATCTTTGGGCTTTTTGGCGATGCATTGACGGCGGGTGTGGACGATGCGTGCGCGGAAGCGTCGTTTCAGGGCGGCCAGAAGGCCCTCGACCTCGGCAATTACGATCTCGCGATCCGCCGTTTCCGCCGGGCGTTGGATGGACAGTTCGTGGACAAACAACGCGAGTACGAGTGCGGGCGTTCCCTGTGCGAAACACTTTACCGGCTCGAACGATACGACGAGGCGGTGGATGCGTACCGCGCGTTGCCTCCCGGGGCGCTAACAAAACCGGGGCATCTGACTGCTTATGTGTCGTCTTTGTGGCGCGGGGGCAATCCCGCGGAGGCGGAACGACTGGGCCGGCAATGGCTGGAGATGGCCCGCGAGGCCGGGGATGCCACGCAGGAATCCTGGGCCTGTGGAACCTTGGGCGGGATTTGCCAGGAGGCCAATCGCCTGGAGGAGGCCTTGTCGTACTACCGCAGGGGATCGGCGCTGGCGCCGGACAGCCAATTGACGTTGAGCGCGGCCGCGGTCCTTCATGCGCTTGGACGCGATGAAGAAGCCATTCGCGAACTGGACGCCTTCTTGAGCCGTGTTCCGATGGGCAATTTGCACGAACAGGCGCGAAGACTCCGGGAACAATGCGCCGGCGTGAAGTGATTTCCGGTTTCCGCCGCGCCCCGAACTATTGGGCGGGGAGGGGCGGAAGGGACTTGACGCAGCGAAACCCCACCGTGTCGGACGCGGACTCAAAGGGCATGGAAAACCGCATATACATGGGGGTGTGCTGCTGGTCGCGATAATGGCCGCCGCGTACCACGAGGATCGTGCCAAACGTAAAATGACGGGTGTCTTCACGGCCGTCGCCGGCTTCGTAGGGCAGGGGCATGAAACGTGATCGGGTCCATTCGGCGACGTTTCCAGCCATGTCGGTACAGCCGGCCCATGAAAGGTCGTCGGTAAAGACGCCGACGGGCCGCGCATATTCCATGTCCGGCGAGTCGCTGCCCGAATTGCAACCGCCGTCCTTCCACGATTCGCCCCATGGGTAGTTTTTCGATGCGGCGGGCCCGCCATAGGCCGCGCGCGCCCATTGGGCCTCGGTCGGAAGTTGCTTGCCGGCCCATGACGCGTAGGCCAGCGCGTCATAGAATGTCACCGATATGACGGGATGGTCGGCCGGCGCGGTTTCGAGATCGTAGGGAGGGAACCGCCAGTTTTTCTCGCGGCAAAACAGGAGGTACTCGCCGTTGGTGACCTCGTGTTTGTCAATGAAGAAGCCGTCGAGCGTCACGACGGAAGATGCGTTTTCGTCGTGAATCGTCACATCTCCGGGAAGCACAAACACCATGTCCGACGGCCAGTCGGCCAAGGCGGAGTAACACTGAACCGCTTGCCGGGCCAGTTCAAGGGCCATGGGATCTTTCTTGTGAACCAGTTCCTGCGCCATTTCCCAGCGTTTGCGGGCGTCTTCGAGAACCTTTTTCATGGCCTCGTTTTTTTCGACATCGGGATGGATCTGGCTGGCCTGTTCGATGCGCGACTTCCATTGCCTGAATTCGGCGTCGAAACCGATGGAAGCGTCTTCCGGAGGCGCCAGCCGTTGCGCCACGGCCAGCGTTTCGGCATGCGTTTTCAACGACTCGCGGCGGCCCAGTTCCGCGCGGTAAAGTCCCACTCCCGCCAGCAGCACGATGCCCGCTGTTAGCGCCGCGCCCGTGAGGAACCGCATGGACACCCGCTTGGCAGGGGGCGGTTGTTTCGGGGGGTGCAGGGCTTGCGGGGCCGGGCCGGTGGCGCCTTCGACGAGTTTGCGAATGGGCAGAAGCGCCGCCCGGAGTTCCCTTACGCTTTGATAGCGTTTGGCCGGATCCGGGTCAACGCATTTCGCAACGATCGGATCAAGCGCCGGCGGCACTTCACGGGTCAGATGCGAGGCGGGCCGCGGCACGCCGGTCGGCATGTTGCCCGTCAGGATTTCGTAGAGCACGACGCCGACGCTGTAAATGTCCGCGCGCGCATCCACGCTCGCGCTGTCGCGCAGTTGCTCCGGCGACATGTAGAAGGGGGTGCCCATGACGATGGCCGGCCCGGTGAGATGCCGCGTGTCCATGAGTTTCGAGATGCCGAAATCCATCAGTTTGACCGTGCCATCCTCGCAGATCATGACGTTTTCCGGCTTGATGTCACGGTGGACGGTATGGCTATGGGCGTATTCAAGCGCCGCACACAAGCCATCTATGATTCGCAGGGCGTTGCGCACGGGCAGCCGCTGGCCCGCCGGCAATTTTTCGAGCATGTCGCGCAGCGAACGGCCCTTGATGAGTTCCATCGAAATGTAAATGATGTCGCCGGTGATCCCGATGTCGTGCACGCGGACGATATTCGGATGGGACAACCCCCGGGCGATGCGCGCCTCGTTGAAAAAACGCTCGACGACGGTCTGATCGCGCACAAACTGCGGCAGCAGCGTCTTGAGCGCAACATCCTCCTTCAACACGTTGTCGCGGACACGATAAATGCAACCCATGCCGCCGCGTCCTATGACGTCAATCACCGAGTAGCGCGACGCGACAATCTGCCCCGGGCGGAACACATACTGCGCCTGCTGGACCGGCGGCGCGCTGGGCGGCGCAATTTCGATTTTGATGCGCGGCAGGGGTGTTTTGCACCGGACACACGAATCCTGGCCGTCGGGATTGACAAAATCGCATTTCGGGCATTTGACTTTTGCCATCGCAAAATCCTTTTTGCGCGTTCATCCTAATATGCCGGCGGGGAAACTTTCTACTTTTCGCCGGGCGGATATCCGCCGTTTTCTTTCATCCTGCATGCGTCTTGCACGGCCTTTAGGACTTCGTCCACGGCGATGGCTTCCATGCACCGGGCGTGGGTGCAGGGGGAGAAACGGTGATTGAAGGGGTTCACGCACGGCGAACAGGCCAGTCCGGCGGATAGCGCGCGCGCGTTGGGTCCCAACGGACCGTACCGCAGCGGCGTTTCCGGCCCGAACAGGACCACGCCGGCGATATCCGTCAGTGCCGCGAAGTGCCCCGGCCCGCTGTCGTTGGTCACGATGACGGACGAAAGGACATACAGGACGAGCAATTCGCGCAGCGACGTCTTTCCGGCAAGGCTTACGGCGCGCGGCGACGCGATTCCCTTGCACAAGGCTTCGGCGGCGTCACTTTCACCGGCCGTTCCCGTGACGACGATGACCGCGCGGGGATCGTCCGCGATGATTTTCCGTCCAAGGGCCTCAAACCGGTCCAGCGGCCACTTGCGCAAAGGAATCAGGTCGCCGGCATTCGGATTGAGAATCACGATGTGTTGTCCGTCGGGATGAATGCCGCGTTCCGCCAGAAGCGCCAATACGCGATCAAGCGATGCCCGGTCCGGTTCGAAGCGTGGCGGCGGCCGGCGGGAAGGCGGAAGCACAGTCTTCGGCATCGGCGTGTCCCCGGGATCCATCCATGCGCATTCCGTCAGCAATGAATAGAATTCCGCTGTATGAAGATAGGGGTTGTATTGGACACGATGCGTCATCAAATGGCCGCGATAGGGATTTTCGCTCGTAAACCGGTGCAGTCCCACGCGGATGCGGGCGCCGGACAGCCGCGCCAGCACCGCTGAACCCCGTGAGAAAAACTCCAAGTCAATGGCGGTGTCAATCTTTTGGGCGCGCATAAAACGCATGAAGCGCCAAGTATCCAAAAGAAATGCCCAAAGGCCGTCGTTCCGAAACGAAAACACGTTTTCAGCGGGCAGCGCGTCCATGATGTCGAGGATGGGACGATTTTCAGCGAAAACGCAGAAAAAGATGTTTTCGCGTCCGACGCGGTCCGCGGCCCGTTGAATGGCGTCTGCCGCGAGCACGGTTGCGCCCTGTTCAATCAGTTTGATGAACAGAATGCGGCGCGGGCCGTCCGTTGCCGATCCGCGCCCGCGAAAGAAACCCGAAATGCGGCTTGCAAGGCTCACCAGCGCGCACACCGGCACGCCGGCGCAGGCGTCGAGCCATCGAATCATCCGTGCGTTCACCGTATCTCCCTCACCGGGCATTGTACGGGGAGAACAGGCTCATGTCCAAATGACCGTTCGGGCGGCTCCTTCCGCTCGCCGTGTCGTGGCGGTAGATGTTTGAAACGTGCGACGAACCCGTGACGCACGGCACGCCGACGAACGGCGCCGTTGACGTGAACAGGATGTTGCCGTCGGGCAGGTAGCAGGCGTCGTAGTTGTCCACGTCCGCCTCGGTGATTAGCGGTAATTGCCGCACGGATTTGTCCGATATGTTCAATTCATGGATTTGCCAGCGGCCGTTGTCGCCGGGCATCGAAAAAAGCAGGCGATCCGCGTCGAAATGCAGGTCCACGTCGCCCACGAAAACATCCTTTTCGGGCCGGTACAAGGTGGTTAGCGCGCCGTCGTTCAAGGGAGACAAGATTGCTATTTCGTTGTCGAATCCCGACATCGGCAACGTCGAGTTGCTTTCCCAGTTTTGCGACAGGCCGAGTTGTTTTTCAGAACGTTTGACGACGATCAGCGAATCGAAGTTCAGCAGGGGGTTCGCCAACAGCGCTGCGCGCGCCAATTCGTCCCATCGTTTCCATGTATCGCCGTTTTGCGACGCGGCCGCTTCGTCCGCGGCCTCGCGCAAGGCTGTCTCTCCTGCGTCATCCATGAGATAGTCCGCGCCGAACGTCTGCCGCAGGTCGCGCACGGCCAGAAAAACGGACTCGAAATCCGCATGTTGCGCCGTGCCCGTTGCGCACGAAAGAGACATCAACGCAATCAGGAAAGACCTCGCCGTCCGCCGGATCATGCGCGGCGCCTTATTCGGGATCGCCGAGGGCAAGCGCATCGTTGCGCATGCGCGCGATATCCACCGCATCCAAAACCAATGTCCCCGCAGCGGCGTTTTGTTCGGCCTGGGCGGGCGTGCGCGCGCCGCAGAGCACATGCGTGACGCCCGGCTGGGCGGCCGTCCACGCCAGCGTAAGTTGCGCGAGCGTACAGGCGTATTTGTCCGTCAAGTCTTTCCAGCCCGCAAGCATCGCCAGCACCTTCGGACGGTTCACGAGTTTGAACCATGCATTCCATGCCTCGTTGCTGCGGAATTCGTTCGGATCGAAGACGCGATCCATCCCGACCTTGCCGGTGAGCAGACCTTGTTCGAGCGACATGTAGGTCAACGTGGCCACGTTGTTTTGGGCGCAGTAGGGCAGGATATCGGCCTCCGGCGCGCGGTACAGCATGCTGTACCGGAACTGGTTGCTGGCGATGTCGCCATGGGACCGGTATTCGTCCAATTGTCCGACGCTGACGTTGGAAACGCCGATGGCGCGAATTTTGCCCTGATCTTTCAGTTTCATCAGGAAGGCCATCGTTTCCCCAATGGGTGTAAAATCAGGATCTTTCGATGGCCAATGCGCCTGGTACAAATCAATGTAATCCGTCTCCAACCGGCGAAGGCTGTTTTCGATTTCGATGGCGATGGTTTCCGGTTTCAGACAGATGAACGTGTCTTTTCCGTCGAAGTGAAAATGGAACGAACCGCGATGGTCGTCCCACCACATGCCGAACTTGGTCGCGAGGACCACCTTGTCGCGCCGGTTGCGAATCGCCCGTCCGATGAGCGTCTCGCTGTGGCCCCATCCATACGCCGGCGCGGTATCAATGAGATTGATGCCGCGATCCAGCGCGGCGTCAATGGCCCGGAGCGACTCCGCGTCGTCCGCGCCGTTCCACATCTCGCCCCCGCCCATGACCCACGTTCCCAAGCCCACGATGGATGCGCTTATGCCCGAATGGCCCAATTCCCTGTATTGCATGGTGTCTCTCCCTTCCGGTCAAATGATTGCGAAAAGATCGTAATACATGTTTTGTTTCCGCCGTCAACCTGTCCCGCCCGGCATGTCTTCCACGAGAACACATTCCAACGGTTCGAGGGGTATCGTGCGTCGGGCGTCGTTCACGCGCACGACAGCCTCCGCGCGTGTTTCCGTCAAATTCCATGCTATCGCGCAACGCGCCGAAGGATACCACGCAAACACGGCGGGAATATCGTTTTCGACATGGGGGAGATTCCTGAAACGGGAAACGGCTTCGTGTTTCAGTTCAAACAGGGCGGGCAACTCCTCGGCTGTCTCGCGCACGCCGGATGCGCCCGCGCCAGGCCGCGCAATACGGATGGTGTTTTTCCCGGCTGGAATGGAGGCAAGTCCGCGCGCATCGTCGTTGCCCAGAAAGACATACCCGCCTTCGGGTTTCGCGGTCACCTCGAACGGCATCCCCGTTGCCAGGAAAAGACTGTACGGGTTGGCGTCGCCCACCCTGCGGCCGTGTTCGCCCCAGAAATGCTTGAACGGTCCGCGCGGCGTGTGGCCCGCGACGCGCGCATGCAGTTCGGCCTGGCGTTTCATTGCGGGCGCGAGAGTGTCCCAGTGCGCCTTTGGAAACGGCGTGATGCCGCTCATGAACATCGTGTTTCGCACGTCGGCTATCGTCGAAACGATCAGTTTCGCGGCCATGTTTTGGGCGGACAATTTGTCCGATGGAAACGCGGTGGTCTCGCTGAAGGCCCGGTCGGGTCCGGCGAACCGGCGATGGAACAACGCGCTGAACAGTTCGTTCGTCTTGCCCTTTATGGGCGCGAAAGAGGCGTCGTCGAACATCAATTCGCCGACGCGGAACGGAACCTTGCGGTAGTCGTCGAGCCGGATTCCCGCGGACTCCGATCCCATGAACATGATCATGTTGCCGAGTTCGATAACCGGCGCGGCGGCTTGTTGGGCCCGGAAGCAGGTAGTCAATTCATCGCACGTGAAATCGATCCATTCGCGCAGCGTTTTCGACAAATTGCGGCGCGCAACGTCGCCAAGCAGTTCATCCCATTTGTTTTCGCCGTACCCGCGCGATTTCAGAAACGCCCGCTTGTGTTCCCCGCAATAACAGCCGCCGATCACGCCCGGCGCCTGTGCGAGCCGGAAATCGTCGTCCACGAAGACGCGGCGCACACCGGCTGCGGCCAGCGCGCGCATGGCCGCCGCGTTTTCTTCCGTGGCGGGTGCGTGGAGCGAGGTGCCGGCGTATGGCGTGCCGTCGGGACGAACGCCCATTCGCCAATGGGTAGGCGGCGTCAACGGAAAATGTCCCGATTTCGCGCCGAGCGAGTCGCCCGGGTGGCCGAGGGGGACATTGATGGCATGCGCGCCCATGCCCATGGCCTCGGCGCGGCGGCGCCATTTCGTCAACGCTTCGATCGGATGCGGCCAGTATCCGTAGAAAAAACCGGCAATCCAGGCAGCCGATATGCCGGCGTTCCGGGCGATGTTCAACCATTCCGGGTCGTTTTCGAGCGCCTCGATCGAAATGGACAGATGAAAAGCGCGCCTTTCCGGATGTGAGTGTATGGATCCGAAGGCCGACATGCCCGCCATCCCCGTCCCCGCGGCGGCGAAGGTTTTGAGAAAGGTCCGGCGTGAATGTGACAATTTATGTGTGTGCATGAATTTCATCATACGAAAATCGCGCCCTGCCTGCCAAAAAATGGATCCGCCCCATGCCGTTGAAAAGAAAGGCGCATTCCGGCGGCGCCGCGAAAACGGCGGCGAAACGATGTACACAAAAACCCGCGCCGGGGCGTTTACACTAATGGATGAAGGAATCCGTGGGAGTCAGGACATTGCAGGACGCTTATGCGGAATATGATCGCCTGATCGCGCCGATCGAGGACAAAATGATCAAGGCAATCTGGCGGGTGACGCGCAATGGCGAGGATGCCGAAGAGGCGCTCCGCATTGCCCTTGCGACGATCTGGCGCCGATGGAACCGTATCGCCGGCCACGCCAATCCGGAAGCGCTGGTCATCCGCATTTGTCTCAATGCTTCCCATGACGTGCTCCGGGGCAAAAGCCGGCGGCGGCGGCATGAGGCATCCATCCATGCGAACGATCGCGCCTTCCTTGAATCGCAACCCGCCGCCGGGCCGGCCCCGGACGAGGCGGCCGTCTTGCGCGAACAGGAATCGGCGGTGTTGCATGCCATCAGCCGCCTTTCGCACAACCAGGCCGCCGCCGTGTTGATGCGGCTGGTGCAGGGCCGATCATACGGCGATATAGCCCAGGCGCTGGGCTGCAAGGACGCCACGGTGCGCAAGCACATTGAACGCGGAAGGGAGCGGCTGCGCCGGATGCTGGAGCCGTTTGTCGCTTCCTGCCGCGGGGAGGCTGTTTTATGACCCCGGAAGATCCGTCACGCGATCCATTGGAGAGACTCTTGAAAAAGACCATGCGCGATGATTTGCCGCCCGATGTCGAGGCGCGGCTACGAAGCCGTTTGGCCCTTTTCCGGCAGGATGTGAGCCGTTCGCGCCCGCCGTCGTGGCGGACAGGGTGGACGACGCGCGGGTTGCTGCGCGCCTCGGCGGCGATGGCCTGCGCGGCGCTGCTGATCATTGCGCTGCAATCGCTTTTCGACAACGGTTCGGCACCCACATGGGCCCAAGTGAACGCGGGATTCGCCGCGGCGCCGTTCGTCAACGCGACCATCTACATCAAGAATGGCGTCCTCGACGAACCGCTTCAACTGGAACTCTGGATGAGCAAGGGCGGGCGGCTCCGCATGCGCGCCGGCAACCAGATTCTTTTCGGTAGGAACGGGGAAATCGCCGAGTCGTTTACATTGCCCGGCACGACGCCCCCCCGCGCCGGGGTGGACGAGGCCCGCCGGATGGTGCAGGAGTTTGTCGCCGGACTGGGCGCATCGGGCGCGTTTTCGTTTGAAACGCTCGTCAAGGCTTTGCCGGGCAAGACGCCGCAAACCCCGCCGCTTCCCAATCAGGACGCCAGCGTGGCCCGCGATCTCGCCGTGTTCGACATGGTCGGCGACTCGCAGGGCGACTGGGTCCGGATATGGGCGCTGCGCGAAAGCCGCCTGCCGGTGCGCGTGTTGTTCTGGGATCCCGGCCGGGCCGGGAGCGTTGACGTGCTATTGTCCTATTTCAATGAGCAGCCGGCGGAATTTTTCGATCCGGCGGCGTTCCGGAAAACCATCGAAGGGATGGCCGATCCCGCAAGCCAGGCATACTCCCTGCTCAAGGATCCCGGCGGCCGGCCATGGTCGCCGCAAGACAACAAAAGACCGTCTGCCGCGCCGGGCATCTGACCGGACGGCGGCGCAAACGAAAGGAACCCGATCATGAAACGCAACAGGTGTGGTTTTACGCTCATCGAACTTCTGGTGGTCATCGCAATCATCGGCATTCTGGCCGCGATTCTGCTGCCCGCCCTTGCCCGCGCGCGCGAATCGGCGCGGCGCGCCTCATGCCAGAACAACCTCAAGCAGATGGGGCTCGCGTTCAAGACCTATGCCAACGAAGCCCGCGGATTTTTTCCCCCGAAAGTCCGCCTGTGCGATTTCGGAAGCGATCCGATGGCCCGCAATTATTCGTGGATGCCCGACGCGCTTTCGATTTATCCCGAGTATCTGAACGACGCCCACGTGCTGGCCTGTCCAAGCGATCTGCGCGTCCACATGTTCCTGAAACCGGGCGAGGCGAACGCATGGTTCAAGGCCGACGGAACCGTGGACCTCGATCCGCTTACCGGTTGCGGCAACTTCGCGCTTTACGGCGACGCATCCTATACCTATACGGGCTACACCCTGCCCAAGGACAACCGTTTCCTGCTGGACTGGCCGGGATTCGACCCGCAGGACCAGAGCGGAATCCCGGATGTCATTGCGGCCATTCAGCCCCTCTTTCTCGACCCGGCGAGCGAGCATGTGATCGCCCATCCGACGCTGGGACAATTGCCGCTCATGCGCATGCGCGAGGGCATCGAACGGTTCTTTGTCACCGACATCAACAATCCCGCCTCGACCGCCATCGCGCAGTCCACCCTTGCCGTCATGTGGGACAATCTCAGTTCCGATGCCACGCGATTCAACCACGTTCCCGGCGGATGCAACGTGCTGTACATGGACGGACACGTCGAGTTCGTTCGCTGGCCCGGGGAGGAATTCCCCGTCAATCCCTACATGGCCTACATCCACAACGCGACGCTCTGAGGGATTCGGTTGGTGCGCGTTGTATTCGGACGGCGTTCCGGTTCACAATACGGAAAACGCAGGGAGGAGTCCGGCTATGATTGATTTTCACGTGCATATGGGCAATCTGTACCGGGAAGGGTATCCGGCAAGGCCGCCGCTGAATGTGGATCAACTGATTGACTGGATGAATCGCTCCGGCATCGAGATCGGTGTGCTGCTGCCGCTGGAAAGCCCGGAAGGATCGTGGGGCTATTTCCTGAACGAGGAGGCGGTCGCGGCGCGCAATGCGTATCCGCGGCGTTTGATCGCCTTTCTGTGCGTGGATCCGCGGTATCCGATGGCCGAGGCGCACATTGATTATTTCGTCGAAAAACACGGCTGCAAAGGCTTCGGCGAACACGTCAACGGTCTGGCCTTCGACGATCCGCGCAATCTGCGGATTTACGCCAAGTGCAACGAGCACCGGCTGCCGCTGGTGTTCGAGATAAGTCCTGACTTGTGTTTCGACGATCCCGGTCTTCCCAAATTGGAGAACTGTCTCAAGCAGTTTCCGCATGTCACGTTTGTTGGACACGGCCCGGCATTCTGGAGCGCCATATCGGCGGACGATCCGCGCTCAGGCTATCCGAAAGGCCCCATCAAGCCGGGCGGCGCGGTGGACCGCCTGATGGCCGCCTATCCCAACTTGTACGCGGACCTTTCGGCGGGATCGGGCCACAACGCCATGACGCGCGACCCGGATTTCACGCTTGGATTCATCGAGCGGAACTGGCAACGGCTGCTATGGGGAACCGACATCGTCGGTGTCCATGACAATCCGCCGCAGATCGAATGGATACGGTCGGTTCCCATCCGCGAGGAATGGCGCAGGGCCATTCAGGAGGAAAACGCCCGCCGCGTCTTGAATCTGGCATAACGAGTGCCCGCCGTCTATCGCTCTTCATTCCAGTTTCGCCAGGCGTAGACGATAAAGGCGATACATCCGAGGATCAGCGGAACGACGACGAGGACGGTGGGCCAGTCGAACCCGTCCATGTGGGTAGGCCCCACGCCCATGCTGATGGCGGCCTTGCCGGCCTTCTTCGCGCTGAACAGCCACCCCACGGAACTGCCGAGGAACCCGTGAATGAAACCCAACGCGATCAGATTTCGGTTGCGGTCTTCCATGAAGGCCCACGACAGCACGATGCCCAGCAGCCAGGTAACCGCGACGAGATACCAGCTGTTGATGTGAATGAGGCCGAAGAACGAGCCGTTCAGGACGGCCACCCAAAACCGTTTTTTGGCGATGTCGGACGGATTGGCGGCGGGACCGAATCCCTTGCGAAACCGTGTGCCGAAATAGGAACTGAACAGCAGTTGCTGGAGCGCCCCCCAGAAAACGTAGCCGAACACGTCGAGCGCGAACTTGGTCGGACGGAAATCGGCAAACGCCTTGGCGCCGATTACCACGGCGGCCAATAAATACAACGCCGCGCCGAGAACGGCCGTAATCTTCAGGGCCGTCCAGAAAGCGGTTCCGAAATTGTCGTATCGAATCACGCAGGTCGCAAAGGCGCCGGTCGTTGCGATGCCCATGGCCAGGATGGCCGCCTTGCCCGCGAAACTCTGTTTCCATGCCAGCGCGTTCTCGCGTTTCATGTCGAACAGGAAATCCGCGACCTCGTGCCATTGCCAATAGAAGAAAACGGCCAGCATGCCCCATACCAGCGCCACGGCCGCTCCATAGGCCAGGCGCCGTTTGGCCGGCCCGTGGCTTACAAGCCGCCAGAGAGCCACGGGATTACCCAGTCCCCACGAGGTTAGCGTGTCGCGATGGATGCGCGGACTGACAAAAAGCAGATACAGCGCGCCGATTGTCAGCAGGGCCGTCGTGAGCGTGTTGGCGAAATCAATCTTCATGAGCACGCCAAAGGGATATTGCACGCACCACAGCAGAACGAGGCAATACGCCATTGTCGCAAAAGGTTCAATGACGTTGAAACGCCTCGATTTTGCCTCCCGTTCGAGTTCCCCCGCCGTGTTGCGAATCGAACGAACCCATGCCTTGTCGTCCGCGATTGACTGTGCCATACCGCTGCCTCCTCGTTTCGGGCGGCATGGTATCACAGCCGAAACGGGTCAGGCCACAATCGGTTTTTCGGCCAGCACAATCAAATCGGCCGACGTGGACGAATCGAATGGCGTGCGGTCGAACCCGCCGTATTCCGCCGCGATACAAAGTCCGGCCGATTCGGCGGCTCGGCGCAAATCCCCGGACGTCCAATGCCGCAGCACGGCCGTGTCGGCCAATGAACGGGTCCCGTTTTCGTCCGTTATGTGAAAGACAATGGACAACAGCGTGCGGTTTCCGTCGGGTATCAGGCTCTTTACGGCAACGGTTTCCTCGCCTGCCACGCGATGCCGTTCGACGCGGTGCCGAGGTTCCTGCGCGGACGGCGCATTGTAATTCAGCAGTTGGGCGAGGAAGAGTCCGCCGGGCGCAAGGGCGGCGGCCACACCCCGAAAGAAGGACGCCAGATCGTCTTCCGAAGGCAATAGCGACAGGCTGTTGCCAAGGCAAAGCGCCAAATCCCACGTGTCCACCGGAAGACAGCGCATGTCGGCCACGCCGTAAGTAATGGATGGATGGGTGCGATATGCGCGCGCATGGGCAATCATGCCGGGGCTTGCATCCAGCGCGGTGACGATTCCCCCCGCCTCGGCCATAAAGAGCGCATGCAGGCCCGTGCCACAGGCCAAATCGGCCACCCGGCGTCCCGGCGCCCGCCCGAAACAGTCCATCAGAAGCGGTCCTTCGCGATCGATCCGTTTCCGGCCTCCCGCCAGCATATCGTAATAAACGGCAATGTCGCGAAATGCCTGCGACGGCGCTAGACCGTTATCGTGTTGTTGCCTCAAGGCGTATCCTCTTCGATGGATTACCGGCCGGCCCAGATCATGCCGCGCCGCATGATTTCGCGGCATTCGGGCACGTCGAAATCCCTGGCGGCATGGCCCAGCGACGAATAGAACACGCGGCCGCTGCCCCACCTTCGTTTCCATGCGACCGGCATGACGCATCCCGCGGTCCACGGCGCTTCGGCCCCGTCGAACACGGTGGTTGCGAGTACTTCGTTGGAAGGATCCACGTGGAGATAGTACTGCTCCGAATTCATTTTGAAGTCCGCGATGCCCTCGGTGATCGGATCCGAACGATTGACGATGTTCACGGTATATTCGCGGCAGCCGCCGGGATGGGCCACCCAGTTCCCGCCCGTCATCCATTGATAATCCGTGTTGTTGCGGAACGCGTCGCACATGCCGCCGTGCCATCCCGCCATGCCGGCGCCCCCGCGGACCGCATCGAGCAACCCCTTTTCCTGCTCGCCGGTAATCGTGCCCATTGTCCAGCATTGCACGATCAGATCCAGCGATTGCATGCGATCCCGGTCGAGATAGGCGTCGAGCGTGTCCGAGAGGGCGACCGAAAACCCTTCCGCTTCAAGAAGGGGCGCGAAGACATCCACGCACTGTTTCGGTTCGTGGCCCTCCCAACCACCCCATACCATCAACGCGGACTTCATGCTTTTTCCGTCTCCTTGATGCAGCGGTACGCAAAAGCCGGAAACAGATTGCGCCATATTATCGGCGTTTTTTCGGTATTCGGAAATCGCCCGCGAAGACGGCGTTGAAAGCGATAACCCCGCGGCGTCCACGGGCTGAAGAAATAGGTGAACGTCACAAACACACCCCCGGGACGAAGCGCGTTGTAGGCCGCGTTCAGCAATTCGTCCTGGAGGTCCGCCCCGAATATGGCAAACGGCAAGCCCGACACGATGCAATCGCACGCGTCCAATCCGTGCGCCGCGAGGTGCCGGCCGGCGTTCGCGGCGGAATCGTGAATCACCTCGACGTTTGGACAACGTTCCCGCGTCTGTTTCACGAATTCCTCGCTGATCTCGATAGCCAGAAAAAGGGCGTCCGGACGGAGTTTTCGGGCGATGACTTCCGTGAAAACGCCGGTGCCCGGACCCAATTCGAGCACCGATCCGGCTTCCCGAACCCCCGCCGCCTCGGTGATCAGTTCCGCCAGGCGTTGTGAACTGGGCGCCACGCCGCCGACGAATTTCGGGGACGCCAAATACTCTTTCAAGAAACAAATCAGTTCCATAAGCGTCCTATCTCCGACACCGCGTGTTTTGTTAGAAACCAAACACTTTATTTTATGATAGCGAACTTCAAACAAATCATCAAGATCATTTTTTATGATAAAATCCATCCGATAACCAAAGCGGGAGACCGCCGTGGCAGGCGCGATTATCTGCGAATTGTGCCCGAAAGGGTGCGAGATTCAACCGGGGCAGAGCGGCGAGTGCCGCATTCGCGTGAACGTGGACGGACAGTTGCTCGCGGTCACGTATGGGCATCCGTGTACTGTCCATATAGACCCGATGGAGAAGAAACCGATGTTTCATTTCCTTCCGGGAACGGCTATTCTCTCGCTCGCGACGGTCGGCTGCAATCTTCACTGCAAGAACTGCCAGAACTGGGAGATTTCGCAGGGCGATCCGGAGACGGTTCCGGCCCATAGGCTCCCGCCGCGCGACCTTCCCCGTATCGCGCAGGAGAACGGCTGCCAGTCCGTGGCGTACACTTACACCGACCCGACCGTCTATTACGAATACGCGCTGGACGGTTGCATTTCGGTGCGCGAGGCCGGACTGCGCAATGTGCTGGTCACGGCCGCCTACATCAACCGTCCGCCGTGGGAGAAATTGTGCCGGTATGTGGACGGCGCGAAGATCGATCTGAAATCCATGTCGGATCAGTTCTACCGCGACGTCTGCCAAGCAACGCTGAAACCGGTGCTGGATGCCTGTGTCGTGGCGAAATCGCTCGGCGTGTTCGTGGAGCCGACCAATCTGGTCATTCCGACCCTCAACGATTCGGACGACGATTTTCGTAAACTGGCGAAGTGGATCGCCGAAAATCTCGGTAAGGACACCCCGCTCCATTTCTCGCGCTTCTTTCCGAACTATCAGATGCGAAATCTGCCTCCGACGCCTGCCGAAACGCTTGATCGCGCCCGCGACATCGCGCAAAGCGAAGGGTTGCAATACGTCTATATCGGCAATGTGTCGCGTCCGGATGCCGAAAACACGTTCTGTCCGGGCTGCAAGAAACTGCTCATCGAACGCCGGGGATACACCGTGCTGCAGAACCTGCTGCAGAACGGCCGATGCCCCGGCTGTCAAACGGAGATACCCGGCCTATGGCGCTAAAACGGCGTTCTTTCTTGAGTATTCTGTTGCGGACATTGGTTGGCGCGCCGCTGTTGGCGGCCGCGGCGTATTGGGCGCCCAGGCGCGTCACCGAAGCATTGCGCACATTGAGATATCCGGGGCACACCCGGGCTTTGGGCCGTGATGCGATCAAGGAACCCTGCGACTGGGCCGGTTGATGGAGGTTCGGATATGCGAACGAATCGTCTTGAAAGTTGGGGCGCTTGGAGGCGATTTCTGGGGCCAGGCGCGCCTGTGATTGGGCTGCTTCTACTCCTGATGTTCCTGGTCCCGCTTGGAATAATGCGCGCGCGCGTTTCATCGGTTCGCGCAGCCGCCCAGGCACAGAATCATGCAGGCGCGACCGTTGTATCGCCAAGTACACCGGAAAAGAAGGCCGTTTTCCAATCGCCGCTGGCCGGGCAATGGTACGATGCGGACAAGGATCGGCTCTCGGAGCAATTGGACGGATTTCTTGCGAAAGCGGACGCGGCCCCCGTTGACAACATTCACGCCCTGATTGTGCCGCATGCCGGCTATCGGTATTCGGGGCCGGTGGCGGCGTATGCCTACAAGCAGCTGGCCGGGAAGAAGTTCAGCCGCGTCATTGTGATGGGACCGTCGCACCGCATGGCCATGCGCAATGCGGCCAGCGTGCCGGATGTCACCCATTACGCCACGCCTCTTGGCGAGACGCCGCTCGACGTGGACTTCATCGCGGCGCTGAAAAAATATTCGCCCTTCGGCACGGTTCCCGGCGCGGACGACCAGGAGCACAGCGTGCAAATCCAGTTGCCGTTCCTGCAGAAGGTCCTTGGCGATTTTACCTTCGTGCCGATCGTCGTGGGGCGGATCGATCGCGAAACGGCGCGGACCATGGCCCGTATCCTGTCGGGGTTGATCGATCCGGAAACACTGGTTGTCGCCAGTAGCGATTTCACGCACTACGGTGTCAATTACGACTATGTCCCCTTTACGGACAACGTCTTCGACAACCTCAAGAAATTGAACATGGCCGCATGGGATTGCATTCAGCGCAAGGACATCGCCGGTTTCGAGAAGCACATCGAAAGCACGGGCGACACGATCTGCGGGGAATGCCCCATTCGGATACTGCTGTCCATGCTGCCCTCCGAATCGGAGGCGCGACTGCTCCACTACGACACGTCGGGCCGCATGATGAACGACACGACGAATTCGGTGAGTTATCTGTCCATCGCGTTCACGGGCGCGTGGAAGAAAGGAAAACCCATGGAACCGACCGCATCCGCATCCATCGAAACATCCCCGGCGCAGCCGTCCCTGACGGAAGAAGAAAAGGCAAACCTCCTGGCGCTTGCCCGCGCCTCGCTCGAAGGAAAGATCAAGAATGGACGATCGCCGTCCCCGGAAGAACTCGGCATTCCCGTCACGCCCGGCATGAAGCAGATCATGGGCGCCTTCGTGACGCTTAAGATAAACGGACAGTTGCGCGGCTGCATCGGCGAGATCTTTCCGCGCCGCGAGTTGTACAAGGCCGTTATCGAACGCGCGGTGGATGCCGGCATCAATGATTATCGTTTCGGGGCCGTGACGGCGGCGGAACTGCCGCTGCTGCGCTACGAAATCTCCGCGCTGACACAGCCGCGTCCGATCGGCGGCTACAGCGAAATTGTCCTCGGCAAGCATGGCATCGTGATCGAAAAAAACGGACGCAGCGCGGTGTTTCTGCCACAGGTTGCGCCGGAGCAGGGCTGGGATCTACCGACGACGCTGACGCATTTGTCCATGAAGGCGGGGCTTCCGGGCGACGCATGGAAAGAAGGAACCAAATATACGGTATTCGAGGCGATTGTGTTTCATGAAGGAGAATGATGGGGCGCGGAAGGCCAAAGGCTAAAGGATGAAGGATGAAGGATGAATTGGCGCAGCCGGGCGGTGCTTCTGTTAATTCCCCCCTTCAAGGGGGGAATTTCGTATTGATTGCGTCGCTTGGCCTGTTTGCGATGGCGGCACAGACATTGCTGTTTCGCGACTTCTTCACGGTATTCGAGGGCAACGAACTGGGGGTGGGCGCGTTCTTTGGCGCATGGCTGGTCTGGATTGCGCTGGGGGCCGCGGCGGGACGATGGATTTCCGGATGGGGCCTGCCGCTGGGGTTGCCGGCCGTTGCGTATGCCGTTGCATTTGTTGTGCAGCAGGCGCTGATTCTCCATGCGCGTGAATTGGCCGGCGTCCATGCCTTCGCGCAATTTCCCTTTGCGCGGATGTTCGCCGCCGCATTCGTGGTGAACGCGCCCTTCAGTTTCCTGACGGGCCTGCTTTTCACAATGGCCTCGCGGGAAGCCGCGCGCCGCGCATCTCTGCCCGCCGCGCGCGTCTATATCGTTGAAACCTTTGGCGGATGTCTGGGCGGCGTGTTCACGACCCTTGCGCTGGCCTTCGGCATGCCGGGCGAAAAAGTTATCCTCTTGGCCGCGGTTCCCTTGTTGGGCGCGGCGGCAGGGTCGCTGCGCGGGCGGCCACGGTTGGCTGTGGGTCTTTTCGCCTGCGCCCTCCTTGCGGCGGCTGTGCAGGGCGCGTTGCCGATGCGCTGGGCCGCGGCAAACGCGCGCGCGGAATGGTCTCGTCTCCTGACCGCGGAATCGTACCGGGGCTATTTCACGACCCCGCAGGGTCGCTATTTGTACGGCAACCGAGGCGGACAGTTCATCGTCGTTTCCAACGGCGCCGTGTGCGACACGTGGCCTCCGGGCGAACACGCCGCCGAGGTCGCGGCCATCCATCTTGCCCAGAAACCGGACATGCGCAACGCACTCGTCATCGGACCGGACGCGCTCGGCCTGTGCGACCGGCTGCGGGCCGTTCCAGGCATCGAACGGGTGACGTGGCTTCATACCGATCCCGCCTATCCGGACCGCTTGCGCGCGATCTTGAAGATGGGTGGAATGCCTGATTTCCTGCCGGAGGACGCGCCCCGAACCGATCTGCGCGCCCATGCCAAGGCGACGTCAAGCCGGTACGACGCCGTAATACTGAACCTGCCCGGCCTTTCGACGTTGGCCATGAACCGTTTTGCCAGCGTGGAGGCCTTTCAAGGGCTTCGCCCCTTGCTCAATCCGGAAGCGATGGTGTCGGTTTGCGTGGCGGGCGGCGAAAACTTTTTGGGCGCCGAGCGCGCCTTCCTCGGCGCGTCGCTGCTGGCAACGCTGCAATCGGTCTTCAAGCATGTTGCGATGAAACCCGGCGAGGAAACGTGGTTTTTCGCGTCGGACGCCGATATCCTGTCGGTATTTCCGGCCACATTGCGAAAACGGTTCGAGGACATTCCCGGTGCGGCCGCCATCTATCCCCCCGCCAACATTCCGGCCCTGTTTCCGCCGGATCGCATCGTTTTTCAACAAGAAAAATACGACAAGGCCGCGCGGGAAATCGGCACGGACGCGTTGCGCATCGAAGACCGGCGGCCGCGCGCGTTGCTCTTCACGCTGATGCTCGCGATCAAACAGGCGGGCTGGGCCGTTCCCACGGGCTTCCTGCCGCTCGCAACGCGGGACGGCGCTCCGTTGTTGGCCGCGCCGCTTGTCATCTATCTGCTGTTGCGTTTGTTGTACCGCCGGGGTAGCCGGCACGCGCCGCCCGCGGATGCTTCCCGGTATGGCGCGATGTTCCTGGCCGCATCCACCGGCGCGGCCGGCATGGCGGCCAGCGAGCTGCTCATGTTTCAATACCAGACGCGGCACGGCTCGCTGTATCTTCACATCGGCCTTATTTCGGCCTTGTTTATGGCGGGCGCGTTCGCCGGCGGACGTTTCATCGAATGGCGGTTGGAGCGAAATGCGCCCAAGGGAATGCTCCTTGCCGCGCTCCTCGCGATCCACGCCGCATTCCTCCTGCTGCTCGCGCAGGATACGGTGGGCGCGCAAGCGGGCTTCGCGTTCATGTTTTTCGCGGCCGGCGTCACGACGGGCGGCTACTTCCCGCTGGCGGCGGCGTTGCAACGCATGGGGCGCGAGGCGGCATCCGTGGCGGCCCAACTTCAGGCGGCGGACAATTTGGGCGGGGCGTCGGCCGCTGTTTTATTGCCCACCTTGCTGGCGCCGATGATCGGCGCCGATGCGGCGCTGATCCTGTTGGGATTGATCGCACTCAACCTCCCCGAATTCGTCGGTTTGCGCCGGTTGCCCGGGAATACGGGACGATTTCCGTTGCGCGCGGCAGGGTACGCGATGGCGGGCGTTGCCGTGTATGCGTTGTTCGTTTCGGGATTCGCGGCCTTGCGACAGGGCGCGTCCGAGGAACATCTGTTTTGGGATGCGGTGCGCCGATTGTCGGGAGAAGAGGAACCCATGCGCGAGCAGGCGGAACGGCCCGGCGGCCCGGCTGTTGAATATGCGCGGACGGCCCAGGGTGGCTACATCTTTCCCACGAAACCCTGGGCGGCGGATATCAAGGGCTACGCGGGACCGATTCTTTTGGCCGCCCATGTGGACGCCGATGGACGCTTGATTGACTACGCCGTCGTGAAATCGCGGGAAACGCGGTCCTATTTGTCGCTCGTCGAAGTGCGAAAAGACCGCCTGCAAGGCAGGAACCTTTTCGATCCCCAACCCTTCCGGGACGTGGCGATCATTTCCGGCGCTACGGTCAGCGACAGGGCCATCCAACTGGGACTCGAACGCGCGGGCCATGGATTTGCCAAGGAAATACTGGGCCGGGCGCAAGCGGCCGGGGCCGGCGTGCCAAAAACCGTCCCTTGGCAGCCGGTTCGCGACGCGGGGATCCTGACCGTGATGCTGATGGCCGCCTATGCCCTGCGGTTTTCTTCCCCGTTCCGGCTCCGCTGGGCCGTGCTGGCCGTCTCGGCCCTTGTGCTCGGCTTCGCGCTCAATCTGCAATACAGTGTACAGCATGTTTTGCTGTTGCTGGATGGCGGCGTGCGCGAACTGCCCTGGGGCGGGGTTTTCTGGCTGGTGGTCGTGTTGCCCGCGGCGGCGGCCCTGTTCGGCAATGCCTATTGCGGCCATGTATGCCCCGCGGGAGCCTTGCAGGATCTCGTGGGCGACCTGTGGCCGCGCCGGTGGCGGGTTGCCCCGCATGCCCGCGTCTGGCGGCTCGTTCGCCCATTCAAATATGTCCTCTTGTTCCTGCTGGTCTGCGAATTTGCGCTTGTTCGCGACTATCGCGTGGCGCAGGCGGACCCGCTGGCCGCCCTTTTTGCGGGAAACTGGAGCGCTTCGTTTACCCTCTTCATCGTTTGCATGGCGGCGGCCGGGCTGTTCATGCCGCGGTTCTGGTGCCGTGCGTTGTGTCCGGCGGGCGCCTTTCTGTCGTTGTTCAACGGCGTACGGATGGCGGCGCGATGGATGCCGCCGAGATATCCCCTGCACTGCGATCTCGGCGTGCGTTCCGTTCGCGAACTTGATTGCCTGCACTGCGACCGTTGCGCGGCGAACCGTCGGGTGGGCGGGCGGGCCAAGTCGCTCCTTGCCCGGCGAACCGCCGGGATGGTGTTGTTCGCCGTGGCGGCAGGGGGGGTTTTATTTGTGGCGGCCAACGGTATACAGAGCCTGCGCGGACCGGAAGCCGCGGCCGTGTTTCCGGCATCCACCGGCATCAAGGGGACGCCGCGCACCGTTGACATGAACGCCCTTCGCAGGCTGCTGGATCGGGGCGAGTTGTCGCGGCATCCCGCCGAATTCCATCATCCGGCGAACATGGACGAATAGTTTTTTTCACTGGTGTCCACATTCACCCATCACCCGGAGCCTTCTTTCTTTTCCCCGGCCTCCTCCATTATGGGAAACAGGACGCGAACCGTCGTCCCCTTGCCCGGTTCGCTTTCCACATATATCGCTCCGTTGTGTCCGCGGACTATTCCCTGCACGGCGGACATGCCCAGGCCCCGTCCTGTGAACTTGGTCGAGAAGAATGGCTCGAACAAACGGCGTTTCGTTTCCTCATCCATGCCGCAACCCGTATCGGCCACTTCGAGAAAGACGCAACAGGCGCACGCGGGCGTCGTATCAACACAATTGTCCCGCAGGTTCTGCTCGTTGCAGGTCGTTGTGCCGGTGGTTATGCGTATCGTGCCCGGCGCATCGCCGATGGCTTCCGCCGCGTTGGTGAACAGGCTCACCAGCACGTGGAGGAGTTGCCCCGAATCGGCACGAACGGATGGAAGGTTCGCGGCAAGGTTGAGTGTTACCCGCACGTTTTTCGGAACGGATGCCTGAAGCCGGCCGGCATTTTCCCCGACCAGTTCGCTTAGATCAATCGGGCGCATGATAAACGCGCCCTTGCCCGAATAGGCCAGCATTTGCCGGGTAAGATCCGCCGCGCGCGAAGCGGCCGTCATCGCCTTTTCTATGTCTTGGCGCGCGCGGGAATCGGGAGCGAGTTCCATGAGCGCCAAATCGAGATTGCCCATGATGGCCATCAGCAGATTATTGAAATCGTGCGCGATGCCCCCCGCGAGCACGCCCAAACTTTCGAGTTTCTGGGCCTGCAACAACCGCCGCTCCACTTCCAGGCGTTCGGCTTCCATCCGTTTGCGCTCGGAAATGTCCCGAATGTTGGCGATCACCCCGACGATTTCCCCATCGGCGTTGCGATGGGGCGCGTAAACGCCCACGACCCACCCCGATTTTCCTGTGTCGGGACTCGTAAACGGCACGTCGCCGGAGCGGACCGTTTGCCCGTTTAGGGCCGCTTGCAACAGTTTGTCCACGCCCTGTTCCTGGAGGTGCGGAAACAGGTCCAAGGCATGCTTGTTCAGCACAAACGCCGCCGATAAACCCGTCAGTTTTTCCATGAACGGATTCCAGACGCGGTAGCGCAGTTCGCGGTCGTAGACGATTATCCCTTCGCCGGCACCGGAAATTACTTCCTCGTTGAAACGGGCCAGCGCCCGAAGTTCCTCGTCTTTCCGGCAGCGCTCCGTCACATCCCAGAAGATCCCCTGAATGCCGGCGATGTTGCCTTCCCGATCGCGCAGGAGCGTCTTGACCACCTGAACGTACATCAGGTTGCCGTCGGCGCCAATATGTTTTTCGATCTGGTCCAGCGTTTCGTACAGTTCCATGACGCGCCGGTCGTCCGCGCGGTAGGCCTCGGCCATCTCGCGTGGAAACAAATCGAAATCGGTCTTGCCCAGGATTTCCTCGATGGGCCGCTTTACCGTTTCGCTGAAGCGGCGGTTGCAGAACACAAAACGCCCCTCGCGATCCTTGCGAAAGACGCTCTGCGGCAGGTTTTCGACCAGCGAACGGTACAGTTCCCGCGAATTGCGCAAGGCGTCCTCGGCCCGTTTGCGCTCCGTGATGTCCTCGGCGCATACCAGAACGCGAAAGCCGCCGTCCATCTGAATGCGATCCACGGAGACCAACAGGCATTTTTCGACGGCCGCGCCGTCTTTCTGAAACGTCATCCAGGTTTCGAGGCCTTTGCAACAGGCGCCGGTGGCAAACGTGTCGAGAACGGCTTGGCGGATTCGGCAGTCGGCGCATGACTGCCCAAAACCACAGCCTGCCGGATTGTCAAGCGCATGTAGACATCGGAGCGCTTCGCCGCCCCGACGGCCGGCCATGTCCTCGCCGGTCCGGTCGGCGAATTGCGCGGCGGCGGCATTGGCCTTGATGACGCGCCGGTCGTTGTCGAGGAGCATCATCGCGAGCGGAGCGCTGTCGTGGATGGCTGTCAATTCGGCCAGTGCGGCCTGCAGGGCTTCCTGGGTGTGTTTATGGCTGGTGATATCAGTAAACAGGACGGCTATTCGATCGGGAGCCGGACGATACACCGTCGCACTGTAATGCATGCCGCGTGCAACGCTGAACCGTTCAAAATGCGCCGTTTCCCCTGTGATGGCGACACGTTCAAGACACTCCATCCAGTAGGGATCGATTTCCGGCAACGTTTCGAGCACCGTTCGCCCAACAGTATCCTCCGCCTGCACGCCCGTCAATCTTCCGAAAGCGGGATTTACTTCGAGAAATCGGTAATCGCGCGGCTGGCCGCCGGCGTCACGGAGAATTTCAAGCAGGACAAAACCGGAATCCATCGCTTGGAACGACATCCGGAAACGCTGCTCGATATCCTGCCGCGCCGTCTCGGTTCGTTCGGCGGCCTGCCGCTGGTTTTCGAGACTCTCCCGCAGCCGGACCACTTCTGCTTCCATCCGCGCAAGGCGCGAACGGAGTGAATCTGCCTCGTCATTTGCTGTCATATCACGTATTTTGTCACGGTTTTCCAATGTGTACTCGCGGCCTTGAAACGGCCAAAACCGGCGCCGGAACGAGCCATGTCCGGCTTCGCCACAGCATACGAACTTCAGTGAAAAACTGCAAGAAACGACAAGGCGGAAAATCGGGAATTGACAGGCGTGGCTTCTTGCGGTACATTCTAGCGGAAACGGAGCATTGTCATGGCTGCAAGTTCCGGCGGCGCGCACGATTCGATCGCGCCGGAAACTCAACAAGAAAACGCGGGAATCGATTCGGACGGAAGCGGAACCCCATCGTTGCCGGGCCGTGGCGGCGGTTCCATGCCTGTTCGGCAACGTTTCCCGTGGCTGATTGGCCTGGCGTGGTTCCTGCTGGATACGGTGTGCATCATCGGCGCGCTGTATGTGGCCGTGTTTGCGACATTGCGGGCGGATGCGTCGTTTTGCGACGCTTTGGGGAACCGTTCGAGTTATCTGGCCGCGTTTCTTGCGTCGTGGCTGGTGGCCGCCTTGGATCAGCGGCTGCTTGCTTCCCGGCGCAGCGACGATCTGCTTCCCCAACTCTCTTCGATCGCCAAGGCCTTCCTGACGGCCCTTGTGGGCAGCGTACTGTTGATGGCCGTGTTCGACCGCGAACGGTTGGGGCGGGATTTCCTGTTTGTGTTTGGGATGACGACGCTTGGCCTGATTCTGTTCTACCGCACGGCGTTTCGCCTGAATATCTGGCGTCTGCGTGTCCATGGCCGGGGCATGTCGAATGCCGTCATCGTTGGTGCAAACGACACGGCGGTCTATCTGGTCAAACTGCTTCGTGCGCACGAACAATACGGATTCCACGTGGACGGGTTTGTGGAAAACGACACGAGCCGGCTGGGCATCATGAAACAATTGCAGGTTCCCTATTTGGGCCCGATCGATTCGCTCGAACGGATACTGGTGGATCGTGTCGTGGATGCGGTATTCATCGCGCTGCCGGTTCGGTCGTTTTATGAAACGATTCAACAAATCGCCCATTTGTGCGAAGGCGTCGGCGTGCCGGTGCGTTTCGTGGCGGACCTGTTCCCGTTTCGGGTGGCGCCGAACCGCATGTGGCGCCTGGACAACATGCCGCTTCTGTCGTTGACCGGGGTGCCCCGCATCGAGCCGCGCCACCTGATCCAGCGCCTCGAGGATTTGGCCATTTCCTCCCTGCTCATCGCGATGCTGGCGCTGCCGATGCTTGTCATCGCGGCGCTTGTCAAGATGGAATCGCGTGGTCCGCTCCTCGAACCGCAACACCGGGTTCGCAGGGACGGGCGGCGTTTTCGCATGTACCGTTTCCGCTGTAAGGAGGCGGCGTCCGGCGCGGCGGACCCGGCCGCGGAACGCCGTTTCACCCGGCTGGGCGAATTCCTGTTCCGTTACGATCTCGACGAACTGCCGGTATTGTTCAATGTGTGGCTGGGCCACATGAGCGCGTCCGAACCGAAACCGCCGATTGCCGTTGGATTGGACGACAGCGCGCTCGGTCTTGAGCGTGTCGTCCGAAGCGCATTCAAACCATGACAAGGACCTTTCGACGATGATTTTACAGGCGCTGCATGCGCATCGTTCGAATATCCTGTTTCGCGCGGGACTGGATGCCGCCTATACGTTCGTAGGGTATGTCGCGGCGGTTTACGTGACCTTGCCGGAACAGGCCGGTCTTGTTGGCGGCATGTTGCACCATGCCGGTTTCTATTTCATTTTCCTGCTGGTCTGGAGTTGGGTGGCCATTGATCGCGGGCTGTGGGAACCCGGGCGCAACGAGGATCTGGGATCCTATTTGCTTTCGATGATCCGCGCGGCGGTGGGGGCGATAGCCTTCGGCGTCTTTATCGCCGTGCCCATCGCCAACCAGGAATTGAAGCGAGATTTTCTGGCCGCGTTCAGTATCGGCGGCCTGGTGTCGCTGGTTACATTCCGCATGCTTGCCCATGGGGCGGCCATGGTGGTCCATTCACGCGGACACGACCTGCGCTCGGTGCTCATTGTCGGCGCGAATCCGCGCAGCGCGCGCCTGGCCGAGTTCCTGCTTTCCAATCCGCACCACGGTTACCGGGTGGATGGCTTCATCGAGGACGACGCGAGCCGGTTTCATTTCATGCAATCGTTGTCCGTTCTGCATTGCGGCGATTTTGACGACCTGGAAGACGTGATTGACCGGCACGGGATTCAGGAAGTGCACATCGCGCTGCCGGTGCGATCCTATTATGAACTCGTGTATCGCATGGGGAGAATTTGTGAAAAACGAGGCGTTCCGGTGCATTTCCTCGCGGATCTCTTCCCGCTACGCATTGCGCGAAGCCGTCTTCTCTACATCGAAGATGTGCCGCTGCTGTCGCTTTCGGCTATCCCGGAGGCGCGCGGCGAATTGTTTTTGAAACGCGTGCTCGATTTGTTCGTTTCGACCGTTATGCTGATGGGGCTGGCGCCGTTTTTCGTCATCATGGCGATTATCATCAAGGCCGATTCACCGGGGCCTGTTTTTTTCCTGCAAGAGCGCGTCGGGTTGAACGGGCGCCGTTTCAAGATGATCAAGTTCCGTTCGATGGTGCAGGATGCCGAAGCGCGCCGCAAGGCGCTTGAGGCCCTCAACGAGGCCGACGGGCCCGTGTTCAAGATTCGACGCGACCCACGCATTACCCGCGTGGGCGCCTTTATCCGCAAGTACAGCCTTGACGAATTTCCCCAACTCATCAACGTGTGGCTCGGCCAGATGACGCTTGTCGGCCCCCGGCCGCCCATTCCCGCCGAAGTCGAAAAATATACCTGGGATCAACGGCGGAGATTGAGCGTCAAGCCCGGCATGACCGGATTGTGGCAGGTCAGTGGGCGCAGCGACGTGGGCTTCGAGCAATGGGTCGGGCTCGACCTCGCCTACATTGACCATTGGTCCTTGTGGCTCGATTTCAAGATACTCTTGAAGACATTCCACGCGGTGGTGGCGGGCCGCGGCGCCGCATGATGCGCGGCTAATGCGCCACGGCGAATTCCTGCCTGACTTCGTAATAGGCGCCGGCTTGCAGGCCGATGTTCATGAGAATGCCGGCCATGGCGAGGAAAACGATCTGCGCCGTGCCGCCGTAACTGACGAAGGGCAGCGTCAAGCCTTTTGTGGGCAGCAATCCGATCGTCACGCCCATATTGAATGCAGCCTGCAGGCTGATCAGCATGGTGATGCCGGCGGCGAGGAGCGAACCGAACAGGTCGGGGGCGGCGTTGGCGATCCGCATGCCCAGAAAAAGGAAGGCCACGAACATCGCCACGACCGGGGCCGTGCCCAGCAGTCCCATTTCCTCGCCCCAGACCGCGAAGATGAAGTCGGTATGCGCCGCGGGCAGGTAGAAGAGTTTTTGCTCGCCGGCGCCGGGGCCGACGCCGCCGTAGGATCCCCGCGCAAAGGCGGCGAGGCTTTGTATGAGGTGGAACCCGCCGTCGTTGCGGTGCGCGAACGGGTCCAGGAAGGAGATTAGCCGTTGCCAGCGATAGGGGCTTGTTTTGATCATGGCGACAATAAACGCGCTGCCCGCGATTGCGCTGCCGAACACGTAAAACCAGCGCGCGCCGCCCATGAAAATCATGAGAAAAGCCACGCTGCCCATCACGGCGGGGATGCCGAGGTCGCGTTCCATGAGCACCAGCAGGACAAATGCCCCGGTAATGGCGGCCATGGGCAGAAACCCGCCCCGCAGGGTCGCAATGCGATCGCGGTTTTCGGCCAGTTTGCGGGCCAGCAGGAGAATCAGCGCGAACTTGGCAATCTCGGACGGCTGGAATTGATGAATGATCGGCAGCCGGATCCAGCGCGTGGCGCCGTTTACCTCTACGCCGATGCCCGGAATGAGCACCGCGACAAGCAACAACAGGGCAAGTCCGACGATGCCGCGGAAAAACAGCGGTTCGCCGAACCGGTGGTAGTCGAAGAAGGTGGCGAGATAGAGCATGAGGCCAAGGCCAACCGCGACGCATGCCGCCTGGCGCCAGAACAGGCTCATGCCGTTGGTTTTGACCGCGGCCACGCTGTAAATGGTGATCAGCCCGATGCTCAGCAACGCCAATACGATGAGCAAAATCGCCGTGGTCTCACGTCTCATGGCAATATCTCCCGCGCGTGTCGCGCAAAGTCCGCAACCGCCTGTTTGAACACGCGGCCCCGGTGTTCGAAACTGGTGTACATGTCGAAACTGGCGCACGCGGGCGAAAGCAGAACCGCGTCGCCGGGCATAGCGGCAGCGGCCGCCCGCCGGACGGCGTCGTCCATGGCGGCGGCTTGTTCGACGGGGACGAGATCGCCAAAGGCCGCTTCGATTTTCGGGGCGTCTTCCCCGATGAGGACCATGTGGCGGACCTTCGCGCGCACCAGATCCCGCAAGACTCGATAATCGGTGTTTTTCCCTTCCCCGCCGGCAATCAACACGACCGGAACCGAAAAACTTTCCAGCGCCACTTTGAGGCTGTCCACGTTGGTGGCCTTCGAGTCGTTGTAAAAATCCACGCCGGACACGCGCGTCACGAATTCAATGCGGTGTTCGACGCCGCCGAACGTGCGCAAGGCGGCCAGCGTCCGATCCCAATCGAATCCGCCCGCGCGCATGAACGACAGCGCACAAAGGACATTCTGCAGGTTATGGCGGCCCGGCAGTATCGTGTCAGACACATCCGCCACCTGTTCGCGGCCGAATCGGATTGCGCGGCCGTCAAGCCAAAGACCGTTGTCGAGACGTTTTTCGAGGCTGAACGGATAAACGTGCGCGCGGGTCCATGCGGCCATGACCCGGACGATCGGGTCGTCCTCATTGACGACGGCAATGTCGCCGACGTCTTGCCGGGCGTGGATGCGCGCCTTGACATCCGCGTACGTTTCGATTGTGCCATGGCGGGCGAGATGATCGGGCGTCACGTTGATCACGGCGGCGGCCCATGGATGGAATGCGTTTGCAAGTTCCAGTTGATAACTGCTGACTTCGAGCACGAGGAATTCAGGCGCCGGGGACTCCAATACGGCCGCGCTGAGGGGCGTGTCGTTGTTGCCGGCGAGCGTGACGGAATGCCCGCACCCGGCCACGAGCGTCTTCAAGAGTTCCGTCGTCGTGGTTTTTCCGTTCGTGCCCGTGACGGCGATGATGCGCGAACGGCAATAAGGGAAGGCGAATTCCATTTCGCTCATCATCTCCGCGCGGCATGACGGCGGGATGGGTATCTTCGCCGGCGCAACGCCGGGGCTTGGAATAACGAGGTCGGCGTTCGCGAACGCGGCGGCGGTGTGGCCGCCCAATTCGTATGGCACGCCGAGCGCATCGAGTTCGGCGCAGGCGGACTCGAATGTCGCGCCGGATTTCGCCTCGGTCACGAAAGGCCTCGCCCCTTCGCGCAGCAGCAGCCGAACCACGGCAAGCGCCGTCCGGCCCATGCCCACCACGGTTGCCTTTTTTCCGCTAACGTTGTAAATGACGGCCTTTCTACCGCAACTTGAGCGCGCCGAGACTCATCAGGGCGAACAAGATTGCGATGATCCAAAAACGGATCGTGACTTTGGTTTCCGACCAGCCTTGCAGTTCGAAATGGTGATGCAGCGGCGCCATCCGGAATACGCGCTTGCCGGTGGTTTTGAACGAGGCGATCTGGATGGTGACGCTGAGGATTTCGAGGACGAACAATCCGGCCACGACGGGCAGGAGCAGTTCCTGTTTGGTCAGAATGGCCATCGTTCCGATGGCGCCGCCGAGGGCGAGCGATCCGGTGTCGCCCATGAAAACTTCGGCGGGATGTGCGTTGAACCAGAGGAATCCGAGGCCCGTGCCCATCAGCGCGGCGCCGAACACGGCCAGTTCGCTGGCTTCGGGCACGTAGACGACATAGAGATAGTCGGACCAGTCCACGCGGCTTACGACATACGCGATGCCGGTGTAGGCAAGCAGCGAAATGACCGATACGCCCGCCGCGAGGCCGTCGAGACCGTCGGTGACGTTTACCGCGTTCGACATGGCCACGATGATGAACATGACGAACAGGATGTAAAGGGGGCCCAGGGGTATCGCCACGCCTTTGAATCCCGGAATTTCGACGCGGGTGTGGAGATCCCGCCCGCCGTGGGCGATATACCCCGCGAAAATGTGTTCGATCGCGAGGCGGTTGAGTTGCGTGAGTTCGCGTCCGGACAGGCGCGCGATGTCTTTTTGCACAAGGGATGCCGCTTCCGGCCGTTTGCGGATTTCGCGCCGGATCGTCTCGTCGCACAGATCGCGTTCTTCGAGAATGGCGTTCAATTCCTCGATGAGAAGCCCGCGTGAACGCTTGTCCACGGCCCCGTCCACGGGCAAATCCAGCAGGCGGCGCTGAAGAGCGGGGGAGAGGCGATCCCAAACACGCCCGATGGGTCCGGCGGACGGATCGTCGGCGTGCGCCTTGAACTCGTTGGCCAAGCCCGGCCAGTCAAGTATGTGATCGGCGTTGATATAGGAGGAACCGATCGTGATGGGAAAGAAATAGAGGATGAGTCCGAGCGCGAGACCCGTGACGATTTGCCCGGCCATTTTCGCGCGCGCGGTGAGGCCATCGTTACGCTTGCGCCTGAGTTTGATGAAGTCGTCAATGAATCCCACGATACCGAGCAAGACCAGGACGCCGGTGGCGATCAACAGAAGGCGGTTGATTAGGGTGCTCCACAGAAGCAGGGAAAACAGGGTCGAGGCGATAATCATGACGCCGCCCATCGTCGGCGTGCCGGACTTGCCCTTGTGCAATTCGTGGAGATCGGCGACATAGTCTTTCTTGATGTGCTGGCCGATTTTCAGCATGCGCAGACGTTCGATGACATAGGGGCCGATAATCAGGCAAAAGAGAAACCCGGTCAGCGCCGCCGCGCCCGCGCGAACCGTGTGATAGGTGAAGACGTTGAACGCGCTCATGTGGGGCGTGAGAAACTGGGCCAAATAGTAGAGCATGCCGATTCCTTATGCGTATCGTTCGCGGAGCGCCTCGATAACCCGTTCCATGCGCATGCCGCGTGAACCTTTTACCAGACACACGTCGCCGGGCCGCGCAAGCATACGGATGGCGTCTGCGATATCGTTGGGATCGTCGAACACTTCGGCGTGTGCCATGCCTGCCGCCCGGGCCGCATGGATCATATCATGCGCGTGCGGGCCCAGCGCAAAGAGATGATCCGTGCGCAACGCGGCCGCGCGTTCGCCGATTTCCGCATGCAGGGCCGTGGCCGTTTCGCCCAGTTCGAGCATTTCGCCCAGCACGGCAAAGCGCGCGCCCGGCGTGGGCCATTCCGCCAAAGCCTGCAAAGCGGCGGACATGCTGGCCGGGTTGGCGTTGTAACTGTCGTCCATGATCGTAAGGGGACCCAGCGGCAGCAAACGAAAACGCGACGTGGCCGCGGCCGCCTCGCGCAGCGGCCCCTCGAATTCCGTTACGCCGTGCCGCAATGCCACGGCGACGGCCAGCAGAACATTGACGGCATGCGCCCGGCAGGCAAGCGGAAGCCGCAATGCGCCGACGGGATGAATGCACAGCCGCATTTCGCCGGGGCCTGTTATTTCGCAGGATTCAAGCACGACATCGCCGGATTGCCCGAAACGGATTTTTTCGCCGGAAAACGATTCCGCGATGCGCACGCAACGGGGATCGTCCACATTGACGTAGAAAACGCCGCCGGGGGAAAGTCCCCCGACTATTTCGGCTTTGGCCTTCGCGACATTTTCGATGCTGCCGAACCCTTCGAGATGCGCGGGGGCAATCATGGTGATGGCCGATTCAGTGGGCCGCGCGAGTTCGCACAGGCGGGCAATTTCGCCGGGGTGGTTCGCGCCCATTTCAATGACGGCCATGTCGGTTTCCGCGTCCATTTGCAGGAGCGATTGTGGACAACCGATTTCGTTGTTGAGATTACCCTGTGTCTTGACCACGCGATACCGGGTGGCGAGCAGGCGGGCCGTCATGTCCTTGGCCGTCGTTTTGCCGCAGGATCCCGTCAATGCAAACAGCGGAATATCAAAATGGCGGCGATGAAACGACGCAAACCGCTGCAATGCCTCCAGGGGGTCGCGCACGACGAGGCAAGGGCCGTATTCGCTGGTTTCGGTGGTGACGGCGCCTGCCGCGCCCTTCATGAACGCGTCGCGCACGAAACGGTTTCCGTCGAAGTGTTCGCCGCGCAGGGCGAAAAACACGTCGCCCGGCATGAGGGTCCGCGTGTCGGTGGATGCGCGCCGGAACGTCACATCACCGCGATTTGTATCCGATCCGATGGCCTCGGCAAGTTGGCGTAGGGTATAGGACCATGCCATGACTACGGGTGTTCCTCCAGGATGGCGCGTGCCACTTCGCGATCGTCGAAGTGAATCTTGTCCGTGCCGATGATTTGATAGTCTTCATGCCCCTTGCCGGCGATCAGGACGAGATCGCCGGGCCGGGCCAGTCCGATGGCGCGGCGGATGGCCTCGGCGCGATCGGGAATGATCTCGTAGTCCGGGCCGCGCCGTTTGCCGCTTGCAATCAGGCCGGGTTCGATATCCGCGATAATCCGCAACGGGTCTTCGGTGCGGGGATTGTCGGACGTGACGATGGAAAAATCGGCTTGCCGCGCGGCCACGGCGGCCATGAGGGGGCGCTTGGTTTTGTCCCGATCGCCGCCGCATCCAAACACGCAGATTACGCGGCCATCGCAAACGGATCGCGCCGCCGCCAGAACGTTGTGCAAGCCGTCCTCGGTGTGGGCATAGTCCACGATGACAAGAAAGTCCTGTCCAGCGTCCACGCGTTCGAAACGGCCCGGGACATGCGCCAGCGACGCGATCCCTTCCGCGATTCCGGCCAGCGGCAATCCAAGTCCGCCTCCAATGGCGATGACGCCGAGCATGTTGGCCACGTTGTGCAATCCCAGCAAAGGCGACCGCATGTTCTGCCGTCCCCACGGCGTTTCGACCGTAAACGACGTGCCGGCGAGTCCCATGCGGATATCGCGCGGCCGCACGTCGGCGTCCGTTCCGAAGGTGATGCACGGCGCCTTCGATGCCGCGATGAAATGCGGCGCGCTGGGATCGTCGCGGTTGACGACGGTAAAGCGGCCCGGTCCTTGGATGCGTTCAAAGAGCAGCATTTTGGCGCGCCGATAAGCGGTCATATCGGGATGGTAATCGAGATGATCCTGGGTGAGATTGGTGAACGCCGCCACGTCGAAATCAATGCCCGCGACACGATCCTGATCGAGTGCGTGCGAACTGGCCTCCATGACGACATGCGTCAAGCCGGCGTCGCGTGCGCGGCGGAACATGCCGACCAGTTCCTCGCCGAAGGGCGTCGTGTGGGCGGCGGGATGAATCGTGCCCGCGATGTCGTAGCCGAGCGTGCCGAATGCGGCGGTGCGGTGGCCGCACTGTTCGAGCATACGTTGCGCGAGCAGAACCGAACTGGATTTCCCGTTCGTTCCCGTAATGCCGATCACGGTCAGTGATCGCGACGGATCGCCCGCGATCGCGTGTGCGATGATGCCCAGCGCGCGCCGGGGGTGTTCCGCAAAAAGATAGGGCACGCCATGAAGGGATGCAATACCGATCCGTGATCCGATGATCGCGATGGCGCCCGCGTTGACCGCCTGTTGCGCGAAGGCATGGCCGTCGGTCCGAACACCCGGAGCCGCCACGAACACGGTCCCCGGAACGACGCGGCGCGAGTCCTCGGTTATGGCCGCGATTGGACTATCCGGCAGCCCGGCGCAGTCAGAGCCGAGCCACTTTGGGAGTTCGTTTAGCCTCATTCGATTCCATCTTGTCTTGTGTTTCGTTCGAGAAAATCAAACTGCACAGGGAGACGTCGCGCAACGCAACGCCCGCCGGCGGATCCTGCATGACGACCCGTCCTGCCCCGCGCGGATCCCACCGGATTCCCAATTGGTCAATCAACGCCTTGGCCTGTATCTTGGTCATCCCGATGAAATTGGGCAGAGCCGGTTCGCCGTCGCTGGTTATCGTGTGCGCGGCCATCAAGGACAAATCATCCAAGGGTTGCGAGGCAAGAAGGGGCGGCTCGTCTGTTTCCCGGGCGACGATGGTGTCTTCATCGCCGGTTTCGGGGAAGGCGTTGGGCGTGGCGGGCATATCCTGAATGGGATCGGGCGGCACATTCAAGCGGATGAGGGCATCGCGCATGACTTCCTTGAACACGGGGCCACAAACGCTGCCGCCATAATGCAGCTTGATATTTGGTTCCTGCACGACAATAACCACGCACAGACGCGGATCGGCGACCGGGGCGAATCCGGCGAAAATCGCCGTATATTTGTCGGGAAGAAAGCCGCGGCCGGATGGATTGGCGATTTGCGCGGTGCCGGTTTTCCCGCCGGCCCGGTATTCGGGAATGTTGGCCGGCTTGCCCGTTCCATGCAGTACGACCAGATGGCAAAGATCCTTCATGGTTTGTGCCGTAGATTCGGACAGAATTCGGACAGGCTCCTCATGGGGGTGTTCGTAGACCACGGAACCGTCACGCGCCACCACACGATCCACAAAATACAGATTGCGCAGATATCCCCCGCTGGCAATGACGGAAAACGCGCGGGCCAGTTGCGGCATCGTCACGGCGATTTCCTGGCCCATGGGCAGGGACCCCATCGTGAGTTTCGACCATTGGGAACGGGGGCGGAAAATGCCTTTGCTTTCAATCGGGAGATCCGGGCATGCGCGTGTTCCGAATCCAAAACGCCGAATCCACTGCTCCAACCGATCCGCGCCAAGCATTGCGCCCACTTTGATGATGGCGATGTTGCTCGACTCGGCAAAGCATGTCGTAAAGGGCTCCACGCCGAGTTTGTGAAAATCGCGAATGCGGTGCCCATAGGGATTGAATGCGCCGTTTTCACAGAAAATGCGGGTTTCCGTGGTGATGAGTCCTTCTTCGATCGCGGCGGCGGCGGTGACTATTTTGAACGAAGAACCGGGCTCGAAGACGAATTCGGCCGCGCGATTCCGGAAATTTTCGGCGGACACGTCTCCGCGTTCATTGGGATCGTAGGCAGGCCGGGTGGCCATGGCAAGAATCGCGCCGGTTTTGACGTCCACGATGATGCCCATCGCCCGCGGCGCGTTGGCCTCAACCATTCGCTTGTCCAACGCGCGTTCAAGCATCCGTTGAATATTTTTGTCAATCGTGAGATGAACGGTGTCTCCGCCCTCGGGGCCCATGTATTCCAGGGTCAGCGATCGCAAAATGTGCCGGTTGGCGTCAACGCGCGATCGCTGTTTGCCCGTTGTGCAGCGCAGATGCTTGTCAAACGACATCTCGACGCCGTCGCATCCGTTGCCTTCGCGGTTGACGAAACCGATCAGGTGCGCGGCCAGTTCCCCTTCCGGATAATAGCGCACCCATTCATTCTTGAGCGAAAGCCCGTATTGCAGCATGGGATCGAGATTTTCATAAATTTTTAGATCCTGTTCGGAAAGCCAGCGCTTGATCCATACGAATTTGCGGGGGCGGCCGTTTGCGTCGCGCCGGGTCAGACGCGATACCAGTTCGGTTTCGTTCAATCCGAATCGCGCGGCAAGAGTCAGCGCGCCCATCTCCGGATCCGCCATGGCCCGCGGGTCGGCCCATAGTGAATACACGCGGCGATCCTTGGCGAGCAGTCCCCCGTCGCGATCACGGATTTCGCCTCGGGGCACACGGAGTTCGACCTCGCCGATGTGTGCGCTTTCCTCCGCGGTGAGTTCCGAACTGGGATCCGTGTGGACAATGGCCAGGCGTACCGCCACCACCAAAAAGGCCGCTAGAAATCCCCGAGTGACGATGCGCACGCGGAATAAATGGCCTTGCGCAGGAGGTCCCCCATGGGGGTCGCACTCATGCGCTTCGTGAAAGATTCGGTATCCTCCCATTTGACTCCCTCGCTTCCTGGCAGCCTGAACGGCAACGATGCGATGCGATGAACGGATTCCGGCCGATTGAGCGACGCGGACGATCCGGAATGATCTTGCCGCACGGCCAAGGAAAACGGTTCCTCGAGCGCGCGTAATTCCTCGTCGGTGCAATGGATGACTTGGATTTGATCCGGTTGTGGATTGATCAATCCGAGATCGGGCGCCTCGATTTCGATGCGATCGAAGGTCTGCAGGCGGGCCTCTTCCACCCGCAGTTCATCCAGGGTGTCCGAGAGTGTCTTGATTCGCGCATTGATCAACGCGATCTCATAGTCATTCCGGAGCATTTCGGTGTTGAGCCACGTGTCGAATGCCAAGGCCAGCATGGGCGCCATAAGAATAAGGGTCCATCTCATCCAGCCCAGAATCGCATCCCACCGGCGAACTGGAAGCGCGCGTCGAATCATGCCCGCCTCCTGTATCGCGTAAAGGCAAGAATGTGTGCCTTTCTCTTTGGCGTTGTTTTACGTGAATCCATTTTCTTCATCCGTCGCTTTTGCCTGTCCTACGGCGCCAATTTTTCCGCCATGCGCAACCGTGCGCTGTGCGCCCGTGGATTGCGCCGAATTTCTTCCTCGTCGGGTTGGATCGGCTTGGGCGTCAATATCCGCATGCGAGGCGGAATGCAATCGCGGACCCGTCCGTCGGGCCAGCGAATTTCTCTTTTGCGCGAAAATTCCTGAAAAACCCTTTTGACTATGCGGTCCTCCCCCGAATGGAACGAAATGACCACGATCCGTCCGCCGGGCGCCAAGACCTCGACGCCTTGCCGAAGACCCGCTTCGAGCCAACGATATTCCTCGTTTACGGCAATCCGAATGGCTTGGAAAACCGTCCGGGTTTCTTCCGGCATCCCGTGGACAAAATCAAGGGCCTCCGATACCGCCCCGGCCAAATCGCCCGATGTTTTCATGGCGTCGCGCCTTGCGCGTTTCAGGATGGCTCGGGCGATGCGACGAGCCGGGCCGACATCCCCGTAGGCGCGCAGAATTTGCGCCAGTTCGTCCTCGCGGATGCGGGCGAGCCATTGTGCCGCCGTCACGCCTTTCGACGTGTCCAATCGCATGTCCAACGGTCCTTCCTGCTGAAACGTGAATCCCCGGCGCGGGTCGTCCAGTTGCACGCTCGACACACCCGCGTCAATCAGGATGCCGTCCACGCGCCCAATGTCCAACTCGGCGAGGACTTGGGCCAATTCACCATAATTGCGATGCAGGAGGGTCACCCACGGAAACGGGGCCAGCCGCGTGTGCGCGCACGCCACGCTTTCCGGATCGCAATCCATCGCGATCAACCGTCCCCCTCGCAATCGTTCGGCGATCAACGCGGCGTGTCCGCCCGCGCCGACCGTTCCATCCACATAAATGCCGTCTTTCCGGATGCACAACCCATCCACGACGGCCTGGGCCAAAACCGGCACATGCCCATGCATGGCTTTCAGGCTCCTTTCGGGCTGTCGGACGCGTGCCCGGACCCCAGCCCATGGCCCTCGGCCCGCTACGCGGCTTCCCGGAATTGCTGAATGGCCTGGCTTTCGGTTTCGTGAATGTCGAACAACGCCGATACGCCCGCCATGCGAAAAACGCGATCCGCGTACATGTTCACGCCGACCAGCTTGAGGTCGCCGCCGCCCAGCCGAAGATGGCGCAACCGCTCGACCAATACGCCGAGTCCCATGAAACTGATATGTCGCACGCCGGAAAGATTCGCCACTACCTTGCAGCGTTTTTCTTTCAGACAGCCCAAAAAACTCAGCCGAAGGGCTTTGACGCCGTCGTCGTCAATATCGCCTTCAATCCGCAGGACCACCACAGGTCCCATGTCGCATCGCTCGATGTGTATCATCCCGTCGTCTCTCCCTGGCTGCGGACATCCGCTTGGGTTGATGCGGCGCCTCGCGGTCCGCCCGCCGCGCCGCGCAACAGCAGTTCCGCCGCCATCTCTTCAAACTCCGCTCCCTTGGCCTCTTGGTACGCGTCCCATGCGTCCTTCCGCCACAACTCCAAGTGGTTCCGCATGCCGACCAGGACGACGTCCCGGTCCAGACCCGCGAACCCGCGCAACGGCGCGGGCACCGGCATGCGGCCTTGGCGGTCCACCTTGACATCCATCGCGCAACCGTAAACCAAGCGAAGGAAGTCGTGCGCCTTGGGATCGAGCGGGTCCAGCGCCTCGACGCGCGAAACCAACTTTTCCCATTCCGGCAGGTTGTAGAGGTACAGACAGCCCTTGTACCCCCGTGTCATGTACCACGTAATGTGATCCGACCGTTCCATTAGTTCATGAAGACGTTTCGGCACCGTTATGCGGCCCTTTTCGTCTAAAACAGTTGGATGCGATCCGTAATACATGCCAAAAACCCGGTTTTCCACCACTTTCCACCACTTCACACCACAACATAACACTTTTAAACCACTTTGTCAAGATATTTTTTGGGGATTTTGGGCGTGGTTACCCTATCACCTGCACGGCAAGGATGCTCTTTCGGCGGGTGGGTTGTAATGAAGCCGGCTTTCGCGGTCGGCTTTTGGCAATACGATTCGACGATGACGATTTTGAAATCGGCGATGCAGCCGAAGCGGGTGAAAAATCAGGAGGCGGGCTTTTCGTGCGTCTTGGGGGTCCGTTTCAGGGCACGGTTGAGTTCCCGTTTTACTTCACGTTCGCGTATCGAGTCGCGTTTGTCCACGGAATGTTTTCCTTGGCAAAGGCCGATTTCGACTTTGGCGAGGCCGTTTTTGAAATAGACCCGCAGGGGGATAAGTGTCAGGCCTTTTTCCTCGACACGGACCGCCAGCCGCAGGATCTCGCGTTTGTGCAACAACAGCCGGCGCCGCCGTTCCGGATCGTGGTTGTGAATATTGCCTTGTTCATAGGGATTGATATGCACGCCGACCAAGTAAATCTGGCCGTTTTCCACGTCGCCGTAACCGTCCTTGAGCGTAATATGCCCGTTGCGCAGCGACTTGACTTCCGTGCCCCGCAATTCGATGCCGGCCTCGATGCGATCAAGGATATGATAATCGTGATGCGCCCGCCGGTTTACGGTTACGACTTTCTCGCCCATTCAGGCACGCGCTCCTTTCGCGATCCCTAGCGGCGGGGACCCCAGCAGGGTCCTTCGCAGGACATCCCCTTGACGTTGATGCGGTGCAGATCGCAGGGCGGCAGGACATTGACGGCCCAAAGTCCGGGCTGGCCGGACCGCGTCGAGCAAAACATGATATGGCGCGAATCGGGCGACCATGACGGCGATTCGTTCATGCCGCCGGATGTGCTCAACTGGCGCGCACCGCTCCCGTCCGCATTCATCACATAGATGACGCATCCCAGACCCGACTGTTCCGACACGAACGCAATCAGTTTTCCGTCGGGCGACCAAATCGGGTCGTAGGCCCTGCCGCCCACCATCGAAACGCGGCGGGGATTGCCCCCGTTGGAATCCATCACGTAGATCTGCGGATGGCCGCCGCGATCGCTTACAAAGGCAATCTGATTGCCCGAAGGATCGAAGGCCGGTGATGTGTCGGACGCCGGATCGCGCGTCAGCCGCCGTTCGCCGGTCCCGTCGGAATTCTTGACGTAGATTTCGCTGTTGCCGTCCTTGCTCAATACCATCGCGATCGAACGCCCGTCCGGCGACCACGATGGCGCCGCGTTCAGGCCGACGCTCTTCGACAGCACCGTGCTCCTGCCCGTTGCGCGGTCGAACACGTACAAATACGGGTAGCGATCCTTATACGACACATACGCGACCTTGGAACCGTCCGGGGAGGCCTTCGGCAATATCGAAATGGACCCGTGCTTGGTCAGTTGCTTCGGATTGGCCCCGTCGTAATCCGCCACATAGATTTCCTTCGCGCCCGGTTTTCCGGCGCTGAAAAAAACTTCCGTCGATCCGATTCCCGGAACGCCGTCCACCTTGCGCACCACTTCCTCGGTAAACCGGTGTGCAATGAGCCGCGGCAGATCCCGGCTGGCCGTGAGGCGCTGGCCGACGACCTGTGTTCCGCTGGGCACATCAAACATGCGCATTTCAGCCACAATCGTGTTGCCCTGAAGCGACACGCTGCCCCAAATCAGATAGGCCGTTTTCACGCTGCGCCATGCCGTGAAGTCAATTTGCGTCGGATCCGCCGTGTACCCTTGGAAGGCCGGCGGATAACTGGCCGGCGCTACAATCGCAAAAAGGCCCGTAAAGTCGAGATCGTACGCGGCCACCTGCGCCATTTCCCTTGCGGCCTGCTCCATGCCCGGCGCAGCTGCGAAATCGGGAATGGCTACCGCCAGGCGCCGATCCGCCGATCCCACGCTCCCGATTTCAACGGCTTGTCCCCATGCCCAGCCGCAGAAACCGGCCGTAGCCATGCAAAACACGATCACTGAACGAACGCTCATTTCCTGAATCCTTGTGTTTCTTTGCTATTGTGCCAGCGTAAAGTTGTAAATGACTTGCTGCTCCATGCCGGTAAAGTCTTCCGGCAACGGCGGGAGCGGAGCCGCCTCCAAAATTGCGCGCAGACCCGATTCGCCCAACTGCTCGTCGGATGCATGCTGGATGATTTCCGGCTTGCCAATCAAGTTCCCTTCACGATCCACCCAGAATGATACCAGCGCCTTGTCGTCCGCGCTACTCAGGATAATGCCGGCCGGCGGCATCCAAATCTTCTCGACCTTCATCTGCACCAGTTTCGCCCAACCGTCAAGGACAGTCGGCGTGCCTTCCGGCATGTTGATTCCCGCCTTCATCGGCGCGTTCATGTGCGCAAAGGCGTCGTTGCCGTTTGCATCCCCCGCCACGGAACCCGGCGATCCTTGAACGGTTGATTTCGGCGAGGGGCGATAAGTTCCCGGATCATCCTGTTTCTTGGGTGCTTTGCCGTCTTGCGAAGCCTTTGCAACCGGTTTTTTCGGTTCCGGTTTTTTCGGCTCCGGCTTCTTGGCCTCTGGTTTTTTCGGTTCCGGTTTCGGTTCCGGTTTCTTCACGTCCGGTTTGGGAACGGTTTTCGGTTCCTCGGCGGGCTTGGGTTCGGGTTTGGGTTCAGGCTTGGGTTCAGGTTTGGGTTCGGGTTTGGGTTCAGGTTTGGGTTCAGGCTTGGGTTCAGGTTTGGCAGCCGGTTTGGCGCCTTCACCCAACCCGCGTTCAAGATTCTCCGGGATTTCCTGTTTTTGCGCCTCGCCTTTCGGATACGGAATGAACTGAACCCGAAACGTCTGCGGTAACGACGCCTGATAGATAAAGACGACATAAAAAATGACAAGCGCGGCCATGACATGCAGCGCTATCGAAATCGCCACGGCGCTTCCGAAGCGAATTGGCACGCTCGTCGGCATCCAATAATGTTCATAACGGCTGGACATGGGCATTGTCCGTCACTTTACATGCCGGCGCTTGGGACCACCCCTGCCGACATCACCACATCATACTCTGCCTATTGTGTCGAATCAATCAAGCACCACAATGAATAGTATGACTTTTCGCTTTTTCTCATACAAAATACTATCCGCTGTATTGTGCGAAAGTTCCACCCCCATGACCCATTTCCCGATGGCTGTCGTCATGGTCCACGATTCCCGAGTCGTGGGAGGTTTTCTTTTTCCCGGCGATGCGATTTTTTGCCCTGTCATGCGTTATGATTGCAAACATAACGGGAGGTGTTTCGAAATGCGAAAAAGATACGCGGTTGCTGTTTTGCTTGTTTTCATGACTGCGCCGGCCTTCGGATGGCCGGGTGTCGTACTATTAAAAAACGGCGCATTGTATTGGGGTCAATACAAAAATGTGTCCGGAGTCATGGCAATCGATGCGCGGACGCCGGATCTGACCACGGCGATTCGGGACTATCCCCTTGCGGGGGTGACTAGTGTTGTTGTGCATGTCCAGCGACCGGGCCGGCCTTTTTTTACGTCGGACGGCGCATTGCCCGATGAGGCGTCGTGCCGGCGTCTCGCCCAAGACTTGGACACGATCAACACGCTCGAAATGCTGCCCATTGTCGTGTTGTTCGATCCCGATCCGTCCTGCCAGTTGAAAAATGCCAAAGCCTATGCGGCCGCCGCTTCTGCGTTCCAGCAAACCTTCGGCAAAAGCCGTTACTTCCTCGTGTGCATAACGGATCGCTGTGACGATCCGGCATGGAAAAAGGGCGTGGAGATGGTCCGGGAAGTGGCCGTCGCCTTGCGGAGCGTAGCGCCCGCGCAAGTGCTTGCCGCGGGCGCCTCCAAGGCGGCCGTCAATGAAAACCTGTTGAAAGGCGATGCCGCGGTACATCTGATTATGGCGCGTGGCGTGTCTGTCCGCGTCGCGCAGGCGCCGGTGATCGAAATAATCGAACCCTCTGCGTTAACCGTGGAGGTCTTGGAAACCGTTGTGACGAAAACGATCAAGGATCGAACCTACGGGTTTGTGATTGATTTTGCGGATGGTCCCGCTTCTTCGGAAGTACTGGGTCGCATGTTCGCGGTGGTGGATGCGCTCCAGAAGGCCGCCTATCCCGGGTCCGCGCCCGATCCCGCCGACACGGCGTCTTTGATGCCCGGCGAAAAAGAAGAAGGATTTCTTTCGCTTTTCAACGGAAGGGATTTGACCGGCTGGCTCCAGATTACCGCCCCCAACGACTTCATCGTCGAAAACGGCGCCATCAAACTGGTGGGAAAGGCCGGCGGCTGGTTGCGTTCATGGCATTCGTACGGTGATTACATGCTTCGGCTTGAATTCAAAATCGTGGACAAGGGCAACAACGGCATTTACAATCGCTGCGGCCCGCTTGGGCGGCAGTCGCGCATGGGGTTCGAACTTCAAATTTTCGGCGACCCGGCTGAAATGACGCCGACCAAGGAATCCTGCGGCGCGATCTACGATGTCCGCCCGCCCGACGGCCATTTTTTCAAGCCCGGCGAGTGGAACGCGTATGAAGTTATCTGCAAGGGGGACGCCGTCAAAATATCGCTCAATGGCCACGTCATTCATGATGTCCGGTATGACGATATCGAAGCCATGCGGCCGCGTTCGCGCAAGGGATTCATCGGATTGCAGGACCATCACAACACGGTCGAATACCGGAACATCCGCATCAGGCCCATGGACGGCGCGCCCTCCGAGGAGTTGCGATGAAAGCCTGTGTATTGCGCGCCGTGGGCGATTTGCGCTGCGAAGACGCGCCCGATCCGAAACCGGGACCGGGCGAGGCGCTGATTGCGATCAAGGCATGCGGCGTCTGTGGTTCAGATATCCCGCGCGTGTTCGAAAAAGGGACGTATCGGTTTCCGACGATTCCCGGACACGAAATGGCGGGCGAAGTCGTTTCGGTGGGCGCGGGATGCGATTCGGTGCTTCTTGGAAAGACCGTTGCGGTGTTTCCGCTGATTCCGTGCCGCCGATGCGAGGCGTGTGAAATCGGCGCGTATGCGCAATGCGCGGACTACAACTACCTGGGATCGCGATGCGACGGCGGTTTTGCAGAATATGTTGTCGCGCCGGCGTGGAACCTGCAAGTCGTGCCCGATGGCGTGTCATACGAGGCGGCGGCGATGTGCGAGCCGGCCGCCGTGGCCGCGCATGCGTTGCGCCGGGCCGATCTCGGCCTTGGCGACAGCGTTGCCATTTTCGGCGCGGGGCCTATCGGCATCATGTTGGCCCAATGGGCGCGTAGGGGGGGTGCGAGCCGCGTCTTGCTGGCCGATATTGACGACGCGAAGATCGAATTTGCCCGGCGGTTATGGGACAGGCTGTCCAGCCTGTCGGAGGATGAAGATCGCTTGGGCAATCAGGACAGCCTGGACAGGCTGTCCCACGACAGGTCTGTCTTTTTGAACCTGTTCAATCCGAATCGCGGGGATACACCCGGCTGGGTTAGAGACATTACGGGCCGAGGCGCGGATATCGTGATAGAAGCGTCGGGCAGTTCCGCGGCATTCGAACAGAGCGTGCTTTCTGCGCGGACGTTCGGTCGCGTGGTGCTGATGGGCAATCCGGCGGGCGCGATGCGGCTTTCGCAGAAGGCCTACTGGGCGATTTTGCGCAATGAACTGGCCGTGCTGGGCACGTGGAATTCCGCGTACGGCGGCCTGCCGCGCAACGAATGGCGGTTGGCGCTCGATGCCATGGCTTCGGGCGCGTTGAACGTCGAAGCGCTTGTCACGCATCGCGTAAGCCTCGAAGAATTGCCGGCGGCCATGGCCGCGATGCGCGACAGGAAGATAGCGGTGAGCAAGTTGATGGTGGTGAATTGATCGGGCGGATCCGGCAGATCCGGCCGATCGGTCCGATGAGTCATGGAGATGTGTGCGAATGAAAGCGGCCGTGCTCGAAGGCTTGGACAACCTTGTGGTCCGTGAAGTGCCGACCCCGGAGGTCGAGGACGATGGCGTACTGGTGCGTGTGCATGCTTGCGCGGTGTGCGGCTCGGACATCCGCATGTTCCATCACGGCAACCCGCGCCTCAAGCCGCCGGCCATCATGGGACACGAGTCGGCTGGCGAAGTGGTCGAAGTGGGCAAGCGCGTCACGAAGTTCAGCGTGGGGGACCGTGTGGCGATCGGCGCGGATGTGCCCTGCGGCGAATGCGCGTTTTGTGAGGCGGGCATCGGCAACAACTGTCCGATCAATTACGCGATGGGCTACCAGTTTCCCGGCAGTTTCGCCGAATATGTCTATCTCAACCGCACGGTCGTCAATTACGGTCCGGTCCATAAGATCCCCGATCATGTTTCCTATGACGAGGCGGCGCTCGCGGAACCGCTGGGCTGCGTGTTGAACGCGATCGAGCTGTCGAGTGTCCGGCTCGGCGACACGCTCGTGATCATCGGCGCGGGACCGATCGGCTGCATGATCATCGAGGCGGCGCGGCTCGTGGGCGCAGCGAAGGTCATTGTTGTGCAGCGATCGCGTCCACGGCTCGAAATGGCGCGACGGTTCAATGCCGATGTGTACATTTGCAGTTCGGAAGAGGATTCCGTCGCGCGTGTTCTTGAAGAAACCGGCGGCCATGGCGCGGATGTAATCCTGACCGCATGCCCGTCGCCTCAGGCGCAAATAGACGCGATTGCAATGGCCCGAAACCGTGCGCGTGTGAATTTCTTCGGCGGCTTGCCGAAAGGCCAGTCGAACGTGACGCTCGACACGAACGTCATCCACTACAAGGAACTGTTCGTCATGGGCGCGCACGGGTGCGTTCCGCGTCATCATCAGCAGGCTGTCGGGTTGATTGCGTCCGGCACGTTCAAGATGGGACCATATATTTCGCACACCTTTCCACTGGAGCGGATCGCCGAGGCATTCGCCGCCGCCGAATCGCACGCGGGCATGCGGGTCGTGGTGCGCAGCGCATGAGCGAAGAGGGGAGAGTCGCACATGATTATCGTCAATGAAGAGTCGCCGCGATGGCTGCGTGAACTTGCGCGGTTCGTGACCATCAAGAACCTGCTGTTCGTGTACGGCAACGTCCACGATCTCGTCTCGTTTCCGATTCGGCTCGACGGGCCTGATCCGGTGCGGTGGACCGAAAGCGATCTCAGGGGATTTTTCCAGCGATTCCTTTCCGGTCTCAAGTATGAAGTAATCGGTTGGGCCGATGCCGTTGACGATCTGTCCTTTCCGTCGCCGGAGATGGAGGATTTGTTTCATCGCGTCGAGGCCGGACGTGAACTGCCGGGTGAAGAGAAACCGGACGATCGTAAAAAGGCCGATCCGGCGCAGCAACGGCCATCATTGCCACGCGAACCGCGCGAGCCGCGCCCCTCGGAACCGGCCGATTGGAACCGGACGATCAGCCGCATCGCGCGCGGTTTGCAGAATTCGCGCGTGCCCTGTGCGTTTGTGATAGACCTTGCCTCGCGCTTGACTTCAAGCCCCGATCGTTTGTCGAAAGATGAACGTATCCTGTTCACGCGCGTGTTGAAAGCGGCCGCGGCCAGCCGCGAGGTGGTCCGTCCGGAAGGTCGTTGGAACAATCTCCTGATTCTGGTTTGCGACAAAATGAACGACTTGCCGGCTTTTTTATACCTGAACAACCCGCGCGCGCGATCCATTAACATCGAGTTGCCCGATCGCGAGGAACGCGCGCGTTTCGTCAATCGCTACTATCGGCACTTTTTCGGCGCGTTGCCCAATGCCGCGCCTCCTCCGGCCGTCGTGCGCGATTTTGTGGATCTTAGCGAGGGGCTAACGAACTACGAGATGCGCAGCCTCGTCAACCTTTCCCTGAAAGAGCGCATTCCCATCTGCGATCCCGAAACCGGTGTGCCAAACGTCAAGCGCATCAGCGAGATGTACAAGTATGGCGTCACAACGAGCGAGTGGGACAAAATCGAAGCCGAGAAACTGGCTTCGGCCGAATCGTTTATCCGATCGCGGATCAAGGGCCAAGAAAATGCCGTCGTGCGCGTGCTCGACATCGTCAAGCGCGCGAAAATCGGCCTCGCCGCCGGCGATTCGAGCCGCTCGAACCGTCCGCGCGGCGTTCTGTTCTTCGCGGGGCCGACGGGCGTCGGCAAGACGGAAATGGCCAAGGCGCTTGCCGCGTTGTTGTTCGGACAGGAGGAACGCCTGATCCGCTTCGACATGAGCGAATACGCCGCGCCGCAATCGGATCAGCGCCTGCTCGGCGCGCCGCCGGGCTATGTCGGCTACGAGGAAGGCGGCCAACTCACCAACGCGGTCAAGAAGAATCCGTTCGCGATCCTCCTGTTCGACGAAATCGAAAAAGCACACGGCAGCATTTTCGACAAGTTCCTGCAAATCCTCGATGACGGCCGCCTGACCGACGGCAAGGGCGAGACGATCTACTTCTCCGAGTGCATTATCATCTTCACGAGCAATCTCGGCGCGGTTGCGCGCGGCGAGGCGGCCGGCGGCGCGGGCGCGAAATGGCTCGTTACCCCCGACATGCCCTATGCCCGCATGCGCGACATCATCCTCGACGCCATCCACGATCACTTCAATTTCGTTCTGGGCCGTCCCGAAATCCTCAACCGGTTCGGGGACAATTTCGTGGTCTTCGACTTCATCAAGGCGCCGCTCGACGAGCAGATTGTGGACCTGCTGATCGGCAAACTGGTCAAGGCCGCGCGCGAGGGCAAGAAGATGGAACTGATCGTTGAACCAAAGGTCCGCAATGCGCTCGTGGCGCTTGCGCGGCAGCACTTGCAGCACGGCGGACGCGGTATCCGTAATGCTTTAGATTCCGCGCTCGTCAATCCTCTCAGCCGCGTCCTGTTCGACCGCAACGTGCAACCGCACGCGCTCGTCCGCGTGCAGGATCTCATTGATCGCGGCGAGGAAGCCGCCACGCGGTTCGATTTGACGGTCGAGGTTCAATCCGGCGCGACATCCCTCCCGGGTGGCAACCATTGACAGTGAAGCAACCGGACGGCATGTCCATGCCAGCACCCTAAAGTTTTGGGCAATTTGCGCAACCCATGAAGTTAAACGATCCGGCGAGTGCGAAAATCGCGGGATTTTGAGTGTGATTACGTTAACAACGATGATGAGCACGAAGAGCAACTGGGTCGTGGGCGCTACCCACGTCAGACCCGTAACGCCTGATCCACGTCGGCGATAATGTCTTCGATATCCTCGATGCCGGCGGAAACGCGGACAAAGTCCGGCGTTACGCCCGCGGCACGCTGTTCCTCGGCGCTCAATTGCTGGTGCGTGGTCGAGGCCGGGTGAATGACGAGGGTCTTGGCGTCGAGGATGTTCGCGAGATGCGAGGCCAGCTTGACGTTGTTGATGAACTTGACCGCCGCATCGTAGCCGCCTTTCGTGCCGAATCCGAGGATGGCGCCCTGTCCGTTCGGCAGGTACTTCTTCGCGCGCGCATGATCGGGATGGCTTGGCAATCCGGGGTAGTTGACCCACGCGACGGCGGGATGCTTTTCGAGGAATTGCGCGAGTTTGAGCGCATTTTCGCTGTGGCGCGGCACGCGCAGGTGCAGCGTTTCAATCCCCTGCAGCAGCAAGAATGCGTTGAAAGGCGACAACGCCGGGCCCATGTCGCGCAGGAGCGTCACGCGCGCCTTGATAATGTAGGCGATATTGCCCATCGGCTTTAGCGCCTCGTGGAGGTTGAGGCCGTGATAGCTTTCGTTGGGCCCCGCGATTTCAGGAAACTTGCCATTGTCCCAATCGAACCGGCCCCCGTCCACAATCACCCCGCCGATCGAGTTGCCGTGTCCGCCCAGCACCTTTGTCGCGGAATGCACAACAATATCCGCGCCGTGGTCGAACGGGCGAAACAACAGCGGCGACGTGACGGTATTGTCCACCATCAACGGCAGTCCGTGATCGTGGGCCACCGCGGCGATGGCGTCGAAATCCACGACATCGTTGGCGGGATTGCCAATTGATTCAATAAACAGGAACCGGGTCTTGTCATCAATCTTTTTGGCGAATTCCTCCGGACGGCTTGCGTCAACGAATCGCGCTTCGATGCCGAGGTCCTTGAGCGTGTGCGCGAACAGGTTGTAGGTGCCGCCGTAGAGCGTGGAGGACGACACGAAGTTTTGGCCCGCTTTCGTGATGTTGAGCACGGCCAAGGTTATCGCGGCCGATCCCGACGCGACGCCGAGCGCACCCACGCCGCCCTCGAGCGCGGCCACGCGTTTCTCGAACACGTCCGTGGTTGGATTCATGATGCGCGTGTAAATGTTGCCGAATTCCTGCAGGCCAAACAGGCGCGCGGCGTGATCCGTGTCGTGAAAAACGTATGAAGTCGTCTGATAAATCGGCACCGCGCGCGCGCCGGTCGTGGGATCGGGATCCTGGCCCGCATGAACGGCAAGCGTGGACGGTTTGTAGGTCTGGGTCATGATCGTTTCTCCTTGTCGCGTTGTCTTTGTTGTGCGTTTAGTTTTCAAAGAGGGGCGTTGAAAGATATCGTTCGCCCGAATCGGGAAGAACGACCACGATGGTCTTGTCCGCGTAGGCGTCCTGTGCCGCCAGGCGCAACGCCGCCGCCGCCGCCGCGCCCGAACTAATCCCGCTGATGAGTCCTTCCTCGCGCGCCAGCCGGCGGGCGACCTCGAAAGCCTCCTCGTTCGTAACCTGTTCGATGCGGTCTACAAGACTGAGGTCGAGCACATCAGGCTTGAATCCCGCGCCGATGCCCTGAATCTTGTGTGGACCCGGCTTGCCACCCGAAAGCACCGGCGAGGCCGCCGGCTCGACCGCCACGGATTCGATCGGTTTGAACTGTTTGATGTACCGTGAAATGCCCGTGATTGTGCCGCCCGTGCCCACGCCCGATACCAGCACGTCTATCGTGCCGTCCGTGTCGGCCCATATTTCCGGCCCTGTTGTCTTGAAGTGAATCTCCGGATTCGCCGGATTCTTGAATTGTTGCGGAAGAAAGTAATCGGGATTTTCCGATGCAATGCGTTCGGCCTCGCGGATCGCGCCCGGCATGCCTTCCGTGCCCGGCGTCAGGATGAGATTCGCTCCAAAGGCCTTGAGCATGTTCCGGCGTTCGATGCTCATCGTTTCCGGCATGGTCAATGTCAATTTATACCCGCGTGCGGCAGCCACGAAGGCAAGCGCAATGCCGGTATTGCCCGAAGTCGGCTCGACGATCGAACCGCCCGGCTTCAATACACCGCGCCGTTCTGCGTCCCAAATCATGGCCGCGCCTATGCGGCATTTAACCGAATAAGCCGGATTTCGCCCTTCAATCTTGGCGATGACGGCGCCTTTCAATCCGGCGCCCAACTTGTTCAACCGAACCAGCGGCGTGTTGCCGATACTGTACGAAGCATCCTCATGGATTTTCATGGTTTTTCTCCTTGCTCGAAGAGCGCTTCCGACCACCCAAATCATATATTACATAATCATCTTGGTCAATTTTATAAAACAACAAAACGCCGTGTCAAATTCCCGATGGCGGATGATTATCAATCTCACATGCGGCGGCTATGGATCCTCCGGGGCGGACGAGCACCAGCCGGGCGTTTGTAAAAGGGGCGTTGATCGTTTCCCTGATTTTGGGAAGTGACAACACGAGATCACAGGTCATCAACGGTCCGATTTCCACCGGAGTCGTTTCGTGTAATTCCTTTCCTTGGACGCTCCATGCGCCGGGCACGGGAGGCATCAACCGGTATTCGCTTTCTGGTTTTTCCCGGATATAGAGAACCAGCGCGTAATTCACGGATGACTCTTGAGCCTGCATGTCGGGCGTGCCGGGGACGAACAGGGTGACAGGGCGCATGTGCTTGTTGCGGCATGCAACATGAACGATGCCGTTCCGTGGCGGCGAGGCGTCCATCCGGATTTCCCGGAACGGCCGCAAAATGCCGAGGTAATAGGCCGAGGCGGTCCATGCCACGGCCAGGCATATCAACCAGACAGCAAATCCGCGGCGGGTCGGCAGGATTTCGATTCCCGCGAGGGTAAAGCGTCGGCGTTGCGCGGGTCGTGCTTTTGCCGGCCAGATGCCGAGGCGCTCGCCGAGCCGTTGAATGCGCGGCGGATACGCTTCGATCGGGAGAGCCATGCATTGGCCCAATTGTTCGGCGCGTTGTGCGCGCAGAATTTCGTTGAAGACCGCTATGTCGTGTCGGATCCGCGAGATGTCCGAATCGGGGGCGGGAAGCCCGATGGCCGTGCGCAATTCCGCGGCGCGTGTTTCGAGTTCCGCCATCAGCGCCGCGCGCACCTGCGCCAGGAGGGTTTCCGATTCGTGCCGGATTTGCTCCAGGCGCGCACCGCCTTGGCCTTGTAACTCGGCCATGGCCCTTTCGCGATAGGCCATGGCCAACTGGAGCAATTCTCGTGCGGTGTTGTTATCCACGTTTTTGACGGTTGGCCAAGGCCGCCTTCACGAAGTCGCGGAAAAGCGGCTGCGGATTGAGCGGCGTGCTTTTGAATTCGGGGTGAAACTGCGAGGCGCAAAACCAAGGATGGTCCCTGAGTTCGATAATTTCGACCAGTTCGTGATCGGTCTTTGGATGGACCCCGCTGACAATCAGTCCGGCGGCCTTTTCAAGTGGTTCGCGGTAGTTGTTGTTGAACTCGTACCGGTGCCGGTGCCGCTCCGAAATCACGTCTTGTCCATAGGCCGCCCGAACTTTGGTCCCGGGCTTGAGTTCGCACCGGTAGGCGCCCAGCCGCATGGTGCCCCCCATCGCCTGAATGCCCAGTTGCTCGGTCAGCAGTGAAACGACGGGATCGGGCGTTTCCGTGTTGAATTCGGTCGAATTCGCTTCGGGGCGCCCGAGACAGGTCCGTGTCATTTCAATCACGGCAATCTGCATGCCGAGGCAGATGCCGAAGAAGGGTTTTTTGTGTTCGCGCACGTAGCGCACGGCCCGAATCTTGCCTTCGATTCCGCGGGATCCAAACCCGGGGCCGATCAACACGCCGTCGTATTCCGCCAGCACGGTTTCAGGATCTTCCCCCTGCTCGAAGCGTTCCGAATCCACCCATTCGAGTTGGACCTTGCAATTGTTCGCGATGCCCGCATGCACGAAAGCTTCGTTGATGCTCTTGTAGGCGTCATGGTGGCTCACATATTTGCCCACCGCCGCGATTCGCACGATGTCCGTTGCCGAAATCAACCGGTCCACAATCGCCCGCCACTCCGAAAGATCCCCTTCCGGCGCATCCATATCGAGCAGTTCGAGCACCGTGTCGTCCAGCCCCTGTTTCTTCAGATTCAGCGGAATCGCATAAAAGGGGGAAATATCCTCCGCGCTGATGATGGCGTTGTCCGTCACATCGCAAAACATGGCGACTTTTCTGCGTTGATCCGGCCCGAGCTTGTGCGAGCCGGTGCGGCAAACGATGACATTGGGCTGTATGCCGATGTCGCGCAGCGCGCGCACGCTGTGCTGGGTCGGCTTCGTTTTGAGTTCGCCCGCCGCCTCGATATAGGGCACAAGCGTTACATGCACATAACAGCACTCTTTCGTCCCGACTTCGAGTTTGAATTGGCGGATTGCCTCCAGGAAAGGCTGGCTTTCGATATCACCCACCGTACCGCCGATTTCGATGATGGCCACGTCCACGTCGCTGTTTTCTTCCGTGGTCAGCATTCGAATACGCGATTTGATCTCGTCCGTGATGTGCGGGATGACCTGTACCGTCTTGCCGAGGTATTCGCCCCGGCGTTCCTTCTGAATTACGGCATTGTAAATGCCGCCGGTCGTGACGTTGCTTTTTTGCGACAGATTCGAGTGGGTGAAGCGCTGGTAGTGGCCGAGATCCAGATCCGTCTCGGCTCCGTCGTCGGTGACGAAAACCTCGCCGTGTTCGTAGGGATTCATGGTTCCTGGATCCACGTTGATATAGGGATCGAATTTCATCATGGCGACCTTGAGGCCGCGATACTCCAGCAGCAGTCCAAGACTTGCCGCCAGAACACCCTTGCCCACTGACGATACGACTCCGCCCGTTACAAACACATACTTTGGCATTTAGGCCCCTCTTCCTGTCGTTTGCCTCGTTTCAATCAAAACCCGCGCTCGCTCCAAATCCTCCGGCGTGTCCACGCCGATGCTTTCATAGTCCGTATCAACGACGGCGATGTCGTATCCATTTTCCAGCGCACGCAATTGCTCAAGTTTTTCCAGGCGTTCAAGCGGCGTCTGCGGCAGATTGGCGTATTGCAGCAAAAAGTCTCGACGGTAGGCATACAGTCCGATATGCTGCCAATGGCACGCGACGCCGCGATCCGCCGCATCGCGCACATAGGGAATGGCATGCCGGCTGAAATAAATCGCCCGTCCGCGCGTGTCGCATACCACCTTGACCACATTCGGATCGTTTACCTGTGCCGCATCCCGGATCAATCGCCGCGCGGTGCTCATGGGAAGCGCCGGATCGTCGAACAGGGGCTGAATCGCCGCATCAATCGTGAGGGGATCGATCAACGGCTCATCGCCCTGCACATTTACCACGATGGCCGCATCCGAATGTTTTGCGACTTCCGCGATTCGATTCCGCTCGGATGATCCGCGCGGGTCATCGCCACCGGCACGCCGTAAGGCGCAATCGCATTCGCCACGCGCACGTCATCCGTCGCGACGATGACTTCGTCAATTGCGCGGGCCTGTCTTGTTTGTTCGAACGTATGCACCACCAGCGGCTTTCCGGCCAACGGTGCAATGATTTTGCCGGGAAAACGCGTGGAGGCCATTCGGGCCGGAATGACGGCAAGGACCTTTCCCTGTGAATTATAACTCATTGAAAAACAATGCCTTGTACATTCATTGCGTTTTTGGTTCGTTTAGTCGAAGGCCTGAAACATTCTGGCGAGGCCCGTCTCTCCAACGGGACCTTACCTTACCATACCCAATGGCTGTTTTCAACCTTGTTGAAAATAGGGTTGCCCGGAATCAAGTTCCATGCGCGGCAGGCGACAAACGGTGGTTGAACCCCGGAGAAAGCCGGGGGGAAGATGATTCAGGCGGGCGGGTTGCTATATCCTTTGTTGGCAACAGGGAATAGTCGTTGACGTTTTATGGTTTTGTCATGGTAAACGGCAGGTGGTGGGTTTTGCCGAGGATGAAACATGAAAAAGCAGGTATATCTTGATCACAATGCGACAACGCCGTTGCATCCGGCCGTGGTTGAAACGCTGAAGGATGCTTTGAAGGAATTTGGCAATCCGTCGAGCATGCATTCGTATGGCCGTGCCGCGCGGCAGCGCATTGAAACGGCGCGGGAACAGGTGGCGTCATTCATGGGGGCCGCGGCGGAGGAAGTGGTTTTTGTTGGTAGCGGTTCCGAGGGCAACAATACGGTTTTATCCATTTTGGGTTGTCCAAGCCGGGGCTGCACGTGTGAACGCAAGCACGGGGTGGACATTGTGACGACGAGCATCGAGCATCCGTGCGTGCTCGAAACGTCCCGATGCCTCAAGGATCGCGGGAGCCGGATCACGTTCGTGCGGGTGGACTCCGACGGCAAGGTTGACATGGATGAACTGAAGGCCGCCATTACCGATCGCACCGGCGTGGTCAGCGTGATGACCGCGAACAACGAAATCGGAACCATTCAGGATATCAAAGCCATCGCGGCGCTTGTGCATGAATGCGGCGCGTTGTTTCATACGGATGCCGTGCAGGCGTTCGGAAAAATTCCGATAGACGTGCGCGACTGGGGTGTGGACTTTCTCACGATCAGCGGTCACAAGATTTACGGTCCGAAGGGCATTGGCGCGTTGTACGTCCGACGCGGCATCCCGTTTTGTCCGCTGATTCGCGGCGGTCACCAGGAACAGGGGCGCCGCGCGGGCACCGAGAATACGCTGGGGATCATCGGCCTCGGCAGGGCCGTCGAATTGCGGGCCGCCGAAATGGAGGCGGAGGGCGTGCGCCTGCGTCACTTGCGCGAGACGCTCAAGCAGGGCATTCGGGACCGTATTCCGGACGTCCATTTCAACGGACACCAGACCGATTGCCTGCCCGGCACGCTGAATGTGTCCTTCGACGGCGCGGAAGGCGAGAGCATCCTGCTTTATCTTGATCTGGAGGGCATTGCCGTTTCGACGGGATCGGCGTGCGCGTCGGGGTCGCTCGATCCCTCCCATGTCTTGATGGCCATTGGCACGCCCGTCGAACGCGCGCACGGATCGATCCGCATGAGCCTCGGACGGGACAACACAATGGAAGACATCGAGTACGTGCTGGACAAACTGCCGCCGATTATTGCGAAAATCCGCGACATGTCCACGGTGTACAAGAGGAGGAAGTAGGATGGGCGCACATGCATCTTGGGCTTATACCGAAAAGGTAAAAGACCATTTTGTCAATCCGCGCAACGTATTGAAAGACGATAATTACGCAGCCGACGGATACGGGAAGGTGGGCAATGTCCAGTGTGGCGACGAGATGGAAGTCTTCATTCAAGTGGATTCGGAGAGCGGGAAAATCACTGATTGCAAATGGCGCACCTATGGCTGCGCAAGCGCCATCGCCAGCACCTCGGTCCTGTCGGAACTGGTCAAGGGCATGACCCTCGACGAAGCCTTCAATGTGTCGCCTAAGCAAATTGCCGCCGAATTGGGCCAATTGCCGGAACACAAGGTGCATTGCTCGGTGCTGGGGGACAAGGCGTTGCGGGCGGCCATCAACGACTATTATGAACGCCGGGGCATGACCGGAAAGATCCGGCGCGAACAGGCGCGCGTGGTTTGCCAGTGCATGAACGTGACCGATCACGAAATCGAGGACGCGGTGCTCGAGGGCGCGAGAACCTTCATCGAATTGCAGGAACGCACCAAGATGAGCACTGTTTGCGGCAAATGCAAGGATGAAGCCCAGCAACTGCTTCACGACTACATCCAAAAACACTTTGCGCCCCAATAATGGGATCGCGAGGTTGAACGCCTGATTTACTTATTAACGGACATTCAGAAGGAGTTTACCATGAAAGACTCATTTTCTTTACCGAAGACTGCGATTGTTGGACGCCGAACATTTCTGGCGTGGACTGGCGGCGCGATTGCGGCGGCGGGAATCACCGGCGTTTCAGGAAACGCTTACGCTGTTCCTGCCATGACGCTTCCCCCTTTGCCTTATCCCGATGACGCATTGGAACCCGTCATTTCCGCCCAAACCCTTGCGTTCCATTACGGCAAGCATCATAAAGGGTACCTTGACAATCTGAACAAACTCATCGCGGGAACGCCGCGGGCTGATCTTTCCCTGGAACAAATTATCGCCGAAACTGCGGGCAAGCCGGATGAGACTTCCATCTTTAACAACGCCGCCCAGATATGGAATCACACGCTATTCTGGAAAAGTTTGTCCCCGAAAGGGGGGGGTGAACCGCCTTCGGCGCTGAAACAACGGATTGATGCGTCTTTTGGAAGCGTGGACGCATGCAAGAAGGCATGGGCCGAAGCCGCCATGACCCAATTTGGCAGCGGTTGGGCATGGTTGGTGCGGCAACAGGATGGCCGAATGGCCGTAATGAAAACCTCCAATGCCGACACGCCTTTGACGCAGGGAGTGAAACCGCTGCTCGTCATTGACGTGTGGGAGCATGCTTACTATCTTGACTATCAGAATCGCCGCGCCGATTTTGTTGCCGCCGTTCTGGACAAATTGATCAATTGGGAATTTGCCGCCGCCCAGATCGAAACGACCTGATTTTTTTGGAAAAAAACAAGGCCCCGAAGGAGTCTTGCCTGTCTTGCCGGTTTTTTCAGGGATGGTTTTCGGTTCTTCGGGTGTCTAATCTGCTGGAAACGGAAGCAACCTTTCGGGTCGCAATGATTTTGATCCCCCGGTGATTGGGTGGCGCTTCAAAATAATTGCTGGTCGAGGGAGCGATACTGAATGGCCTCGGCGACGTTGGATTCGGAAATGGTTTCATTATGGTCGAGGTCGGCGAGGGTCCGTGCGACGCGCAGGATTTTGTCGTAGGCGCGCGCGCTGAGTCCCATGCGGTTGATTGCGTTTTCGAGCAGCGAACGCGAACTGTCGCCCAGGTTGCAGGTGGCCTGAATGGTTTTGGAGTCCAAGTGGGCGTTGCATGTGAACCGCCCGCGATAGCGGCGGCGCTGACGATCCCGCGCGTCCTGTACGGTTGAGCGGACTTCGGCGCTGGAAGGGCCGGTCGCCCGTCCCGACGCCAGTTCGTCGAAGGAGAGGGGCGGGACGTCAATGTGGATGTCTATTCGGTCGAGCAGGGGTCCGGACAGGCGGGACATGTACCGCTGCACGTCGCCCAGGGAACAGCGGCATTGCCGGCGGGGATCGTTCCGGCAACCGCACGGACAGGGATTCATCGCGACGACGAGCATGAACCGGCTCGGATAGGTCACGGAATACATTGCGCGGCGGATGTGGACAACGCCTTCTTCGAGCGGCTGGCGCAGGACTTCGAGCGCGGATCGGTTGAATTCGGGCAGTTCGTCGAGAAACAGCACCCCATTGTGGGCGAGGCTGACCTCGCCGGGCCGCGGTTGCGCGCCTGTTCCGCCGCCGCAAATCGAGACGGTGCTGGCCGTGTGGTGGGGAGCGCGGAAGGGCCGTTGGACGACCAGCGCGTTCTTGGCGTTCGTAAGCTGCGCGACGCTGAAGATGCGCGTAGTTTCGAGGGCTTCGTCGAAGGTCATATCGGGCAAAATGCCGGGGAGGCGCGATGCGAGCATGGTTTTTCCGGTGCCGGGCGGCCCGACCATGAGCAGGTTGTGTCCGCCGGCGGCCGCGACCGTCAAGGCGCGCTTGACATGGGCCTGCCCCTTGACATCGGTAAGATCGGGCGCGTGCCGGCGTGCATCCTCGAAGATGGCATTGACGTCGGTTATGTGCGGCGTAATTGGGCGTGATCCCGCCATGAAATCCGCTGCCTCGTTGAGACTGGACACGGGGATGACCTCGATTCCCTCGACTACGCCCGCTTCCCGCGCATTGGCGTCGGGCAACACAATGCCGCGCAGGCGTTGGTTGCGCGCGCCGATGGCGAGTGAAAGTGCCCCGGGGACGGCGCGAATGGAACCGTCGAGCGCGAGTTCGCCCGCCATGGCGTATTCGGGAAGGCGGTTGCCGGGCATTTGTTCGCTGGCGACGAGCATGCCGACGGCGATGGGCAAGTCGAGCGCGGTGCCTTCCTTGCGCACGTCGGCGGGGGAGAGGTTGATGATTACTTTGCCGCGCGGGTAGTGACGACCGGAATTCCGCAAGGCCGAACCAACACGGTCGCGGCTTTCCTTCACGGCTTGGTCGGGTAGACCCACCATGCTGAAATAGTTCTCGCCGGGATGGCAATCCACCTCGACGCCCATCGGAATGGGGTCTATGCCGAGGACGCCCGCCGTCAATACCCGTGCCAGCATGATGCGCCCATTCCCGTCAGGTTGCCTGTTCCGCGTTCGACAGCACTTCGATGCGCTCCGCCGTCAGTCCGAGCGCCCACGCAAGCGCCGCCGCGTCAATGCGCAAATACAGCGCTTCGGCGATCAGCCCCAGCCCATACCAGAAAGGCGCATAGGACAGCGTGATGTAGCCGCACAGGTTCAGCGGAAGATGGCTGTAATCCCAAATATGGATGCCGCAGAGGTCAAAAATCCAGCCGCTGACAAACTCGACAACGAAAATCATGACCATGTAAAGGATTGCGCGGGCGGGCAGCGGAACGCCCATGCGGGCCATGGGCCGTCCCACGGGCATGAGGATAACCGCGAACAGGCAATAGTCGAGCATCATCCATGGCGACGTGTGGCCGACCAGGTTCCATTTGCTGTGCTTCAGCCCGCCCAGCGACGTGAAAAAAACCTCAAGGAGGAGTCCCAGCAATCCAAACAGCAACAATCTCCACAGCACCCGTTTCGCATTGACTGACATGCTTTTTCCCTTCATTTTGTCGGCGGCGTTGGACAATGCCGCGGCGCTAACGCTTCATGGCGTCCCAGCGCGGTTCGAGGCGGAAAAAGCCGGTTTCGGCTCCTACCCGGCAGAATGCGCTGACTTCTTTTGGCTTTTCCTCGACCAATTTAGTCACGGCCTTTTTGAAATCGTCGAGCGTGGCGATGGGATTGCGGCCCAATTCCATGATAACGACGCCGGGGCGCATTCCCGCGAGATTGGCGATGCTGCCCGATTTCACGCGACGGATGATGACCCCTTTTACGTCCTCGCCGAGGTTCAACAGGATGCGGACGTCGGTGGTCAATTCGCGCACCGTCAAGCCGAACACTTCGTCCTTGTATTCGCCGGCGTCGCGTGCGGATTTGGGACGTGCCGCCAGGGTGATTTCCAAGTCCAGCGGCTTTCCTTCGCGCAACACGCGCAACGGGACGGTCTGGCCGACGCCGATTTCGCGCACGAGTTTCGTGAATCCGACGACCTCGCGATCGAGCCTTGGATGCACCCCGACCGAATTGATGCTGACAATCACGTCGCCAGCCTTCAATCCGGCCTTTTCGGCGGGAGAACCGGCCATGACGCTGCTGACGACAATGCCGCCTTCCTTGGGAATGTTCCAATATTCGGCGAAATCGTCATAGAGCGGTTGCGTGAAGATTCCGAGCCACGCATCCTCGCCGCCCGGTCCGCCTTCGGCCGTCTTGTCGGGCGGCGTTTCGATGTATTTTCGGAACAGGTCCGCCTGATACACGAGCGGATGGCCGCTGCGCACATACAAATCGCCGCCTTCCGCCGGCGTTAGATCGAATCCCACAACGCCGACGAGCCGGCCCTGTGCGTTGATGACCGGGCCGCCGACGAATCCGAACCGGAGCGTCGAATCAATGCAATAGGTCGTGCGCGGTTTTTCGAGAATGCCCCCGATTCGGCAGGTGTAAATTCCGCGGGCATAGTCGAGATTCTCCGAGTAAAGCCCTATCAGGAGCACAGGTTCGCCGATGGAAAGGCGCATGTTACGGGCAAACGTGGCGCAAGGTAGATTGAGAGGGGTGTCGGATTGAATTCGCAAAAAGCAGATGTTGATGTCGTCGGGTTTTTTGAGCACCTCGGCCTCGAATTTTCGTTCGCTGCCGCCATGGCCCACGGTGATGGCGACATTGAACGGTTCAGCGTTTTCGAGTTGCATGTGGCCCGGCGCCATGACGAGTCCGCCAGGGGTTACAACGAGGCCCAAGGCGCTTGAATCGCGCTTGGTCGTTTCCCCGGAACCGGGATCCGTAATTTCGGACGAATATTGCACCAGCGCGACGGCAGGCGCCCATTCGGCGTAAGCCTTTGCGATGGTGGCCTGGGTGAAGCCGTCGGCGGGCATGAATTGCGCAACGACCGTCATCAATGCCAGCACACTACTCGACATGGTCGGTTCCTCCCACCGCATCCGCCGGCGCGGGTTCCATGGGCGGCGGCGCGCCGCCCTCTTCGCCGTCCTGCTTGATCAATACGAAGCGGCTCAGTGCGCCGCGTTTCACTTCGAGCATGATGAGCCTTTTTCGGGTTGCCAGCAGTGTGCGGTAGATCTTTTCAAAAGCCGCCAGATTTTCGATTTCCTCGCCGTCCACCTTCAGCACGATATCGCCGTTTTGTAGTCGTGCGTTGGCGGCGATTCCGCCGACCTGCGAACCGGTAATCAGGATGCCTTTCTTCGAGGGCAACTGCGCCTTTCGTACGACGTTTTCCGTCAGGTCCACCGCCGTAAACGCCCATTCCGTGAATTCGTGCTGGTCGCCCCGGAGCTGGCTGCGCTCGGCCGTTTTGACTTTCACGTCGAGTTCTTCTTCGCCGCGCAACACGCGAATGGTGACCTCGGCGCCGATGGGCAGGTCCGCGATGGCCTTGCGCACGGGCGGCAGATCTTCCTCGAACCGGGCATTGACGGGATGGCCGTCAATGGAGAGCATGACGTCCCCGGGCCGCAGCCCCGCATCGTACCCCGGCGACAGTGGATCCACGTCCGCGATGACCACGCCTTTACTCGCGGGGTCGTCCGTTTTGACACGCATGGGCTGCAAGACTTCGCCGATCCAACTCCGCTCGACGCGGCCATGCGCGCGGATCTGCGCGACGACCTCTTTCGCGGCATCAATGGGAATGGCGAATCCCACATTCTCCGCGCCGGCCAGCATCCGCGAATTGATGCCGATGACCTCGCCCCGGAGATTGACCAGCGGCCCGCCGCTGTTGCCCGGATTGATCGCCGCGTCCGTTTGAATCCATGTGTTGAACGGCGATCGCATTTCATCGTCGCGATCTTCAAGATAACGGTCCGTGACGCTGACAATTCCCATGGAGACGCTGCGCGACAGCCCGTGCGGACTGCCCAGCGCGAGCACGGACTCGCCCGCCTTCAAGCGGGCGCTCGATCCGAGTTTTACCGCCGGAATGCCCTTGGGAAGCGATTTCAATTTGAGTACGGCGATGTCAGTATAAGGATCCGTCCCCACAACCTCCGCGTCCACTTCCTCCTTGTTGAACAGCACGCAACGCACGAATTTGCTGTCGCCCGCGACATGCTCGTTCGTAACCACGTATCCGTCCGTTGAAATGACGAAGCCGCTTCCGACGACCGGAACCTCTTCTCTTTTTCCCCGTGCATAGATTTCCTTGACCGGCCGGATATGAACCAGCGCCGGAGCGACTTTGTCCTTCGCGCGCGTGACGGCCGATTGCACCGAACCGCTTAGTGTGGCGCAGCCGCCTGCCAGCATGACGGCCCAGAGAACCAAGAATACTTTTTTCAACGGGAAACCTCCTTTACGAAACCCATCCACGCCGATTATAGCCTACCGCGTCGAAACATGGAAACGCGTGATTCCGGTGCGAGGCGCGGTGTTACAGCGACGAATCGTCGCACTGGATTCCCACGCGGGGGGCGCGTCCTTTCATTGCGCATACAATTGCATCCTGGATGTTGCCCAGACCGAAAACAGGCGAAACCAATTCCGCGTAAGGGTATTTTCCGGCGGTTGACGCGAGGAAATCGATCGCTTGACCGAGATGGACCGGATGATAATTGTGGATGCCCCGGATCGTCAGGCATTTTCGAATCAATACATGGCCGTCAACGGGAAATCTACTGCCGGGAGCGACCAATCCCGCGACGAGCAGGCGGCCGCCGATGCGCAGCGCGTCGAGTGAAGCCGTTGCCGCACGCGGATCCCCGCACGCTTCAAAGGCCACATCCACGCCTTCACCGCCGCACGTCGTACGCGCCCATGCCGCGACATCCGCCGGCTCGGCGCTTTGGGTGAAAGTTGCGTCCGCGCCAAAACGGCACACGGCTTCGGCACGCACCGGGTTCGTGTCGGCGATCATGATGGGATTCGCTCCCGCTTCCCTTGCCAGGACAGCCAGATAGACGCCCATGAGACCGGCGCCCGATATCAATACGCTTTCGCCGGATGCCACGCCACCAATTACCTCCAATGCGGCAACGGCCGTGGCCAGAGCGCAATTGGCCGGAGCGACGACCGCGTCGGCCAGTGCCGCGGGCACACGAAATATCCCTGTTCCGGGGAAAAGATAGATGTATTCCGCATACCCTCCTGTCAGGCCGGGCCAGACATCGGTCGAAGTATGGCCGTATTTCAGCAAGTGGACGCATTTTTGCGGCAATCGTTTTCCGCAAAAGAAACAATCGCCGCAGGACGCCATGATGGTCCATGAAACGCGATCGCCGTGCTGAAGCGGTTCGCCATCCCAGTAATGGGCGCCGGGTCCATAAGCGACGATCTCGCCAACGGATTCGTGGCCGAGAATGGCCGGAACCGGTTCCGATCGCCTGCCCGCAATCGTGTGCAGATCGGAGCCGCAGATGGTGCTTAGTCGAACCCGGCACAACGCCGCGCCGGGCGGCAGATCTTGCGGCACGTCAAATTCCCTAATCCGCATCGGTGTGCCGGGATTTTCGAACACGGCCGCCTTGCAGGTTTTGGGCGTGATGAATGATTTCGCCGCATGGCTTGTCGTTGGCATTTTTTTCGTGTGTTCAGAATCGTCAAAATGGATATTTGTAGACAAGATTTTTCAAGCCGTTGCGAATTTGCCGATGATGCTTTTCCAACCAACGATACAGCCGCCGGGACTCACGGCGCAACATCACCACCGCCGGGACTCGATGGGCAACAGTCCTTTTCTTCGGGGAAATCTTTTTTCTTGGTGCTTCGACTTGCTTGACGCACTTCCGTTGAAGTGGCGAGGGATCTTGAAGAAAATTGGGGAATTTGCACGTTTGAAGGATGAGAGGGGGAGAAGGTCTGTGTTCTTCGTTTTTTCTCATTCTCTTTTACGGCATTTATATTGGCTTCCTGAGCCGCACGAAGCGCTTCGACTCTCTTCTGAACCGTGTCGGCCGCTATGCGCTGCGGACGCTTGAATTTCTCTCCCTGATAGTCCGATCCTTGCAGGTGTGCGAGAAAGTTCGAAAGCATCCCGCTCACGCGACGCGCCAGATTGAGCAGGCGGATATAATCCGTGTCTTCAATGTATTGCCGATTGTGCGCAATGGCCGATTGTGCGCGGACTTCTCCACAGGAGCCTTTGGCTATAAAGAAGAACCGGATGAATTCGGTCTTTGCGCCTCGTCCGAATCCTTCGGCGATGTTGGACATGATGGAAACGGACACCCGCCGGCTCTGAGCGACAAGGCCGCTGTCGCGTAAGAAGTCTTCCCGTCGCGTCAAAGTATAAATGGCATTCGTCAATGTCCGGGCATGCTGATAGACGTGCCGTTCTTCAAAGGACTGGGCAACATTTCCTCGTCGAGGGTTTTTCGCCCTTTCTATTCTCCGATAACGATCAAATTGAAACATTGCTGTCCAAAAGAATTGTAAAAAACCACAAAACCTCAAGGATCCACGTTTTACCTTTTTATTCCGTTCATCGGTTCGATAGCTGCGACTATTTGCGTCATCTGCGGACAATCACATGATCCACAGATGACGCAGATATGCGCAGATGGAAAACAGGGCACGGATATTCGGGCCAGGCGATTCCGAACTCAAACCCGCATGTCAGAGCGGCCCTAAATACGATTGATCGGGAACACTTCTTCTTCATCGCGAAGAAAAGGTGTCCCAAGAACGCTTTCCCGGAAAAAACGTTGTCTATTTACTCAAAATGGCTTTCTGCAAGCCGCCATTTGGACAGAGATGAAATTGAAACTACATTCCGACCACGGAAAAATGGAATAGAATTTACTCTTTGCACCCTTCGCACCTTCTCACCCTTCGCGCTTTCTTGATGCGGACGCGTCAATATGACATAGTGGCGAATAAGTAGGCGCGAAAAAAGCGCCAGGGCTGGAGCCAACGTTGCGAGGAAAAAGACATGCGAATCGAAAGAAGGACATTCTTGAAGGGAACGGTGACGGGATTGGCGGCGGGATGGATGGGCGCGGGCGCGTTCGCGGCCGAAGACGGGAAATGGACGCCGCTGTTCAACGGCAAGGATCTGACCGGCTGGAAGCCTGAAGGCAAGGCGGTATGGACCGTTGAGGACGGCTGTCTCATCGGAGCGCAAGGTCCGGGCGCCGCGCCGGGGGATTTGTTTACCGAGCAGGAATTCGGCGATTTTGAAGTCCGCGTGGTGTACAAGGTCGTGTGGCCGGCCAACAGCGGCATCTGGTTCCGGTACCAGGCGCCGGACAAGTCGTACCAGGCGGATATCCTCGAATACAGGAAGCCGGAAGCCTACTCAGGGACAATCTACTGTCCGGGCAAGATGTTTCTGGCAATCAACGGGGACAAGGCGCTCGAAAAGAAAGACGACTGGAACACGATGCTGATCAAGGCGCAGGGCGATCATCTCGTCGTGTCGCTCAACGGGCGGGTAACGGGCGACGTGCACGAGGGTTCGTATGCCAAAGGACGAATTGGCTTTCAGGTGCATCCCGGCGATGAATTCAAGAGCATGAAGATCATCGTTCGTGAAGTCTCGCTCCGGACGCTGTAAGCGCATTGTGGTTGGGCGGTATTTTGTGTGGCCGTTTTTTACCGCGACGTTGGAAACGCCGCACGATTCCTGAGGAGTGACGAGCCGTGGTGAAGCATGCCGTGTGCATTGGGGTGTTGGTGATGGGAACGTGGTGCGTGGCGCAGACGGAGGGAACCATGCCTGTCGTGCCGGAAAACCTGTATACGGGCGAGTTGGTGTCGTATCCGGGACCGTGGAGTTTCCTGCTTCATCGCGCCCATATCATCCTCGTCAGCGATGAAGAACTGGAACAGTTGAGCGATCCGGACAAGGTGTTGAATCTCTCGTTGACGTACGACAAGGTCGAGAAGAGCCTGCGACAGGTTTGCGAGGAGGCGCGCAATGCCAACGCCCGGACCCTCATTATCGCGTTCGATCACTTCTTCGTGCAGTACCGCCCCGGCCAGGATCAACCGCGGCGCCTGACACCGGACATGGACGAGTATGTCCAGCGGATTGCGGCCATCGGCAAATTTGCTCAGGAATACGGCCTCGGACTCGAGTTGAGCTTGCTCAGTCCATTGGAAATCGGCCCGGCCTACCAGAAGGCAACGGGCGAATCGGGCTTGTGGATGCACTACCGCAAAGGGCTTCGCGATCCGAAAACCGGCCGGTTCGACGTCCAACTTTGGCGCCAACACCGCTGGACGAACAACAAGGGGCCTATCGATATCGAAGACGCCGGCGTCCGCGTGTTCGCATTCAAAGAACAGGGCGCTCATGGGGCCTCATGCCGATTTGTCGATCCGAAGGGGATTGTCGAAATCAGCGATGTGGCCCAAACCGAGGTCTGGGAAAGCCTCGATACCAAGATCGCGCGGCGTGTCCGCGTGCATGGCGAAGGCCGGACGGATATCGGCCCGCTCGACCGCGTGCTGGTCGTGCAGCAGTACCGCGTGCCGGAAATGGATTACTTCAGCGAGCAGGCCATGCCATTTCTCAAGGGTCTGATTGACAAATACGTCGCGGCGGGCGTCAAACTGAACGGACTTTATGCCGACGAAATGCACATCCAGCAGGATTGGGGCTATTTCAACCATCACGACAACGGCGAATTCGCCCTGCGCTATGTCAGCCCGGGATTTGCCAAGCGGTTCGCGGCGTTGTACGGCGCGCAGTACGCGGATTTCGCGAAATACATGATCTATTTCTGTTATGGCCAGGAAGACGCCGCGTACGATGTGTCCGCAAAGGACGGGGTCATGCACGTGTTCGGCGCGACTCCGGAACGCATTCGCGAAACGGCGCTGTTTCGATCGCGTTATTACAAACTGCTGCAGGACGGCGTCGTGGACCTGTTTGCCGGCGCCAAGCGGTACGCGGAACAGGGCATGGGCCACCGGCTTGAATCGCGCGCCCATGCGACGTGGGCGGAAAGCCCCACGATAGACCGGTGGAACGTGGGCCAGGATCGCCACGCGCCGAACCAGTATGAGTACACGTCGAACTTTGTGTGGTCATGCACGGTGCATCAGGCTGCATCGGCCTGTCACGACTACTTCAAGTGGGGCGATTTCTTGACGGGCAATGGCAATGATCATGCCGAGGGCGGCTGGCTCGACCGCGACTACTTCGCACTTGCGCTCGGTTGCTCAACCGGCATCCTGAACGAGGTGCCGTATTCTTATGCGGCGCACTGGGGCATGCCGCATGAATTGAGCCAGCGGCGGATGTCGCTGGTCAACGCCTACGGCGCGGCGGGAACGCCGCTGTACGGGATCGTCGAGGACATGCAGCACCGCGACGTCGAAGTGCTCATGCTGTATCCGCTCGATCTCGTGGCCGCCGAGGAACGGTTCGGCAGTTGGATGACGCAGTACGGCTACGCGAATTACGTTACCCAGGCAAAACTTATGGAATGCGCCCAAGTCGTGCCCGGCGGACTCGAAATGGCGGGCCGGAAATTCACGACGCTCTGCACGCTCTTCGAACCATTTCCGTCGAAAGCCTTTCTTGAGTTTGTCAAGGCATTCGTGGAAAGCGGCGGACGCCTCGTATGGTCGGGACCGCCGCCCGTGTTGACCGCGGAAGGAGACTCCGCCTTGCCTGCTTGGCAGGACTTGACCGGCGTGGATTACACGCCCAACCTTGAAGAGGGCCGCCGTGCGCCCGGACGCTTGATCGCATTCGAGGGTGTTCTGGCCCATGTTGCACCGCAGGTGATCCTGACGGATTTCCTTGTGGATCGCATTTATCCGGTTGTTCCGCGCGAGGGAACCGAAACGGTTGCGCGCACTCAGGGCCTTGTCGTCGGAACACACCGGCGCGCCGCCCGTGGCGGTTCGACGACGGTGCTTGGCTATCGTCCGCGGGACGATCAGGCGCAGAGTCTCGGTTACGAGACGCGGAATTGGTTCGAAGTTCTCGACGCTCTCGGTGCGTATCCGCCGACGGGCCGCATCGGGGGCGTGAACGACAATACCGAATACGTGTCGCGCACGACACCGTATCTCGCGTGCCGTTTTCCGAACGGCGCCACCGCGATTGCGCCGCATTTCCGCGACATCGTCGAAGATTGGCCCGGCGGTTTTGCGCGCAAGCAGGATGAGGACAAGGCCTATCTCGACAAGAATCCGCCGCCATCCGAGGCGTTGAAACTCGACGATCTGGCCGTGAACGGCCACCGCGTAACCTATGACGGCAAACAGGCTGTCGCATTCCGTGTTGATGATGCCGGTCGGCTTGTCGCGTTTGCCGGCAGCCATTCCACGCGGATTGCCATTGACGGGCGCGAAACCGTCTTCGCGGATGCGCCCTTTGGCGTGGTGGCGTGGGCGCCGGTTCCCGAAAGCCGCAAGGTCGCCGATGGCGCCATCCTGCAACTGATGGCGCATGGCCAAGGCGTGTTGCGCATTCCGGCGGAGACGCTGCCCGAATCGGTAACGCTGTTCGCCGAAGGCCCGAAGCCGGGATCGCGTGGAGCGGTCATTCCGTTCCAGCGTGAAAACGGCGCGCTGGTGTTTACGGTCACGCCGGAGCTGTCGGGACGTTGGATCTACGCCGTACCGTAACCGCACGGGTCAAGTGCAAATCGGACGGATCCGTCCGATCTTATCGTATTCGCTGCGCGGCTATGCCGTTGGCCACGACCTGATCGCCCTGCACCTGCGCGTTAATGGTCTGGCCCATCGCCGTGACCGTCAACGAATTGCCCCGCTGTTTCCATGTGCCCTGAATGGGGAACGGAATCTGTCCGCCTGTCGCTTGGGCTTGGCCACCCGGATACAATTCGATCGTGATGGCGCCGTATTGGGGGTGATTGATGGTCCATGCCGTGTTGGCAAGGCTCATGGGCGGCGGCGGGCCTTGCGGCTCCTGTGGAGGGGGAGACGGTTGTGCAAGGGGTTGCTGGAACGGTTGCGGCGGCGGCGCCAACGGTGTTTCCATGGGTGGCGGCGGCGCGGCTACGGGAGCGACCGCGGGTTGTTTCTTGGCCAACTGCCCGACAAGCGGCAAGCCCAGCAGCACAATCACAACGATGCCCAGAATAAACTTTGTCGAACTTTCCATACGCGCGTTCCTCAAATCCGAAAGATATCCTACGCCACTGGGAGTGAACAGTTCACATCGCCGATTTGAGCGGGGAACGGTTATTTGGTATCATGGCGTTTCTTGGCGCACTTCACGGGATGTCCCGTTTTTTTGCGGGTGTGGAGCGCCTATTTCCATTTATGGGAAGGAGGTGAATGTGTTGAAAACATACGAAGCGCTTTACATTGCCCGGCCGGACGTGCCGGACGATGAAATCCAGACGATAGCCAAAGAGGTGGAAAGTCTTGTTACGGCCAATGGCGGTGCTATCGTGCGCTCCGAGATTTGGGGAAAACGCAGGCTGGCCTATGAAGTGCAGAAATGCACGGAAGGCAATTATGTGCTGCTCCGTTTCGAGTCCGCCCCGGGCCTTGTGGCGCGGCTTGAAAACCATTTCCGGTTGACCGATGCGATTATCCGTTATCTGGTGGTGCATTTCGACGAGAAAACGCTGCGCTTGGAAGCCTTGCAAAAGGAGCGGAAGGAAGCCGAAATCCGCAACAGCGCAAGCGCGGCCGCGCGGTCCGACGACGAGGATGATGACGAAAATGATCGTCCCCGCCGGGCTCGCCGCTATCGTGACGACGACGATGACATGGAAGACGAATAACCAAAGAGGAGGGGAGTACGGATGTCGGATTTACGGATGCCCGATCTCAATCGTGTGATCCTTGCGGGCCGGCTTACTCGTGACCCGGAACTCAAGTATACGCCTTCAGGAACGGCCGTGTGTAAAATGGGATTGGCCGTTACGCGGACGTTCAAGGGCAAAGACGGAGAAAAACGCGAGGAAACGCTATTTGTGGACCTGACCGCATGGGAAAAATCGGCCGAATATTACGGCCAGCACCTGCGGAAAGGCCGCCCCGTAATTGTGGAAGGCCGGTTGCGCTCCGACACATGGGACGATAAAACCACTGGCCAGAAGCGATCAAAGATCGAAATTACGGTCATGCGGCTGCAACAACTTGATTGGGAGGATCGCGGGGGTGGCGGCGGCGCTGCGGCGTCCAGCCGTCCCGAACCGCGTGAAATCGAAGAGCCCATTCCCGAAGACGATATTCCGTTCTGACACTTCCCCGGCGGTGCGTGGAGCGCCGCGAGAGAGACAGGAAACGCACGGCTTGGCCGAGGCGCCGGTCGGCGCCATGCCAAGAATGCAATGAATAAGGAGCAGCAAGCAAGATGGCAAAAATGATAGCCAGATCAAAAGCCGGCGCGAAGCGTAAAAAGAAACGCGCCGTTGCGCGCAACAAGGTTTGCCGGCTGACGGTCGATCGGGTTGAATATATTGACTACAAGGACGTGGCGATGCTGAAACATTATATTACCGAGCGCGGGAAAATCATTCCGCGGCGGATTACGGGCGCCACGGCCAAGCATCAGCGCATGTTGACGCGCGCGATCAATCTCGCGCGCCAAATTGCGCTGTTGCCGTACACGGCGGACTGATCCCGGCGCTTGCGCCCGGGACCGGGCTATGCGAAGGTATTTGTTGACAGCCGTTGCTCTCTTTGTGGGGGGCGTCGGCGTGGCCACGGCAAACGCCAGTCTCGTGGGAGCGTTGCTGTTTCCCATTCCGGTGGCCCTGTATGCGGCGCTGGGATGGCCGTTGCTCGCCACGGGGCTTGTGTTGGCCGCGGGATTGGGCGGCTGGTCCGCCACCGGGATTGTGGGCGCGGGCGTCCACTGCGGATTGATCACGGCGGTGGGCTTTCCCCTCGGCGTCGGTATTGGCCGCCGCTGGACCTATGGCTGGACGGTGGCGGCCGTGGCCGGCTTTGCGTATCTGGTCGCCTTGGGTTCTGTTGTGAACGCATGGGACGCATGGATGGCGCAGGCGCAAAACGTTTACGATGCCTTGCTGGCCCATGTGCGCAGCCAGCCCGACAGTCCGGAAAGCGCGGAACTGCTCGCGCAGAATATTGGATGGCTCAAGGATCACTGGGCGCAGATTGGCGCCGGTCTGATCCTGTGGCCGATTCTTGTCGAAGCCTGCGTTGGCGTTTCGATCCTGGGCGGCTGGCTTCGACGCCGGTTTGGCATCGAGGGCGTGCGCGGTTCATTTCGGACCATGCGCGTGTCGGAATGGCTGGTATGGCTGGTGATAGTTGTGGCGCTGGTGTGTTTTTTGGCCTATCGCCGGTCCGATCCGGTGTGGCACCTGATTGGATGGAACACGGCGATTGCCCTTGCGGGTGTGTACTGGTTCAACGGCGCGTCGGTGTTGGTTTATGCGCTGGATGTGTTGCGCCCGCAGGGTTTGATGTATCTCGCGGTAGTCGCGGGTTTGGTCCTAGCGGTCATGGAAGGGTTGCATCCCGTCCTGTGTTTTGTCGGTCTGTTCGACACATGGGCGGATTTCCGGAAATTGGCCGACAGGCTGGCTGCGGTGAAAAAGCGCCGCGAGGAAGAACGAAGAGAGAGTGAAGACGACAACGAATGAAGGTTACAACAGTCCAAACGGACGAAGAGCAACGATAAAACAGACGTGCAAGGAGGCGTATCGGATGAAGGTCATATTGAGTCAAGACGTGCCCAACGTGGGCAAAATGGGCGCCACGGTGAATGTGGCGGATGGTTTTGCGCGCAATTATCTCCTGCCGCGCAAACTGGCCGTTGGCGCCAATTCGGCCAGTGCGAAGCAGATCGAACATGAACTGCGCATCATCCGGAAGCGCGAGGAAAAACGGCGCGCGATCCTGATGGAAATGGCGAAAAAACTGGAAGGCGTGACAGTAGAAATCAAGGCAAGGGCCGGCGAGGAAGAAAAGATTTTCGGATCCGTCACGGCGGCGCACATCGCGGAAAAACTCGGCGAAATGGGATTCGACGTGGATCGCAAGATTATCGCGCTCGAAGAACCCATCAAGTCCTTGGGTATTTTTGGCGTGCCGGTCAAACTCGCCAGCGGAATCGAAGCGACCGTAAAGGTTTGGGTCTCCGCGATCGAAGAGGAAACCGCCGCCGAATAGCGCAGGACGAGGGGACGTCGGTGATGCCTGATACCCCACGCAAGAAGCCGTCGAGGAAAGCCGGGCACAATGCCCAGCCGGTGTTCGAACGCGTTCCGCCGCAGAATGTGGACGCCGAACGCGCGGTGCTGGGCGCCATGCTGCTCGATGCCGATGCCGCCGGAGCAATCAATGAAATCCTGCGGGATGACGGTAGCGTCTTTTATGTCGAGGCGCACCAGCACATCTACAATGCCGCCGTTAGCCTGATGAATAAAAACGCGCCCGTTGATCCGGTCACCGTCTATCAGCAACTGTCCGACGACGGCCACCTCGACGCCGTGGGCGGCGGCGCCTATCTCGGCGAACTGACCAGTGTCACGCCCACGTCGGCCAATGCCGACTATTATGCAAACGTTATCCTCGAGCTGGCCCTGCAACGGCGGCTGATCCTCGAATGCAACACAATAGCGGGCCAAGCCTACGAATTTTCCGGCAAGGTTTCGGAACTCCTCGACGATGCGGAAGCCGCCATCTTCAGCATCGCCCAAAAGCGACAGACCAATCCCATTCAAAAAATCGGCGCCCTTATCAACGACAGCGTCGAGGAAATTGAACGCATCGTCAAGCAACAGACCGGCATCCGCGGGTTGCCGACCGGCGTGAAAAAACTCGACGAATGCCTGTCCGGACTCCAACCCTCGGACATGATTGTGCTGGCCGCGCGCCCCTCGGTCGGGAAAACGGCCTTCGCGTTGAATATTGCGGCGCATGTCGCGGTGCGCGAACGCAAAGGCGTGCTCATATTCAGCCTCGAAATGGCCAAGGAACAACTGACCCAGCGCCTGCTGTGCATGCAGGGACACATCAACTCCGCCCGCCTGCGCACCGGCTACCTTGCCAAAGACGAGCTGCCCAAATTGATCCGCGCCGCGGGTGAACTCAACGACGCGCCCATCTATATTGACGAAACGCCCAATATACGGATGCTGGAAATTCGATCCAAGGCGCGGCGCCACATGAGCCAAAACCCCTGCCACCTCGTCATCATTGACTACATGCAACTGATGAGCGGCGACCGGCGCGCCGAAAACCGCCAAGTCGAAATCAGTGAAATTTCCCGCGGGATCAAGGGACTCGCCCGCGAACTCAAAGTGCCGATCCTCGCGCTGTCGCAATTGAGCCGCGAAGCCGAGCGCGACGATACCGGCACGCCGAAACTGTCCCACCTGCGCGAATCCGGTTCCATCGAACAGGACGCCGACGTGGTCATGTTCCTCTACCGTCCGCCTGAAGGAAAGACCCCCCAAGCCGAAAACCTGATCAAACTCCAGGTGGCCAAGCACCGCAACGGCCCCACTGATAAATTCGACTTGCTGTTCCTCAAGGATTACCAGCGTTTCGAAAACATCGCCAAGGACGTGGACGAACCTTCCGCCGCCGCGGCCGAAGACGATTCGTTTGAAGATGAAACCCCCTTCTGATCGCGGCGGACGCGGCGGATCGGATTCGTAACTTTTTGCTTTCTCCCCTTTTTTTCAGGTAAACTTTTTTGTGCGCCGGGGTGGCGAAATTGGCAGACGCACCGGACTCAAAATCCGGCGAGGTTTACCCCTCGTGAGGGTTCGACTCCCTCTCCCGGCACCACCTTTCCCATGCCCCATCGTCATTTCACGTTTTCCAGTCGCGGGGCGTATAATTCGATCGCCAATCCCGAATATCCATGCCGATGGGCGCAGGTTGGGGGATTGGGGACAAATGGAATCGGACAAGTCCGAATTCCATTGTGGAAAAAACAGAAATGGATGGTTCGTTCTCCGGGGCGGAGAAGATAACGAGGAGTACGGCGCATGGGAAAAAAGGCGCGTTTGGGATTTGTCGGGTTGGGCACAATGGGTTGCGATTTGCTTCGCGAAGCGTGCCGCAATCCGGAGATCGAAGTGGCCGCGTTGTGCGATATCGATCCGCGGGCGCTGGAAAAAGCCACCGAAATATGCGCCGGTTCTCCCGCGTCCTACGACGATTACCACGACCTGATCGCGCATGAAAAACCGGACGGGATGGTCGTGGCGGTTCCGCAGCATTTGCACGCGGCCATTTCCATCGAATCGCTCGAGGCGGGCGTGCATGTTTTTTGCGAGAAACCGATGGGCTTGAACGTGGGGGAATGCCGGGCCATGATTGCGGCCGCCGGGCGAAGCGGGAAAGCGCTCATGATCGGCCAAGTCCTGCGATATATCGGCGTGTATCGCCACGTTCTTGAAACAATTCGATCCGGCGCGTTGGGCGCGCCCTTCGGCGTTCGCATCATTCGAACGATGGGCCGCTGGGGCGGCTGGGGCCGGCCGTGGCGTCTGAAACGGGAAACATCGGGCGGACTCCTGATGGAAATCAACGCGCACGAAATTGACTTCATGCGTTGCATTCTCGGCGAGGCCGTTTGCGTCAGCGCCATGGGCGACCGGTTCTGCAACGGGGAAAACGACTATGAAGACCTGATCTTCGCCCATATCGCCTTTGCCGGCGGCGGCATGGGCAGTCTGGCGACGGCGGCCTGCGACCATCTCGGACGGTACACCGGCGAGGTGTTCTGCGAAAAGGGAACCCTCTATTACGACAGCGTCGCAAAGACGATCCATGTCCAGCGCGAAGGCGCCGATCGGGAAGTCGTCGCCTACGACGACGTGCATCCCGAATGGGAAAACGGCGTCTATCGCGAGATGCGCGAGTTTGCCGAGACCTGTCTGGGCCGGCATCCGGCCACGATTTCCGGCGAGGACGGCCTGCGCAATGTTGAAATTGCCGAGGCCTGCTACCGGAGCATCCGCGAGGGGCGTCCGGTTTCGCTGCCTTTGGAGTGATTGCTAAACGCGATCTTGTCCGCCGAGGGCGCCAAACGACAACCGGTACAGTGCGTAATCCAGGGCGTTGCCGGTGTAATTGCACGCGCAGATCAATTGCAGGGCCAGTTCAATGGCCCCGGCTTTCTCCGCGCCATACGTCTCCTGCAATTTTCGTCGCATTTCCGGAGCGGGGTTGCGTCCCGTTTCGGCCCAGTGATGCGCATAAATAATCGCGGGCAATTCCTCGTCGGGACAACCCTCGAATTCTCCGGCCAGTAACTTCCGGACTTCATCGTTCGACACACCCGCGTCCAACGCCGCTTTCGTATGGAAATGAGCGCAATAGCGGCATTGGTTCACCTGCGTCACCGCGAGCATAAGGCGTTCCCGGAAGGGCGCGGAAAGGGTTTTTCCCCGCAATACCGCCATCAGACGCCGCGGTTTTCCCAGCAGGGAAGCCCAGTCGGACAAAAAGGCGATTGGACCGCTATGCATGCGTTTCTTGAACGGTTTCATCCCATCCTCCCTCTTTGGTCGCGAACGCGACTTCATGTTTGAATTCCACTATAGGTCATTTTAGGGGCGCATCCAAATTTTTCCCTGAAATCGCGGGTCCTTGCGTCCTTGCGTCGTCGCGTTTACAATCGTTTTGGACAGCGATGCCCATCGCCGTCGAACCGCCGGCGCACGAGATGGCCGGCACGGGCGTCCGAAATGAGCGAACAAGATCGAACGTCAGCGCCAACGGACAACGGCGACCCTTTCGAGCACGCGCCGATGGATCGCCTGCGTGCCTATATGATGCTGTGTTTTGTGGGGTATACCGTTTTTCTGTTTGCGATGGGCGTTCGTTTCGATGTGTCGCCGCTGGAAACCTTTGCCCATTACGCCGATCCGGAACTGCTGCGCACGCGCCTGTTCGAAACCTGCCTCCATCTGCACATACAGCCGCCGCTGTACAACTTAGCCATCGGCATTGTCCTGAAATTGTTTTCCGGCTTCCATGCGCCGGTATTCTACGCGATATTCATCGCGACGGGTCTGGCGCTGTCGTTGATGCTTTTTGCGCTGATGGTCCGGCTGGGTGTGTCGAAGAAACTCTCGTTCGTGCTTACGTTCCTGTTCGTATGCAGTCCGTCCTTCGTGTTGTACGAACACCTGCTCCTGTATACGCTGCACTGCGCGGCGCTGCTCGTGGCGGCGGCGCTGCTGCTGCATGTCTTCCTGTCGGAAAAACGCGCATGGGCGGGCTGGGGTTTCTTTGCCGCGCTGTTCCTGCTCGGCGGCATTCAGCCGATGTACCATCTTGTCTACTATCTTGCGATAGCCGCGGGCCTGTTGATCCATCTGCGGCCCTTTCGCCGCCGGCATCTGGCCATGGCGTTGCTGCCGGGCCTTCTCCTGTTTTCCTTCTACCTGAAAAATTACGTCCTGTTCGGACAGTTCACGACCATGTCGTCTTTCGGCAAGGGTCCGTGGATCAAAACCGTTGGAAACCTGCCGTGGAAGGAACGTGTCCGGCTAGCCGAAGAAGGCAAAATCTCGGCCGTGTCGTTGGTGGATCGGTCCTGGGCGATAGATTTTTATCCGCCCGAAATCCGCGAAGTAAAAGGTTATGAAAATATCCCCGCGCTCCGCGAAAAAAACAAGTCAACGGGGGAAGTCAACCACAACCATCTTTCCCAAATCCGCATTTCCAAATGCTACCTGCAAGACGCCATGTATGCGATCCGTCATTACCCGCGGACCTTTCTATGCAGCACCGCATGGGCAGCGCTTGCCTTTTATTCGCCGAACCATGTCGGCGTGCCGTCCCTGGATTGGCTGAATGCGTTGTACGACCGCGTCGTTTATGGAAAAATCAATGTTCCCCTCTCCCAATACCTCCCGTGGCTCGGCGCCTCGAAGCATGTGCCGTACGTGTTCCTGTTGATCGGATGGCCGGCCCTCTTTGTTTACGGCGCATGGCGCGCAAGACGCGGCGGCGGCGCGGAACGCGGCGTGCTCCTCTTCATGCTGTTCACGATCTTCCATGTCACCGCGTCGGGCATCTTGTTTGGGCTTACGGAGGCCAACCGCGACCGCTTCGAAATAGATTCGTTCCATATCGTGTTGCTCGCAGTTTTTTTGCAGTCGGTGGTCCTGCCGTGGTGGCAACGCGTGATGCAGCCCGTTGACATCCCCGAATCGCCGGATGTTGTGCAATAGCGGGTAGTTCTCACTTTTACCGGGGGGTGTTTTCGGAACGGCTCAGGCGATCGTTGGCTTCTTTCAGCAAATCCAGCAGATACGCGCGCTTGTTCGTGGGGGTGATGTTGATGGATTGCTCCTGAGCCGGCAGGTCGTAGTTCCATATCGCCGCCAGCGGCACGCCGGTCGCCTCTATTGCGGCGATCATCGCTTCGACCTCCTTGCGCGGCATGTCGGGATCGGGATGCTTCGGATCGTCCTCGGCGCCGAATTCCCCCACAAACAAACCCTTGCCCGCCGATGACGCCGCCCGCATGCATTCGCGCAGGATGTCCGCATACGACGCATTTTCGTGTCCAAACCGTTTTTCCTTGTCGAAGGGATAGATATGGACCGAGATTAGATTGATGGGATCCGGGTTTATATCAATCAGGTTCTTTCGGAATTGCTCCGCGGAATCCGGTTCCCATGATCGGCGGTTTCGCAAATGCTCCGCGGCTGGACGCGGCAGGCTATGCCCGCTTGTAACCGGCCGGAAACCATCGCTCTTCCGTACGGCGGCGGCGAATTCACGGCATGCCGTCGCGACCATGTCGTGCGTCAGATCGTCCGCCGCGCTTCGCTCCGGCGGCGTGCCCAATTCCACATGGACCCACGGGCGGTGGTCCGCCGCATTGGGCAGGTCGGCGTCGAGGCTGTATTCGTTGCCCAGTTCCCATGCCCAAATGGCCGGGGAACGCACATAGCGGGAAATCACCTGCCCGACATACGCGCGCATGAACGCAATCGTTTTGCTCTCCGGATTGCCCCATGCGCTGCGCGGTTCGCCCACGATGTCCGGTATACAAGGACTATACCAACACAAACTCGGTATCAGGCCGATTCCCGCCTGTTCCGCATCTTGGACAAACAGGTCCAGCCGCCGGAAATATTCGTTGGGATTTTCCCGATACAGACGCCAGTCCTTCGGCCAGAATCCACCGCACATGAAGCGAATAAACGGAATCTTCCGCCGGGCCAGTTCCGCGAAACCCTCCCGATAACTGCGATCGGTCTCGTCGAGCATGAACCGGCTGAACGCGCTGAAAAAATTGATTCCGATCCCGCGATACGGTTTGCCGTCCCGGAGAACAACCCCGCCTTCGCCGATTGTCAGCGCCGGTTTCGGCGGTTCCGCGCCGCCGGCCACGGACAGCCCGGTCAATAGGATTACGGTTCCCTGCAACCAAATCATGGGACGATCCTCTCGCTGCGATTATAAAAGGTTCATTCCGCGGATCAAAAAACAACAACTTTCCCATACGGCCAAGTCTTCTCATCGCTTCGAGTGCCGAAAACGCCGGAGAATTGTCAGATTGCCAATGGGGGCGATGTCCGGCAACGACGGTGATACGGGACGCCGGGTTTTCTAAAGGTGCGCAACCCGTTGATAAACAGAGCGTTATCGTCACTTGGAGGCCTGTTTTTATTTTTGGCGCATCAGTTGCTCTGTCTGTCCGGAACAGTTGAGCGGTAACAACGAACACTGAGGAGACGGCCTATGAATACGACAATCCAACGGATGAGCGGAATGGCCTTCATTATAATGGCGTGTGCGGCCCCGGTCGCGGGCGCCATCAGCGGCACGGTTGCGGACAACAACGGCACGCCGGTTCCATACGCCTACGTCGGGTTGTTGGATGCCAACTATCAATATCTTGGTGCGGCGGTTTCGAATGCGCAAGGCGCCTTCGCCATCAACGCCAACACTTCAAACGGCCTGCTCTTCGTCCAGCCGAATGCACCGGTGAATGCGCAAGGGATCGGCGTTTACGCGAACGCTCCGCGTACATACCTCGTTCGCGGCGAGCAGAACGCGAATGTCCGTATTCCCGCCTCGGGCTGCCTTGTGTTGAAGGGATACGACGCCAACGGCAACCTCATGCGGTGGGTAAACTACGTCGCCAACGGCACGATCGGCGGGCAATTCGTGTACGCGACCAACACCGATGACGAATTGCGCGAGGCCGCATGCTGGCCGGTGTACGACGATGCCGCGCGTGCCCAGGGTTCGCCGCGCGACCTTGGTCTGCCTGCCTTGGTCGTCGAACCGGGCAAGACGTTCGCCGTCAACGTGCTGTTTTGGCAAGTGCCCGGCTACGGCAAGTTGTTACTCAAGGCCGACAACGCGGGTGCGGGCTATCAGTTGAGCGCTCCGGGAGAATCCATGGTGCTTGACCTGAATGTCGAATTGGCCTCGACCGCCGTCGCGGATTTGGTCCGCCGCCAGCCGAGTTTCGCTTCGAGTGCTTCGACGAGCATCGCGAACCTGGTTTCGGCATTGGCCGCCGCCAAGGCCAATACAAATCCGGTGGCGCGCGCCGCCGCCGCCGATAGCGTGTTGTCGCAGGCGCTGGCCTTGCGCGACGACCTCGAATTCGCCGCCGCCAAGGCGAACATTCCCGCCGTCCGCAAAGGCAACCTGACCGTTGTCGTGAAGAAGTCGGGCAAGGCCCAGTCGAAGGCCAAGGTGGTCATTACGCAGCGCGCGCATTCGTTCAAGTTTGGTTCGTACATCGGCGGCCAGTTCAACGCCTCGATGTACCAGGCCGCGCGCGATGCCGGTTTTGAAATGGCCACGATGCTGTTCGGCTGGTCGTGGATGGAATCGAGCCCGAATGTCCTGCTGGATCCGGCCATCATTGATTCGTATTACGGCATCACCGCCGCGAAAAACATGGGATTCGACGTCAAGGCGCATGGAATCGTGTGGATGCAGGGCTACGGCATCCTGCCGTCGCGCACATACACGATGCCGGCGGCGGACGTCCAGGCGCAGGCGTTGCTGTACCAGCAAAACCTCGTCAATGCCTTCAAGACAAAAATCACGCTCTGGGAAGCCATGAACGAAGTTCCCGCGACGAACGCCCTGAATTTTTCGCGCGAGCAAATGAACGACCTGCTTGCGTCCGCCGCGGGCAACCTCAAGGCTGTCAGCGGTCTGGTGTCGCTGGTCAACAGCCCGCATGAAAACAGTTTCGGCGCTAAATACGCCTTCTACACGCTTGACAACCGGCCCTACGACAATTTCCCGTTGACCTACACCGAGTGTCTCAAACAATTCGCCGCCGCCAAGGGCTTGAACGGCCTCGACACGGTTGGCATCCAGTTTTACCCCGGCCACAAACTCAACGCGGACTTCAACTATCAGGAAGGCCCCGCGATGACGCCGTCCTGGTTCGTGGACATGACCGCCCGCTACGGGCAGTTTGGCAAACCCATCCACATCACCGAGTTCTCGGTCCCATCGTACAAGGCCCCCGATTGGAACAACGGTTATTGGCGGGAATCGTGGACCGAGGCGACGCAGGCGGACTATGCCGAGCGCATCTTTACGCAGGCCTTCGCCACCGCGAACATGCAGTCCATTACCTGGTGGGACATGAGCGATGCGAACAGTTCGGTGCTGGCCGGTGGGCTGATTGATGCCGGCGGACGCAAGAAGGCCGCCTACACCCGCATCCAGAGCCTCATCAAAGGCTGGACGACCACGGCCAGCGGAACGACCAATACGAGCGGCACAACCACATTGAGCGGTTTCGGCGGCACGTACGATGTGACGATCACACTTTCGACCGGCGCAAAGTACACCCGCACCGCCACCATCAGCGAGCGCGCCTCCACAACCCTCAATGTTTCGCTCTAACAGGCAAAAAAACCTGTTACACCGTTCGCGGCCCGGAAAACCCGGGCCGCGCGGCGTTTGGGCGCCGTCTTGTTTTCCCGCCTTGTTACTCCTTGTTGCGGCGAATGATGATTTGCCCGCCTTCGATCGCATAACCGAAATCCGGCAGCGGCCATTGGCGGATAAGCAAATCCAGCGCGGTCCGAATCCGCACATTGACCAAAGCGCACGGGTTTATGGGAAAATCCTCCATGCCCGGCGCGGCAATCACCGTCCGATTGAGTTGCTCTGAAAGCGAATCGAGGACACGCCCCAGCGTGGCCGCGCCCGATGGGATCGCATACTGTTTGGTGTCGGCCGGCCGCTCCGGCAAATACAGTTCGATGACGGTGTCCAAATACGCCCGATCCTCCTCCGTCAAGGTCTCTTCGCCAATCAGCGTGCCGCGGGGGGGCGCAGGAGGTCCCGCGTAGAGGAAGAGGTATTCCGGGGTGCTTTCCACCTGGAATGCGTCCGGCGATATGCGCGCCGATTTGAGCAGGGCTTCCAGCGCCTCGCCGAGGGGAAGTTCCGCAAGCGTCACGGCGCCGGTGCGCGCTTCGGAAAGCACATTGTCGGCCAGTATCGCCGTGCCCATCGAGGCGCTGAGCAGGGTAAGCGCTTTATATAAGGGCGTATCGGCTCCAAACGTCATGGCCGCGGTTTTGGCCGCCACGGCGGGATCGAGGCGTCCCGACAGCGACAGGCCCAGAAGGCTCTCGTAACCCTGCGGATACAGAAAAAGATAATGGGGATATTCCGCCACATTGCACTGGGTGGCGGCGGCGATTTCCGTAACCGCTTTCTTGTAATCCGTTTTTTGGTAATTCATCGGCGGGACAGGCCGGTTTTCAATGCCTTTCATGACTACGAAACCGCCCCCGACCGTTTCGCCAAAATGCACCACCGTGTCGCCGAGCGTTCCGATGTCCTGCATGATGGTCACAAGCGGCCTTGGATCTTTCATTACGACCGGCTCCTTGATGGTCTCGGCAAGCGGCCTGTTGTCGGATTCGGCCGTTTTGGGCGGCTTTCCACCGCCGTCCCGGGTGGTGGCGCATGCGGCTGTCAATACACACAACGCAAATGCGGAAATTTTTTTCATCGGACGGTTCTCCCTGCTTTACGAGTTTCAATGAGTCATGATCGGCCAGATACGGAACACTTGTCAAGCAGCCCTTTTCCTACTTATACTGGGGCCATGGTTTATGGTTCCATGATTGTCCTGCTTGCGTTTGCCGCAAACCATGCGGCTACCGACCGTCCCACGACGATTGTATCGTTTCCGGACGGGACGACCGCGGCCGTTTTTTGGGAGGACCGGCAAACGCAGGAAGGGCGGGACTGGTGCCGCGTCGAATTCGATGAGCCTTGGCTCTCGCAGCCGCGTTACTGGCAGGGGCGCGAATCCGATGTGGTTGTCGAGCGTCGGGAACGTTCCGCGGATCGCGAAAACCGCATTCGGGCGGGTTGGGAACAGGTGGGATTTGTTGAAATTGCCGGACAACGCATCCCCAAGTCCGAAGTCGAATGGGCCGAGCGCGCCCGTGCCATGGCCGGATTTGATCAGGAACCAGCTCCTGTGGCCGAACCCGTTCCGGCTGTCGCCGTCGTGAAAGATGCTCCAGCGGAATCGCTTCCGCCCTCGCCCGGTTTCATCAAACTCTGGGGCGCCCATATCGCCGTGCTGGGCTGCGCGGCGTTATTGCTCGCCGTGTCGTTGCGCGCCTTTTTTCTCACGCCCGGCAAATAACGGGGCGGGATTTCCCCGGACACGCGATCAACTTTGTTCCAGCGCCATGAGTTCCGCGTTGGTCTGGCGCAATCGCATCGAGATGGCGTGCGAAAGACGCTCAAAGAATTTTCGTGTCGTTACGGGATGGTGCAGCGAAACTTCGTCGAAAACCTGCCGGGACAGAACGTACAGCGAAACGCGATTTACCGCGATTGCGTTGGCGGAACGTTCGCAACGATCAAGGAACGACATGTCGCCGAAGAAATCACCCGCGCCGAACGTGGCGAGATGATGGGTCATGCCGTCCGGAAGCGGAAGAAGTATTTTCACGGTCCCTTGGCGGATGAAGAGAATCTCGTCGCCCCGGTCGCCGCGACTGAATATGTGATCGCCCGGTTCGTGGGTCCGCTCGGTCACACACGCGCGGAGATCCGCCATGGCCTCGGCGGAAAGTCCCGCAAAAAATTCGATGCCGGACATATCGAGGATTTCGCCCATTCCAAACAGCGTGCCGGCGCGGGCATTTGACAGAACCGCGTCTTCCATCCATTCGAGCGCGTCGTCGAGTTCGGGAAAGAACATCACGTCTTCCAGCGACTCGGCCAGTCCCAAATAGCCCAGGTAATCCTTGACGTTCTGGCCGGTCGGAAGCGTCTGCGGAACGGAAGAAAAGAGCAGGCGTCCGCCGCCGGCCCGGATGCGCGCATGAATCTGCCGGAGCATGTTCGCGGCGGTGAAATCCACCGAGCGCACCCGGCGCATATCGAGCAGGATGTATTTGGACTTCGACAGGTGCGGCTCCATTTCCGAGAACAGTTGATCTGCGGTGCCGAAGAACAACTGCCCCTGCAATTCGAACACGACGGACTTCATCCCCTCCGATTCCAGGACGCGCAAATCCGTCGGGCGCCGTTTTTTCTTGGAAAAGATCTGATTGCCAAACGCTTTCCGGCGCACGACCGGAAACCGGACCTGTTCACGGAGGAAAAGTAATATGGCCATGGCGATTCCAACACCCGCCGCCGCGATAAGACTCATGCTTACCGCCGAAACAACCACCGACAGAATGACAAAAAAATCGAAGACGGTCGAATGGTGTTTCAACAGCCGAAAACTGCTCCAGTCGAGCATGCGATAAGCGACCACGATTAGGATTCCCGCCAGCGCGGCCAGTGGAATCCACGCGATGAGCTGTCCTATCAACAGCAACACCGCCAGCGCGGACAGACCCGCGAACAAGCCCGACAGGCTCGTCTGGGCGCCGCTGTTCACATTGACCAGCGTCGGCCCCAGCGTTCCCGCGCCCGGAATGCCGCACGCCAGCGCCGAGGCCATGTTGCCAAGTCCCTGCCCGACCAGTTCGCGGTTCGAATTGTGGCGGGAATAGGTCATCGCATCCAGGATCACGCACGTCTTCAAAGTGTCGATCGAAAGAAGAATCGCCAGCGTAAACACCGGCACCACCACGAGGCCGAGCCCGTCGAATCCAATTTGTCCTATTTGTGCCCACTGGTGCGCCGCGGCGTTCACGAATCCGGCGCCGGTCATTGCGATGGGGCCAATCACGAAGGTGTTGCCTTGCAGCGAGGCGAGCGCCGGTATGGATCGGGCAAGCAGCGCGTAACAGGCAATGCCGGCGACAAGCGCAAGAATGGCCGCAGGAATCGCCTTGGTTATCCGGGGCGCAAGCAGCATCGCGAAAACGGTCGCGGTTCCCACGGCGATACACGGCCATTGCCAGTATTCGGGCGCTACGAGGCCGGAAAACAACGATACGTCTTTCGGCAATCCGAAGAATTTCGGAAGTTGCCCGGCAAGGATCAAAATGCCGAGGCCGTTGAGATAGCCCGCCACCACCGGATACGGAATATACTTGATGAATTTGCCGCCGCCAAGACTTCCCGCGACGAATTGAAGCAGTCCGGCCAGAAGCGCCACCAGCGCTACATACAGCGGAATGGTTTCCGGTTGAATCGAACGGTTTCGCACGAGTTCCCCCACGAACACCGCCAACACCGCCGCCCCCGGCGCGCATGGCGCCGAAATCAGCCGCGACGTTCCGCCAAACGCGGGCGCCACCAGACCCAGCGCTATCGTTCCGGCCACGCCGGCCACGGCCGCCTTGCCCGCATGCTCGCTTCCCAGAGGGGCATAGACAATCAGTCCAAACGCAATCGCCGAAGGCAATGCCACCAGCATCGCAGCCAATCCGCCCAGGCAATCACCCAGCCCGGAACGGAGGGACGGCATACGGGAGACCACCGAGGCAATAACGGAACCCTTTTTCGTCTCGATACCCCTTGGGGCCTTGCCGGGGACTGTCTTTTCTTCATCCATATCCGTCCATCGTTCCCTGGCCATTGCGCCGCTTCGCGCATGTACGGCAACCGCGATTCTACACCGCCTTGTGTCGTTTCTGCACGCTTGCCCGGACAATGGCCGATCCGCAGCCGACAAGGGACCATAAGGAACAAGAGGACACAGCGGCATGTCCACGGTTTTCTGCCGACGGTTCTCTTGTCTTGTAAGCGGCAGGCGAGTAGTCTAAAGGCAGAAACGTCCCATCAAAGAGGAGTCTGAAACGATGCGGGGATATCTGGCGATTATGATGGCATTGGCGGGCGGCGCGGCGATGGCGCAGGACTTGGACGCGCTGGACATCGGCGGACGGCTCGAACCGTTCGTGGACCATTATCTCATCGAAACCATGCAAGGGGTGTCGCTGCAAATGGCGCAACCGGTTGCCCGCGAGATCGTGTTGAAATTCGACAGGCCATGGGAAGGGCGTCATTGCGGCTATATCACAATCATTTGGGACGATCCGGCGTACCGCTTGTATTACCGCGGGCTGGGCGCCGACGGGGGAGACGGCACGGACGCCGAATTCACATGCTACGCGGAAAGCGTGGACGGGATTCATTTCACCAAACCGTCGCTGGGACTCTTCGAGTTTGGCGGATCGAAGGACAACAACATCGTGCTGGCCAAGGCCGCGCCGTTTTCGCACAATTTCGCGCCGTTTCTGGACACGCGGCCCGGCGTGCCCGCCGATGAACGGTACAAGGCGCTGGCCGGCATCGAGAAGAGCGGACTCTGCCTGTTCGTGTCGCCGGACGGTTTTCACTGGCGCAAGTTTCGCGAGGAACCGGTGATTACAAAGGGCGCGTTCGATTCGCAGAATGTCGCGTTCTGGTCGGAGCCGGAAAACGGCTACGTCTGCTATTTCCGGACATGGGTCGAGGGCGGTTATTCGGGCTATCGCACGATCAGCCGCACGACGTCGCCGGATCTTCTGAATTGGACGCCGCCGGAACCGATGACCTTCGGCGATGCGCCGATGGAACACCTGTACGTAAACCAGACAAGCCCCTATTTCCGCGCGCCGCATGTCTACATCTCGCTGGCGGCGCGGTTCATGCCGGGGCGGAGGGTCGTGCCGGCGGAGAAGGCGGCGTCCATAGGGGCGACGCCGGACAGCACGGCGGATTGTTCCGATACCGTGCTGATGACGAGCCGGGGCGGTCTGCGGTACGACCGGACGTTCATGGAAAGTTTCGTGCGGCCGGGCATCGGGTTGAATCATTGGGTGACGCGCACGAACTATGCCGCGAACGGCGTCGTGCCGACGGGTCCTGCGGAGATGTCTTTCTATATCGAGCGCGATTACGGTTTGCCGACGGCCTGCCTGCAGCGGATGACGATCCGGACGGACGGGTTCGCCTCGATTCACGCGCCCTTCGCGGGCGGCGAATGCCGAACAAAGCCGCTTCGATTCGCGGGGAAACGGCTCTTCGTCAATTACGGCACGTCATCCGCGGGCGGAATCGTGGTCGAGATACAGAACCCGGACGGCACGCCGATTCCGGGATATGCCCGCACCGACGCCATCGAATTGGTCGGCGACGAGATTGCGCGCCCCGTGGCATGGAAAGAGAAGGCGGATGTGGCCGAACTGGCCGGAAAATCCGTCCGGCTGGCGTTCGTCATGAAGGACGCCGACCTGTATGCCTTGCGGTTTGGTGAATAATCCGGAACTCAAACTTGACGAAACAGCCGCTTTCAGATTACAGTATAAACGGTAAAACATAGCCAAAGAGAACCGGAAGGTTTATCTCGTCGAGAGGTTTGGCGATAAAGGGTGTGTTTTTTTCCATGGATTTTGGCCCCTAAAGGCCGGAAGGAGTGATAACATGTTTATTTACAATGGCTTATCAATGAAAAGTCCGTGCCGCCGCCGCTGTCTGGGTATCGCGGCCGGCTTCGTGGGATTGCTGGCGCTGGTCCCGGGAGCATGGGCCGAAACGGTTTTTCTGCCGGTATCGGACGGCGCGATATGCGTGGACACGGACAATCCGGGTCCGTACGCCGCCTCGGCGATGCCGCCTTGCGATACGGCGGGCGCGAAGGCTGCGGGGGTTACGTTCAACGTCTATTACACGGATGTCGAACAGCACACGGGGATAGGATTCGACGATGTCAATCTCGGCGCGCAGCGCCGGGCCTGCGTGGTCGAAGTGCTCGCGTACATCAGCGGCATCCTGCGGCTTCCGGATCGAAGCTGCGACGTCCGATTCAACCGATCCTTTGTGGACGGCACCGCGTCGTACTACGAGGGCGGGGCATATTTTTCGCAGGTGTCGGGCTTTGCCAACGGCTATGCGTTCGAGCATATCTGGAACAACCACGACATGAGCACGCAACTGGACGATATATTCATCACGATGGACTTCGGCTGGCCGTGGCACACCGGCGCCGGTTCCCCTTCCGCCGGCCAACTCGATTTTCGGGCCGCGCTGCTTCAGGTGCTGACGCAGGGGCTGGGCCTTGTGACGCTGTCGAAATCGGACGGCAGCAGCAAACTGGGGACGGTCATGGGGTACAGCGTGTGGGACAGTCTGCTGGAAACGGGCCAGGGAAACCGCCTGTGGCTGGGTTCGCCGCCGCAATTTCAGGGCGTGGCCGCCAATCTGACCGGTAGCGCCGGCGGCGTGTTTTTTGCCGGCGCCAAGACCATCGAGTTCAACGAGGGCAAGCCGGACGTGTATACCCCGGCGGTTTTCAATTCCAAGAAAAGCCTGGGATTCTGGAACAAGACCCTCGGCGTTGCCATGAAACCCGCGCTCGTTCCCGGCGAATCCGTCCGCGAATACGGCCTGATTGACCGGGCCGCTCTATACGATATCGGCTATACGAGCATTGACATGCCCCTGACCTTTGTGTTGGCGCCGCGCGGCGGATGGTTTTCCGTCGGTGACAGCCTAACGCTGAGCGTGCGGGTCGTCGGCGCCGTCGGCGCCGTTTCCTACCAGTGGCAAAAAGACGGCAGCGACTATCCCGGCGCCACGTCGGCCGCCTTCACCATCGAGCACCTGACTCCGGGACACGAAGGTGTCTACACCTGCATTGCGACCGATGCAAGCAAAGCCTCCTATACGTCTCCGCCGGCGATTGTGAAAGTCGTTCCCCAAGGCCAGCTGCCTGCCATGGGCATCATCGGTCTCTGCTTGGTGGCTGCGGCCTGCATACTGGCTGGCGCGTTGATTATCCTTCGCCGCGAATAAACGCGGGCCGACCGGCGGGCGCTTGCGTCTTCCGCTACAACACTTGCCGTCTGGGCCGGAATAGGATCCACGCTCCAGGGACTAGTCCGGGGACTCGGTGCTTTCAAGAAGGTGCTTGCGTGTCACGTTTGATGTCCCCGCAGTTGCAATTCCTTCAATAGATTGTCAAGGGTCGAAGCGGCATTGCCCAACAGAAGGGCCACGTTGTCCCGCGCGTAGAGGGGATTTTCTATACCCGAATATCCGGGTTGGGTGTCGGCGTTGCAGACGATGACCCGCCGGGCCTCATGCACGTGCAGGATGGGCATTCCGTAAATGGGCGTCCCCTTTGCCGTTATCGCCGCGGGATTGACCACGTCGCACGCTCCGACGACGATCGCCACGTCGGTTTGCGCAAATTCGGGATTGATGGCATCCAGCTGGATCATCTTGTCGTAAGGGATATCCACGTCGGCCAGCAACACGGTCATGTGGCCCGGCATGCGTCCCGCCACGGGATGAATGGCGAATTTTACGTCCACGCCCCGGCGTTCGAGGAATTCATACAAATCCCGCACGAGGGCCTCCGCTTCGCCGAGCGCCATGCCGTATCCCGGGACAATGACGACGCGCCGCGCCTCCAGCAGGCATTCCACCGGATCGAAGGCGGCCGAAGCGCCGCATGCGCCCGGAGCCGGGGTGGCTGCGGGCGGAGCGGATTCATCGGTCGCGATGCCGGCAACGGGTTCGGTGGCCGGCGTCGCGGAAGCCCCCACGAGAACCTGGAAAAGCGATCGGTTCATCGCGGCGCACATGACCCGCGTAAGGATCAATCCCGTTGCGCCGACAATGGCGCCCGCCGCCACCAGCAGGGCGTCATCCACCACCAATCCGCAGACGCTCGCCGCGATGCCCGACATGGCGTTGAGAAGCGATATCGTAATGGGCATGTCCGCGCCGCCCACGGGCAAGGCAAAAAAGACGCCAAACGCCACGGCGCAAACGGCAACCGCCATAAGCCCCGGCATCGTTCCGAATCCGGCGGGAAAAATCGCCATTCCCACTGACAGGCCCAATAAAACGAGAAGAACAGGCGCGATGAGGCGATTGGCCCGCGCGCATACGGGCTGTTGCGGCAACAGGCGGTGCAGTTTGGCCGCGGCGACGAGGCTTCCGCCCAATGTCACACCGCCCACGGCGACGGCCATGCTGCCGGCCGCGGGACCGACCAGGCTGCCAGTGCCTTTTCCGCCGGCTACGGCCAGTAAAGCCGTCAGCAGGGAAGCGGCGCCGCCCAATCCGTTCAGCAGCGCCACCATTTGCGGAATTTGAAGCATGGTGATACGAAGGGCCAAAATCAGCCCGATGGCGCTTCCGACCGCGAGGGAAACGAGAATGATCGGCATGTTCAACGTGCCGGAACGTCCCAACACCAGAACGATCGCTGTCAACAGACTCGCGGCCGCCAGCCGGTTGCCGAGGCGCGCCGTTTCCGTTTTCCCCATCAGCCGTATGCCCCAAAGAAGGGCGATGGCCAATACTATTTGCGCCAAGACATACATGGTCCCCGTTTTCCCTCAGTGCTTTGAACGGAACATGCCCAGCATGCGATCCGTAACGACAAAACCGCCCACGACGTTGATCATGGCCAGCACGATGGCCGCGGCGCCAAGCAGGCGGCTTCCCGTTGAAAGCGCCGCCGCTGTCGCGGCCAGCGATCCCAGGACCGTCACGCCCGAAATGGCGTTCATGCCGGACATGAGCGGGGTATGCAGCAGGGGCGGCACCCGGCGGATAATGCGGTAGCCGGCCGCCGTTGACACGGCAAACACCACGAGCAGAAGCAACAAGCGCACGGGAAGGTCCTTTCTATCCGGCGCATTGCGCCATGGCTTCGAGTGCTCCGGCATGCACCACTTCGCCGTCCAGCGTCACTAGGGTAGGCCCGATGATTTCATCGTTGCGATCGGTCCGCACCACGCCGTCCCGAATCAGGTAAGACAGGAAATGGTACAGGTTGTGTGAAAAGAGCCACGAGGCGCTCTGCGGGACATATCCGGGAATGTTCTTGGCGCCGATGATGGTCACGCCGTGCTTGACGACGGTGCGGCCGGATTCCGTAAGCGCGCAATTGCCGCCTTGGTCAATGGCGATATCCACTATCACCGACCCGTTTTTCATGCCCCGGACCATCTCTTCCGTCACAAGGACCGGCGCGATGCGTCCGGGCACCAAGGCCGACAAGATGACGATATCCGACCGGATCACGGTTTGCCGGATGGCTTCCTGCTCCCGCAAGAGCCACTCGTGAGGCAGGGCCTTGGCGTATCCCCCCGCGCCGATGGAAATATCCGGGGGAACGCCTGTTTCGACAATCTGCGCGCGAAGGCTTTTCGCCTGTTCCACGGCTTCCGGGCGGATGTCCGCCGCGAAATTGACGGCGCCCAGCCGCTTCGCCGTGGCCAGGGCCTGCAAGCCGGCGACACCGGCTCCCACGACAAACACCTGTGCGGGCGGCAGCATGCCCACGGCGGTGTTGGTCAACGGCATGAGACAACCCAGCTGATCCGCCGCCATGACGACCCCTTTGTAACCGGCCACCGTGCTCATGGAAGTCAGCGCATCCATGGCCTGCGCGTGGCTGATCCGGGGCACGCCGTCCAGCGTGAAACTCACGACGCCCCTTTCGGCTAGATCGCGGACCATGCGATGGTTGGCCGGCGATGCCGGATGAAGAAACGCGACCAAGATTTGCCCCCTTCGCATCAGCGCCGTCTCATGGCGGTTCCTGGAAACATCGAACTGGGGTTCCTTGACCTTTAGAATCACATCGGCCCGTTCGAACACGCTGTCGCTGTCGGGCACGATCTCCGCGCCGGCCTCCCGGTACGTGTCGTCGTAGTGGTGGGCGGCCTCGCCGGCCCGGCTTTCGACCAGCACGCGCGCGCCCTGCTCGATGAACTTCGCCACGGTTTCGGGTATCGCCGAAACCCGGTATTCATGCTCCATGATTTCAACGGGGATCCCCAGCGTCAAGCCCTTGAACGACATACCTGCACCTCCACATGCAAAATGCCCCGCCCCGCGCGCCAGAACAGGGCGAACTGCCTATTTGTGCCTTCAACGCGCGCGATTGAACCCGTGCATTTTTCCGTGATCGAACCGCCAATCCATCAATGTGATGCAATCCAAACTCAAATGATTCAATAGGGAACCGATGCTCATTGTAGAAGGGATTGTGGACATTTTCAATGCGGGCCAAGGTTTCAAAATCCGCACACCCTTGATTGGGGCATTGCGGCTCGTGCTCGTAATCGCAATTGCAGTTGATCGGAAAGACTTGTCCGCGCCGGTTGAATACGTTGGGAGCAACAATAAAGTGTGAGGATAGTACTGGCCCATCACAGCAGCGCTCCATCAAGAGTTTTCGATGATTCGATTACGATTACGAGCACGATCAAGAGCACAAATCTACTGGCCCCTTTACGGGACCTCCCTCAAGCCACCTGTTCTACTGGTGGCGACTGACTCAAGGCATTTTTAAAATCGCGTATTGTGTTGTTGGGACGATTTCGATTGCGATGATGACAACGGGCAGGAACGGGATGGCGGCGATGCCAAGAATTCAATCGAGCGGCGTGGCGTCCTGGGTCCAGACCGTCAGGTTCCGCAGGTTGCGTTCGCGCCGCGGCAAAACACGCGACAGGAAGAATCCCACGGTGAACATGACGGCGTTTCCGACGACTCCGGTGTAGTAGGAATCGAAATGGGCGTTGAGCGCATCCGTCATGCCCTGAGGCAGCCAGCCGAGTCCCGCCAGCGATATGAACGCGGAGAAGATCACGGCGAAGAGAATTCCAACGCCCGTGGCGCGTCCGTCGCCGTGCGTTGTGAAAAAGCCCAGCATATAAAGGCCCAGCAGGCCGCCTCCAACGATGGCCTGCAATTCCACCGAGAGGTCCTGCAACGTTTTGCTCTCGGATCGGAAGAGCCAGTAGGCCCCGCCGATCATGACAAGCGAACTGGCGAAAGTGACGGATTTGGCGGCGATTACAAAATGGCGTTCCGTGCGTTCGCGTGCGAACCAGCGCTTGTACACGTCCGTGATGGCAACGGCGGAAATCGAGTTCATGGCCGACGACATGCTCGACATGGCGGCCGCGAGCACAGCGGCGACGACGATGCCTGAAAGCCCGGCGGGCAATTGGGTCGTGATGAAATAAGGGAGGATTTCCTCGGCCTTGCGCGCGCCGTGGAGCATGTCGGCGGCGGCGGGGTCGGGAAAGACGCGGTAGAAAACGAAGAGTCCCGTTCCGACGAGCATGAAATAGCCCCACGTCGGCACGCTGAACAGGCAGCAGAGCCACATGGCTTGGCGCGCATCCTTGGCGGTTTTGGATGCGCAGTATTTCTGGATGACTTCCTGGTTCGTGCTGTATTCCGCCAGCCATTGGAAAAGTCCCACGATAAGCAGCATGACGACGGTCTTGTGAGACAGCGATAAGCCCCACGGGATCGGCGTCAGGCTTCCCTCCGCGCCGAGTTCGCTGAACGAAAACTTGCCTTCCGCCCATGCCGTGGAAAACATCTGGCCCATGCCGCCCGGAAGTTTCCAGACGATCGTCCCAAGAATGAGCAGACCTCCCATCGTGAGAATCGCCGATTGAAGGAAGTCGGTCCAGATGACGGCCTCGATGCCGCCCACCACGGTGTAATACGCGGTGACGACGCCCCCCGCGAGAATGCACGTCGGCACGCTCCAGCCCGTGATGCGGTGCATGAGCAACGCGACGAGGTACTGGATGAGGCTGATGCGAATGCACTGCGCGAGAATGAAAACCGACGCGCCGTAGGTTCGCGTGCGCGGCCCGAAACGTCCTTCAAGGTATTCGAACACGGAGGTCACGTGGCCGCGCCGGAAAAAGGGAACGAAGAGCCGCGACGCGATGAGCACGCCCACGGGCAGCATGATGCAAAGCAGGTAGCGCAGGTAGGCCGTCTTGAAGGCGTCGGCGGGATAGGCCACGAACGTGATCGAACTGATGGTCGCGCCGAACAACGATACGCCGAGAATCCAGCCGGGATAGGATCGCCCCGCGACGAAGTATTGCTCGGTGCTTTTCGCGCGGCGTCCAAAATACCAGCCCATCGCCGACATCGCGGCGAAATAGGCCACGATGATGACGCTGTCAATTGCCCGCCAATGAACGCCCATGTCAGGCGCGCGTCCCGCGCAATGCCTCAATCATGCGCTTGCGGCTGATGGGGCGGACGTCGCGCACGATCGCCTCGCGCATCATTTTGCCCGCGTCCGTGCCTTGCGGATAGGAGAGGAAACCGAGTTCCACGCCGAGCCGCCGCGCGATGTCCGACGCCAGCAACGGCCATACCGCGCCGAGGTCGCCGATGATCGGAATGCTGCCCTCATGCCGCGCAAAGCCGGACATCTCCATCCGGAACGGCACCTTGAACAGTTTCGTTTTCGGCAGACCCTGCGCGATGGCCGCCTGCACCGCGCCGCCTTCGCGCTCGACCTGACAGACGCGCTCCAGCGCCGAATCCAGGTCTATGCGGACGAGCGTCTTTCCCGCGAGGCTGTACGTGTAATGGCCCTGCCACGTGGACCAAAGGCCGTGGCCGGTGTAGGTTTCGAAGGGCCCGTCGTGTATTTCCTGCGTGAGCGCGAGGCCGGACTCGATAATCACGTCCGCCCCGTCGAGCATGCGCGCAAGGCGCGTCGCGCGTTCCATAAGGCTGATGCTGTCGCCGATGCACAGGCCGACCGCCCCGCCGCCAATCAGTTGCGGAATCGTGACCAGCACAGGAATCCCTTTTCGCGCGCCGATGCCGATCATCGTGCGTTCGTCCGCGCCAAGCCCGGCGATTTCCTCGAAGGTTTTGCCATGGCCGCGCGCGAGCGAGAGTATCTCCCGGGCCAAATATTCGAGCCAAAGCCCCATCGGATAGCCGAGGTTGCCCGCCGCCTTGATGATCGTCTTGCCTTCCGCCTGTTCGAGTTTCGCGATGAGGGCGTCGTCGAGCGGCAAATGCGACCGGATTTCGGCCATCGCCTGCTCGTCGAGGAGCGTCAACTCGAATTCGCCGCCTTTCGGGAGGATGGCCGGGGGCAATCCGAGCGGTATGCCCGGACATCGCTTGACCTTGTCGAGCGTCCCGCCCATCTCGTGCGAAACCACCGCCGAACTCGTCGTGACACCGTCAACAACACCCACCCGCATCAACTCCGCGAGGAGTGTTGTGACGCCTTCATGCACATTCGGGCCGCTCCCCGTGACGACGACAACTCTCCCGCCGCGCTGCTTGACGTCCGCAATGGTCTTCGCAACCGAACGGACACGTTCCAGCATGACGGGATCGAGTTCCGCGGCTATCGCATTCAACAAATCCTCATGTACGGTCATGCACACTCCTTCCCCGGCAAGTTTTTGCTTGCTTTGCAATCGAGAACGCCCTTGTGCCGGTTGCCCATCGTCAGTCCAGCCCGCGTTCGCGCAGCATGGCCTCGGCTCGCAGCAAGTCTTCTTCCGTATCCACGCTGAAGCCGGTAAACGTGTGATCCGTGCATTTTGTCTCGACCACGCGGATGCGGTATCCGTTTTCGAGGACGCGCAGTTGTTCGAGCGACTCGATTTGTTCAAGCGGCGTGGGCGGCAGTTTCGCGAGACGCAGCAGGAAATCCCGTCGGTAGACATACAGGCCGACGTGCTCATATACGGCATGCGCCACGGCCTTCTGCGGATAAGGAATCAACGACCGCGAGAAATACAGCGCATTCCCCGTCAAGTCCACGACCGTCTTTACTACGCTGGGGTTGTGAAGGTCTTCTTCGTTGGCGATTGCATGTACCACGGTCGCCATGGGCAGCTTCGGATCGTTCAAAAGCGGCAGCACCGCTTCTTCGATCATGCGCGGATCGGCGAAGGGCTGATCGCCCTGGATATTCACGACGATGTCGCCTTCGAGTCGCTGGACCGCCTCGGCAAGACGATCCGTGCCGCTGGGATGATCGGGCGATGTCATGATGGCTTCGCCGCCGATGGCGCGGACGGCCTCCGCGATCCGTTCGTCGTCGGTGGCCACGTAAACCGCGTCCAGCACGCACGCGCCCCGGCAGCATTCGAGCACGCGCTGGATCATCGGCTTTCCGGCGATAAGCCGCAACGCCTTGCCGGGCAAGCGCGTCGAACCATATCGCGCCGGGATGATGCCTATCACTTTGGCTCTCGCCATGCCAGTAACCCTCCTGGTCCCGTAAGCCGAATGTGTAAAGTGACGGTATAACGCAAATCGCCCGCCACGTCAAATCCGGTTTCGCGACAGAAGGACCTCCCGTGCGCCGAGGAGTTGCACACGCAACGGGACGCACGATGCGTAGATGCGCTTGTGGAGCAAATAGCCATACTGGAATCGGTAATAAAAATGCAGGCATTCGTCGAGCCACCGCCATTCGGGCATGCGGCGCACCCATTTTTCCAGGCCGGGACGCGCGACGATCGTCATGAACCACTTGTGCCACACGAAAATGCGGTGTTTGAACGCCGGGTCGAGATTCAGATAGGAACGCGAATAGATGTTGTCGAAGCCGCCGTTTTCCGAGGCAAGCAGGCCATGTTCGCGGCAGTAGGCGTGCGCCTGCGTGCCGGGATAGGGCTGGAACACCGACACGTCGGCGAAATCCGCGCCAATCCGGCGGTTCAGGCGAATTGTGTCGAGAATGTCCTCATCGGTCTCGCCGGGAATTCCGACCATGTTGAACGTGAACAGGCGCAGACCGGCTTCCCTGAAGCGGCGCGCGGCCTCGACAATTTCCTCATTCGACACGGCGCGGTTGAGCACCTCGTTTCGGATACGTTCATTGCCGCATTCAACCGCCATGCAGATCGCGTGGCAACCGGCCTGTTTCAACCGCCGGACGGCGTCGTCCGTCGCCATGCGCGGGTGCATGTAGCATGAGAACGGCAGCCCAACCTCCTTTGGAAAGCGGTCCGCGAATTTCGCCAGCCAGTCCTGCTCATAACCGAAAACATCGTCGTGAAAGCGCACGAAGGTCAGCGGATACCGCTCGCGCACGCTCCGGATTTCCCTTATTAGATATCCGACGCTTTTGGTGCGCATGATGCGGCCCTTGCCGACATACAGGCGGTTGTAGGCGCTGTTGAAACAATGCGCGCATCCGAACGGGCACCCGCGGCCCGCCATGAACGCCTTGATCGGACTGCGCGCCATGAACGGGCTTTTATCAAACACCAGTTCGCGGGCCGGAAACGGGAACGCGTCGAGATCCGGCGCCAAGTCCGCGAGCGGATTCTCGCGAATCGCGCCGTCCGGCATGCGGAACGCGAAATTCGGCACGTCATACATCGCATCCGCGCCGAAGCGGTCGAGGAAAAGAGGAAAGGCAAGGTCCGCTTCGCCCCGGCAGATCGCGTCAACGCCCTCTTCTTCGACAAGCGAAGGGATATAGGTCGGATGGGCGCCGCCAAACAACGTAAAGAACCGCAGCCGCCGCTTCAATTCGCGGTTGATGGCCAAATAGCGGTCTATTTCATTCGAGCAGACCGAATAGGCGACGATGTCCGGCGCGAATGCCTCCAATTCACGAATCGCCTGATCCGGCCGCCGTCCATACTCGACCAGCATTGCGTCGTGCCCGCGTTCGAACACCCAGCCCGCCACCTGCGGAATGGACAGCACGTCCACCACGCCCAAGCGGTCTATTACAAAAGCCACGCGAAGTTTGTGCATACTGTCTGCGCCTTGACACCGATTCTACTTGAACCGGTCTAATTTTTGCTCTCTGCGGTACGCGAATATACCATTGAATACGGCGGATGCGGATGCAGGAAACCATTTGTGTGCGCATTTTCTCAAAAAAACAAAATACACAACCTAGGAAAACCGGACAAATGAAACATGTGCTTGCGGCAATACTGGCATTCTCGGCGGTCCTTTCGACGCGCACTGCCATGGCGGACGACGTGCTGGTCCTGCGCGAAGGTTGGGCGCTCCAATCCTCGGCTTTGGTAACGGCTTCGGGCGAAGCGATTTCGGGCGAGGCTTTTTCCGTGGAAGGATGGCATGCGACGTCCGTACCGGCGACGCTACTGGCCGCGCTCGTGGCGGACGGCACGTATCCCGATCCGTATATCGGCGACAACATCACGAAGATTCCTGGTTACAAACCGGGATTGTGGCTCGTGATGGACGAAGACAGCCCATTCTATCCGTCGTGGTGGTACCGGACGTCGTTCGAGGTTCCGGCGTCGTGGACCGGCAAGCGGCTCACGCTGCATGTGGACGGGATCAATTATCGTGCGAACGTCTGGCTCAACGGCAAACGCATCGCGGACGACCAATCCACTGTCGGCATGTTCCGCCGGTTCGCGTTCGACGTGACGGACGGCTTGCGCGCCGGCGCGAAGAACGTCCTGGCGCTCGAAGTCACGGGGCCGGGGCATGTTCCCAAGAAGGCGTATCGCACGAAGCAAATCGAAGCGACGACCGGTTGGGACGATCACAATCCGCAGCCGCCGGACTTGAACACTGGTATTTGGCAAGATGTGTATATTACGGCAACAGGCCCGGTCGCGCTACGCGACCCATATACGGCAAGCAAACTGGAAGTCCCGTCGCTTGCGAAAGCGGATCTGACCCTGTCGGTTCGTGCGGTAAACCTGGCCCAAGCGCCGGTAAAGGCGGTTGTCCGGGCCGCCGTTGAATCCATCGCGATCGAACAGACGGTCGAGTTGACCGCGGGTGAATCGCGTGAAATCGTGTTCGCGCCGGAACAGTTTGCGGCGCTTCGTCTCGAAAAACCGCGCGTGTGGTGGCCGAACGACCTCGGCCCGCAGGAATTGTACACGGCGCATTGGTCCGTTTCGGTTGGTGGCCGGGAATCCGATGCCGTCGAAACGCGTTTCGGCATCCGCGAGGCGACGACCTATATCAACGAGGAGGGTTGGCGCGGCTATCGCGTGAACGGACGCAACGTGCTGATTCGCGGCGGAGCATGGATGACGGCCGACATGCTCCTGCGTCTCCCGCGCGGACGTTATGAAGCGCTGGTGCGGTATGCCCGCGAGGGTCATCTCAACATGCTGCGATCCGAGGGGTTCTCGATTCGCGAAACGAAGGATTTTTACGATCTTTGCGACGAGTACGGGATTATGGTCACGCAACAATTGTTCGGGCGCAGTATTCCCGACGAACCGCTGGCCGTTGCTTGCATTGAAGACACGCTCCTGCGGATCCGCAACCATCCGAGCCTCGTCCATTTTCTCGGCCACGACGAGACCTTTCCCACGAAAACGCTCGACGAGGCCTATCGCGGCCTGATTCAACGGCTCACGCCGGACCGGACCTATCAGCCGCATTCCGGTGCGTTCGACGTGGACGAGCGATTCGAGACCGGCGGCACGCGGACCGGCAGCCTGCTGCTCTGGACCTACGCCTCGCCCGCCCAATATTACCTGAGCAAGGAAACCGGCGCGTGGGGGTTCGCACAGTCCGGCGGCGTCGGGGGCATTGTCGCACCGATGGAAAGCATCCGCCGCATGTTGCCCGGCGACGCTTTGTGGCCGTTGTGGACGAAAGCCGCCTCGCTGCACACCGTCACGCAGGGCGGCACCTATTTCGGGCCCGTGGTCAAGGCCGTGAATGACCGCTATGGCGAGCCGGACGGCATCGAGGCATTCGTCCGCAAGGCCGAAGCGCTCAATTACGAGTGCGCACGGGCCATGTTCGAAGCATACGCGCGCAACAAGTATTCCGCGACCGGCATTACGACATGGAAGTACGATGCCGCATGGCCCGCCATGATGACGTGGCACTATGTGGACTGGTATCTGCTCGCCACGGCGGGATACTACGGGGCAAAGAAGGCCTGCGAACCGCTGCATATCCAGTATTCCTACGACGACGCATCCGTCTGGGTCGTGAACACGCGCGGCGAGGCCGTGAAGGATCTTGCCGCGGCGGCCGTCGTTTATGACTTGGACGGCAGGGAACTCGGACGTCAATCTGCGGAGGTCGAGGTCGGCCCCGACGGCAAGACGCAGGCGTTTGTCCTCGATGTGCCCGCAAACGTTCCGCCGGCCTATTTTGTGCGTCTCGCGTTGAACGCGTCCGACGGCGCGCCGGTCTCGGACAATTTCTATTGGCTTTCGACGACGCGCGACGTGCCTGGGCCGCTCGACACGCCCTTCCTGCGCGCGAAAAGCGTGGCCGATTACAAGGCGCTCAACGGACTTAGGCCGGTGATGGTAAGAACAACGTTGCGATGCGCCGGAACTCATCCCGAAGAAACCGCCGAAGTGACGATCGAAAACACGGGCGATGCGCCGGCTTTCCTGATGCGCCTTGCCATCCGGGCCGATGGGAACGCTCCAGAAATAGCGCCGGCTTACTGGGAAGACAACTACATCACGTTGCTGCCCCGCGCCTCGCGCACGCTGAAGGTCCGTTTTGCTCCTCCGGAAGGATTCGATCCGGCCAAGGCCACCGTTACGGCTTCGGGCTGGAACACCCGATAAGACGGCCGCGGGCCTCGTCCGCCATACCGGCGAGAAATTGCAAGGTTCTTCCATTCCGACGGGCGGTTTTGTGCTCGTGCGTGTAATCGTAATCGAAACAAGGACTGACGGTAAAGAGTTATTGGAAACTCCCGTTTGATTTTGTTTCGTTCGATTCGGTGGAATTACGATCGAAATCATGCGCGCGATAATGCGCACGATAAGGCGCACGATGACGAGTACGATCACGAAGAGAAACTGGGTTTTGGCGCTAAGCACGTTGGATGCATTCGCCCTGAACAAGGGTGGTGGCGAAGTGTGTTTTCGGGGTAGAATCGTCGCATGACTTACGGATCGTCAATCGGGCTGCTGCTGGGCAATATCATCCATGCGGCAGATGTTTTTTGGGCGCGCCGGCTGCACAGACGTCCTCATTTTCTTCCGGTACTACTTTTGTTTGTCACATGGCAGTGCAACAGGCGCTGTTCGATGTGCGGGGTGAGCCGGATTCCATCTCCTTTGAGCGAACCGGAACTGTCTCTGGAGGAATATGTTGCGGTTTTTCGATCGGCCCGCCGCCTTGGAACCCGCCTGATGCTGGTTTCGGGCGGTGAGGCACTGACGCGGGGCGCCATGCTTTTCGATCTGATAGCCTCGGCCCGAGAACATGGCATCGCCACCCATCTCTGCACGAATGGCGGCCTCGTGACGGACGAAACCGCCGAACGGCTTCAGGAATGCGGCACGCAGAGCATCTCCGTTTCGCTGGAAAGTCCGGAGCCGGCTGTCAATGATCGTATCCGGGGCGCGGGATCGTATATCCAGGCCATCGAGGCGCTGAGCCGCTTTCGCCGCTTGGCGCCCCGGATACATCTGGGCGTCAACTGCACGATTACGGCGCTTAATTTCCGAGGAGTGGCATCCATGATCCCCTTTGCCGAATCACTGGGTGTCCACCAGATCAAGTTCGCTCCCGTCCATGTGAACCTGTTGCATCAGCACAAAGAAAAGGGGGATTTTGGCGAACTGTTGTTTCAGGAGTCGCAATTGCCCGAACTTCGGGCGGAGATGCGCGCGTTGTCCGCAGCCGTCCGAAAGACGCGATTACTGGCGACATCCCCGTATTTCATCAATCAGATTCCCGACTCACTGTGGAATCGTCGTCTGACGATGTGTTTTGCCGGTTACTCTGCCTGCGCGATGGACCCCTACGGCTATATCAGCCCTTGCCCGGATATCGCCACGTCATTGTCCGTGCGGAAGCGTCCGCTTGACGCATGGTGGCGAAGCGAGGAATTCGACGTGTTGCGCCACCGGGTGGATGCCTGCGATTGCCGGTGTTGGGATGCCTTGTTCGCCGAGATGAGCCTGCGGTTGGGCGATCATTCCCTGTGGGATGGTTTATGGCGCACGTTGCGATCATTCACGTTCTACTACGGAAAGCCACGGTCATGATCCCGCGACGTTGGGTCAATCTCGATTCTTGCTTGCTTCGCGACATCCGCGATTGGATGCAAACGCCGTTGACGTCCGACAAATCGGAGGTTCGGGAATGGGAGCGGCGTTTCGCGGAATATGTGGGCATGCCGGATGCCGCCGCCCTCCATTCGGGCCGCCGCGCCCTTATGCTGATAGTCGAGCATATGGGCTTGCGGCGCGGAGACGAAATGATCGTGCCTGCCTACACATTTGGCGAGATTCTGCATCCGATCCAGGCGCTGGGTATCCGGTTGATCCCCGCAGACATCGATCCGGTGACGCTGAACGCCACACCGGAATCCATCTCGGTGCGCATCACTTCCCGAACGCGCGCTATCTTGGCGCTCCATGTGTTTGGTGTGCCCTGCCGCATTGCCGAAATTACGGACATGGCCGCGTCGCGGGGCATCGGAGTCGTGGAGGATTGCGCCCACGCGCTGGGATCGTCCGTTGCCGGCAGGCCTGTGGGTACGTTCGGGGAGGCCGCCCTGTTCAGTTTCGAGATGACGAAACCGGTGAATACTTTCGGCGGCGGCATGCTGGTTGGTCGTGATCCGATGCTTCTGGATCGTGCGCGGGCTGCGAACGACGTCGAACCCTTGTCGCATGCGGCGCTGTTCCGAAAAATACGCGCCACGCAATTCGAACAGTTCCTGTTTCGCAGCCGGCTTGCGTTCCCGTTGTTGTATCTGTTGTCAACTCCGTCGTGGCGGGACGCCATGAACCGACTGTACCGGCGTTCCCAAGAAGCGCACCGGAGCCATGAGAGATATTCGTCCGTTCGGGCTCGTCTGGGTTTGCGCGAGTTGGAAACCTTGGAAGAACGGCTCCAATGGCGGAGGCGGCGGGCCGCGCAATACCGGCAGATGTTGCGGGACGATATTCGCTGCCAACAGGTTTCCGACGGACTCGAAACCACTCACTACTTTTTCGTGGCCATCCTGCCGCGTGATGCGGCCGCCGTGCGCCGCCGTCTACTGTTCAAAGGGATAGACGCCGGAGTGGAAGAGGAAATCATGGACAATTGCGCCGCCATGCTCGGATACCCCGATTGTCCGAACGTGGATTATGTCTTTCGGCGGGCGATTGCGTTGCCGATGTACGACGGGATTACGGAAGACGCCGTGTCCCGTGTAGCGGAGGCCGTGAACGCAAGCATCTGAGCAGCCACTATTCACCCGGATTTCGTTCAGTAACACGCTCGACCAGAAAGAGCGGACGCCGCCGCACTTCGTCATAGATTAGACTGATGTACTCACCCAAGACGCCTATGCCCAGCAGATTGATTCCACCGAAAGCGGCTATGAGAAAAGCGACAAGCGCCCATGTAACCGGGAGCGTTCCCAGCGCATACAGCACAACGCTCAGAAGAACCACCACGCATGCCATGGCCATGGCCGCCATGCCCGCCAGTCGAAAAACAAACAGGGGCGCAAAGGAAAACGAGAAAAACGCCATGAGGGCCAGATCCCATAAACCCCGCAATCCCATTCGACTCTTGCCGTGTCCCCTTGGACGCCGCTCGACGGGTATGCCGATCTGATTGAATCCAACCCAGCACCGCAGACCGGGAATATACCGGTTGCGTTCGGGCAGGGCGTTGATGGCGCTGACCACGCGCTGGTCCAAAAGGGCGAAAATTCCGCTGTCCAACGGCAGGGAAAGTTGCGACATGTAACGCAGGGATCGGTAAAAACACCATGTCAGAAGGCGAAAGATCGTGGAATCCTTCCGGGAGGAACGGACGGCGTACACGACGTCATATCCTTCGCGCCACCGTTCCAGAAAGGCGGAAAAGACCCCGGGATCGTCCTGCATGTCGGCATCCATCAAAATGACGACATTGCCTTTGGCGTATTGCAAGGCCGCGGACGCCGCCGCGCAGAATCCAAAATTGCGCGACAGGTGAATCACGCGTAACTCACCGGGATATTGGGTGGCCAACGCGTCCAGTTTATCTCCGGTTCCGTCGAAGGATCCGTCATTTACCAGCACGATCTCGGTATTCGCCGATAATCTGAGCGCCGCCAGATGACGGCGCACTTCCTCGACGAAGACGTCTATGCCTGCAGCCTCATTGAATACCGGCACGGCTACTGACAAGCACTGATTGGGCTGGAGTTCTCGCATGCGGTTCTCATTCCTTGTCGGCCATTATCGTGTCGCGACGAAACCAAGTCAAATTGTCGTGTTGCCTGTTTTGTTCATATTCCTGCGGCTATGGTATTCTGACGCCTATTGCAACGATCCACCATGCGGAACAGCGTTGGAACTCCGTGGGCGCGTTTGTGATCCAATATCCAAGCGCCTTGTAACGAATAACGAGGTACGATGCGGCGGATTATCAGCGGTAGTTTGAAAATCATCGTAACGGGCGGATTGTTTCTGCTGTTGTTTCGCCCGCAGACCTTTGGGCTGAGGCCCGACCAGTTCGGCGGCGTGACTCCCATGGCCTTGTTGGAGGAGATACGCGCGGCGGATGCCTCGAACCTTGCGGTCTGGCTCCTGCTGGCGGTCGTCATCAAACTTTCCGGGATGTTGGCCGGCATTGCGCGATGGCAATTGCTGTTGAAGGGGCAGGGGCTGTACATGCCGTTCTGGTATATGACGCAGAGCTGGTTCGTCGGGCGCATGTTCGGCATTTTCATGCCGGGCACGATCGGACTGGACGGCTACCGGCTCTATGATTCGTCGCTTTACACCAAGGAACCTCTCAAATGCACCACGCTGATCGCCGTTGAGAAACTCATCGGTTTCATTTCACTGACGTTTCTCGTGTTTCTGACGTTTCCGCTTGGATTTCGCCTGCTCAAGATCAACGTGGCTATTTTGGGGGTCATTCTCTTCGTGCTGGGCGTGTTCGTTCTGGCCACATTCCTGCTGCTCCTCAACCCGCGCGTGATCCAAGTGATCGTGTCGGTTGTCCCCGCGCCGGGCGCCGTCCGCCGCATGGTGGACAAACTGGGCGCGTCCATTACGGCCTACAGCGGCCAGCGCCTGTTGTTGCTGGCGGCGGTCGTGTGCGGCCTGTGGGTGCATTTCGCGACGTGCCTGATGTATTTCTGCACCATGACCGCCCTGCGAGCCCCGAACACGGGCCTGCTCGACGTTCTGTTCGCCAGCCCGATCATGATTTATGGGACTGTTATCGGGCCGTCCGTCGGCGGTGAAGGCATTCGCGAAATCGTGTTCGCCACCCTGCTGGGCGGCAAGAGCGGCGTCAGCGCGGCCGTCCTTTTCAGCCATCTGGGCTGGTGGGTCGGCGATGTCGTGCCGTTTCTGATTGGGTTGCCGATTTTTCTGATACGGTCGCGCCCCGGACGCGCCCAATTGCAGGCGGAACTGGCCGAGGCCCGGAAGCAGGCCCCGGAAGACACGCATGTACGGCTAACTCCGTGGGCCATTGTCGAATACCGCCGCAATCTCATCAACTGCCTGATTGCCGGAATTGCGGCGGGGCTTGTTACGGGGGGACTGGGCGGCATAGGCGAGGCGGCGTGGTTTTTTTCTCGCCTGTCCGGTCTTGCCGAAGGGTCTGCCTTCTGGTGGGGACCGGCCGTATACGGCCTTGTGTTTGCGGCAGTGGGCGCGGGCGTAGCCGGCGCGCTTGCCTTCCTTTATTTGTTGATAGACAAATTTCCGCCCCTCTACGCGACTTTCGGACTTGCGATGGCCGGAACGTCCGGGCTTGCGGGAGTGGTCGCGATCTGGCGTTATATGCGCGATGTGTTGATTGGTCATGTCCCCAACCTTTCAACGCTTGCGCCCCTGCTGGCCGCCATCGCCTCGGCGGCGCTGTTCGCGGGACTGGCGGGCGCTCTGTTTCACGGCGTCGTGTTGCGCGGACGCTGGCGTCTATTGATCGCATCGGTAATGGCGTGGGGCCTGATTGTCGGCGGCGGTTCGCTCTATGCCGTTTTGGGGATGAGGCATCCTGCCCTGCCCGCGTTCAGTCCCCCCGCGCATTCGTCCGGTCCGAACATTGTATTGATCGTTGTGGACGCGCTGCGGGCGGACGGCTTGTCCGTGTACAATCCTCAAGCGAAGGCCCATACGCCGCAACTGAACGCATTCGCCAAAGATTGCGTGGTGTTCAATCATTGGTTCACGCAGGCGCCATGGACGAAGCCCGCGTTTGCCTCGATATTCACCGGGCGCTACCCGGAATCGCACACGGCCACCACCAAGATTTCAATGTTGCCCCAAGGCATAGGCGCCTTTCCGGAGAATCTGCGGAACGCCGGATATTACACGAAAGGCTTCGCAAACAATCCCCACATCATGTCGCCGTTTCATTTCGACCAAGGTTTCTGCGACTATGTTGACTTGAAGCCGCGTCTGTATTTTTATGCGGGACCGTCCGCCGCGAAACTGGCCGTATACGAAGTGCTTCGGCACGCGTGGCACGCGTTGGCCTCGAAAGTCTACAAGCGCATGAATGTGCGGGATTTCTATCAGCCCGCCGAGGACGTCACGGACGAGGCGTTGGCATGGATTGAAAGTCCCGAATGTCCAAAAAACGCGCCGTTCTTCCTCTTCCTGCATTACATGGACCCGCACGATCCCTTCATGGACCATGCCAAACCGGGTGTTGGTTATGCGCGCGTGCGCATGGAACACCCCGATCCGGACACGTTTTTGGAACCGATGAAGGAGGCATACGACAGCGAAATCGCTTATATGGACATTCATCTGGGCCGGCTGTTCGACGGTCTCAGACGGTATGGCCTGTACGACAACACAATCGTTCTGTTTACCTCGGATCATGGCGAGGAATTTTTTGAACATCGCGGATGGTGGCATGGGCAGACCCTGTTCGATGAATTGCTTCATGTGCCGTGCCTGATCAAATTGCCGCGATCGGCCCATGCCGGCGAGCGAAACACGGGGCTGGGCCGCCATGTGGACATTGCGCCGACGCTCCTGCAACTGGCGGGCGCCCCGCCTTTGGCCACGGCGGCCGGGCAGGCTGTCATGGGGCCGGACGGCGCTTTTGCCAATGCCGGCATTGCGTTTGTTTATGCGGAGAACGACTTCGAAAACAATGTTCTGCAAGGTATTCGGACCTTGGACAAGAAGGTCATTCATTCCAATCCGGACAATCCCCGCCGGCAACCGCCGGTCTCCTGTTACGATCTCCGGGCGGATCCCGGCGAGCAGCACAACTTGGCCGCTTCGGGCGCTCCGTGCGATCCGGGGCTCGAAAAGGCGCTGACCGACCTGCGCGCCTTTTCCCGCGGGCAGGGAACCCAGCCGGCCTTGGCGGGCCCACTGACCGAAGAACAAAGAAGCCAATTGGAGGGCTTGGGTTACCTGGGCGGGAAGTGAGGTCCTTTGTCCCCAAATTGATGTGAAACCCGGCCGGGATGGGTGTTGTGTTGATGGGCTTTGTCGTATAGATTTCCGACCCAACGTGGGCGATTGGCGCGGCTCGGCGGCGCAGGGTATAATGCCGCTTCGTTTTTCATTGGAACAGGTTGCGGCAGAAGGGAGATTGTTCGATGGCACAGATGGTTCCGGGCGCATATGCCTATTTCAACGGCGGGTATGTTCCCATCGAGGAGGCCAAAATCAGCATCATGACCCATGCCCTCAATTACGGCACGGGCTTGTTCGAGGGCATTCGCGGGTACTATGTAAAGGAAGAGGACAACATTCTTGTTTTCCGACTCAAGGAACACGTGGACCGCATGGTGCGCAATTTCAATGTCCTCTGCATGGAAGTGCCCGAAGACGCGGAACAAATAGGGGAAATCTGCCTTGAGGTGGTGCGGCGAAGCGGTTTCCGTGAAGGGGTCTACATCCGCCCGATCTGTTACAAGAGCGAACTTTCGCTCGGGCCGAAACTTCGCGGAGTCGAAAGCAGTTTCTGTTGTTACACGATTAAACTGGGCGATTACTGCGACATCGAGTCGGGATTGAATGTGGCCGTTTCGTCATGGCGGCGCCTTTCCGACAACGCGATTCCCTCGCGTGTGAAGGCGACGGGCAGTTACCTAAATTCGTCGCTCGCGGCCACGGAAGCGAAACAGTCGGGATTCGACGAGGCCATTTTCCTGCGCGAGGACGGCACGGTGGCGGAGGGAAGCGCGATGAACCTGTTCATGGTGTTGAACGGTCAGATCGTCACGACGCCTCCCACCGCCGACATCCTTGTCGGCATTACGCGCAATACGATCATTGAACTGGCGCGCGAGGAACTCGGGCTCGAGGTGATCGAGCGCCCCATCGCGCGGACGGAACTCTATGTCTGCGACGAGCTCTTTTTCTCGGGCACGGGCGCCCAGGTGGCCCCGGTCCGCTCCGTGGATCGCCGTATCCTCGGTTCGGGCACGCCGGGAGCAATTACGAAACAACTGCAAACATTGTATTTCGACGTCGTTCAGGGCCGGGTGCCCAAGTATCGCAAGTGGTGCACGCCGGTTTATTGACGGGCCGGACTTTTTGTTTCTAGCCGTGGAGCGTGTATGCTATGCCCGTTTCGTGGCATTTGGGAAATGGTGGAATATGGGAACCGGGAGAGTGTGGACATGAACCAGTATCAGATTCTGCTTGATCCGGCGAAGCTGCCGGATGCGTGGTACAACATCAACCCCGACTTGCCGGCGCCGTTGCCGCCGCCGCTTCATCCGGGCACGTTGCAGCCGTTGAAGCCGGAGGATTTGGCGGCGTTGTTCCCGCCGGGACTCATCGAACAGGAGGCGTCCATGGCGCCGATGATCTCGATACCCGGCGAGGTCATGGATGCCTACCGCATGTGGCGGCCGACTCCTTTGCGCCGCGCCTACCGGCTGGAAAAGGCCTTGGACACGCCGGCGAAGATTTTCTACAAAAATGAAAGCACCAGCCCGGCCGGGAGCCACAAACTGAACACTTCGATCGCGCAGGCGTATTACAACAAGGTTGCCGGCATTACCGAACTGACCACCGAGACCGGCGCCGGCCAATGGGGCACCGCCCTTTCGATCGCCTGCGCGGCGTTTGGCATGAAATGCACCGTGTTCATGGTGCGCGTCAGTTTCACGCAGAAACCCTACCGCCGCACGCTCATGCAGACCTTCGGCGCCAAAGTCGTGTCGAGTCCCAGCGACGAGACCGAATACGGGCGCAAGGTGCTCGCGGAAATGCCGGACACGACCGGCAGTCTGGGCATCGCCATCTCGGAAGCCATCGAAGTCGCGGCCAAGAGCGGCGGGAGCATCAAGTACAGCCTCGGCAGCGTGCTGAACCACGTGCTCCTGCATCAAACCATCATCGGCGAAGAAGCAAAACTCCAAATGGATAGCGTGGGCGAGTATCCGGACGTGGTCATTGGATGCTGCGGCGGCGGATCGAACTTTGCCGGCCTTGCGTTCCCGTTCGCGCCGGACAAGATTCGCAAGGGAAAGAATATTGATTTCATCGCGGTCGAGCCGAAAGCCTGCCCGACCCTGACGCGCGGCATCTACGCTTACGACTTCGGCGACACCGGCCAGATGACGCCGCTGCTCAAGCAGTACACCCTGGGCCACGATTTCGTGCCGTCCGGGATCCACGCCGGCGGACTGCGCTATCACGGCGTGGCGTCGCAACTGGCGCTGCTGTGCAAGGAAGGCGTCATGCGCGCCGTGGCGTGCCACCAGAACGAATGCTTCGAGGCCGCCTCGCTCTTCGCGCGATGCGAGAGCATCGTGCCGGCCCCGGAATCGTCGCACGCCATTCGCGTTGCGATTGACGAGGCGATCAAGTGCCGGGAATCCGGCGAAAAGAAGACAATCCTCTTCAATCTCAGCGGCCACGGCCATTTCGACATGACCGCGTACGACGCCTATTTCAACGGCAAACTCGAGGATTTCGAATTGGATCAAAGCGCCATTGACGCCGCCGAGGCGCGCATTCCAAAAGTGTGAACAAACCCATCGAAACCAAAGGCAGGAGACGCCCGGCCGGGCGTCTCCTCTTCATTCCGGAGGAGAAGCGTTGGCTATCGTGGACACGCCCTGGGTGGACGGACTGACAATCGGCGAGGCGCTGTATCGAACCGTTCGCGATCATGGTTCGCGGGATGCCGTGGTCTTTCCGCGCCTGAACTTGCGCTGGTCCTACGACGAGTTTTTTGATCGCGTGAAACAAACGGCGCGCGCGTTCATGGCCTTAGACATCGAGGCCGGCGATCACATCGGCATCTGGAGCACCAACTGGCCGGAATGGATTCTCGCGCAATTCGCCAGCGCGCACATCGGGGCCGTGCTGGTCAACGTGAATCCGGCGTATCGCGTGCATGAAATGGAATTCATCCTCGGCGCCGCGGATATCAAATTGCTTCTGTTGACGGATGCCTTCAAGCACAGCAACTACGAGGACATGATCGCCTCGCTGATTCCCGAACTTGAAACCGCACCGTTCGGCAAGCCGCTGGCGTTGGAACGTTTCCCTTCCTTGCGGCAGGTTGTCGGCATCAAGGCCGCGCCGTCCAAGCCGGGGATCTGGCCATGGGAAGAATTCACGGCCCAAGCGCGCCGGATTCCCGAGTCGGATATGGCCCGGCGCGCCGCCGCGTGCAATTTTCAGATGCCGGCCAATATCCAGTATACCTCCGGCACCACCGGCCAGCCCAAAGGCGCCGTGTTGACCCACCGCAACCTCCTGATGAACGCGTTTCATGTCGGGGGCCGGCAACGGATGGGCAGCGCGGACCGCCTGTGCATTCCGGTGCCGTTTTACCACTGCTTCGGCTGCGTGATGGGCACGCTCATGTGCGCCGTCCATGGCGCGGCCATGATTGTTCCGGCGGAGTCCTTCGAGCCGGAATCGGTGCTCGACGCGGTCGAGAAAGAACGCTGTACGGCGCTGTACGGCGTGCCTACGATGTTCAACGCCGAACTGAACCACCCCGACTTCGACCAGTACGACCTCTCGACTTTGCGCACGGGAATCATGGCCGGCAGCCCGTGTCCCATTGAATTGATGAAACAGGTCACGCAGTTCATGCACCTCTCCGAGTTGACCATCGCCTACGGCCTGACGGAATCGTCGCCGGTAATCACCCAGTCGGAAACGTCGGAGCCCATCGAGGTCCGGGTGAGCACCGTGGGCACGGTCCTGCCGGGGGTCGAAGTCCGCATCGTGGACCCGAAAACGCTAAACGACATGCCCGACGGCGAACCGGGCGAACTCTGGTCGCGCGGACACGGCACGATGCTCGGCTACTACAAGGATCCCGATGCGACCGCCAAGGTCGTCACGCCCGACGGATGGCTGCGCACGGGCGATCTTGCCGTGCGGACCCCTTCGGGCCATTACCGCATCACCGGGCGCATCAAGGACATGATCATCCGGGGCGGCGAAAACATCTATCCGCGTGAAATCGAGGAATTCCTGCTCACGCATCCGAAGATTTACGACGCGCAAATCGTCGGCGTGCCGGACGTGCATTACGGCGAGCAGGTGTCCGCATGGATCATTCCGAAGGATCCGTCGCTGACGGAGGAAGAAATCCGCGCCTTTTGCAAGGGCAACATCGCCCACTATAAAATCCCGCACTATATCGAATTCGTGCGGGAATTTCCGTTGACGGTTTCCGGCAAGATCCAGAAGTTCAAACTGCGCGAAGCCGGCATCGAGCGTTTCCATTTGCAACAGGCCGCCGGAACCGAAACGGCATAGCAAAACGGGGAGGAGGCCGTTATGGCGCGTGTTCGCTGGCAGGTTCTATTGGCCCTGTCGGGCCTGTTGTTTCTTTCGCCGCTTGTCGCGATCCGACCGGTTCGCGCGGAAAGCGTCATGCTGCCGATGCGCGACGGCGTCCGGTTGGCCACGGATTATTTCCTGCCCGAAGACGCGCAACCCCCGTTTCCCGCGATCGTCACGCGCACATACTATGGCCGTGCGACAAAGTACACCGATGCGATCGTCCAGCGATTCGCGAAACGCGGCTATGCCTATGTCATCCAGGACGTCCGCGGGCGCGGCGGCAGCGAGGGCAGGGACATGGCCTTCGATGACGACGGCTGGGGCGAACGGCAGGACGGCGCGGATACGATTGCGTGGGTGGCCCAACAGCCGTGGTGCAACGGCCGAATCGGCACATGGGGCGGTTCGGCGCTGGGCATCGTCCAGGTGTTCATGGCGCCCGTGACGGACCGCGTAGCCGGCCAGGCGATTTCCGTGGCCTGCTCGGATTTCTACCAGCAAATCGCTTACCAGGGCGGCGTGTTCCGCAAGGCGCTGTGCGAGGATTGGCTCAAGATGCAGAAGAGCGAGCACGTACTCGAAGTCTGGCACGCCCATCCCACATACGACGCTTTCTGGGAACGCCACAACGTCGAGCCGGTCGCGGACCGCGTCACGGCGCCCGCCGTGCACATCGGCGGCTGGTGGGACATCTTTTGCCAGGGAACCATCAACAACTTCGTCACGCGCCAGCACAACGGCGGTCCCGGCGCGAAGGGCCGCCAAAAACTCATCATGGGCGCGTGGCTGCACGGTCCCAAGGCGGATCCCGGCGACCTCGTGCTGAAACCCAATTTCGGTTTCGATGTGGGAAAGTACGAGGACCGGTTTCTCGATCATTACGTCAAGGGGGAAGCCAACGGGATTGACGCCGAGCCGCCCGTCAACTATTACACGCTCGGCGACGTGATCGAACCGAACGCGCCCGGCAACGAGTGGCGCACCGCGCAGGATTGGCCGCCTTTCCCGACCGTCGAAACCGCGTACTACCTCCATGCGGACAAGTCGTTGTCCACCGAACCCGCCGCCGGCGGCGAATCCCTTGCATTCACCTACGATCCCGCGAATCCGTGCCCCACGCACGGCGGCGCGGAATTGACCCTGCCGCCCGGTCCCTACGATCAACGCGAACTGGCCGCGCGCCCCGACGTGCTGGTGTTCCAAACGGCGCCGCTCGATGCGCCCATCGAGATCACCGGCAATGTGAAGGCGCGCCTGTACGTCTCGACCGACGCGCCCGACACCGATTTCACGGCCAAATTCATTGATATCTATCCCGATGGACGGCAGATCCTCATGCTCGACAATATTCGCCGCCTCAAATTCTGGAAAGGCTATGCAAAGGCCGAACCCGTCACGCCCGGCACGGTCGTCCCGCTTGAAATAGACCTGTGGACCATCAGCCTGATTGTGAATAAAGGCCATCGCATCGGCCTGCACGTCTCCAGCAGCAACTACCGCCGATTCGAAAAAAACCCCAATACCGGCGAGGACTTTCCCGGTGCGGAACTGCGTATCGCGCGCAACAGCGTCCACATGGGCGAAGCGCACCCCAGCGCGCTGCTGCTGCCCATCCGGTAATTCCGAATAGCGGGATTATTTCCGGAATTTCAGAAGGCGTTTGAGCACTTTGCCCGTCGCGCCGATGGGAAGCGAATCCATGAATTCGACCTGTCGGGGATAGGCAAAGGCGGCCACCCGGTCGCGGGCCCATGCGACGAGTTCGTCCGCGGTGCATTGCGCGCCTTCCTTGAGGACCACGCATGCCTTGACTTCCTCGCCGTATCGTTCGTCGGGAACGCCGATCACAGCGCAGTTGGCGACGGCCGGATGGGTCATCAGTACGTTTTCGATCTGCGCGGAATAGACCTTGTAGCCTCCGCGATTGATCATGTCCTTGCTGCGTCCCACGAGGCACAGTCCTCCGCCGGCATCCTGGCGGGCCAGGTCGCCCGTGTGAAACCAGCCACCCGCCAGCGCCTGCCGTGTCGCCTCGTCGTCGTTGTAATACCGTTTCATGCAGGTGGGACTGCGGACAATAATTTCGCCCACTTCCCCGGGCGGCACATCGTTCATCTTGTCGTCCACCAGGCGAATCTGTACCCCGCCGACGGGGCGTCCGATGGCGCCGGGTGTATCGTTGGCCGTATACCGATCCACCGTGGCAAGGATGATTTCCGTGGCGCCGTAGCCTATGCGAATGTCCACGCCGAGTCTTTCCTCGAAAAACCGGTGTACGGCGGGCGAAAGCGCGGCGCCGCCCGAGATGCACAGCCGCCACTGTCCCGCAATCGCATCCAAGGCGATGCCCGATGATTCTACCGTCTCATAAAGGCGATGCAGCATGGGCCCCACGCCGTGAAAGACGGTCACGCGTTCGCGGGCCATGGCGCGCCAGACGTCCTCGGGGCTGAACCGGGGCATGATGACAATCGTCGATCCGGTCAGAAACGTCGTGAGCAGTATCGAGCAGCGGAAGGCGCCGAAGAGGGGAACCGCGGAAAGGCCCACATCGTCATGCCGGATGCCGTGTTCGTGTCGCACAAGGACGGCGCTCAGGTATTCGCCGGCATGGGAATGCTCGGCGCCCTTGGGGACTCCCGTGGTGCCCGATGTAAACGTAATCGAACAACTCGCGTCGTTCGGCAGATCCACCGACTCGAAAACATCCGGTTGGCCGTGATGCAGGTCGCGCCACGATCGGCATTCGGACAGTACGGAAAGACCCTGCGGATCGTCGGGTATCGCCCGAAACTCCCTGCATCCGGGCGTGGCTTGGAATGCGTCGAACCCATGGCGGCCAAGGGGGGAATCGGGCGTGCCCTCATGGCATAAATAAACCACGGCCTCGGAATCGCGGAGTTGCTGCGCGATTTCATCCCGCTTGAGCAGGGGGTTGAGCGGCACGGCCACCGCGCCCGTTTTGAGTATGGCAAAATAAGAAATCGCAAATTCGCCACGCGATGGACACGTGAGCGCGACTTTGTCGCCGGGCTTCACGCCAAGGCCAACAAGCCCATGGGCCAGCCGGCTCGCCATCCGATCCAGTTCCGCATAGGAAAGACGGGCCGGGCCGCATATCAGGGCCGTGCGGTCCGGGAAAAGGCGCGCCGAACTTTCAATCAGTGTCGCAACATTCATCGGACAGTTCCTTTCCATAGTGTTGGGGGCCGGGAATCGCGCCGGCCCCACAGGGCAGGGCAACAAAACCCGTATAGCAGCCTGTGGCGCCGAATTCCGATTCGGCACGGTCTTTGGCCAATTGGCCGAATCGGAATTCGGCGTTACGATTTCGAAGGCTCGAATACCTTCACATCTCCAAAGACATGTTACAAAAAGCATGCGGCCGTCCACACTATGCCGCCTGGCGGGGCATGTACGCGAATCGTTTTTGCCGGCGTTGGAACGGTATGCTAACGACATGGTGCGATAGGCGCACGGGATCCGACATATAAAACTGTAAAGGTTTCGGGAGGTGACTCATGCGAATCGAAGGCAATGCGTTTTTGGTTACGGGAGGCAGTTCGGGACTGGGCGAGGCAGTGGTGCGCATGCTGGTTGAGTCGGGCGGCAGGGCCGTTATCGCCGATATTGACGCGGAGAAAGGCAAGGCCGTCGTTGAAAGCATCGGGGCGGCCGTCCGCTATGTCCATTGCGACGTGGCCGACGAGGCCGATGCCAACGCCGCGGTCAATGCGGCCCTGGACGGTTTCGGCAATCTGCGCGGTCTGATTGGGTGCGCGGGCGTGCCGTTGGTGCAGCGGGTTGTCGGACGCAAGGGTCCGCATTCGCTGGAAGATTTTACGCGATTGATACAGATCAACCTCATCGGGACCTTCAACGTGCTGCGTTTGGCGGCGGCCGCGATGATTCGGCAGGAACCCATGGAAACAGGCGAGCGGGGCGTTATTGTCAATACGTCGTCCACGGGCGCGTTCGAGGGCCAGATCGGACAAGCCGCCGATGCGGCGGCCAAGGGCGGCATCAACAGCATGACCCTGCCGATTGCGCGCGAGTTGGGCAGTTGGGGCATTCGGGTCGTGACGATTGCGCCGGGCATGTTCGACACGCCGATGATGAACCTGCTGCCCAATGGACTGCGCGCCGCGTTGGGGGCCCAGGTCCCGTTTCCTTCCCGGTTCGGAATGCCCGCCGAATTTGCCGCGCTGGCGCGACACGTCATCGAAAACGAGATGATCAACGGTGAAATTATTCGCTTGGACGGCGCCCAGCGCATGGGACCGAGAATTTGAAGCACGTTGGGCCGCGCCTTGGGCGGGCAAGGGCCGTTTGAAAGATCCCGCGTTTCTTTGATAGAGTGCCAGCCCTTGGCCGCAACCGATGTGGAAAATGGTGTGAATACGATCGCGATTGATAGTGAACGATGTAAGGGGTGTTACCTTTGCATGGAGGTGTGCCCGCGGAATTGCATCGAGCAAAGCGGCGCTCCGAATGCCGCCGGTTATTATCCGGCGCGGTTTATCGAGGATTCGGAATGCCTTGCGTGTGCGCTGTGCGGGCTGGTATGTCCGGACGTGGCCATTACCGTGCTGCGCGATGTGGATGAACCGGCCCCGGCCGCAGCGTCTGCCGAAGTGAAAGGATAGGCGCTCGTGGCCGATCGTCCAGGTAAACGCGTTCTTCAGAAGGGCAATGTGGCCATGGCCGAAGGGGCCGTGCAGGCGGGATGCCGGTGCTATTTCGGATATCCCATCACGCCGCAGAACGAAGTGCCGGAATATTTGTCCAAGCGCCTGCCGGAAGTCGGCGGCACGTTTCTGCAGGCCGAAAGCGAGGTCGCCAGCATCAACATGGTCTACGGTGCGGTGGCCGCCGGCGTGCGCGCCATGACGAGTTCCTCCAGTCCGGGTATCTCGCTCATGCAGGAAGGCATTTCGTTCCTCGCGGGCAGCCAGTTGCCGGCCGTCATCGTGAATGTTCAGCGTTCCGGCCCCGGCCTCGGCGGCATCAAGACGACGCAGGGCGACTACCTGCAATCAACGCGCGGCGGCGGACACGGCGATTACCGCACGATAGTGCTTGCGCCGTGGACGGTGCAGGAAATGTACGACATGCCCTTCCTCGCGTTTGAACTCGCCGAAAAATACCGCAACCCCGTCATGATTCTTCCCGACGCCGTGCTGGGCCAGATGATGGAAGGCGTGGTGATGACGCCACCCGGCCCGGTTATCACCTATGAAAAAAATTACATTGTGGACGGCGCCAAGGGGCGCCCCGCGCGTAATATCCGCAGCATGTATCTCGAAGGCGACGATCAGGAACTGCTGAACTACGTGTTGCGCGAGAAATACCGCAAGATGGAGGCGGAGGAGCCGCGTTTCGAGACGCATTGGACGGACGACGCCGACACGGTCATCGTGGCGTTCGGCACAGCGGCGCGGATTTCGCTTTCGGCGGCCCAACGGGCGCGGGAGTCCGGGCTTCGCGTGGGACTCTTCCGCCCGATTACCTTGTGGCCGTTCCCGGCGGACGGTTTGCGCGCGATTGCGCAACGCGTGAAGCGCATCCTTGTGGTCGAAATGAATCTCGGCCAGATGGTGGACGACGTCCGCGCGGCGCTCGATCCGAGCGTGCAGGTGGAGTTCTATGGACGTCCCGCCGGCGGCATTCCCAGTCCCCGCGCCATCCTCGCCCATCTTCAGGGAAAAGGAACGGACAAGGGGGAAGAATGGGCGGACAAGGTCGGCGCCGCGGCCAGGCACTATATCTGGTGGCGCGAAGGCGAGTTGAAACCGCGCGAAACAAGCCCCGTGGGCATTGGAGAAGCCGGCGATGAGTAAGGTCGTTTTCAAGCGTCCCCGGTATCTGCGCGATGCGGCGACTCATTACTGCGCGGGATGCACGCACGGAACGGCGCACCGCTTGGTGGCCGAGGCCATCGAGCATTTCAACGTCGGCGAAAAAGCCGTCGCCGTCGCCCCGGCCGGATGCAGCGTGATGCTCTACAAGTATTTCGACGTGGACTCGATCGAGGCGGCGCACGGCCGCGCGCTGGCCGTCGGCACGGGGATCAAGCGCGCGCGCCCCGACTTGTTCGTGTTCACCTATCAGGGCGACGGCGACCTCGCCAGCATCGGCCTGTGCGAAACCATGCACGCGGCCAATCGCGGCGAAGGCATCACCGTCATCTACGTCAACAACGCCGTCTACGGCATGACAGGCGGCCAGATGGCCCCGACCACGCTACTCGGCCAGCGCACCACGACGACTCCGGCGGGCCGCAGCGTGGACAACGAGGGCCACCCCTTGCGCATGGCCGAGATGATGGCCACCCTCGACGGCGTCCTGTACGCCGAACGCGTCGCGCTCTTCGACCCCAAGCAGATCCGCCGCGCGCGGAAGGCCATCTTCCACGCCTTCGAGATTCAGATCAAATACAACGGCTTTGGGTTCGTCGAAGTCCTCTCCGCCTGCCCTACCAATCTCCGCGTGACCCCGCAGCAGTCCCAGAAATGGGTCGAAACCGAAATGTGCAAGGTTTTCCCGCTTGGACTGTTCAAGGATGTGACCGTGGACACGCCGCAGAAGCCCATGCCGGAACCGGAACCGGGCGGAAACGGCGCCGGCCAGGAGACCTGCCATGCTATTTGAGTTCACGACGGCGGGATTCGGCGGACAAGGCATCCTCTACATGGGCAATCTGCTTGCCGACGCCGCGCTGCGCGAAGGCCGAAACGCCACGTTTCTGCCCACCTACGGTGCGGCCATGCGCGGCGGCACCGCCAACTGTGTCGTCATCGTCTCGGACGACGAAATCGGCTCGATGGCGCTCGACCAACCCGACGCGGCTGTCATGATGAACCAGCCATCCCTCGAAAAATTCCAGCCCGTCGTCAAACCCGGTGGGCTCATCGTCGCCAACGCCAGCATCATTGATCCGGCCGTGCTTGCGCGCGACGATGTCCGCGTGGTCTGGATTCCCGCCACGCAAATCTCCAAGGACACGGTGGGAACCGAACGCTCCGCCAACATCGTCGCCCTCGGCGCCTTCCTCAAAGCCGAACCCGTCGTGAAAGTCTCCACCATCGAGGCCATCTTCCGCGAAGGCGCCGCCGGACGTCGCGCCGCCATGGTCGAAAAAAACCTCGCCGCCCTCCGCGCCGGTCTCGATTATTAATCCCGGAATTACCTACGCCCAAACCTGCGAAGATGCAGGTGCAACGAATCCCATGTGCGACTACCATGAAATCACCCTCACCGCCGCGCCCGCGGAAGATTACGCCTTCGACTACTGGTGGGGCGACATAACGCCCAGCGCGGGAGACGTGGAGTCGCTGGGGCTGGATGAAGAACATGCGGAAATGGTGCATTGAAATTATAATGAGAGGAAGTTCATTTGGACTGCCGGGGGATGGAACACAAGCCCTGTGTCGGTTATAGTTTCGGCAGTTTATGACCGTTTCGTACAGTCGCGGATGGGAGGATTGCGGGCATGGATAGGCGTTTGGCGTTGGCGCTGGCCGTGTGCACGGCGACGTTGGGCGCCTGTTCCCTTGGCGGGCTGGCGGCTCGCCCGTTGCCGCGTCACGACGGGACGTTGATTGTGCCCGGTCTTGTCGCGCCGGTCACTATTCTCCGCGACACGTGGGGCGTGCCGCACATTTATGCGGAAAATGCCCATGACTTGTTTTTCGCGCAAGGCTACACGCAGGCGCAGGACCGCTGGTGGCAGATGCAGTTTTTCCGGCACGTGGGTCGCGGTTCCCTGTCCGAACTGATCGGCGAAGCGGGACTGGCCGACGATGTCTACTTTCGCACGCTGCGTCTCCACGATACCGCGGCGCGGGAAATCGCGCTTCTCGAACCCGGCGCGCGCGAGATGCTGGAGTCTTTCGTCGAAGGCGTGAACGCGTATCTCGAAGGCAAGGAACCGGACGAACTGGCGATGGAATATGCCGTGTTGCAACTGGCCGGCACGGAGATTTCCGTCGAGCCATGGTCGCCCGCCGACTCGCTCGTGTTCGGCAAAATTGTCCAGATGCAGCAAGGCATGCCCATGGCGGGCGAAAGCGCTTTTCAGGAAGTGATTGATCGCGTCGGTTTCGCGCGCGCCCTGTACTGGTCGCCGCCTTGGCCCCACGGCGTCAAACCGGCCATTCTGGGTCCCGGCGGCAAGCGGCTCGAAACCGGCGGTTTGTTCGACGCGTTGCTGCGTCCGCCCATCGGGAGCAACAGCTGGGTTGTCGGCGGGGCCTTGTCGAAGACAGGCCGTCCCATTCTCGAAAACGATCCGCACCTCGGCGTCATGACGCCGTCTTTTTACTACGAAATCGCGCTGCATAGCGCGGGCGGCGCGGACGAAGCCCCGATCGATCTCGCCGGCGTCGCCTTTGCGCCGCAGCCGGGGGTGGTCATCGGGCACAACGCGCATATCGCGTGGGGCATCACCCTCGGCAAAGGTGTTGACGCATGGGATACGTACCGCATCGCGCCGCATCCGGGGAAACCGCTCGAGGCGTATCAATGGAACGGCGGCTGGGCCGCGTTTTCCGTGCGGGAAGAGACTTTTCATGTCGCCGGGCAGGATCCCGCCACCTTCCAAATTCGCGAAACGATCCACGGGCCGGTCGTCAACGACGAGTTTGCGTCGGACGAGGCCGGATTTTCCCTGCGACCGAACGCGAAACCGCTTGCCTTGCGCTGGGCGGGGCTTGAGCCGGGCGGACTCGGCAACGCCCTGTACCGTTTGGCGCGCGCGTCGAATTGGGACGAGTTTCGCGCCGCGCTGGCGTTCTGGGACGCGCCGCCGTGCCATTTCAGTTACGCGGACGTGGCCGGTCATATCGGCTATCAACTCGCGGGCAAGGCGCCGGTCCGTCCGGCGGATCAAAGCGGAATGGTTCCGGCGCCGGGCTGGACCGAGGAAGCCCTGTGGAAGGGCTATGTGCCGTATGAAGACCTGCCGCACGCGATCGATCCGCAAGACGGGATCATCGTTCACGCGAATCAGGCCGTTGCGCATCCCGATTATTTCGCGCGGCTGAAGGCGAAACTGGCGCCCGTGTTCGGCCCGGATATCAATGTCTGCTTTCAGCCGACGGCCTATTACGGGTACCGGGCCGAACGCATCCGGCAACTGCTCGAAGGCCGCGCGCCGTACGATCTCGACGCGTTCAGCCGCATGCAGGCCGACGTGAAATGGATCAGCGCCGATGAAGTGATGCCCTGCCTCGTTTCGTTGCGGTTGGACGACGCCGCGCTTCGATGCGACCGCGATTGGCTCGCGCGCTGGGATCGCCGTTTCACGGCGGACAGTCCGCAGGCCACGCTGTACGCGCTTTTCTGGAAACATCTGACGGACGGCATTTACGCGGACGAGGCGCCGCCGCCGCAACCCAACGACGCCGTCATGTACGCCGTCCGGCTGCTGCTGGCCGACCCGGCCAATGCCTGGTGGGACGATCAAACGACACCGGACGTGGCCGAGACGCGCGACGACATCCTGGCCCGTTCCTTGCGGGATGCCCGCGACGAGGCCGTGCGGCGTTTCGGACCCCTTCGCGCCAATTGGCGGTGGGGGAAACATCACACCGTCCGATTCGTCAACTTTCCCCTCGGCATCGGCGGCATCGGCGCGATCGCGTGGCTCGTCAATCGCGGCCCGGTCGGACTGCCCGGCACGATGGAAACCATCAACGCGGCCGAATGGGTGGAGGAAAACGACACGTTCGCCGTGAAATGGGCCCCCGCCATGCGCATGATTCTCGACGTGGGCGATTGGGACAACGGCCGGATTTCGCTGGCCCCCGGCCAAAGCGGCCATCCCGCCAGCAAGAACTACGGCGACCAGATCGAGTTATGGGCGGCCGTCAAGCACCGCCCCATGCTTTGGTCCTTCGACCGCGTCAAAGCCGAAACCATGCACACCCTGACGCTGGCCCCGCCCCGGTAACAAAACATCGCCCCAGAATTACTTTATTGAACGGCCGCCAATCGCATGATAAAGTGGTTTTTGCCCCGTTGAGGCCGCCGGGCGCGATGTGAAGCCGGTTTCCGGCCATGATGAAAGAACAACAGGCATGGACTTTCGTCTCTCGGAAGATCAACTGGAAATTCAGGAGATGGTGCGCAAGTTCGCGCGGAACGAAATCGCGCCGCTGGCCGCCGAAATTGACCGAGAATCGCGCTTTCCCGTCGAGACGTTTCGGAAGATGGGGGAGTTGGGTCTCCTGGGTCTGCTGATACCGGAGGAGTACGGCGGCGTGGGCCAGGGCGTGCTGACTTTTTGCGTCGCGATGGAGGAAATTGCCTGGGCGTGCGCCTCGACCTCGTTGTCGTATCTCGCGCATTCGGTTTTGTGCGCCCACAATCTTTCGTGCAACGGATCCGATGCACAAAAGCAGAAGTATCTGCCGGATCTGGCGACGGGGGCCAAACTGGGCGCGATTGCGATGACGGAGCCGAATGCCGGTTCGGATGTCCTGTCCATCACGACTTTCGCGGAGCGATCCGGCGGCGAGTACGTGATAAACGGCAGCAAGACCTTTATCACCAATGCGCCGGTGGCGGACACGTTCCTTGTATACGTGCGGACTGACAAGCAGGCGGGGCCGGGCGGGATCAGCCAGTTTATCGTCGAACGCGGTTTTCCGGGCTTCTCGATAGGACAACCTTTGCGGAAAATGGGCATGCACGGATCGCCCACGGCGGAGATTTTTTTCGACCATTGCCGCGTGCCCGCCGAAAACCTCGTGCGGGGCGAAAACCGGGCCTTGGGGATTCTTCTGGGGGGACTCGACGTGGAGCGGACGGTGGGCGCCGCGATGGCGGTGGGCGGGGCCCGCGCGGCGTTCGAGCGCGCGCTTGCGTACGCGATGGAACGGCGGCAATTCGGCCAGCCGCTCGCCATGTTCGAGATGATTACCGAAAAACTGGCGAATATGAGCATGGAAATCGAGGCCGCGCGCCTGTTGGCCCACAAGGCGGCCTCGTTATGCGATCAGGGCGTGCGATGTTCCCTTGAGGCGTCGCATGCGAAACTGTTCGGTTCGGAAATGGCGGTGCGCGTTGCCTCCGATGCCGTGCAGATTCTCGGCGGCTATGGCTATATGCAGGAATACGAGGTCGAGCGGATCCTGCGGGATGTCCGAATGGGCACGATCGGCGGCGGAACCTCGGAAATTCAGCGGCTGATCATCGCGAAGGAAATTCTGGGCCGCAACTGAAGGCTCGCGAAAACGAAAACGGAGAAAGGTTCGACGACATGGACGCGCAGGACGCCATCTACTTTGAAGACCTTGAAGTGGGACAGGAGACCCGTTCGCCCGCGCGCACGGTGACCGAGGCGGACATTGTCAACTTCGCCGGTATTTCCGGGGATTTCCACGGACTGCACATGGACGCCGAATTCGCCCGGACAACGCCGTTCGGCCAGCGCATCGCCCACGGGCTCTTGGGCCTTTCCATCGCTTCCGGTCTCGTGACCCGCCTTCCGGACGTGCCAATGCACAAATTCGTCGCGTTTCTCGGATTGACCTGGGATTTCCGCCTTCCCCTGTTTATCGGCGATACCATTCACGCAGTGCAGACCGTTTCGGAAAAGCGCGCCACCAAGAAACCCGGCCTGGGTGTCGTCGTGTACGACGTCAAGGTCGTCAACCAGAACGGCGACGTCTGCCAGGAAGGCCAATGGAAGACCATGTACCTGATGCGGCATGCGGCGCCGCCGGATTCGGAGTAGCCGCGTGGAAAGCGCTTCGGTCATGACGCCGCTCAAGGGCGCGCTCCACGTACATACCACGTGTTCCGACGGGGCGCTTTCTCCGGAGGAGGCGTTGCGGGTCTACCGGGATCTGCGTTTCGATTTCGTCGCCCTTACCGACCACGATTTTCTGTTGCGTCCCGGCGCGTATGACCGCATACCGGATGAATTCGAGGGCATGCTGGTCTTTCGCGGGGTCGAACAGACGATCTTCGCGCGCGGATATCTCCACGTCAACCGAATCGAGGGCGATTCCGAAACGCTGCATGTGTTCAATCATCCCGCGGAATATGCCCTCGCCATCAATCAGGTTCTGGAGCGCATCCACGAGGTCGAACGGACGATCCGGATAGACGCGGTCGAGGTTACGCTTCAGGGCTTCTACACGGCCGAATACGATGTGGAGGCCCTGCCGTATCCCAAAGTCGCGTCGGACGACTCCCATACGCGGGAAGGGTGCGGCCGTGCGTGGATCGAGGTGGCGTGCGCCAAAAACAAGGATGCCGTCATTCGGGCCATCAGGAATGGCCGGGCGCGGGTCTGCTATAATGGAACGGCGCATCGGGCGGCATGGTCCAACCGGGGAGGTGTTGCCAGTGGCTAGTCGTGTGGCGATTTGCGCGGTGGCGCAGACGAAGTTCGAAGCCAACAAATGGAACCTGCGAATGCAGGGCCTGCTGTGGGAAGTTGTCAAGGGTGTTCGCGAGCAGACGGGACTCGGTTTCGGCAAGGGCGGCATTGACGGCGCCGTGACCGTTTCGGACGATGTGTTCGACGCGCGGACCATTTCCAACGGGGGCATCACCGATGTGGTGGGCGCGCATTACGGCGCGGAGGAAAAGGTCGCGGCGGACGGCGCGCAGGGCGTGTATTACGCGGCCGCGCAGATTCTCTCCGGGCATCACGAGATCGTGCTGCTGGCCGGGCACTGCAAGGAATCCCAGGCGGCCAGCCGGAACATGGTTACGCACTTGGCCTTCGACCCCTTTTACACGCGCCCGGTCGGGCTCGACTATCTCGCCGCGGCGGCGTTGCAAGCCCAGGCCTACATGGCGCGGTCCGGCGTGACGGAAATCCAGTTGGCGGATGTGGTGGCGCGATCGCGGCGCTGGGCCTCCCTGAATCCCGTGGCCCAACTAACGGCGCCGGCGAAGCGCGAGGACATTCTGGCGTCCCCGATGGTCGCCGATCCCATCCGCCGCGATTTCATGTATCCCGTGTCCGACGGAGCCATCGCGATGATCCTGGCCAACGAACAACGTGCCCGGCAGATAACCAACACGCCGGTGTGGATTGCGGGCCTTGGCAACTGTTACGACAGTTTTTTCCTGGGCGAACGGGACTTGGGCGGGAATTTCGCCCTCGAATGCGCCGCGAAACGCGCCTATGCGATGGCGGGCGTGGCCAATCCGGAAAAGGCGTTCGACGTGGCCGAGATTGCCGATCAATACGCCCATCAATTGCCGCAATATGCCGAAGGGCTCGGTTTGTGCAAATCGGGCCGCGAATGGCTTGAAAGCGAGGGGCCGGACCGGCAAAACGTCAACCGTTCCGGTGGCATGCTCGCCGGAAATCCCTTGATGCTGGGCGGGCTGGCCCGCGTGGCCGAGGCCGTCATTCAACTGCGCGGCGAGGCTGGCGAACGGCAGGTGGCCGAAGCCAGGCGCGCCGTCGCCCAAGGCGCCACCGGTCCGGCAGGACAACTTCAGACGGTCGTGGTATTGGAAAGTTAGGGAGTCGCCCGCACAATGACCAAAAATAGAAACGTCGCCATCATCGGCAGCGGCATGTCGCGGTTTTCGAGCCACCGCGAGGAAGTCAACCAGCCCGAAATGATTCATGAGGCGGTCGTCGAGGCGCTACAAGACGCGGGCGTCATGCTGGACGACATAGACTGCGTTCTGCACGGCAACATGGAATTGTTCGAGATGGTCCATCAGCCGGACATGTGGCACGTGATCGGCGACGGGGTCTGGGGTAAATCGGGGATTCGCCTCACCACGGGCGGAACCACCGGCGCCACCCTCGCCTGCGCGGCGGACAATCTGGTCGCGTCGGGACTGCACGACGCCGTGCTGGCCATCGGCTTCGAGAAACTCCAGGAAGGCCATACCACCGGCGGCATCACCAACATGGCGGACCCGCTCTGGGGCCGGAGCCTTCAGACCGGCGCGCTTACCGGAACGGGCGCGCAAAAGATTATTGATGAATTCGGCGTGGAGCGGGCGCGATGGGCCGCGATGAAATACCGGACGATCATGGATGAACACGCCATGCGGAACCCAAAGGCCCATCGCCGGCTGCGGCTCGAACGCCGGTACATCAAGGAAACGGCCGAGAATTCGCCGCCGCTGGCGGGTGAACTCCGGATGATCCACATGTGCTCGCAGAGCGACGGCGCGTGCGCCGTCGTCTTCGCCTCGGAGGAAAAGGTGCGGCAATGGAAGGCGAATCCGGCATGGATTGTGGATCACGAAACGGTGCATCGCGAGGAAACGATGATCTTCGGATCGCAGAAAAACACGCAGCGGGTCGCCGCGGAGCGGCTATTCAAACGGACCGGCATATCGAATCCCCGGCAGGAAATTGACGTGCTCGAAATGTACGATCCCTCGGCGTGGTGGGGACTCGACTGGCTCCGCGATTTTCTGCTCCTGTCGGGAGACGAAGCCATCAAAATGGTCGAGAATGACGAGATCGCGATTGACGGGGCGTTTCCGGTCAATCCGTCCGGCGGCGTGATTGCCAGCAATCCGATCGGCGCGACGGCGCTGGTCCGCGTCGCCGAGGCCGCCATGCAAATCCGGGGAACGGCCGGCGATCACCAAGTGGCGAAACCGGTCCGCCGCGCGCTGGCCTCCGGTTTTGGCGGTTCATTGTGGACGGTGTTGATGCTGTTGTCGAAAGAGAAGCCCGAACAGGGAGCCGAAACTCATGGGTAAAGAAAAAGAAGGCCGGGAACTGATTGTGTCGCGGCAAATCCTGTCCATTCCCCAGCATTTTTCGACGGGACCGGTCATGGGCCGTTTTCTGGCGGAATTGCGCGACAACAAGCGCATCATGGCCAACAAATGTCCCAAGTGCGGGCGTCATCAGTTGCCGCCGCGCGAGGTCTGCGCCATTTGCCACGTCGAGGCCACCGGATGGGACGAACTCCCGCCCGTAGGCACGATTCGCGATTTCGATGTCATCTATTACGCCAGTCCGGACCCGTTGACCGGCGAGACGCGCCAAGTCCCCTACGTCTTGTGCTGGGTGGATCTCGACGGGACACAGGGCGATGCCCCGTTCTGGCACCTGCTCGACGTGGACGACTTGACCAAGGTGCGCCGAGGTGTCCGCGTCCGTGTCGTGTTTGCCGACGATCGCCGCGGCGCCACGGAAGACATCAGGCACTTTGAGATTATTCCGGACGAACCGATTGAAGGAGGGGATGCGCGATGAAGGAAGAAAAAGAGTGCGCATTTGTCATCGAGGGCAAGATGGCCCTGCCTTATCAGTATTATGCGGGGGCAATCGGCAGCCAATTTATCGTTGCCCTTCGAGACGATAAACGGATTCTCGGTGTCCGTTGCGAAAAATGTCGGAAGACATTCGTGCCGCCGCGACAATCCTGCGAGCGGTGTTTTTCGTCCCTGACGGATCATTGGGTCGAGGTTGGTTCGTCCGGCGTGTTGACCGGTTTCACCGTAATCCGCTATGCGGAACCCTATCAGCCCAAGGAGCCGCCTTACGTCCTGGCCTTGATCAAACTCGATGGCGCCGATACGCCGATCGCGCACATCCTCGAATGCGGGGACGCGCGGAACGCCCGGATCGGCATGCGTGTCCGGGCCGTCTTTTCCGAAAAACCCAGGGACACGATTCTCGCTATTTCACATTTTGAAGAGGAATAGTCATGGCGGGCGAACGACACACAGCGCTTATCACCGGTGCGTCGAGCGGCATCGGCGCGGCCTTTGCCCGGGAATTGGCCGCCCGCGGATACGATCTGATTCTGGTTGCGCGGCGCGAGGACCGTCTGGCCGCATTGGCCGACGAATGCCGGGGCATGGGATCCGTCGCGGCGGATATTCTGCCCGCCGATCTTGCCAAGCCGGAGGACGTCGGGCGGATCGTAAAACGCATTGAAGACACCCCATCCCTTGATCTGCTGATCAACAATGCCGGATTCGGCACCACGGGCTTTTTTTCCGATGTTGAATGGCGGAAGCATCAGGACATGATCCAGGTTCATGTGACGGCCGGCCTGCTGCTCGCCCACGCGGCGCTTCCCGGGATGATTGCCCGCCGGCAAGGCGGCATCATCAATGTTTCGTCGCTTTCGGCGTATCTGGCCATGCCCAACGCCGTGACCTATTGCGCGACCAAGATGTGCCTCATCACCTTTTCGGAGGCGCTCGCGAAGGAACTGGCCGGTACGGGCGTTCGCGTCCAGGCGTTATGCCCGGGATTCACCTACACCGAGTTCCACGACACCCCGGAATTCGCGCAGTTCAAGCGGACGGATGTATCCGCCGGCATGTGGATGTCCGCCGCGGACGTGGCCCGGGAGTCGCTGGATGGGTTGAAAACCGGCCGGGTCGTGTTTGTTCCCGGATGGAAATACCGGTTGCTGATGAAATTTCAAAGAAGCCCGCTGGGAAGGCTTCTGGTCTGGGCGCTTGCCCGCAAACGCTGGCAGTCGAAGAAATAACCGTGCCCGTGTCCGCCGGTTTGCACGGATTCCCTTCCGAGTGTACGATGTGCGCATGTGGGAACAGATTCGATCGAACCGGCGAAAGTCCGCCGTATTGGTGGGTCTGATGGCCGTGTTGCTGCTGGCGCTGGGGTTCGCGATAGGCGAGGCGGTGACGCCCGGCGCGGGCGTGTTGGGCCTTGTGTTTGCGGCGGGCGTGTGGGTGGTCATGTCGTTGGTGGCCTATTTTCAGGGCGACAACGTCCTGCTTGCCGTAAGCGGCGCGCGTGAAATCCAGAAAAGCGATCACCCTCAACTCTTCAACATCGTCGAGGAAATGCAGATTGCTTCGGGTATGGCCAAGACCCCGCGGGTCTTTATCATGAACGACATGGCGCTGAACGCGTTCGCAGCGGGCCGCGATCCGGACCGCGCGGCGGTCGCCGTGACGGCGGGCCTGCTCGGCAAACTCAACCGCGACGAACTCCAGGGCGTGATTGCGCACGAAATGTCGCACATTCTCAATCGCGACGTCCTGTTCATGACGATGACGGGCGTCATGCTGGGCTCGATCGTGATGATTTCGGACCTGTTTTTACGCGGCCTGATGCGGGCCGGCACGCGCAGCCGCCGCTACGGCCGATCAAACCGGAACGGGGGAGGCGGGGCGGCCATCATGATCGTCGTCGCCGTCGTGCTGGCTGTTCTTGCGCCGTTGATCGCGCAGTTGATCTATTTTGCCGTGTCGCGCAAGCGCGAATATCTGGCTGACGCCAATGCGGCGGTTCTCACGCGCTATCCGGAAGGCCTCGCCTCGGCCTTGCAGGCCATCGCGGTGGATAGCGTGCCGCTGGCCGCGGCAAACAAAGCCACCGCGCCGATGTTCATCGCGAACCCATTCGACAAGGCCTCGCGTTCGTTTTTCGGCCTTGCCAGCACCCATCCGCCCATCGAAGACCGTATCCGGGTGTTGCGGGCGATGGGCGGCAATGTCTCGTTCCAAGCGTACGACGCCGCTTGGCGCGCGGCCCATGGCGGACGGCGCGGCGTGATGCCCGTTTCGGTGCTTCGGGACGATAAGACCGTTCCCACGCGCGAGAACGGCGGCGATGCGCGCGACGCGCGCACACGCATGCGCGAGGCGGGCGATCTGCTTCGCAAGGTCAACCAGTTCGTCTTTTTGCCCTGTGTTTGCGGCTTGAAGGTCAAACTGCCGCCTGAATTCCGGCAGGACAGCGTCGCATGTCCCCGCTGCGGCCGTACCCTGGCCGTTCCGAACGCTGAAACAGCCGTTGCCGCACAGGCCGGCGACATGCTTTCCGAACTGGGCGGCTCTGGACAGGCGCCTGACGTTCGCGCGGGCGCTCCCCTGCGTGTGGCGCGTCCCGCCGCCCGGTCGTGGGCGACCATCAAATGCGCCTGCGGCCAGCCCGTCCAGATTTCGCCCAATCTGGAAGCGCCGGCCATGGCCTGTCCGTCCTGCGGCCGGACGATCCAGATCACCGGCCCCTGATTGAAACATTACGGCCAGGCCGCCTTGGGCTCTTGCCGTCGAATCCAGAAAAGAAAAACGAGGAGGAGTTGCAATGGATGCGTTGTCACGGCGGGGATTTTTGGGCGCCACGGCGGGCGCGGTGGGCATGGCCACCGCCAACGAGGCGGCCGGCATGGCCTTTGCCGCGGTGGAAGGCGAAGCGCGTGCCGCGAAACCGCAGGGTATTCGGGTCGGAATGCTTACGGCGCCGTTTGGCGGCGAACCCCTCGAAGTCGTGTTGGATTTCGCGAGGCAGGCGGGCATTCACTGCCTCGAAGTCGTTGCCGAACCGGGAAGTCCCCATCTGGACCCGATGAATTTCGATCCGGCGCGCGCGGACGCTATCAAGAAGATGCTCGACGATCGCGGCGGGCTTGAAATCACCGCGTTGGCGAATTACATGGACGCGACGGAAGCCGGAAAAACGGAGGAAGTGCAGACAATCGCAAGAAAGATAATTGACGCGGCGGCCCTGTTGGGCGTGCCGGTTGTCTGCATGCAGACGGGGTCCGCCGCGCCCCGGATGACCAAAATCAACACCATCCGAAAGGTGCTTCCCAAAATTCACGGTCCCATCATCGCCTATGCCGCGGAGAAAAACATCAAAATCGCCGTTGAAAACTATTTCGAGACCTGCCTGCAGGGCATTGACACCTTCGAATGCCTCTTCGAGACGTTCAAGGAACCGAATTTCGGGCTGAATTACGATCCGTCGCATCTCGTGCACCAGCAATGCAACCACCTCAAGCCGGTCACGATGTTCGCGGACCGCATTTTCCACTCGCATGGCAAGGACACGCTGGTGGACGCCGAGGCGCGCGCGCACATGGGCGTGTATGCGCGGGGCTGGTGGCGGTATGCCGTTCCCGGATTCGGCAACATCAATTGGGGAGAGTATATCGGCCATCTGCGCATGAACCATTACGAGGGCGTCATCAGCATCGAGCACGAGGACAGCACCTTCAGTCGCGAGCAGGGCTTTATCCGGGGCGCGCGATTCCTGGAAATGTTTTGTTGATGCCGTGCGGGCGCATGGCATTTGGGGAAGGCGGTTTGGTATAATGCCGACGCTGTAACGGGGTGTTGGATCCACGTGCGAGTAACATCGTTGGAACCGGATTAAGGAATCAAAACGTGTTTAGAAATCTATTGCCTCGCGAGATCTGTTTCTTCGACTACTTCGAAAAGCATGCGCGCCTGACCATCGAGGCCTGCGAAGCGTTTCGCGCGCTTGCGGAAAGCCAAGTGGATCAGACGACACAGGCCGCGCGCATCAAGGACATCGAGCACCAGGCCGACGACGTGACGCACGAATGCGTGGATGCGCTGAATCGCACTTTCATCACGCCGATCGATCGGGTGGACATCCATCAACTCATCAAGCGCCTCGACGACGTGGTGGATTCCGTGGATGCGACCACCTCGCGCATGGCCCTATATGAACTGGCCGAAGTGCGAACCGAGGCCCGGCAACTGGCCGGGGTGCTGGTCAAGGCGGCGCGCGCGATCGAAGTCGCGCTGATGGGACTACGGAGCCTCAAGGAAACCGAGTCCATCAAGTCGCGGCTGATCGAAATCCATCAGCTTGAAAACGAGGGGGACGCCATCCTGCGCGCGGCGTTGACGCGCCTTTTCAAGGAAGAAAGCAACGCCGTGCTGATCATCAAATGGAAGGAGATTTTCGAGCGCCTTGAAAAAGCCACCGACCGGTGCGAGGAAGTGGCCAACATCATCGAAAAGATCGTGATAGAGGCATCCTGATCCCATGCTGATCTCCATTGTCATCCTGACGGTCGTCGTGGCCCTGCTTTTCGACATTATCAACGGCTTTCACGATGCCGCCAATTCGATCGCAACGGTCGTTTCGACGCGGGTGCTTAGTCCGCGCACGGCGGTGCTCTGGGCGGCATTTTTCAATTTCGTGGCGATGTTCGTGTTTGCCCCGCGCGTCGCGGACACGGTATCCAAAATCGTCGTGATTGACTCGATGGATTCGGCCTATGTCTATGTGGTGCTGGCGGGGCTGGTGGGGGCGATAGTCTGGGATCTATTGACGTGGTGGTGGGGCTTGCCGACCAGTTCCTCCCATGCGCTCATCGGTGGATTTGTCGGGGCGGGCATCGCGCATCAGGGCATTGATGTCATCCGCTGGGAAAAGGTTTTTCTGACCGTTCAATACATCCCGCTGGCGCCGCTGATGGGGTTTGTTCTGGCGTTTGCCGTCATGGTTGCCGTTGCATGGATCTTTCGCCGCTGGCGTCCCAGCACCATTGACACGTTCTTCCGGAAGGGACAATTGTTCTCCGCTGCCCTGTATTCGTTGGGACACGGCGGCAACGATGCGCAGAAAACGATGGGGCTGATCGTCGCGCTCCTGGTCGCGGCGGGATATTTCAGCCCGGACGTGCAACTCTCGATGACCGACTGGAAGACCATGTGGATTATCCTGTCCTGCCATGCGGCCATGGCCTTCGGCACGGCCTTGGGCGGGTGGCGCATCGTAAAGACCATGGGCATGAAAATCACCAAGCTCAAGCCCGTCGGCGGATTCTGCGCCGAGACCTCCGGGGCGGCCACGCTGTTCATCGCGACCCATTTGGGCATTCCGGTGTCCACCACGCACACGATCGCCGGCGCCATTATCGGGGTTGGATCGACCAACCGGTTTTCGGCCATCAAATGGGGCATCGCCGCCCGTATCGTGTGGGCGTGGGTATTGACAATCCCCTGTTCGGCTATCGTGGCGGCCCTGTGTTTCCATATCTTCTGGGCCTTGCACGGATAAGAGGGGCGGTACACGCCGTCAGAGCGTTCGGAAGACGTCTCGCGCGGCGGACAGCGTGCGGTCCAGCGTGTCGGATGTGTGAGCGGTGCTGGTGAAGCACGCTTCGAATTGCGAGGGGGCAAGGTACACGCCGCGTTCGAGCATGCCCCGGAAAAATCTCGCATAACGGGCCGTATCGGACTGCGCGGCGTCGGCGTAGTTGCGAATCGGACCCTCGTGAAAGAAGAGACATCCCATCGAACCTGCCTGCGTCTGGAAAATTGGAACGCTGGTTTCGTGTGCAATTTCCGCCAGTCCCTTGCCGAGCCGCGTCAACGCGTTTTCGGTTGATTCGTAGGCGCCAGGCTCCGCCAAGACCTCAAGAGTCGCAAGGCCGGCGGCCGTCGCCAACGGGTTGCCGGCCAAGGTTCCCGCCTGATACACCGGCCCGACCGGCGCGAGATGATCCATAATGGCCGCTGGTCCGCCATAGGCCCCGACGGGCAAGCCGCCGCCGATAACCTTGCCGAGTGTGGTCAGATCGGGCGTGATGCCGTAGCGCGCCTGCGCGCCGCCAAGCGCCGCGCGGAAACCGCTCATGACCTCGTCGAAAATCAACAGCGCGCCGTGGCGTTTCGTCAGATCGCGCAAGCCTTGCAGGTAACCCGGCTCGGGCAGAATCACACCCGCGTTGCCGACGACCGGTTCGAGGATGATGCAGGCAATGTTCGCGCCGTGCGTGTCGAAAACGGCCCGCATGGCGTCGAGATCGTTGTAGGGCGCCGTGAGCGTGCATTGGGCATAGGCCGCCGGAATGCCGGGACTCGCCGGAATGCCGAGCGTGGCAAGGCCGCTGCCCGCCTTGACGAGCAGGCCGTCGGCGTGGCCGTGGTAGCAGCCTTCGAGTTTCACGATCAGATCGCGTCCCGTGAATCCCCGCGCGAGACGGATCGCGCTCATCGTCGCCTCGGTGCCGCTGTTTACGAGACGCACCTTCTCGATTGAAGGCATTATTTGGCGAATCCGTTCCGCAAGCCGGATTTCCGCCTCGGTCGGAATGCCGAAACTCGAACCCTTTTCAAGCGCCTTCCGCACCGCCTCAACAACTACCGGATGGGCGTGGCCGAGAACGAGCGGCCCCCAGGAAAGCACGTAGTCAATGTATTCGTTGCCGTCAGCGTCCGTTACGACAGCGCCCTTGCCCGATACGGCGAAAAAGGGATTGCCGCCGACGGCCTTGAAGGCCCGGACGGGGCTGTTCACTCCGCCGACAAGAACCTGGTTCGCTTCACGCCACAATTTCGCGGATACGTCGGATTTCATGCGGGTTCCTTTTTGCCTTTTTCGTCTGTTGGGTCCTTGATAAATAAGACAGAACGGCCCCAAAGGACACGGTTTCAGGTTTTATTTAGCCAATGGGCCGCGTCTTTTGCCCAGTAAGTAAGAATAAGTTGCGCGCCCGCGCGCCGGATAGACGTCAGAATTTCAAGTGCGGCCCGTTTCTCGTCAATCCAGCCATTGGCGGCGGCGGCTTTGACCATCGAGAACTCGCCCGAGACGTGGTACGCCGCAATGGGCACGTCGAA